>Ga0209647_1000175_pt1 | contig 58710 bp, 51 predicted proteins | sample GraSoi_2013_60cm_FD_185827 | JGI IMG/M metagenome (GOLD analysis project Ga0209647, IMG submission 185827) | Grasslands soil microbial communities from the Angelo Coastal Reserve, California, USA - Sample 9_17_2013_60cm (SPAdes) (version 2) | ecosystem: Environmental > Terrestrial > Soil >...
CAGAAACGTCGCATTCCGTGCTTCAAAGTTGGTCGTTCGTTGCTTTTCCGGATCGAGGATTGCGACAGGGCAGTGGAACGATTCAAGCGAACTGCAGCAAGGATCTGAATGGTCGAATCCCAAGCCATAAAAGCCGTGCATGTTCCATCTCCAATCCAAGCCAAGGGGTATTATCTATGGAGGAAGAAGATCGGCTGCGTCTCTGAGGCTCATCAACAGATCATTAATGACCGGAAGGAGAAGAACGGGCAACGCCGGGGCAACAGCCTCCAGCATTTATCGAACCCGTTTGCGACGAACGTTGGTGCGAGATTTCGGGAGTCAAGGGAGTGTGACTCGTTCCCGTTACGGTCCGTGAGCATGGCGCCGTCATCGCTTTCCAGTACCAGCAAAAGCAGATCCGCTGTGTCTGTGCGATTCGCTACAGCAGCATCAGCCAGACCGAAATTGTTTCGGCTTTGTGTCGATGGCGAAATCGAGAGCGTCCACAGGCTTAAGCCGGGACAAGCTAAGGGCATCCGACTCATCAATAAAAAAAGCCTGGATGCCTACATCCGTAGCTTTCTGCCCGGTGGTAAGCGCTACCAGAAATCCGCCGCAAGCCATGCGGCGAAGCTGTGAATGTGAGCAGCGCGTTTACTTCGCGGTTTCCGGAAAGGAAGTAAAGATCGAAGTAAGAAGGCGATTGCCTCGGGGCACACTATGAGAAGAAGAAGGGTAACAACATAACCTGTCCTCTGTTATGAGCATGGATCTCGTTCCAGTTAATCCGACGGCGCAGTATCCGCGCACTAAACCCTTCCGGCTAGAGGACGTCAGCCGCGAGCGAATCGAAAGAGAAATCGCCGCGCACCGTCCGATCCATGGCACAACTGATTTTAATGATCCCTTCGAATGCACCGCGCGAGTTATCGGTTATCGCCCAAATGACTGCGAACCTAGACAAAGAAGAGTGGACGAAAAAGCTGGAAGCGAGCGGGTTAAGCCATGATCAGGCGGCAGCAATAGTCATAGTTGCGCCGAGGATCACCTGCGATTATTCCGACCAGACGATGCTAGAGGATCCTATGCCGATGGTGAGTGAATGCGTTATCGATGGCATCAAGCATTGTGCCCTATGTTTTGAGAAATCCAAGGACGCGCCCGGCTTCTACCGCCATATGGAAGTTCGCGACACTCAGCATACGATCGATGGGGAACCAGTGCTGGTGTGCGTGATACTCTGGATCGAACACGACAAAACTCAGGATCCGCCGTATGCGGTGATGGTCGATTGCCATATCGGCTCCGAAAAAAATGTGCGAGCCATGGAAGCTAAGTTCCGGATTTTTAGGGAACAAATGGAAGCCGAGGATCGAGAGTTTGGGCGGTAGCGGGTCTCATCGATCGATATCTTGACCGGTTCCCCGCCGCGCGATCCGCAAACTAACTCAACAAATTAGCGGAAGTCACGAATGGAAGACCAAGACGAATCAGAAAACACGCCCGCGTTGTTAGCCGAGCGCTACGCCGAGAGTGTCGCTTACTTACGTGAGCTGCACGCGTTACCTTTAAACCACCAACGGCAACACGAGCTCTTTCATCACGTGTTCCCCGATATGGTCCACTTCTTGCAGATTCCGCACGCGGACAAATTTCTCGATTGCGAGCGCGTTCAAGCCGAGATGCTCGCGATCCTCTCGCTCGATGAGCTCGAAGCATTAACCCATTTTTTGTACAGCCAATTTGTCGAGAGCTGGGCGGTAGCGGGTCTCATCGATCGAAATCTCGACCGGTTCCCCGAGTTCTGCACACGCGAGATCCGCAAACTAACTCGACAAATCAGCGGAAGCCACATAGGGCGGCCGTACAAAGGAGCGGATATGTTAACCGCAGCCGAACAAGAACAAATCAAAATCAACAACGACGAAGCCTTTGAGGCGTTGGCGCGCCAATGGCGAAACCCCCAAACTGGGGAACGCGAACCCGATCTAAAACTAGCTCTTAGGCAGATGGTCTATAACCTCATTTTGCGCCTGGAGAACGCGGAGCAAGACGATCCGCTCAAGCTAACCGAAGAGGAAATTGCAGCTCGAATCAGATACGGCGAATTTCCGTTTTGAGTTTTGCGTCGATTTTCCTCAGTGATAGCAGCCTCGCACTGGTTAATTGATGGGATTACATCAAAGAAAAATCATTACCCAGGGAAAGGAGTAACGCGACTGCTGCTGAAACTTTTTACCAACAGGGAATCGCGAGGGCTTCCTACTCCCGGCGATTCCCGTGTGACTTTGATGAAACTTTACAACGCTCACGATCTTCTCATCAGTCGCAACGGCCGTCATCGCGAGGCCAGCTCTCCGATCTTTCTCTCTCGCCCATCAACCAGAAACACCGAGGTGGCTCGCCTCGGTGTTTCGACAGTTCACAACTATGGAAAATCCAAATCCAACTCAACCACGTGACGGTTTAAACGTCAATGACCACGGCAAGCTTGACCTGCTGGCCGGCCTCCACGCCTTCCTAGCGGAGCGTCGAACAACAACCGAAGGCTCCGGTTGGCCGCCACCGCACCGCTTGGTCCGCGTAAGCCCAAAATAGAAACAACCGCGGGGCTTGCTTTCCTCATCCGCGCGGTGGCGAGAATGGCCCAAGAAGTTCGGCCTCCGATTTGGCTCGATCCGCCACCACCAGCCCCGCCGGGTAAACGCAAGCACCCAAAAACAGAAACTTCCGCGGAAGCCCCAACTGAAGAGGAGATCTAGCGTGCATAGCCAAATTTATTTAAGCGGCATTTTGGCAAGTGAGCCCGAAGTCGGCACCACCAGGAAGGGCGATAAACTTTTGGTGAAGCTGTTATTGGAGACCGAATTGGTCCGCCAGGTGCGGCCTAACGAATTTCAGGCCGAGAGCATGCTGGTGCCCCTGAGCTGTTTCGCCTGGCCGGCTGAGGTGGCTCGATCGCTGCACCGCGGTGATTCGGTGCTAGTCGGCGCGCATTTGTACGGAACCGAATTCAAAACCGATGACGGAACGATTCGGCGTGGGATCTCACTCGTCGCCGATTCTGTGGTGCTCCTTCGAGAGCGTCCGCGAGAGTCCAAGTCAAACCCTATCCCGGCACAGCGGTGAATATCCTATGGAGACTGTCCCCCCGTTCTCTGTGGCCCCCGCGCCGGAGCGCTTGCGCAAACTGCCCAAAAACAACAATCCGGCCGAGAGTAGTTTGCCCCGATGGCTCGAGGCGATGCTTGATTCATGTCCGTCGGCCGGTAGCGGTGTCCACTTTTTTATATTTCGCTGCGCTCGGCATTTGATCGCCCACATGCCGGAACAGGAGATTTTCGACTTGCTCAAGGCCAAGGTCGCTGGGTGTGGTCGCCCAGTGCCCGACCGCGAAATCATTAGCCAGATTCGCAACGCGCGTGTCTGCGCTTGGTATCCCGACCATCCGGAGAAGTTCCCCCATGCCGCTGATTTACCTATTGATGTTCCTTTGCCTCCGGTCCCACCGGCATGGCCTCCAGCCGATCTGGAGAGGATCCGCCGAATTGTAGCCAGCGGCGCCGGCCTTTGCGATTTAGTTGAGCGTTCGCCCCTTCGCTTCGAGGATGGAGAGTCCCACACTGAGGAAATCATCGATATTCTTTTTCCCGGCGACCCGTTGTTATGCGTCGGTAAATCCCAATCTTGTTTTGCCACTCGCCGGCGGGAAATCTGGCGCGGCCACTTGAGCGCTCTTCCATTGATTGTGCCCAACCCCATGCTCGGCGTTTTGGGAAAAACGAAAGTGGAAAATCGGCTGAGTGAGCACACGCTCGAGCAAACCGCCCGTCGTGTTTATCTCGTGATCGAATTCGATATCAGTGAATATGCGCGGGATGGCACGACGCCGTCGGAGTGGGCGCCATTGGTGCGGGAATGGCGTGATTCCGGCATCACGGTAGCGGACGCCTGCGCAGCGCTGCACCTGCATCTGGCGACGCTGCTGCCGCTGGTCTGCGTTGTCTATTCTGGCGGCAAATCCCTGCATGGCTGGTATCTCGCCTACGGCAAGCCTGAAGTAAAGTTGCGCGCTTTCATGAGCTACGCCGTCCGCGTCTGAGCTGATCACGCGACCTGGCTACGCAGCCAGTTTGTCCGGTTGCCTGACGGCCTACGGGAGGGCGGCAAACGTCAGGTCACCTATTTTTTTAACCCAGAAAATGCGGTGAAAGATGAATAAGGATATTCCTCCCGAAACACAGGAATTTCGCTACGATGATGATTGGCTGAATGAAGGGATGGAACAGGCAATCTGGGCCGGCGGCAAGAAAGAATCCTTTAAAGCCGAATGTGCCAAGGATCCGCCAACCAGGGTACCAGAGCCTGAATTACAGCCATCTCCTGAATCCAGACAGAATCCGCCTGAGAATTCTACTCCAGCTCTAGATCCAAAGTCTGAACAGCCGGAACCGAGCCAGGCTCTCCCGAAGGAAAGCGAACCAAAATCCAAAATCGCAAATCCCGGTTATGTGAAAGTCCCTCCAACTGAGGCAGAGCTTAAGGAAACAGCGGAGGAACGGAGCGAGCGCAAAAAACGTGAGAACCGCGAGCGGACGCAACAGGGAGCCGAGCAAAAGCTAAGAGAAAATTATCAGCCCCTTCGTCCCAAAAAACTCGCGGACGCATCTCGTGTACTGCCCCCAGAACTGATTAGCGGCATCTTATATCAGTCTCGCCGGATGCTCCTCACTGGAGCCTCCAAATCGCGCAAGTCTTGGCTACTACACCAGATGGCCTATTCAGTCGCCAATGGAATAGCGTTGCTCGATCGTTTTGCCACGACTAAGAGCCCGGTTTTGTATGTGAACTTTGAACTGTTGGAAGCGGTCTCGGCGCTGCGCTTTGACGCGATGAAGCACGAACTGGGCGGAGATCAGGAAAACATTAGTATCGTCTCGGTTTCTGACCACCTCGATCTGCTGGGTCCGGACTTCAGTCAATACCTCGCACTGTGCGCCAAAGACTATAATCGCAAGGTTGCGGTGCTGGACCCGATGTGGCGCATCCTGGGTAGCTACGACGAAAACAAAAACAGCGACGTCCGGTTGGCCCTAGCCCCCTTGGTCCGATTTTCTCGTGAGGCCCAGGCTTCGATGATTGGGGCGCATCATCACACCAAAGGTTCGCCGATTGGCAAAGAGGCGATTGACCGCTCTAGCGGAGCCGGGGCCTGGCACCGTGATCCGGCCGTAATCTGGACCATGACACCGCACAGAGCCCCCGAGTGCTTCACCATCAATATCACCACGAACGATTTTCCTCCGATCGAACCCTTCGTGGTTCGCTTCACTCATCCGCTTTTTGTTATCGCCCCAGAGCTGGACCCATCGGAGCTGCGGCAACCGCCGAGAGCAAAGGAAGAAGAAAAAGCGGATCAGAAGATGGAAAAAATGCTGGCCGTTTTGAGGGGAGCAGATCACGAAGGTGGGCTGAGCTTTACTGAATGGTACAATGCCGCTGGGATCTCAAAAGCCACTTTCGCGCGCAAACTTCAGGAGCTAACTCGGTCTGGTGGACCAGTCTACAAATCTATGGAAAACGACAAATACCAGCTCTCGCCGCGGTATGCGAGCGAATGGGCAACCAAAATGGAAGAAGAAGACTCAGACCATGAGTAGTCTCACGGAGGTCTCAGCACACGAGACAAAGATTTACGAGAAGAAATGAGCGCTAGTCTCATATGGTGAGACTAGTGAGGCTTCGATAATATCGATTCTTATCACGTTTTAGTCTCAAGTCTCACTTTCCTATATATAGGAAAGTGAGACTTGAGACTTGGGCTTGGAACTCGCGAGCCTGGAGTTTAGGGCCGGACGCGGCCGGTGACTTTGCACGATGGCTGTAAAAGATACATCACAAGAAAGACACCCGACGCCTCGCCCTCCGAAATCCTGGAGGGAACATTTCCGTAGTAGGACAAAATCCCAAAATAATAGGAATAGCATAATTGAGGGGGTGTCTGGTGCCAATCTGCACGAAGCTTGTGCGTCTACCAAGTTTCGTGGTAAAGCACGGCTCGTGTCCGCGTCTGCATCGTCTTCAGCCAACAAACCGGCGAGTCTGCAAGGATTTACGGTGGCGAGACCTGCGCAACCGGCAGGAGTGACTGGGATCGCGGCTAAGGCTCGGCCGATCCCCAGTAGTGATCCATTTGGCGCTGAGAGATTCGAGCGATCGAGGGCGAAAACGCCCCAGGGTTACACGCGTGCATTTAATTCGGTCTCGCGGGAGTTGATCGGACTTCCCCTTACCCGCAAACAGCAAGACGAGATCCGGGCGCAGCGACCGAAGCTCAGGCCCGAAGAGATCGATAAGAACATTTACCGCACCCCGGAAATCCGTGAGCGCGCACCGCGGGATATGCCTAAAAGGCGCAAGCCTGGATGGGTTTGTTGCCAATTCGTTCTTCCACGGCCAATTCTGGAGGGGGTGACCTTTCTGGCTAGGGCGATGGCTGATCGAGAGCGAGCAGAGCGCTTGGATGAACCACGAGGGTTGCGGCGGCGCTATCCGAAGACAAAGAATTTCTATGTTACAGAGGCGCTCAATTCTCTGTTAGCCGACTACAGATTGAGCCAGTTTTGCGTACCGGAGGCTGAGGCAGCGCCCGGCCGCGTTCGTCGGTTTGTCATCGCCACGGATTGAACGCCTGTCGTTCGACTCGTTATGTTCCTCTAAATAACAAAGCGTAACGTTGTTACGTTATGCTTCTCATTCTTTGGCTAGCGCGCCGAATTCTTCAGTGGCCGGCTCCCATTGCTATCAAGATGAACAAAGCGAAGCCGACTAACACGATGACGCCGACAACCATCCGGCAGGTCCAGTCGAAGTTCTCTTGCTCGGTTCGCTGCGCTTCGGCTCTGATTAATCGCTCCAGCTCTGCTTGCAGCTTCGGGTCCATTGGCTGACTTGAATTGGATAAAGCCGATACTTGGCTAAGCAGCGCCGCCTTGCGCGCCTCACGCCTTGCTTGCTCTTTGGCGTAATGGGCTTGAGCGGCTGCCGCCATCAAGACAAATCGTTGGTCGTCCTGGTTCATGGATCAATCCAGGCTGGGGCACTGTTGGCCGATTGAATCAGCCAGACATACCAATGCTTGTCGCCAGCCACGTATCTGGCGTCGCCAATATGGTTGCCGCTCAAAGGCAAATCGTTCTGGCCAACCACAGCATAGCGCACAGTAGCGCCGACGTGGCGCCCATTGGGCATTTGCACTCCAAATGCACCGCCCACTGGCCGGGGCGGAAAATCGTTCTGCACCAGCTCGGCCCGAGGCGCGTAATCGCGCACAACCGGAGTTGGACTGGGCATCGCCGTCGGCAGCCGGTAGCGTTCCACCGAATCTGGGGCGCTGCGGTTCCCGTCGCTAAAGTGGACGAACAGGTAGCTCAGAAAGACAGCAATGAGCAGCCCTAGCCATCCAAAGTGGCTCCTGGGTGGCTGCTGTTGGTATCGTCTCCGAAGCGCCTCCATGGTTGCTTCGGCCTCGGGATCGGCATCGAATCGAGAACGCGGTGTCATTTTAGTGGGGGTGTTATTGTTGAGTAAGAAAAGCTGTTCGCTCCTTGATCATGGCCGGCTTTTTGATCATCGATTTCTCTTGGAATTGATGATCAGTTTCTCCAGCTCTTCGAGCCGGGCGAGCATCGAACGGCGTGCAGAACCGCTATTGGGCTGGCGCAACGCTAAACGAATGGCGTGGCGCTCCTGAGTTAAGGATTGTCGATGGCGACCGTTGAGCGCCGGCGCCGGGTGTTTAACCTTGGCTTTAGCGGCAGCCCGTTTGTGCTTGCGCAGGCGCTCCTGCTTACCGTTGGCATAGGTCGCCGCAGCTTGACAGATCTCATCGAACTCCTGGCTCCAGGGTGGTTCCTCGTCGGGGTGACCGTTTTTGAGATAATCCTCGACGGCGCTGACAAGCGCGTCGTCGCCGCCGCTTCTACGAATGTGTGAGGTAACAAGGTCGAGGTAGGTCATTTGATCTGGTTCGATAAAAGTGATTCGGCTTAATCGAAAGCATAATATTATATAACATTATTGCAAACTAGAAATGAAAGAACCACCAAGAGCTGAAACAAAATTATAGAATCTTATAGCCTATCCAGGTATGCTTGGGTTCGTGAAAAAACCCGCCAAGAAGGCACGCCCGTCTACTGGTCGAATCACTATTAGTGTACGCGTGTCTCGAGAGACACGTGATCGATTGTCTCGCGCCATGGTTCAAACCAGTCGCAATTTAAGTGACTATATTGAGTTAGCGCTAACCGATCGTTTTCAAAAAGACGGGATCCACTAAAACTCCCCGGCCGGCGGAGTCGGAGCGACCGCCTCTTGGCCGAGCGTCGCTCGTCGTCGAGCGGGACGTAGACGAGCTCGGTGGACAAGAGCGTAACGCTAGCGCATTTGACGTCTGCTGGCGCTATTTTTCGATAGTCTTATCGCCAAGATCTTCTCTAACCGATGTGCTCGAGAAAACGAACTGTGCTGCCTCGTCAGTAGTCGGCGTATAGCCGTTTCGTACACTGTGATGAAATTTTCGTAGAGCTTTGATTTGAAGGAGCAGTCTATCGTTAAGAATACCTTTAGCGGTCAAATGCTGAATCGCAGTATCCAAGACGGAATCGACAGGCGTCGGCGCAGGATCGAAAGCCTTCCCGATGATTGTCCTCGCCATCAGATAAAAGCTGCGCTGGACCGCTTGTCGCGGATCAGTTAACGCCAATTCCATTAGAGCTACTCCATCGCTAGAGGTAATTTCAGCAGCAGCTTTTTTGAGTAATCGCTCCGGTTCTTGTGCGTTCTTTGCGCCCTCAGAAGTCGTCGTCGCCCTAAAGGATCTCTAGCGCTTCTTTTGCTTCTTTCGCCGCTTTTATCTTTACGCCGAAGCCCTCAAAATCGAATCCCCTCTCAATAAAGGTTTTGATTTCCTCTCTAAACCACCAAACGATGATCGGAATAGAGATTGGCCACGCAAAGTGTGCCAGCGCTTTAATTAGTTCAGCCGTCGGCTTTACCCAATCCACGCGTACGATGAGATCATAGACTCTTCGCGAGGGTCAAGCGCTACGCTAACGCTTGTTTTCAACGTACGTATTTTGACGTACAGCGATACGTTACGCTTGCGCTTGCATCCGCCGAGCTGATAGCCCTCTGCTATGAGTAACTCATCGAGCGCTTCGCCGTCGGAAATTTCGCCGCCGTTATCGTTCAAGGAATTTGAAGATTTAATTAGGAATATCGAGCGCTTCTATGCACTCGGTGATCGTCTTTCTCGAGCTGCGGCGAAGCAGCCGTGCGAATTCCTAATTCAAGAAGCTTCGATGGCATTTGCCAAGGCTATGATGAGTCTTTTGGGCTTCCTCCGCTTTATACCGTCGAGCGAATTTTTCGCGAAGGAGAAAGTGGTCATCGTCGATCTTTCCTCGGCTAGCGTGATGGCGCGTCAAGTACTGGAGGACGTTTTGTCTTTTCTATATCTCTCCGAGCCAAATCTATCGAAAGAACAGAAAGAGTTTCGCGAATTCGTTTGGCGGTATCATGGGTTAGGCGAATCGATCGAGTCGGCCGAGCTATTGGAGACAGCGAAATGGTCAAACCCTGATCTTCCGGCCACACGCGAGCTGCGCGCGAAGATGCGAGCTCAGTTAGTACAAAATCCGTTGCTGGCCGCTATTGAAAAGAATCTGCGCGGTCGAATCCGCGAAGGAGACAAGAACTGGGTTCTCTACGAAAACGAGATCCTTGAGCGGCGCGGAATTATAACGTCGCGATACGATTTGCCGCGCAAGGTCCTTTCGAACTTCGTGCATTTTTCGACCTTCTCGCATCATTTGATTCTCGAGACAAACAGTGACTGGCAGAAGAGTTGGCCGGAATTCTTTATGCCGACATTATCCGTAGCGGCCTTCATTGCCGAAGCCCTCAAAGGTTTTGTTGAGATCCTTCCGCAAACCGCCTCGATTGTGACCGAGAAGGAGCAAAGATTAATCGAGAACTATCGGCGTTGGCTCAGAGACGAGCGAGCACAGCCGAAATAGACAGAGCACGAATCAGCGGAACCGCGACGAGCGCCGAAGCGAATCGAGCCGAGCGCGCAACGCGGCCTCAGTAGCAACAGCTCGCAAGTCACGTTTGAGCGCCTGCTCGGAACAGCAAAACTCGGCTGAGAGCGCGCGCAATACCGGCGGATCGAAACGGACAGCGAATCGAGAATAGATTTTCCAATCCAAATACGGCCGGCGACAAAACGTGGTGCCGTCGGATCTAACCGAGATCAATGCACGTTTTCGCGGTGAGAAATAACGCACCAATTCGGTGCCGTGAGCGGAAAGTTTAGCCACAGGAATCAGATAGATTCGGAACCAGAGATTGGTTCGGGTTAGTGATTCGTGCCCAACGTCGCTCATCGTTCTCCATGTCGTATTTCGAGCAGATGGTTTCGCTAGCCAGGGCGAGCGGACTGCCACAGATCTCGCAGTGCTTCGGATGCAGCGCCTGGCCGGCGTGTAAGCCGGCTACATAGGCTTCGTTGATGCCGTTGATAAGATCGAAAAGTAGTTTGCCTTCCAGGCTCATACCTTTCCCTCCTTCGGTGTAATTGCGATCGATGATCTGCTTAGCCTTCGCGATCGCAGCTTCTTTGCTCCGGTGCGGATAGGGGTAACCGATGCCGTCAATGGTATAGTTGATCACTAGGCAGCCGTCGTACTTGTTGACCCAGCTGGTGAGGATGATTTCGTGTTTGCGGTAGTAGATAGTTTGTTTGATGTCGGTCATTTGGCCTCCTTGGAGTTGGTGATGAGTTTTTCGATTTGTTCGAGCCGAATAAGCATCGAGCGATGCGCAGAAATGCTGTTGGGCTGGCGCAGCGCCTGCCGAATCGCATGACGTTCCTGTGCTAACGACTGGCAATGACGACCATTGAGTGCTGGCGCCTTGGCCTTGGCTTTGGCCTTAGCGGTTGCACGCTGATGTTTGCGCAGACGCTCTTGTTTAGAATTCGCGTAGCCGACCGCTTTCTCACAGATCTCGTCGAACTCTGTCGACCAAGGCGGTTCATCATGCGCGTGCGCGTGCGCGAGATAATCTTCGACCGCCGTGAGGAGTTCGGGCGAAGCGTCGCGAGCGGCGTCGTCTGTGAAGTGCTCACCCAGCTCGGCATCAAAGCCGTGCCATTGCGCGTAACCGCGAAGGTTTTTCATCCCGAACCGCGGAAATACGGTTGCGTCTTAGGCTCAGACGGTGGTGGCGAGCGAATGCCGGCGGCCGGCCGGGACAAGTGGCACGGACATCTGGTTAGTTTGGTGACAGATAGATTCCTGGTCGATACCACGCTTGACCAGGCGCGCGACAATCATCGGTGGCTGAAGACGACATCGGTAGCGATCGATTTGCGCTCGACTAAGTGGTTCCATGGTCAGGATCTGGCGGACCACTGGACTGGCAACTTGGCTCTTTTTGCCGATGGCGTGACGGTTTCGTACGAAAAATACCGCAACCAGAAGGGTTGGCAATCAGCGGGTGATTTCCGGCCACGGCGACGGAGAGAGATTGTTCGCCACTTAGCGAAATTGGCCGGAAGCGTGCCTGGCTTGGCTTGAGAGCTCGTCTGCGTGCTGGCTAGGGCGCCGGAGCGGGCGAGGGTTGCGGCGGTTCCTGGGGCTTTTGCGGACATCGCCCACGAAAAATTCCATGCCGACAGTCGCGGTAGGCTGACAGCTGTGGACATTGCGCCTGGCTTCCTGGTAGCTGGGAAAAAGGCGACTGCGGCAGTGCGCTCAGCCAAGCGAGTGAAAAGCTCCGTGTCCGAGCAGGAGTCCGACCATGTTTTCGGCCCATTCATTTCGTTCGCCGCGACTGCGTAGCAAAGCAAGCAGGCTCGCTTTATTCAGTAGCGCAATATCCACGCTCTGATGTTTCCCGCTTTGATCTTTGGCTCGAACGAAAATCCCGGTGCGCGGGAAATTCTCCGCCGGGAAATTCTCCCCCATGACGGCGCGCTGCGGATCAATATGGAGATCATCCAACAATTGACTGGTGATAAAAGCGTCCCTCGCTGCGAGCCATGCCTCCCGCGCTCGCGCTTCGTTCGTGCTCGACGCGTACCGCCAATGTTCTTTGAACCAATCTTGGAATGCTTCCTCTTGCGTCATATGTGTTTCTCGATAGCAATTTCTCTAGATCTCACGACAAGTACCGCCCTGGCGAGGGGAGACTCGGCAGGTTCTTTGTTATTCGATTGATCACGGTTTTAGGCCGCCGCCGCTTCCTCCTCTGCACAAACCTGATCGCCCGGATCGCCCATTACGTGGACCTCCGTGAAGCCGTTCCAATGTGCTAGTTGTTCAGCGAATCGGGCACGCGCTTCGCGACTCCGCCAAATGAGCAGAGATGGCGCAGACGGAATTGGTTGTCAATAGTTTGGCGGTTTTTGCTCCCGCAATACCTGAGCTCTTTATGCCCCCGGCTTTAGCCGTGGGGAGCATCAAGCCTCTATATCCACAAGAAGGACTCCAAAAGTTTCCCTTAAATTCGCATTTGCTGACGCTGGAAGCCGATTATCATAATGTGGCAGATAAATTCTCGTTGGCTGAGACCGCGCTTCAAAAAGCGTTCGCCGCGAACCCCAGACAAGATTGGGTTGCCATCCGGCTCGCAAAAACGTTGGAGAGACACGGAAAATCCGATCAGGCTAAGGACGTCCTGACCCGTTGTCTTCAGGTAAATCCAACAAGCAAAAGGGCTCATTTCGAGTTGGCGGCTTGGTACGCGTCGCATGCTTCGGCCGAAGATGGATTGATTCTCGACCACTTGAGGAGAAGTTTTACAACCGGAGATAAAAACTTTGAAGCAAAGTTTTTGTACGCTCGAAAAGCCTTTCTAATGGGAAACACCGGGGAGGCAAGTCAGATCTTTGCCGATCTTTGGAATGCTGAAATCTCTCCCCAGTTGCGTCAACAGGTCAGGGAGATGATTACCGATGAGGCCGGACGAGATAAGGTTTTCATCGGGGAAGTGATGAACATCGACGATGGTTACATGTTTGTGCGATGCGCGGACTTTAAAGATAACATCTTCATTCATCGATCAAAGGCCAGCGATGTCGATTGGAACGAGTTCAGTCGGGGTAGCAAAGTGGAATTCACGGTAGGCTTCAACATGCGTGGACCAACTGGCGCGTATGTCACTCTCTCGCGTTGAAGGCCGATGTCGCGCAGCGGTGAAAAACATTGGGCGAGTCCGGCGGTTTGTAGCTCCCATAGATTGGACGCGGTCAAAGTAGCCTCGCTATCTGGTCCGCATCGGTCGGCTGGCCAGCCGTTTTGTCACAACCTTCGAGTAAACCGCACGTGCGACACCGTGACACCATTGAAAAGTCTGTAGGGATTTTGTCGACTCCGTCACTCCTCTTCCGCTTTTTCAAGCTTATGTCGGCAATAGTCGCAGATTCGGTCAGCATCTAGCTCCCATACCGGGATCTCGTTATCGCAGTATGCGCAAGTTGTTGGTAAGCGTCACGCCTAGCACCTCTGTTCCAGTGGGCGGAAATGTCGTAGGAGGATTGCATGACATTTACCGCCGAGGAGCCGGAACAAATCTTGAGTCAGGACGCGTGGGGTCACGTGTTCCTGACACAGGTCAAGAATTGGCATGCAGGCTCGCGGGTACGCTTCACGCGTATTTTAAGTTTCGGATTCGGCCAGCGAAAAAAAGGAACTTCATCGCCGAGTTCTCGCCGGCGTTGGCGAGAATCGACGGAACTGTGTGAGCGTGGCGCAGGGGCGTTATGAGCACTGGAAGGGGAACCTCGGAATATCTTCTAATTTTCCGAAATACCCGTTGGCGTATGTATCTCCGAACCGATGAAATATACTGTCTCTGGCTTGTTCCTCAGTGAAGGTTCGTTGCGACCCCAACTAACGGCCAGATGCGCTGCAATTCATCCTCGTAAATAGCGCAGTCAGTGCCCAATTCTCTCGGTTTGGACTTCCAACTCGCGTCTGATTCCGCTGGCGAGAATTTTCAGGTGACGACGTTTGTTGGGGCGCGGCGATCTTGTCAATGCTCTTTGCTCTCCGCACGGCCAATGACAAAAGAATGTTTCGGCTTGCCCGCGTTGCTCACACCTGATAGCCACGAGGTGGCAAACCCCATTGGTAACGTGATCGAGACTCGCGAGCCGGGCGGCCACGCAGCATAACTACTTTGTGCTAGCGCAAGATTCGTTGGAAGGCACGCTCTGCCCGTTTGCATTAATCGCAGTCACTTTATAGCAATAGCTCACCCCTCGCGAGACGTGGCTATCCCGGAATGAAGTGTTCGCGGGGGTGATTGTATAAGTGGGCGTTGGCGGGTAAATCCCGCCATTCATTAGGCGGCGGTACACGCCGTTGCTCGTCACTCCGGGAGTGGGGGATTGGACCCATTGCAGATCGATCGTCCCAGGCTTGTTCGACCTAGTGTTCAAGCCTGTTGGAGGAGCCGGAGGAGCCGTAACGCCTTGCGGCGTTGCACTCGCTTGCACCGAATTGGCACTTTCCCCACCTGCGTCGGGGCCGCCGGTGTAGGCTGCCGACACCGTGTAGTAATAAGTGGTTCCGTTGATCAGTCCGCTATCTACAACGCTGGTCCCGCTCGGGCAGGCAAACGTTTCATACGGACCGCCGTCGATCGTCGCTCGCTTGACGTGATAGCCGTTTGCTCCAACAGACGCCGGCCAAGAGAGCGAGACTTGTGCATCGCCGGCAGTGGCAGTCAGACCTGTAGGGGGCGCCAAATTGACAAGCAGGGTCGTTGATGCCGTGTGGCTGATCGTTCCGCTGGTACCTGTGATAGTCAGCGATAGCGCGTAGGGCACCGTCGAAGTCGTGGTTTTCATGGTAAGCGTGGAAGAGGAGCCTCCGGTACTAATTGATGCAGGGCTGAAACCACCGCTCGTAATACCGGTAGGAAAACCGGATTCGCTGCCGACGCTCAAATTTACCGTGCCAGTAAAGCCACTCAGAGGCGTGACAGTAACGGTATACGTAGTACTTCCACCGGGGACTACTTCCTGTGCAGCCGGACCAACCGTGATGGAAAAGTCGGGGCTGGTGGGAAGTACGGTTATTGTCCGCGTAGGTGGGCTTGGATCAGAGTTGCCCGTAGCGTCGCTTATCGTGAGTGAGATTGTGTACGTCCCGGACACGCCGAATGTGACGTTCTGGTTCTGCGCTGTTGATGTTGCCGGCGTACCGCCCGGGAACACCCAGGAGTACTCCGAAGCAGTGGTGCCTGAGCCGAAGTTGATCGCGCTCCCTGCGGGAATCGTCATATCTTTGGATGGCGCTGAAATCGTCCCGCTTGGCGGAACGCTGGAATAGGAATTGGGGGTGAGCTGGATGAACCAAGCCTTAGATGGCACGCCGGCGCTATCCAGTAAGAACAGCATGTAATAGCCCGGAGGTGCTATGCTACCGTTCGCCGGCGTGGTGAGGTTTAGCGGGTTGCCGGGCGCTACAAGGTGAAGTAGCACCGCCGCAAAGGCCAATTAGACGTTGTTCCATGTCCATAGCATGGGTAGAAGAGCCTGGACGTACCAGCACTGCTGAGCTAATCGGTGAGGTGCTGGTATAGCTCACGGAAAACGGCACGCCATAATGGATAGGTCCGGAAAACGAAAGGCCAGTGATTTGCGGACGGTTGGTGGTGATCAAATGATCATTGGTATCATATAGGTATGACGGCGTATAAATCTCGATTGCCGGCTCATAGCTTCCCCGATTGCCCGGATTACTGCCCATGCTCAAAACGGTTGCATCCGGTAATAGCAGCGCAGTGGAATGATACAGGCGCGAATAAGCCGCTGTGCCTGCAGAGCCCATGGTATTGCCGACCGGGTCGTACAGGTCCGCGGTCTTACCCGGCGTATCGGGACTTTCATTGTTCACCGAACCACCTTCGGCCAATATCTTGCCATTGGGCAGGATAACGGCGTTCATCTGGATGCGGCCGGTAGACATATTCGGGCCGGCGGTGTAGCTCGGCGTTGCAACGGACAGGTCGATGATGTCGGTAGAACGGGTCGCCGGACTTCCTCCCCCGAAATTCATCACGCGCGGAACGTAGCTGGGCGGCAGAAGAGGAAGCAGAACTGATGAGCCGTAGCTCCGGTCGAGACTGGTCGTGGCTGACGGCGTCCAGCCTCCCGTCGCCGGGTCGAACATCCATGCATTTGCATTCGACCCACCACTGCCGTGTCCGGTATAAAACACTCTCCCACCGGGTAGCAGCTCAAGCCTTGGGTAAAGCGGGGGGGTGAAGGGAACGCTCGTAGGTTGATTCCAACCCGCTCCTGCGTTTTGGAGATCATAAATCTCGATGGTTTGACTTGTACCTCCGGTTTGAGTGAGCCCGGACATGGCCATAATGCGACCATCGGCAAGGGCCGTCGCTGTCGCATACCAACGCCCATCCACCATATTCTGAGACTGCACATACTGGCTGGTGGCTGGATTGAAGATCGAAGCCCGGTTTTCGCCCGTGAACGAGTAGTCCGACGTTCCACCGACGATCAACGATCGCCCATCGAACAGAGCGGCCGTCCCACTGCAAAAGACGTCGTAGGTAAGATTCTGAACGCTGATGCTGCTCTCATTGGTGCCCGTTGGATCCCACACTGCCGCGCGATAGCTCTCCGCACCTGTTGAGTTGTTCCTTGCGTCATTCTCCGATCCGGCCACAATCAGCACCTTTCCATTAGGAAGCAAATGGGCCGAGATTGGATTGATCGGCATTTGATAGGGGAGCACGGTCCATGTCCCAGTGATATGTGGGACATTGGTGGGACATTGAGCGAGGGCGCTTAAATGAGTAAGCACAGCCGCAACGGCTGAAACGAGAAACATTAAAGAGCAGCGAATCGCTGGCACAACTGGTATATTCAATAGTAATCTCCTGCGCTGCGGGTTTTGGGACGTCCGTGTCCGATCTTCCACGGAGAATGGGCTCACGGATCAGACTACCAACTACCACGAGCGATATTCAACTTACGTATTTGCCGATGATTGTGGCAATTGCTGCGGCCATGGCTGCTCTTGACATTGGACATGGCGGCTTCCCTCGATGCTAAAACAGTTTGGCAAACCGCTTAGAGTCCAACTGCGTGTAACGAACCGTCGACGAGATCGACCGATGCCCCAGATAACCTTGGATGATCCGGATATCGGTCCCTTTGTTGACCAGAGCGTACCCGCAACTGTGCCTGAGCATATGCGGATGAATCTTTAAGTGCTCCAGCCCCGCGGATTCCGCTGTCTGCCGGATCATCAACCAGACCGTGATGCGTGAGAGCGGTTTGCGCCGTTCACTGATAAAGAGCGTGTCGACATCCGCCGACGGGTTCATCTTTGCACGTTCGACGAGCCAGGCGCGTACCGCTTGACTCTCGCCATTGTAGAACTCGTGCGGACCGGAATCACATCCTTTCAGCCGTTTGACGTGGAAGGTCTTAGCGTCCACGTCTGCCCTTCTGACCTCGGCGCGATTTTCCAGTATTTGAGCGCGGCGGGCCGTTTGACCCGCTACTCTTCGATACCGACACAATTGCAGAGATCTGTGCACTCTTCCCCAACTCGACAGAAAAGGAGGTGCGACAAGAGCTGCGCGACATCCGCAAGGAGCTCACTGCCCGATGAAAAAGAGCGTGTCGAAAAAGGGCACTTGCCAGATCGGTTGGAGAATTCCGACCGATATCATCGCCGCAGTCAAAGCGGCCGCTAAAGCGGAGGGTCTTTGTTCCTTTCTAAGCCTTGAATGGGATCGCAATCCCAAATTATGGCGAACTCCAAACGATCAAATTGAGGGAACCGAAACCTTATCGCCTTGGGAAAGGTTCGGGAAGGACCTTAACCAGCTGATGGCCGCTACGGGCATCAGGACAGCCATTGATATTAGTAACGCGGATTTTTCGGCAGACCGGGCAATGCGCCTTTCGAACTCTAGATTTCGTAGACTCACAGGCTTGAACACTTCCGTCGCTGGATCAACGATTAATTCGGTAGAGTTCAGCTTGGCTGATTTTTCAAGTCCTAGTTTTAAAGAGACGCATATGACAAATGTGACCGCCGTGGGAGGCTGGTTTGAATACTGTCAGTTTTCTGACGCTGTTCACTCTTCCAACTACGAAAGAGACGGACACTTGAAATACCACTCCGCCTCGATTTGGCTAACTAACTTTGTTAACGGCAATTTGTCACATCCGGACTTTTCATATGTAGTCGCTTCAGATTCTGATTTCAGGAACGCCAATTTCGGCGATGCAGAATGTTGTGGAGCGTCATTTAGTTCTTGCCATTTCAAGGATGCCAATTTCGAAGGTGCTTACCTTGCAAATGTTGATTTTTCATCTGCGCGCGGGGACGATGGCAGCACGCATTCCAAGTGCGCGGTCGCGCCGGGAGCAAAGAGACTTTTCGCCCGCCGGATAATCGAGTTAACGCTGATCTTGGCTGTGCGCTGCCGGACTGGATCCTCACCGGCTCGGGCGAGAAAATCGCGTTTCCACTTCTGGACGATCGCCGGAGTAAGATCGCGTAAGCGAACCGCGTGAATCTTTTCGAGTGCGCCCCAAATTCCTCCAACAACCCACGACAGCGATTGTGCACAATCGCTCGCGCTTTAGCGAAGTTGGCCGGAAGCCCCCAGCCTTCAGGCTTGGGGAGTGTCAACTTCCGCGGACAACAAACCGCCGCGTGTGGCCCGGCGAGACTTCGGCTTCTTCGACGCAGAATTGTGATAGTCCGTATTCTTGGAGCAGAGAATTGAGCGCTAAAGATAGAAATTTTTGCTTTTTGGATAGCGTCTCCTCTGCCCTCGCGGCTCTTGCGCGCGCTCTGCATTCTCCTGATCAGCCACACTCCAAAGACGACCGGGTCATGATGCATCTCGTCGCGTCCGGTTAGAATCCAGAGCCTTCCAAACCAGTACAACAGGATCGGGCAAGCGAGTAGGAGCAACTTTGGAAATCTATACAGAACTTGAACTTCCGGAGACGTCACGTACAGGACCAAGATCAGCGTCGATAGAACCCCAGTCGAAACGCCAAACATTGAAATGATTGACAGATCAGTCGGGCGGTATGCTCGTCCCCCGTGCTGAAGGCTAGCCTTAGCCATGGCATTAATCTCCGTGTATCGCTTTACCAGTGCCAAGCTGGCGAACACAAACATCGAAAAGGTCACCAGCCAGTGTGACAAAACGATGTGTGCGGAAACGCCTCCGGCCAAGACTCGGACGCTGTAGAGCAGTGCGAGGCAAATGACATCGATCATTAGCTTTCGCTTGAGGTAATAAGAGTAGGCGAATGTAATGCCGTAGTAGGCCAAAAGGCACCAAAAGAAGGGACCGACACGGCTACGGATAAGCCTAGTCCGGCGGCGAGAAGCAGGATCGATGCACCCATTGTCGTCCCGATGGATAAGTCTCCGTTGGCGACAGGGCGAGCCTTTTTCCGTGGATTAGAGCGATCGTTTTCCAGGTCTACAATATCGTTGATGAGATAGGCACTGGAGGCAACTAGGCAGAACGCAACGCAGGAAATGGTGACGATGATATCTGTACGAAGGTCAAGAATGCGGTGAGAAGCAATGACTGGGACAAAAAGAAGGGCGTTCTTTGCCCATTGATGTGGTCGACAAGCCCTCACAAGGCTGCTGAACAGAGAGGGCTTTGTGATCCTGACCGCAGAAAGCTTAGGAACGGCCCGGAGGAGTCGTTTCGGAGGATTAACGCCAAACGCGCATTGGGCCTGGTTCCAAACTGGGATGTCCGCAGCGGAATCACCAACGTAGTCGAACCCAGAATGCGGAAAAAGCCTTTTTAATTCCTCGGCTTTAGCGATCCCTTTAAGATTGCGAGTGGCGTCACTTCCTATGACCATGTCGAAGCAACCGAGGTAATTGGCAACCTTCTCAGCGAGGGCCCGATTTGCAGCCGTGGCCAAAACCAGTTTACGCCCGCTTGCTCTCTCGTTGTTAAGCCACTCGATGATGGCTCCGTTATAGGGTAACAGCGTGGCATTGATAAGATTCTCTTGTGCTAGACGCTGCTTCAGATACGCGCGTCCTTTGAGCAAAGCGCGTAAGATCGGAATAGTATTAAGCGGAGATCTCAAGAGCCATCGCAAGCAGGACTCAGCCAAAGTGTCTGTGCGGCAAAGGGTCCCATCTAAATCAACGCAGAGGGGAGGCGACGCGAATTCCGGCGGAGCATTCACGGTGGAGAAATGATTGACAACCATAGTTATTGGGGTCGACCGCGCGATACTTAGTGATTATCGAGCAGGTAAAAAACAAAAGGGCTTGCGTAAAAAACACGCTCGGCGAGGCTTCATTTAGCCTCCCATTTCTCTCTTGGGAGTGCCCTGCTCTTCTGACTTTTTGAAAGATCGGATGCCGCTCGTCGATATTTGGCCGGAGGAGGAGTTGCTGTGGAGTGGTATTTTTGCGAACGCAAAGACTATTTCTGCGCAGGTTCCTTTTTGCTTAGATCATCAATTGACGGTCCAAGCTTTTGATCCAAGAGCGACTTTGCACTTACAAGCCACGCCAAAAACCTCCCTTTGAGAGTCGCTCGAATTTTCAAAAAGCCTATTGGCTTTGACGCAACGGCACTGCGAACTAGAATTGCGATACCGGGACATTGCGGTGAGCCGACTAATAATTGCCATAGCAGGGCCGTCAGGCGAAAAAGGCCGGAGGCATGCTTCAAAATAACAAAAGTTTCATTAAAAGCGAGATCGACAGTCGCGTCGTAGCTGAAACGACCACGATGAATCTGATCAGTGCCGAGCCGCGGAGCAACATGGTGAAGAACCTCGATTTCTGGATCATAAAAGAGACGTTTCCCCTTCCGCCGAGCCTGTAAGGCCAACGCCAATTCCCAATGTACCTGGGCACCTTGCCCGCGCAGACTTTCGTCCAGTCCGACGCTCTTTAGGAAGCTGCCCCGAAACAGGCAGTTCGAACCACGTAACACATCGACCTTACGTGGTCTGCCGTTTCCTCGATGGTGATTTCCAGTAATTCGCCCAAACCAATAAAGTCGTCCCACATCCGAAGTGCGCGGCTCGCTACGCCGCATTTCGGGATGATCCTGTAGGAAATCTCGTGCGCCAACCCCTAACACGTCCGGATGATTTTCTAGGTGGCGAATCATTCTTTCCAGCCAATCTGAAGGCAGCTCCACATCGTCATCCACGAAGCCAATGAAATGGCCCTTCGCTTGCGTCAAGCATGAGTTCATAGATCCCACGACACCCACTCCCTTTGCGTCAACTTCCCTAATGACGAGCGTATCGACAAACTTTCTGACCACCGGACGGCTTAAGTCATCTTCCGCCCGAATACCGACCAAAACTTCTGTAGGATGTGATCTCTGAAGCGCGAGAGAACGGAGACAGCGATAAAGAAATTCCGGGCGCCGAAGCGTGGGAACGATCAAAGAAACTTGACTTCCATTCTCCGAATCAACGGCTTGCATGGTGATTGACAGCATGGACGGAAAGGCTCGTCTGTGGGATCTCCGGGCCAACAGCTCCGAAGCTCCGGCAGCCAACCCTGGCGTGTTTCCAGGCGAAAATGGCGTCCTTTCTGTGGCGATCAGCAAAGAGCAGAGCTTCCTGCTCAAGTCGAGGGGCCGCTCTGCACGAGAGCTTTGCCGCTTTTTCGAGAACGGCGCTGCAACCGTTTGCGACAGGCGGAAAACAGCCAGGAGACCAGCCATGGACCCTTCCGCCACTTAGGGATCCAGCCGGACTCGACGATTACCTTTCGATATTCTCTCACGTAGGGCATCAGCAGCCCGTCTTCCCAAGGTTTGGAGGGCCCTGTAAAATGAACAATTTTCGGTTCAGAAAGGAGCTGCGCCCTTCGGCGCCTTAAGAATGCCCTATCCTCTGGCCAGCCTGTCCGATCAAAATAACGGATGGCGCCGATTTGAACGTTCCACCCAAGGTCAACTTCAGTCAGCTTATCGCAAAGGACGGCGTTCAACGCTTTCTGATCGGCATGCAAGATCGTGGTGCGATATTTTTGGAGGTAGTTTACCGCTTACGTCGTAATGTAGGCGAGCATTAATCATCATGACGCCCGAGTTAACGTAGGGGGCGGCCGATCCAGTCCCGAAGACAGCCCCACCTTCCGTGTATCCTACTAACCTGAGCGCGATATAAAGCTGATACGCGCCTAGTTGTAGCGTACGTTTTAGAACATGTTCTGCGATGACCCCAGCTGGTCAACAGTCGGTTCGTCAGAACGCAGCCTTTCGCGCCGGACACCTGTTGATACAGACGCCCCGACTTTTATTGCCAAGTACCCAATAAGAAAGAACGGCAGCACCGAAAACCACCGCAGCGCTGGCTTATTCATTTGTCGAGCGACATGTTCTGTCCAAACGTTCAATCCGATAAACGTGCGGTACCGGGTTAGGTCCAATGCGTGGTCTCCTGGGATGTGGAATTCAGAAACTCGGTACACTTCATTCCGCATGGCAAGCTTGTGCCTAAGAAGTATGCAGGCAGTGACGTAATCCGAAGGGGCAGAGCGCTGCTCTTCCGCCGTTAACATATTTTGTTTGATGTGGTGAATCTCCTGATCCTTCACCCGAACACCCGGTATCTGTACAACGATCGAGATCAAAGTCAGCAGAGCAAAAATCCAAAACAGCGCTCGTGATTGGCGCCGATTAAGCCAGATTGCCGCCGGCAGCAACCATAGCGGGATTGCCGGGACGAGCAACCGCGGACCCCATGACCACCCCCCTCCCACGAGTACCAAGCGCCAGCCAAAACCAGGTTGCCGACTAGCAAGCCGCTGCACCGGACGGCCTCCGGTCGGTACCTCGAGGCGAACTCCTTCCAGCCAAACACGCCAAGAATGAGTATCGGGCAGAAGATGAATAACTCCTTTTCAAGCGAGCCGAGCACTTGGGGAACAGTGTACCATAATTGAAAGGGGATGAACTGGGAGGCTTCGCTTCCATACCCGGATTCCAACGGGTTTCCAAATCGGACCACGTTCAGCCAAGCGATAAAACAGCACGCCAAAACGAACGGGAACGTGAAGAGAGCTGCGCTCCGAATCCGGTGTCGTAATTCCCTTGGCGGCGTTATCAGGTAGCCTAGGAACAATGGGAAAAACGCAGCGTAGACGAGCTTAACGAGGAACAGCCCGGCGAATCCCCCTCCTGCGATCATAATGGCTTTGGGAGTCCCCCGTATCACACCGTATACCGCTGATATCAGAAGACCCATCTGCATCCCCTCACTAAAGTCGTATCCGGCATATCGCCACGTCAGAGTGCCGAGCCCAAGTGGAAAGAGCCAGGCATAACCTTCGGTCACTCCGAACAACTTAAGGAGCTTGGCAAACAGGACCAGAGTAAGCATGGCAAACGGAATGTTCGCAAAGGAAAGCAAAAACTCCGCCAATTCGTGTGCCGGCAAGCCGGCAAAACTGGAAAGAGCGTCACTTGCGGCGACCCAAGGGACGTAGTAAAGCGGGAGTCCTAAACCGTACTTCGAGTAGCTTCTGCCATCGGGACCTCTCAGTGTATTCCCTTCTACATATGGAATATCGAGTTGCCCACGGGTGACAATCGCTTGTGCAGTCTGCAACGAGAAAGAGGTATCTGAAACCTCAATGTAACCTTTGGCCGAAAACATGCAAACCGTTAGCACCTGCCGAAACATTCGCTTACCCAAAAGCTCACTCACTTAATCGCCTCCCCGGAAATTATCGTTCAAACGACGTAAAATTTAGTAGGTAGCGCCTTAAATCGTGACTATGGTCGTCTACTCTACTTAATTCGTGGAGTGGAAGCCTATTCCTCGACTTAGAATCGTGGACGGAACTGTATTTAAATCGTAGACAGCCCCCGGTCCTTTGGAACTTAGCTGGCGCACAAGAATTATCATTAGCAAGAAGCGCCAGTGGAGAATTCTTCGGATAACCCAAAGTGCCTGGAACCTATCCGTGAGAATTTCTCAAGGATATAGGTTATGCGCTTAACTATGGCACCACTACATGCGCCACTCGCGGCCGCTCGCTACGCGCTTATCATTTGCTCGTGAATGCTACATTCCATGACTTGCGCACACGGACGTATCCAAATCCAGCACCGCGGCTCAGGCCTAAGCATTATGTCGCAAAGATGATTCTTTGGTCAGTGGCAAAAAAGCTAAAGTTTCTCCTAAAGCTTCTCCCTTCTGGAGAAGAGTCAGCCGTACGTCATTTAGTCACCGAACTTCGAATTTCGCACTATCACCGCAAAGGTGTTCGCCGCATACGTCGGAGGTCTCTATCGAAACCTTCAAAGATCAATTTGGGTTCCGGATCGGTTTGTAAGCGTGGCTACCTGAACGTTGACCTTTTCCCAGGGGGGGACCTGACGCTGGACCTTCGCAGAGGACTGCCCTTCGAGTCAGACTGTTGCGAGATGATTTTCTCAGAACACTTCTTTGAACATATCGAATATCCCGAATCGGTTTGTTATCTCTTACGTGAGTGCTTACGGGTGCTGCAGCCGGGCGGCGTTCTAAGGTTTAGCGTGCCCGATACCGAATGGCCGCTTCACGACTACCTGGATGGGCCAGAGGCTCCATATTTTCTTTCTTGCAAGGAGAATTCGTGCCACCCGAGTTACTGCACTACGCGTTTGGAACATATCAATTACCATTTTCGCCAAAACGGTGAGCACCGGTTTGCCTACGATGAAGAGACACTGAATAAAGTTCTAGACTTAGCTGGCTTCAACGAGATCAAACGAGTTGTTTTCGATCCAGAGCTTGACTCCGAGGACCGCCGAGTTGGAGGCCTCTTCATTTCAGCCCGCAAACCGCCGATTAGCAGGTAGTCCGGAGAGTGTCCGTCAAAGCCTCGATTGGAAGGGCGAAAGACGCAACCGTGGATAAGCTACGAGCAAGACAAAGTTGGAAATGCTCCTGCCCATCTGCTGAAGCAAACGGATCGCACGTTCCAGGTAGACCGTGTTCCAGAGGATGATGGCGGCTACTACCAGGTTGAGTCCACTGGCGCGGTAGCGTTGATTCTCGAAGGTTCGGTCTCGCATCTCGCCGAGGCGGTCAAAGAATACGGCGCGGGCCATGGCATTCTTGACTTCTCTTTTGTTCCGCGCATCGCGCCGAATATTCTCTGGAACTGGATGCAAATAGGCTTCGTTGACGATGAAATCGCAAATCGCCCGGCGTTTCTGCAATGCGGTTCCACCTCCTCTTGCAGCGGGCAATGCCCCCCCGGCAATGCCGGTTAACGCCGGGAGGGTGACCCTCCCTAGGCAGGGAGGGCCGCGCGCGATTAACGCTACGCAACGTTGCGCATAGCACATAATCTCCTTTATGTGTTGCACTTGGGTTAGGCCAGCCTACCTACCGCCGTGCGCAAGCTCGAGCGCCAGCGAGCCAGCGGCCCAGACCTGATAAAGCGCGCTGGCGCTGACCGTTGGTCACGGCCGGTCCGCATTGCTGAACGGCGTCGCAAAAGAAATCAACATTCATAGGCCCGACAGAGGCAGCGATAAACGCCTCCAGGTCAGTACTGCTCATAAATGGAGGCGACCGGAAGCGCCGCTTCCGGGATGGGGAATAGCCGTATGCTGTTCACGTTAATCTCGTTGTCGCCTGCCGCGGTCGCGACGCGCTGACTACTCACCCGCCGTGAGGTAGAGACGCCAGCGTAGTGTGCATTGCGAGCCGTTTGAGAGGCAATCCCGCGGTGGCTTCAATAATCGCGTGCACCAAGCCCGGAAAATGCGCAATGAAATCGTGCCATAAGACTACGCCTCCGGGCCTAACCAATCGCAGGGCCGTTCGGCTATCCGCGAATCCGTGCGGATAGTCGTGCGCCGCGTCGACAAAAACCAAGTCTATGGAACGCTCGTAGGGAGAAAAATCGAATTCCAGGGAATTCCCGAAAAGTTGTTTGATCCGCGGTCCCACCGCGGATCCACGAAACTTCCTGCCGATCTGTATCCAGGATTACGCAAACTCCGCTTCCGGCAAGTCTAGGGTGAACACCTCGGCTCCTCTCACCGGCCTTATCTGCCAGCAGACACGTGGTGCCTCCTTCGAAAGTACCGATCTCAAAAATTTGCCGCGCGCCGAGCGTTTCTACCGTCAGCCCGATGAGAACCTCTTCGTCGAGACGGATATGAAAGATTTGCCAGTCGAGACTTTCGGGTGGAATGGAGATCGGCCCCGCCTGTTTCCCGGGAAAAAGTTCCGGGAAGGTCGCCACCGGCACTCCTTCGAGAGCTCTGCTGGCCTGATACGTAGTGGAAACTTCAACCAATGGCGAAGAAAACTCAGCCACCCTTCTCCCGTGGAGCTTGGCACAACCAAGCATTTTGCCGTAGCGTATGCAAGACCGACGAGCTTCGATGGCGCATGGGCAGAAACCATAAGAAAAGACACTAGTTCTCGTAACGATCCCAGTTGGTGTTTGCTTCATCAGGGGGATGAAATTAGAAAATTTTCTTCCCCACAAGACGCTATTTTGGCAGTTGAAGTCTATCTAGAGGGGCTGATGGACCACCCCTTAGACACCGCGGCCGAGGTCATCCTGAAATGCTGAGCTCTCGCTTCTCACATCGGTCAATTACAAAGCGAACGGAAGGCGCTCCCAGCATACAACCGTTGGTGACGCCCATAACCTGTTACTCCCCGTCATCGCTTTCGCAACCTTTACCGTCCGCACCTTCATGCTAGGATTGTTGTTCAAGTTGTCCCGGCCGGTTATCATAAGCCGCGCGATTGTCTGGACGGTAGGTATATTACCAACTGCGCTCTATACCTTCTCCGACTGTCTGCGGCGCGAGGCATATTTCCCTACCACCCGCAAATTTGCCGGGAGGCCCCGCCGTTTGAGCTGCCGCTTCAGCACAGGGCTATTGCGCAGCCGGGATGCCCATTGCTCATCCAGCCATGATAAATGCGCCTCGAGTGAGTTCCACCGCGCCCGAAAGACCTCGGTTCGCTGGTCGCGCAGAATATTGCAGACAGCGTTACGGCTGTAGCCCGTGCGGGCGAACAATCATCCTTAATGAATATGCGTTCCTTAGCCAAGCTCGGAATCATGGTATTGCCCCCTCACCGCAGATACCCGTCGTATTGCGCTTTTCCGCAGATGTGAGCAGCTCGGGGTTGATAGTGGGGCTGCCAACCGCATGGTAATCTACCGCATGAATTTGTGCACGGCATCGAGAAAGGCCCGGCTGGCCATCCCCGGTGAGATGCCAGCGATCGGCAACTTGAATGGCGTTGGGCATGCTCCTTTGCGGCTGCAAGCAATTGCGCACCTGCTCATTGTCCGAGCAACATCAATCATAAAGCAGGCCCGACGTGTCCTGGCTGTACCGAAATGGATCGTGGTGCTTCTGGCGCGGTGTCCCTACAAGGTTGTCGCCGTGGCGTTGGCCAACAAAATTGCACGAACGATCTGGGCGTTGCTCGTCAAAGGAGGAACCTATCAGATACCCACGGTTATGGCCAAGGCAAAGGCTTTAATCAGCTTTCCGGGGCACGGGCACTGGGAGGGGACGCAAGGCGCCCGAATGCTGATGAACCTTCAGGGGCAACATCCCGATACCATTCAGACCGCCTGACTCACGGTGCCTCCGAGCGCGCAAAACTGATTAGGCAATCGGTGTCGCCGACTTCATCGCGGCCAGCCGTCCTCTGACCGCGTTCATAGGCCGGACATATGACCGCACCGTCCACCGCGAAGTCTTCAGCAAAATGGATCTTGCCAAGGGCCGTTCCACATATGAGTCAGAGCTGAATATTGATCCTGGATCGGCGTTCAAGTTTGCGTGCGGGGTTACAACTCAGTGCGTTCAATATAAATGGGAAGACCAAATTTGGACCGACTCGACGAGGGTTGAGCGGGTGATGCCTGCGCTCCACAGTAGTACTGTGAATGTCACACTCAGGCCGCCCGACTAGTTTCGATCGCTACTCAGTGTGCCGCCGACTTGGCCAGATGATAAAGCGCCGAGGTTTTTGCAATCATCGTCTGTCTCCCGAAATGATTTTGTGCATGTGCGATGGCAGTGCCGCGCATTCTCTGGCGCCTATCCTTATCCGCAAGATCATGTATTCGTGCGGCCAAAGCTTTCGCATCGTCGAAGGGAACAAGAAAGCCGGTCTCGCCATCGATGATCTGATCTTCCGAACCGCCGCTTGGCGTACGAATAGGAACAGCGCCGCAGGCCATTCCCTCCGCGATTGCCAAACCAAATCCTTCAAGCCGGCTTGGCAACAGGGCAATATCGGATGCCCAATAGACTTTCAGGAGTGTGTCATCATCAACAAAGCCAAGGAAACGAAAAGAAGCTGTATCGGCAGCGTCTTTCTTCGCATCCGCCTCGACCGTGGCCGCATAGCTTCCAGTTCCGGGAAACAGACAGACGATTTCCAGTTCCGGATCGCTGACACGCAGCTGCCGGACGGCTTCGATCACAAGGTCATGCCCTTTGTTGAGATCCAATCTTCCCGTTAGAACACATACCAGTGTCGTATCCGACAACTGGAAGAGATCCCGGGCGGCTTTCCGTTCGACCACCGATGGTGGCCGATAGCGATCGGAATCTATTCCTGCTACGATATATTCAATCCGGTGTGGGCTTATCCAGCAGTCTTCTCGAAAGAATCGAATTATATCTTTCGATAATGCAATAAATTTCCAAGGTGTAAAGAGTGTCGCGGTGATTCGATAGAATGTTCTCTCCTTGAAACTTTTCCGTTTTGCCATGCCTGCAGTATCACTTCCATGGATCGACGGATGATAGTTCATGATCACAGGCTTTCCAGAAAGTTTGGAAGCCATGAAACTTAGCGGCAATAACGACAAGCCTTGCGGGCTCATGACATCAACTGAATATTTACGAATCGTGTCCAGAATAATTTTTACAGTTTTGCCACTGGGCCGGTTAGGACGAAAATGATCGAGAATGATCCATTCCAAAGCTGCGCTTTCGAGGGCTTGCCGGCGTCTTTGCGTCTTCTCCGAAGACGTTACAGGACCGGAGACAATCACCACCCTATCGCCGTTGGCTTTCAGGCCCGTCAGCAAAGTCTCACAATAGGAAGAGACACCATCATTGCAGTCTACGCGCTTCAATAGAAAAAGTATTGTGATGTTATCGGGCATACCAAAGTACTATATTATAAGTGCCCCTTCGCTGTTTTGTGTGGGTAGTTTTGAGATCAGGTAATGGTTGGAACGGCCAAGGTGAGTTTGCCGGCCCGGTGGTAGGCGGCGGTTCTGAAGTAGACGAAGTTCTTGAATCCCCTAGCCATTCGTTTTGCGAGCTGGATGACGCCGTTTACGGCCTCGATGGCTGCGGAGGTCATGCGAGTGTCGAAGTAGGCCAGGATTCCATCCCAATGCTGGCGAACGGTCTTGGCCAGAGTACGGAACGGGTTGAGGCGACTGCGTGCTGCCCAGCCACACCACCACTCGAGTTCAGCTTCGGCAACCTGGGGCTCCGGGCTGGCATAAATGGCCTGGAGCGACTCACGAAGACTCATCGCTCGGCCAAGTTTGGTGTACTGACGACAGAGATTTTTACGTTGCTCTTGACGTTCCTCACTGAGGTTCCAAGCGTTGCCCCGCAAGCTCCACAGCGCGCCTTTGAGATCTGCGTCACCCTCGCGCTGAAGCTCCCGGCGCACCTCATCCAGTGCTTGGCCGGCTAGCACCATGAGGTGGAACTTGTCGAAGACGATCCTAGCCTGAGGAAAGTGTTCGGTCGCGCCCTTGACATAGGCCGGGCTCATATCCATGGCAATAGCCTCGATTTGGGAAGGATCTCCGCCGTGCTCGCGCAAGGCTTTGGCAAAGGCTCCCAGGGCCTCTGCACTGCGCCCCTCTACCATTAACAACAAGCTGGAGTTCTCAGCGTCCAGCACAATGGTCACGTAGCGGTGTCCGCGCCGAGCGCTGGTCTCATCAACAGCAATCCGCCATACGGCGCTCCAATCGCTCTTGGCGTGGGCTTGCTCAACGTAATACATCAACACCCGCCACAAACGGGTATCGTGTTCATCGAGCAAATCGGCCATGGCATCGACGGGCATCTCAGCACTCAACAACATCATGAGCGCTTCCGTCATCAGGGTAAAACCACTGCCTTCCCGTGCCCAGGGCACCGGCACCTGATGTACCTCGTCCTTGCGACACCAAATGCGCGGCACCTTGGCCACCAGTTCGCAACGGTACTGGAAAAAGTTCAAATGCCGCCAGCGCCTCTCGATGGTGTCGTGTACTCCACACAACGTTTTACAGTGCGGACACTCAAAGTGTTCTCCTGGCACGTGCTCCAATCGCAGTTCCAAGCGTTTTGGTTCTCCCTCGAAGCGGCATTGGGTCACTCGCCACTGCCGGCCCAGTCCCAGCGCTGCGGTAAAAAGTTCTTCCGGTGTCATCCTGGTTAATGACTCCACCATCACCGGAAGCGCAAATCCCGTCTTGTCTCCCCAAGCAGGTTCTTTTGCGGCTGACAGTCTCGGGCGAGGAACGAGCCCAGAGCCGTCGAACGCAAAAGGCAGTTACCTCCCCAGCGCGGAGCAAAGCCTGCTCAGGGGAGAAACGAAATAAATGGCAGGGTCCCGCCTCGGGCGGGAAGGATGCCGTTTATGTCGGATTCGACCTTGAACAGGCGTAGCGCAGCGCTACACGAGCTGGACCCACCTAGCTGAGTTACCCACAGAAAATAGCGATGAGCCTTATAAGTGCTCCCCCGACAATATATTTAAATGAGATAATTCCGAGTTTGGCGTCTACGGCGAAATGTTTGGCAGACTTTCTTAAAACCATGTTTCTCCAAAGTGGCTCCTTTCGCTATCTCTCCCGCGACCGGGAAAATTGCAAAAGGATCGCGGCGTCGCTGCTTGTAGGGGCGCAACAGGAAATTCGGCTGCCTTTAATCTCATGGCTTCCAGCGAAAAAGCAGGTTCTTGGCTCGCCAATCTTCTTCAACCAAAATAAGGTATTCTCCTTGGGCGCTTCGTGCTGCTTGTACCGACCCAATGATATCTGCATCGCCGCCCACACCACCGACCTCCTTGCCGGCAACCAACGTTCCGACGAAATGACCTGTTTCAGCGCTAAGGATATTAACGACAACCCGGTGCATGGAATTTCTAACCATGTTTAAAAATAGATAATCTCCGGATAAGGCCGCGTCCTTCGGTGACAACTCGCGGCCTGCCGCCAATCCATTCGGGCTTACCGGCAAAGCCGAGTTAGTCCATTTTACGACCGGCTTTCCAGCCAACCAGCCATCATAACGGCGCGCGGTAAAACCGAGAACTCCCCAAGAGTCGTCTGGCTGGCCGTTCAAGTAGCCGAAGACGTATAAGCTATCAGTCGTTTTGTCATAAATAACGCGGGTGACCGTTTTGAAATCGGACGGCCAGGGCCAGGTGACAGGCCGATTCCAATTATAGGCGGGCACTCCGGCTTCGTTGATAGAGGAGAGCTTGTAAAGCGCAATTTTGTTACCTGGTGCGTCACCATTCCAGATGTCCCCGTCCTCGGTCACATACCAGGACCAGCCACGATGAGGCGTCGCTGCTACGCAATGGAATATCTCGCTGTTAGACGATTTCGTGAAAATCACAAAACCGTTGCCATACTGGCCTATCGCATAGAGAAGTTGTGTGCCGGCAATAAGCCGAGGATAAATTGAGTATCCGAATTTGATCCTGGGATCGCTCGGATATCGCAGAGGATCAAGCGTCACAGCCTCGAGTGTTGCCTCGGACCCGGGCGTCTGATTATTCAAATTCAATTGCCAACGGGTTGTACGACCGTAAACTACTGTCGCGCCGGATCCGGGCTCAAAACCAAAAGTGTCGACGAATGCAGCAGCGTAGACTTGCCAAAGCAGATTTCCGGAACTCGAAAATGCGCGAAGATAGGTATTTCCGTTAGCGGTCTTGGTGAAGCTCATTGCAACGTACAAATTGCCCTGGGCGTCAACACCAGCCCCCCGTAGCGCGAAGAGTTTGAGCGGGGACATTGCGCCCGGCGCTCCTGAATACAAACCTCCTTTTACACCAAAGGTGGAGACAAGTCTTGGTGTCGCTGAAATGTCAAAAAAAAGCACTTGTTGGGCAGGGCCGTTATCTGTGACGATCAATTGACCATGAGTGCCCCACGCCAAAGAGGTCGGGACATCAACGCCCATTAGTGTCGTACCCGTGTCATTTCCCTTGGCATCCAAATGTCGGACCTTACCGTCGGATATGACCCAAAAGCTTCCATCGGAGGCACGTAACGCAGAAGTGAGATTTTGGACGGGAAAAGATGCCACCGGTTGCAGCGTGTTCTCATCCCGCAGTTCGATCGCGTCCGCATATGCGATCGTGATTTTGCCGTTTCCGCATGAAAGGCCCACCGCGATATGCGGCATGCCTGTCTCGTCGACATATTGCGTCGAGTTGATGTCCCCCGGCGTCCAGCGAAACCGAAGCAGCGCCCTACGAGTATTAGCAACAAAAAAAAATGCCCCATCTACGCATAGAGCTTGATTTGCGGTATTGAACGCCCACGCTTTTATGGCGCTGTTATCCGCCCTGACCAGGATGCGGTTTGGCTGCCCGTCTTTGTAAAGCCCTACAGCCCGGCCCGCTTCGTCCCAGGTCGTTCCGAGAAACACTGTTCCGTCATCCGAGACCGCCATCGCGTCCGCGTTGTCCTGGACCCAATAACCAAACCCGTTTGCATCCAACGAGGCCGCACCATTACCCCCGAAACTGTTGCCGATCCAACTCGTATGATAATTGCCCGGCGGAGCGCGGTAGGATGTAATCGTATCGGCGTGGCAGACCGACACGGCCGCCACGCCGCCGAGTATACAATGGACGAGCATACGAAAATAAGCGGCGAGATTCATTATCGTCCCCTTTACGCAGGATATGGTTTGGGAGCTACGCCACGGTTACTAGCATGAAAATCTCTATGGATCACGATCGAGAGATATCTTAATTTGGATAAGTGGTAGGATGTGTCGAAAAGTTGTTCGTTCCGTGGCCAACTCGGTGCTCGACGCTGAATGTTGATGGGAATTGTGTGTGATTCGGCTAAAAAAAAACGACTCTGACTCATATGTGGAACGGCCCTTGGCAAGATCCATTTTGCTGAAGACTTCGCGGTGGACGGTGCGGTCATATGTCCGGCCTATGAACGCGGTCAGAGGACGGCTGGCCGCGATGAAGTCGGCGACACCGATTGCCTAATCAGTTTTGCGCGCTCGGAGGCACCGTGAGTCAGGCGGTCTCGTGGGTGACGATCGCTTGTGCAGTCTGCAACGAGAAACAGGTATCTGAAACCTCAATGCAACCTTTGGCCGAAGACATATAGACCAATAGGCAAACCGTTAGCACCTGCCGAAACATTCGCTTACCCAAAAGCTCACTCACTTGATCGCCTCCCCGGAAATTATCGTTCAAAGGACGTAAAATTTAGTAGGTAGCTCCTTGATCCCGTCCACCAGTATGCGCAAACATCCGGCTCGCATATTCCTGCTAAAGACGAGATAGACCAACGCATGTCTCCATCCGGCCGCGCCACGCCCGTCGAATATCTCCAAATTCTAGTAACTAACTTGCTCCTGCTAACGGGAATCTCCTTGCAGATCGGTCGCCGTTCCGTCAATCGCTGGGCAACTTCAATCAACCCTTGGCGATCGTGTTCCAGGCAAAGGCTCGCTGGTAGAGGTCGCGCGCTCCGTTCATGCCCGGGCTAGCCGCTCGGCGCGATTTCACGAGTGCAACCGCTTTTTTTTTGCGAACCCATCTCGGTCCTGTGCATCCACCGAGTGCAGCCCCTCGCATCCTCGCTCGCTTTACGGAGATCTGCCCTCAGAAAAAACGCTTTGCTTCTGGCGATCCAGAGTACTTTCAATGAGCGAACGCAAGCGTTGGCCCGACACCCGCCAATTCAGCCGCACGTTGTATTGGGATCGAGCCGATCGGGCCAGACGTGCGTAGCTTTCCGGCGTCTTCAACTGGGTGAGAGCCCAATCCGTGGCATCCGCCAAATCAGAAGAGGAAGAGATGAGCACGCCATTCACGTTTGGGATGACAATTTCGGCGGGACCTCCAACCTTCCGGGCGATGCAGGGAACCCCATAAGCGTTTGCTTCGCAAAGCGAGAGGCCGAAAGCCTCGGCCTTCGAGAAGAGTAGAAGAAAGTGAGAACGAGCAAGAAGGCCTTTAAACAGCGAGTGACCCTCGGGCTTGGACCTATCGACGTAACCGTGCCTTCGGATGAACGGCACAAGGTCCTCCGGCACGCTCGGTTCACAGCCAACGACATCCAACTGAGCGTTGATCCCTCGGCCGTGAAGGGCGGAGAGGAGCTTTAAGACCTCGCTGCCTCCTTTACGCTCCCACTCCACGCCAATAAAGAGCAATCGACATGGATCGATTCCTCGATCACGAATCATCACTTCGACCTCTTGGTCCGAAGGCGACGTTACCAGGTTTGCTCCAAATGGAACGACAGCGACCTTTTCTGGGCTTGTCCCGGTTTCGGCGATGGCCAATCTAGCTGCCCAATCGGTCGAAAAGATGGTTAGGGTGTTATTCGATAACGCTACCTTGTCGACCTCCTTGACCTGTCGCTGAGTGCGTTTGCAAAAGCTGTTCCAGCCAGAATAGTGACGCAACCAAGTTTGTTTGGTCGCGTCCAAGTAGCTGAATACCGGAATCGCCGGATCGATATACGCGTTGACGGGGTAACCTGTTCCCGGGCAGAAAACGGCTGCGCAGGCCGTTTGGCGGTAGCGTTCCTCGATGGGCGAAGCAGCTTTCTTCAATATCTCCGGTTCTACTCCAAGGTAATGTGCGTATCGCCTGGAGAGTCTCTTATGATAATTATGGATCGCCCGAATGTATAACGGGCATTGCAGTGGCACTTGGTCGAATAGCTCAACTTCGAGACCCGCTTGTTCCAGCGCCTTCCAGATATGCCAGACCAGCCCGGACCAGATATTCCGATCGTGCGCATTTTCGTTGCACGCGTACAGAAGTTTCATCGTTTGCCTTGATTCACTTGACCTTTTCAGATGTTAACTAGGCGATCTTAAGCTGCTTTTCCTGGCGCGTATCGCACACAAGTGCAAAGATCAGTCCCACAGTACAAACCAGGCTTATGATCGACAGGGATTTTCTCGGCGATTGACTGTTGCTAAGCCTGGGCATTAAAAAACGTAATTTCCAACAGCAAAGCTAGAGAGCTGGTCATCAGCAGCGGACCCACAAATTACAACCCACGGGGCCGGGCTGTTAGCTTCCATTTCGTTGGAGCTCCTTTGCGGATTTCCAAAGCGGGCGGCGAGCGCGCAAACAAGCCAAAGCCACATAGAAGGCTCTTGCCGCTCCCGGTAAAGTCAAAAGCTGCCTGCGGTGATAAGGGCCCAAAAGCCAGGAGACAGCCGTTTGGGTGTGGCCCAGCGCTGCCGCCTGAACGATCCCTACGGAGACCCGCTCGCGCAAACGAAGTTCAACCTCCTGCGCGCACGGCGCGGAATTGTCGAGCAATTCCAGGTAAAGCCGCACGAAATGATAGCCCGAATCGTCGGTCTTGCGGCCCCTTCCCCGCGAGACCGAATGCCTGCATAGCCGGCTTTTGGATGTCCAAACCGGGACGAAGTAAAAGGGACCGTGCGAAGCGCAGCGGACGCCGAACTCCGCATCGCATGCCCCGCCGTAGTTTGGATCATACAAGACGGCCTTAGCGACTGAGGCGCGAACCATAAAGCCATCGTTTGGAATCTGCTGCAGGACCGCGGAACGCAATGAATTGGTCTTTAAACCTGCTTCCTGTTGAACTCGAGCGAACGCACGGTTGAGAGGTTCGGATTCCAGCTCCTCGCCGCTCTCAGTGACCCGCATCTGCAGCCCGTAGGATGCCACTAGATGTTCGACCTTCAAAAAGGGCTCGACTAAAGCCTTCAAGGCCCCGGGATAAAGGAGATCATCGTCATTTAGAAGGACGATCAAGTCACCAAGGGCGGCCTTAACCGCATTGTTGTAGTTCTCAACCAGCGAATTGCGGTACCAGCAATGGCTGAGGCGAACAGGAAAATTGGACCGGGAGGCAAAAGACGCCACCACCGCGGCCGTGGCGCTGCCGCCGACATTGTCGCTAACTACGACCTCCGACGGCGGGTGGGTTTGAACCATAATAGATTCAAGCGCCTCGCTTAGCATCTTGGGCCGGTCGTGAGTCGGAATGCAAACTGAGATTGTCGGGTTAGTCATAAGCTTTTGGAAGGCTGCGCGGCTTGACCTGCGCCGAAGGGTTCCGAACTTTCCAAACGGAAGGACCTCCTAAAACAGTTGGGAAGCGGCTCCAAGGCCGAGAGGCGAGTACTTCGAAAATACGTTTGGTTTCGACCTGAAAACTGGCCTACGAGTACGTACCGGCCTAACCAGCTAGCGTTTCAACGTCGCTTTTCGGTTCGATATCATCGCTCTCCAGCGGCTTCAAATTCCTAGCCCGCTTGCTTTGAAGAAACCGGCCGAAGACTAAAGAACCGTAGACAACGGCAGAAACCACAACTCTGACGGCGTCCAACTTTAGGACTCCCATGGGGGTCGAGAGATTGAGTAAGGGTAGTGCACCTAACTGACAGAAGACTTGGGCAACCGAACAGATCGGCACTAACTAGAATTGCGATACCGGGACATTGCGGTGAGCCGACTAATAATTGCCATAGCAGGGCCGTCAGGCGAAAAAGGCCGGAGGCATGCTTCAAAATAACAAAAGTTTCATTAAAAGCGAGATCGACAGTCGCGTCGTAGCTGAAACGACCACGATGAATCTGATCAGTGCCGAGCCGCGGAGCAACATGGTGAAGAACCTCGATTTCTGGATCATAAAAGAGACGTTTCCCCTTCCGCCGAGCCTGTAAGGGCTGCGTCAACTTCGATCTTTCGAGTCTAGCTGATTGTCGAATTTGCTGGGCGCTGTCCCTCCAAGTGGTTAGTAAGGCGGATACCTTTAATATTCCGAGCTCTTCCCAATAAAATGCAAGCTCAGAGCCACTTCACCACCGACACTCGGAATATCGGATTGTATTCTGTTAACGGAATACTTTCGATTTCTTGAGTTCCACCCAGGAGTTTAGCCTTTACGATCTCGAGTAGATGGCGACAAGCCTGTGTAGTGCCTGCCTCACACGTTGTGATAGCCCTACAGGCATTCTGTCGAGAACCGCGGCGAAGACTACGTGCAGTAGATCCAAGATCGTGATGGCAATTCGTCCACGGACGCCTCCAGTCAGCCAGACTGGGAGATCCCGTCGCTCGAGACGGAGCGCAACGCCCTTGCCGAGAAGTACGCGCGGCAGGAGACTTACGTACGGATTCCGTCGCACTTGAGCCCAGGCGGCGCTCTCCCAAGGCTTCGGCCTACCGTTGTAATGGAGCAAGAGAGTTCGCCGCCCCCTAAACGTGCACGCCAGCGTGCGTCGATCGACGATGCGGGCCTGTACAAGATGCGAAGCGAACACCTCAACCTCAGAAGGGACGAGAGAGAGTGCTTCCAGTGGAAACTCGGTCATGAGGAGTGCATTCAACGCATCCTGATCGCCTGACCCGGTGACCGGGTCTGTGAGCCAATTTCCATGGCGCGGCGGCCCGTCTGCCACGACAACCTTGGGATGCGACGATGCAACCCGTCCGCAAGCGAGGCGCTCGGACGAAATTCGCTGACAGACTTGCCACCACCGTTCAAGGAGACGTGGCCAGTGCCAGACAGAGAAGGCTAAGAAGCCTGAATTGACGTAGGTTTGGTGACGCGGCCGACCTTCCAACTCGAATAGTTCCTGCCACTCGTCATGCCGCCGAATGTCATGCGGATCGGGCACGGCACAGATCCTTCCGCGTTCGGCTTCCATGAGGATAGGTCCGAGGAATTGAGTCACGATGATGTCGCTGTCGACAATTACGACCGTTCCGGTCGCTCCTAAGCAGTAGGGAAATGGGGCTAAGATCGCCGGATTTGTCTCCACCTCCACGGGCAGCTCAGCGATTTTGCAGTGCCGGCTCAAACGGTCTCGCTGGAGAGAACTCAACCCAGCGTCGAGCACGACCAGCGGACCCTGGTTTCCAGTCAGCCGAAGAGAGTTCAGGAGCGCCACTGTGCCCAAGAAATAGCGCGAATTGCTCACTGTATAGAAGGTAGCCTCGTTACCACTCATGTTTCCTCAGTCTCCTCGCTGTGAGTTTCAATGAATGCACTGATCCAGCGACTCCAAATTTGGCCGTCTGCAGCTTTTTCCAAGACCGCCGGCTCGAATCCCAAGTGGTGGGATGGCCTTCTTTTGATGCGCTTATAGAAGTTGTGCATCAACCTAATGGCGATCGGGCATTCGATCGGAATTTTATCGAATAGCTCAATTTGGCATCGTGAGCTTTCAAGAGCTTTCCACATATACCAGTTTAATCCTGACCACACGTTTCTATCGTGTGCGTTTTCGCAACAAGCGTATAGAGTGTTGATTAACTGTTCGGTATGCCCCTTTCTTGATTGTAGTGAAGAAAGCCCACGGGGCCGAGGCCTTTAACTTCCATTTCGTTGGAGCTCCTTTGCGGATTTGCAAAGCGGGCGGCGAGCGCGCAAACAAGCCAAAGCCACATAGAAGGCTCTTTTCGCTCCTGGCAAAGTCAAAAGCTGCCTGCGGTGATAAGGGCCCAAAAGCCAGGAGACAGCCGTTTGGGTGTGGCCCAGCGCTGCCGCCTGAACGATCCCTACGGAGACCCGCTCGCGCAAACGAAGTTCAACCTCCTGCGCGCACGGCGCGGAATTGTCGAGCAATTCCAGGTAAAGCCGCACGAAATGATAGCCCGAATCGTCGGTCTTGCGGCCCCTTCCCCGCGAGACCGAATGCCTGCATAGCCGGCTTTTGGATGTCCAAACCGGGACGAAGTAAAAGGGACCGTGCGAAGCGCAGCGGACGCCGAACTCCGCATCGCATGCCCCGCCGTAGTTTGGATCATACAAGACGGCCTTAGCGACTGAGGCGCGAACCATAAAGCCATCGTTTGGAATCTGCTGCAGGACCGCGGAACGCAATGAATTGGTCTTTAAACCTGCTTCCTGTTGAACTCGAGCGAACGCACGGTTGAGAGGTTCGGATTCCAGCTCCTCGCCGCTCTCAGTGACCCGCATCTGCAGCCCGTAGGATGCCACTAGATGTTCGACCTTCAAAAAGGGCTCGACTAAAGCCTTCAAGGCCCCGGGATAAAGGAGATCATCGTCATTTAGAAGGACGATCAAGTCACCAAGGGCGGCCTTAACCGCATTGTTGTAGTTCTCAACCAGCGAATTGCAGTACCAGCAATGGCTGAGGCGAACAGGAAAATTGGACCGGGAGGCAAAAGACGCCACCACCGCGGCCGTGGCGCTGCCGCCGACATTGTCGCTAACTACGACCTCCGACGGCGGATGGGTTTGAACCATAATCGATTCAAGCGCCTCGCTTAGCATATTGGGCCGCTCGTGAGTTGGAATGCAAACTGAGATTGTCGGGTTAGTCATAAGCTTTTGGAAGGCTGCGCGCCATCACCGGCGCCGAAGGGTTTCGAACTTTCCAAACGGAAGGACCTCCTAAAACAGTTGGGAAGCGGCTCCAAGGCCGAGAGGCGAGTACCTCGAAAATACGTTTGGTTTTTGAAAAACTTGACTCCGCCACCGACTAACGAGCTAGCGTTTCAAGGTCGCTTTTCGGTTCGATATCATCGCTCTCCAGCGGCTTCAAATTCCTAGCCCGCTTGCTCTGAAGAAAGCGGCCGAAGACTAAAGAACCGTAGACAACGGCAGAAACCGCAACTCTGACGGCGTCCAACTTTAGGACTCCCATGGGAGTCGAGAGATTGAGTAAGGGTAGTGCACCTAACTGACATAAGACTTCGGCAACAGGACAGATCCACATGTAATCGGCCCACCCTCTCGCACAAAGAAGCATAAACGATATGCCGGTCACCGTCCCGGTGCAGGCAACCCCGGAATAGAAAACCAATTCCTTTTCCAGATACGAATAATTCTTGCCCAGTACCCAAAGGAATTGGTGGCGGAATAGAAACATTAAGATGAAACAGCCCGCTGCCATTGCTGCCACGCAGAGTATCGAGATCCCGAATTTGCACCACAAGTCCGCTCCCTCTTTAGCTCTGGCCAGTTTGGGTTCTACAATCTTCGACACAATTGCCTGCGGCACGGTTAGGAGCAAAGCTATTCGGGTTATGGCACCGAAATCAGCGACCGAGGCCGTTTTGCCAAAGATACTGATCATAGTTATTCCGATCTGGGCCTGGAAAACAAAGGTGATGATCGACGGCAGCACGTTAAAGTTTAACTTTGTCAGTCTTCGCTGGATCTCTCGGTCCGGCGTGGCGTGCGGAGCAATAAACTCTTGCGCACGTCTCTTAATCAAGAATCGAACGATCGAGCCAGAGACCAAAACGGATACCAAAAGAGTTGTCCAGGCGCTCAGACAACCGAGGAGAATCAAGAGGCCTAGAATTGCAACGCGGAAAATGGCCTCCAGCAAGGCGGCCTGCTGGAGGTAATTATACGCGCCGGCGATGCTTACCGGCGAGCTGAAAATCTGTCGATTGAGTTCAACAACCAACAGGCAGACCGCCAACATAACCAGGACCAGTGTGTGCCAAGGGGGGCAACCGTTCTTTAGCAGCAGATAACCGAAAACCGGGAGCACCAGGGGGCCGACGATCACCAGAAGGAGACTTCGATACCTAAAAGCAGAAGCAGCCAGGGCTCCCATCTTTTCCCGGTCCCCAATCCACTGGCCAGCCATCGACCTCATTCCGATTCCGATGCCCAACAAAGTGAACATGCCCAGAGTGCTCTGCAGGTTAAAGGCGAGGGAATACCAGGCATAGTGATTTTTATCCAGATTGCGCACAACAAGAAAAGAGGCGACTACGGCGCAAGCCTGTGCTGCAACTTCAAGACTTACAAAGGCCGTCAGCATGCGCAGCCAGCCTAGCAATCGCGTGTAAATTCCGGAGCGGCCGGCCAGTTCGAGTGCTTCTATTGCAAATTTAACCAATTTTCAAATGGGTTGACTTTGATGACCTTGGGTCTGCACCACGTGACAGCGACGAGCTCGATTCCTCCAGCACTCCATCACGGTCGCCGTATCCCTGCGGGCAGCGATGAAACCAACAAAGGTACTCTGCGCAACTTCCGATGGGTGGCGTCCGAAATCTGGTTGATTGTCGGCGGAAAACGGAGGCCGCGGCGCCCTCCTACTATGGGTCTCGGATCGACAAACGAGGGCCTAGAGAAGAAGTCGACTTCAACGCCTCTTTCTACAAGAGTCCGCAAAAGCAGCGCATTGGCAGCTGCCATACTCCCGGCTTGTTCTGACAAAGATCCGGTACACGCAATTCTCATTTCTAGCCTTCCCGCGTGGAAGCTTTTTTATCGGTGCGAAGACATCCACCCGCGCAGAATACTACCCCTCCTATTTTAAGGGTGATTACGTTTGCTCTGCTAACTATCAGAAGTGAACGGCAACGCCCTTTGAGGGGCAACGTATCGTCTCCCATAGTAGTAGTAGGAGTCAGCTGCATCGAAATTGAAATTTACACGGTTAAAAAAGAGCCCGGCTATTCTCCCACCCGCTTTTTCAACCATCGCACAAGCACGAGCAATAGCTTTCTTCGGCGTTTTCCCAGGTCGAACAACGAGGCAAACATACTCGACCGCTCGCACTAAACTTAGCGTATCACTCACTGCGTTTATCGGTGGACTATCAACAATCACGCGATCGAAGCTCTCCGTTAGACAGTTTATCAGCGTATTTAAAGATCTACTTGCCAGCAATTCGGCTGGATTACGCGCAGACCGTCCGGCGAAGATAAATGATAGATTGTCCACCGGACTCTGTCGAATGATCGCCTCCAGAGGCCGTTGCCCTGCAAGGTAATCGCTGAGACCGAGCGTTTTTTTGTCGGCCATTCCAGGCAAAGCCCTGAAAAAGCCAGGCCGCCGCAGGTCGGCCTCCACCACTACGGTCCTTAAGCCTTCGATGGCAAAAGCTGCCGCGGTATTCATCGCAAAAAAAGACTTACCCTCATTGCTTACCGCGCTAGTCATTAATAACACCCTTCCATGGCTCTCAGACCGCAGTAAAGAGATCGACGTCCGAATAAAACGGAACGCCTCGGCCTGTCGGGATTTTGGGGTGTCAATGACCACGAAGGGGAGCTGCGCCCGTTTTCTTAGCTTCTCCTCAGGAACTGTTCCTAAGGTAGGCAGTCCTAAAAACTCTTCCGCCTGATCCACAGAACGAAGGGTATTGTCGAGCGAATCCATCAGTACTAGCACGACGCCAGAAACGACGATGCCAAAGACGAGCGCAACCAGCATCATTTTGCGTTTTTCCGGCTTTACCGGCGTGATCGAAACCGTCGGTTCTTGGACGACATGGAAGGGGCTGCTTTTTATCTCCGCGCTGATCGTTGTTTCTCTAACTCGCATCATTAGCGAGTCGTACATCGATCGCTCCGAGTCCACCTCGCGCCGCAAGACGTTATATGGGATCCCGATCCTGTTCATATCAAGAGCGGCTTGCTCCTGTTCATGGAAAGCCGCGGCGAGCTTATCCTCGGTATTTTGGGCCGTTTTATAACGGGCTGCGAGGAGCGTGCGGGCCTTTCGTAATGTCGCATTCAGGGAATCTTGAAGCTGCTGGATAGAAGCCTGCGCCCGGGTATACTTGGGTTGAACCTCAGGTTTCTTATAAGCCGACAAATACGCGGTTAAGAGCTGGCGTAACTCCCCTTTTGCTGTATTGACCTGACTCTGGAGTTCGGCTACCTGAGGAATCGCCTGGACGCTAGCAATTTGCAATAGTCCGGCGAAGTCTTCCGGATCGGTACGCTTGACCTGTTCTATATCCGACTCGAGCTTTATGCGATCGTTCTTGGCCGTCATCGCCCGGTCGTATAGCTCCCTGAGCTGTTCAGTAGTAATACTCTCGCTTTTTTCTAAAGACAAGGCATCATGGCGCTCCTTATACTCCTGGAGTTGCTGCTCATCAGCTTCCAGTTTAGCCTTTAGTTTGTTGGCCTCTTCTTGCAGAAACTGAGAGGCCATTCGGGAAACGTTGTATTGTTGCTCAACCGATTGTCGAATAAATTCCGCCACAACGGCATCGGCAACTTTATTGGCCCGCTCCGGCTCTTCGTCAAGCACCGTGACATCGATCAGTCGAGTGCCCCGCCGAAGCTCGGCGCTGATTCGGCTAAGCATTTTCTGCGCGATCGCCTTATCCGAATTTGGCTTTCCGTCCGGCAGCGGCGGGAAAAGTTTTGGATCCTTGTCTAACCCGGTGGCGCGAGCCACCCGCAGCATCAGCGTTTCACTACTGAAACTCTGCGCGACCGTATTAAGGTAGTCATCTGATGTGAGAATTTGCGGCTGAACACCCTCCACCTTGGCGAGGACCCTCGGTTGTTCACCATCTATTTGCACAACCGATTTGGAGGCATATTGCGGCGGCTGGTGTACAAGCCACACAAACATGGCGCCAAGCGCAGTTGCATTAATCAAAACAACTAACCAGAGATTGCGTAGGAAAAGATAGAAATAGCGTCGGAAGTCTAATCCCTTCCCTCCACCTCGCACAAAGTCCCGCATAAGATACCTTTGAGCCTGATTCGATTCAGTCATTTAGCGACTTAATACACATTTACTGGTTATTGTTTTAAAACTCAACCGCCGCTTTATTGGCTGCACCACCTAACAGCAAACAACCGAGGCAACGGCTCTCGAGATTTGCTCCGCTTTTTCCGGCATGAGGACTACGGCCGTATTCGCCACAGTCGATGCGAGCGATGGCCGAGCTCTGACAGCTATGCGGATAAAGTTAGGAACAGTTTTCGCGCCTATCACTGAAATCACCGATTGAATCACAGCTTCGCCTTTCTCGGCGTCGTGGGCTTTCAGCGAAGAAAACACAAACTTTACGATCTCTTCCGACTGCTCGTTATGACTCTCCATAGCTGTCCGCGTAGCCCGCCCTAAGTCTCCCGCGGTTGCCTCTTCTATTTTTATTCCAGGGGGCAAATTCTGCGAAATCAGCTTTTCTGCAGCGCTAAATGTGTTGGTATCGATCCCAGCGAGCCAATTTACGAGCCGTCCCAGCTGAGCCCGGAAATGCAAAACATTGGATGGCTGCACCGCGCGACACCTACCACAATAACTATCGGAGCTGCCCATTTTATTCATTATGATTTTCATAAATTTGCGGTCCGTAGTGTGCAGTTATTTGTTACAACAGAGTTGGTTGACTTCGCGGCCAGGGTTCACTGAACTTCTGCAATCGCTGCCTCCATCACCTCCAGATATCTGCTAGCCACATAGTCCGCCTGATGTCTGCTCAAGGATTGATCCACTCCATTCAGCAGCCACGGCGCTCTATCGGCGGCGAGTATGGCATCGGCTAACGCGATCGCGTTACCTGCCTCGAATAACACACCGTGAGGACCCACAGCTTCCAGAAGTCCCCCCATGAGCCGCAGCGACTACCAAACAACCACAGGCTAGTCCTTCCAAAGCGACAATACCAAAGGGTTCGGGTTCGAGGGAGGGAACGACCATAATTTTATGTTCGGCAATAAGCTCGCTTAGTTCACGATCCCGCTTCACGCCAGCAAAGGTTACCGGGAGTCCTTCGGTTGCACGCTTAAATTCCGCGGCCGTCCGGCCCAGTGCCGACGATCGTCAACTTTCTGTGAACGTCTCGTCGTTCTAACTCTCGCACGGCATCGATTAATACCCCTACTCCTTTTCCCCGGATGAGGCGGCCCACAAAAATTAGGCCATTGCTACGATTATCTCGTAGAGGTGGGCGGAAAACTTCGCGCCGGTAAGCATTCAGTATCACCGTAGCTGGTACGGGAAGCCGATTCGCGACCGCCTGGCTTATGGCGATATTTTTAGCAAATCGCGACACTTGCTGTTTCAACCAGACGCGCGGCCCGCTGCCGCGATCCACCCAATCGTTGTGAATGACTACCCAAGGTCTTCTGATTAACAGCAACGGCCAAGAGGTCCTTAAGGCCAGAGTTTGTTGCAAGACGAGGTCGCACCACTGGTAAATTTGCAGCAGCCTTCGAGCGCTGGGACGGCGAACAAGCTGATAGAGCGCGCTCGGAAGCGGTTCGCCTGGCGTCTGGATTATAACCACAACCTTGTGGCCGGCCTTCGAGAACTCCTGGGCCGTTGATTCAGCGGCAGTTTCAGTACCTCCGACGTCAGGAAAAAATCGATGTGCACTCAGGAGGATGTTCATGCGGCAATCTCCTGTCGCCTATTCCAAAGCCCCGCATGTTTGGCGCGGAATGCGTCATCGTAAATCGCAAGAACGTTTTTAGCTACCGTCTCCCAAATGAAGTGCTTTTTGACGTATGCTACACAATCAGCCGCCGCGGGCAGCGGCATCTTTCCGCCTAAATAGGCATCTAGACCTTCGGCAATCTGGTCCGAACTCCATCCGGAAAGAACGCAGGAGGGAGCTAGTGGCCCGATGACCTCCGTCAGACCCCCGACCGGAGTGACAAGCACGGGTGTTCCACAGGCCAGCGATTCGACGGTGGCAAAGCCAAAGCCTTCCAGGCTCTGGCTCGGCACGACAGAAATGTTGGCGGCCTGGTAGTGGGTGGGCAGCAAAGACTCCCTAACAAATCCTAACATGCGAATTCGCTGCTCTAGCTCCAGCGAGCGAATTTGGGCTTGTAGAGCATCTTGTAGCGGACCTTTTCCACCTATAAATAGGCTCACATCGGGATACTTCGCCGCGACCAAGGCAAACGCCGCTATAAGAGCCTGCAGCCCCATGCGTTCGACAAGACGACGGATAGAGAAAATAATGCGCTGCTCTTGCGGCCATCCAAGCAAACCGCGGGCGCTAATTCGGTCAGCAGGCCGAAAGTGAGAGGTGTCAACAGCTCCGGGAATTACATGTACCTTACCAGGCGCAACACCATATTCGGCAATAAGCAGGTCGCGGAATGCATTTGATAAAGTGATAAAGGCATCAGCGGTTCGGTAGACGCCATGTTCCAGCGCTTTCTTGGCAAAGACGTTCAGCCTGCCCTGATTGCTCAATGAAGATTCCTGTGCCCACGGGCCGTGAAAATGAACCACGTGAGTAAGTTTTGAGTTTCTCTGTAAAACTGGTAAGGCATACGGCGCGAAGTGGGAAGCCAGAACGGACCGGCACGGGTGGTATTCTGGAGATCCAATAATGTGCTTGCGCAGAAGAAACAAGCGTTGCACAAGTGGCAAATCTGCTCTGCCTAAACCGCCTGATGTTTTTTGGGCAGTACCTTTCTCGAAGAAGAACCTGCGCGTGTCGAGGTTAATGGAGGCTTCTTCAAAAGCCCGGTTCAAACCCCAAAAATAGCGGTCGACACCTCCATCCGAAGCGTCGCTGTGCATTCCGAGCTGAATCAGCGTATAGGGATGCATCGAGATCAATTCGCCGAGTTGTCGGCAGGATAATGTTCCAGGTATTCGAAATAGGCGTCCCCGGTCATTTCAGCCACGCGGTCCTATGTGTAATGCGCTCTGACTAATTTTAATGCCGAGTTACCCATCGTCTTTTCGCAGGTTTCGGTTTTCAAGCAGTGGCGGTAACACTTTCGCCGCATGATCTGCGTCATGTTCTGCTCTGCCAAAACTAATAAGAATGTTCCAGGGTCAACCGCGACACGCTCTGTAAAAGTGCGGCGTGGAGCTCTACGCGCTACTGATAGGTGAACTGGACTGCGGAAAGAATCGCGCGGATAGTCGTTTCATTCGTGGTCAGAGCTGTACTGGTCCCTTCAAACTTAATTTCAAGCCATCCAGCCTCGGTCGGGACTATGTAGATCAGCTTGCTTGTATCTGGGTCATTTGGATACCCGGAGAAAGCTAGTTTCACATCTGCTCTCCAACCTGGCGCTCCGTTAAGAATCTCCGATCTGACCCTGCAATCATCCCTGATGGAGATGTTAGGCAGCTGTTTTGATGCATCATGCACGGCGGTTACGGTGAAAACCGATACTCGGGTCGCTGCTGAGCTCGAACCGAGCAAGAGCATCTTTACTCCCCGTTGATCCTCCCAGTTTAGGCCGGGCGGGAACAGAGTTTTGTAGCCGTCAGGCAGAGGTTTAATTGAGAGAGCTGGTAAACGTGCCAAGGGTGGGTGCGCTGGGTCCAATCCATTCTCATGGCCGGCTGAAGGCGGCCAGAGGACTCCAGCAACATCGTACCGCCAGCGAGGCCACGGGATCAGTAAACCGTTCCGCTCGACTATGATTTGTACCCCTTCATGTTCTACTAGATGAGGGATTGAAAACTCAAATCGCTCGCCATCCGGAAGATTGACACTACCGTTACTGGTGCGCTGGGGCCAAGCTCCCCAACTCAGCTTGGCCGAAGCCGGTATATCTGTATGGAATGAAATCTTAGCACTACCATCCGGCTCTCGAACCAACTTCGGCATTGAAACGTGGAATCCGGGCTCGCTTTCCTTGATAATCAGAAACCGTGGGTAATCGACGGTCTCTAATTGAACCGTTAGTGCTGTGTTGGTTCGTGCCAAAACCGGAACCGCGATCTCCCGATTATCAAACGGGTCCCAGGCCGAAATGTTTGCTCGCGCGCCGGCGACGTTCGTAATTGTTATATCGAAAAGCTGAGGGCGCATGTCATAACGGGCTGGATCCAACACGCTCAACTCAGGCCGGCACACGCTGGTCATGTCTCGGGTGACGACATAGTATCCGATGGCAAACCGATTCGCGCTTAGCTGAAACGGCAAGAAGGCAAAATCATCGCGATTATACTGATCCGGATGCTCAAGCGTCCCGTCGCCTTTAGAAACCAGACGCGGCTTGTGTTCGACAACCTCGCTAACACCAAGTGGGCGAATGACCGGCAGGTCCTCGCCTTCACGCATCAACCCGACGACTCGTGAGAGCACTGTTAGCTGTTCACCAATGTGAGTGCGGACGTCTTCCGTTAATACGTGGTAGGATTTTTTCAGCGCGCCAAAGAAGGCTTCTGGTATTACCGCGTCCTCAAGATCCTGGTCTCGGGCGGCGTAGAGTTCGAGCGTATGTACACCTTTGCTTGCCTGAAAAACAAAGGTCCGGAGAATTGCCTTTGCGCCCAAATGATGACTTAACCGAACGAGGGCCGAGTCATCAGACGCAAGCCCTAACTGCTCCTGTAATTTGGACAGAAACCCCGATCGAGCCGTGTTTGTCTCAGTCATCCAAACCTCTGCGGGATGGCCGTCTCCGGGATTGCTGAAACGAAAGTGTTGATCCCACAATCCGGGGAACGGTTGGATGTCCCGAGTGATGTATTCTATTTTGTAACCATACTGCCACAGCTCAGGCATCGAGATATGTAGTGTAGGTACATAATAAGAACCTGGCGCTACGGTGTGCCAGTCTCGCCCGTGGAAACCGGCGTCCGCAAGTACCTGAGCGGTTGCCTTGGCGTCGTCGGGGGCGACATTAAAATTGATTCCAATACAATCGAGAAACTGTTTGACCGGCCACGTGTCCATGTAAGCTCGCCAAGGAGCGAAATAAAACGACCTAACTCCAAACGGAATGGATTGTTGGAGAGGGTCTTCGTACGGATGCTCGAGTGCGGAGGTGCTTCGGGTATCGGTGGTTTCGACAAAGGCGGCCATAGTGCTCGTGGCAGAAGCAACTAGCAGGCTGGCGGCTATGATCGCAAGGTCCATTTCTTGGGGCGTCCCTTAAATCGCGAGAAAGCGCAAGGCAAGCAACGGCACGGCAAGGTATCCCTAAAGTAACTACCGTTTTGGTGTAGTCATAAACACATATCCCCCTGCTTTGACCAAAGAAGCCGATTTGACTAGGAACTCGTCCGGATGCGCAACCTGTTCGATGATTTCTGGAATCAAGACGCCTTCTGGTATCCGTAAGTGTGCCCATGCGAGGGACCGTCCCCATAGATCTCCGCCTGGTCAAATGGGCACGTTTTCTTCCAGGACTCAGGGCACGTTTTCTCCAACTTAATCCGTTTCATTTTACAAGCCGCGTAATTGATCCATCAACGCCTCCGAAACTACCGGTAGACTAAAATGCTTTTCACACTCGCTACGAGCCGCCCTCCGAGGCTCTCCAGCACTGGCTCGCACCCGATGAATGGCCGCATCCACAGCGATTAGAAAACCAGACAGATCTCCTACCGGAAATCTCAGACACACCTGATCGCTAAGCACCTCGGCAGAGCCAACTACATTCGAAGCGACGACTAACATTCCCGCGGCGAGTGCCTCGCCAACCACAATACCACCCGGCTCATAGTGACTCGGTATCAACAGGATATCTGAGTGTTCCATTGCGTTGATAACATCGTTGTGCTTCAGACTTCCCTTCCAGAGTAACCCTTCTGAAAGCCCCTTCCCGAGAAGTGGCTCATAATTTGACCATAGCGAACCACCGCCTATGATCGTAATGTCCACGTCGAGATGCTTTGCCACTATACTGGGTGCAGCCTCAAGTATCAATTCGATGCCTTTTCTAACGCTGATTCTGCCAACAAATAATAAATGAATCTTCCTGTCTGGACACCGTTTCAGCGCCGAGATCCGATCGATTGGGATTGGATGGTAGACGACGCCAAATTTGGCTCTTTCTAATCCGTAATCCTCCTTCAATTTCTGATTGAAGATCTGGCTCATCCCGATGATCTTTCGAACTAATCGCAGGTCGCGTGCTTGCATCCGGGAGCGGAGCTCGAGATAAAAGCCTCGGAATACTCGCCACCACCAAGGCTCGCATTCCCGGGCAATCGATTCCTCCCGAATGCAGGCTTGTCGCTCGCCATCAGCGTGGACGCACGGATAGATTATAATAGGCAAACGCGACGCGTGCCGACGAAGTGCGAAGAGCTCTATTTGAGAGAATCGAACTATTGCATCGAACGGGTCCCGCAAATGCTCAGCGAAAAGACTTGAAACTAATGCTTTCTCGGCGCTAATTCGCTTAAGAAAACTGGGAATAAATGCTATCCGAGGGTCACGGGAATACCATTTTCCCCACTCCCATTTGTGGGTGGACACAAAGAAGCTGGTTTTTCGCAATATGTGATCCGAAAAGAATCGCTCGATTTCCTGACGAGAGGTTCGAGTAAAAACAGCCAGTTCGCAATCCTGTTCACAAAGCGCTGCAACCAGCTGAGTAGCCATTCCCGGAACGCCGCCGCCCCCACCGAAATCACTGATCCAGGCGATGCGTAGCGTTTTTGACGCTGAACTTATACTCAAGGTGGCCGCTCCAGCTTTGCCTTCTTTTAAAACAGTCATAAGCCCTACGAAATGAAAAACATCTGCCCGCGCTTGAGACGCCCACGAGACATGTTGTTCAATCGTTAGTTATTTTTATAATTTCCGTATTTAGCTCGCAGGAAAGCAACAAGTCGAGGTAGAAGAACTCGGACAGTGCACGAGGATTGACAAGAGATACCAACGCAAATGACGGCAACGCCGTCCAATTGTCCGCAGTTGCCAGACTATTTCGAGGGGACCGGGAAGCTTGGGACGGCTCCTGCGATTGCAATTCATGGATTGGAGATCGTGACAAATGCAGGCACAATCAAAACTCTTGCGCTGTGTAACATATGGCGAAAACTTTGTAAGTGGAGAGGGGGCGCAATCCGTATGACTAGCATCTTCTGTCGTAACCGGAATTGCATTCCCGACGGACAGAAGGAAAAGACGTACATCTCGAAAAAGACAAAGTGCTTTTCTCAACCGCCACTCGGGCCGACGAATTGGGAACCAGCAGACTCTGGGAACCGACCGTTTAATCCCGGAATCCGCCTCTTAACGCGGATACGAAAGAAATAACATGAGAAACAAAGGTCCAGGTACAGTTTCCGCAAGGAACCTTTGTTTCCGAATCGCAAGACGTTCCGAGGAAATTCGAACACAAGAATTCGGATCACTCTCCTGAACCCCCAACATTTGCTAAACATTGGCTCGGTCTCTGGATGCTTTTTTATAAAATAATCAAGGCTCTTTACACGCTTTAACAAATCAGCATCGCCATCTACCCGCCAAGGGTGTTCGACTACGGCATCGGGGACGAATTTTATCGGAAGCTGTTTTTTCCGAATTCGATGGTGCAAGTCGACGTCCTCCATCGCTGGAAATGGAAAGCTCTCATCGAATCCGCGAATCTCGAGAAAAACGCTACGTCTGATGGCAAAATTACATGACCAAAGAACGCCTCCACTGAGGTTACTTGGGCATCCGTGATCAGCCCGCACCCGCCGGCCTTGCGGGATCGTTTTACCTTCTAGCACTGGGTATTCTTTCGTTTCCGCGAAAATCGCAAATGCAGCCAACCACTTTGCTGATGGGATACAGTCGTCGTCAACAAAAACAAGCCACTCTCCCGAAGCATTCTTTGCTGCGTTATTGCGGTTAGCCGCCGGACCCCGCTTAGGGCCACCTATCCACTTTGCCCAAGTGAATTTCTCTGCGATCAATCCCTCAGCATTTGGCGCTGGGCCATCGTCGCTTACGATCACTTCACAACGGATGTCGCGGCGTTCGAACTGCAAAACATTCTTGGCCTCCTGCAAAGCTTCCAGACACCGAGCCAGATTTTCATTCCGGTTACAGGTCGGTATTATTACTGAGAAAAACACCATTGAAGAGGCTCCTTCCCGGATCAAACAAAAGGTCGATTTTGAAGCTGAGAGAGTAACAGAGCATGAAAGCGAATTCTTTCTCCTGGCCATGGTTTCCCTTGATAGGTATCGCCGCTGGCTTTCATTGTGTTCGATGCCCGCTTGTTAATTCGCACTCGCTCCGGCGGTCGGCACAGGCACATTATGTTAGGAAAGGAATTCTAAATACGCCTGTTCTGTTAGATCGGCCACCCGATCCCAGGTGTAACACCGCTCTACCAGCTCGCGAGCATTTTCGCCCATCCAGCGTCGCTCCGCCTCATTGGCAACCAAAGGCATCAAAGTCGCGGCTATCTGCAACGGATCATGTTCAACGAAAAAACCAGTCACTCCGGGAGTAATAAAATCTTCTGCCCCATTGATCCTCGTTGCTACAATGGGAAGGCCGCAAGCTGCGGCTTCGATCGTCGCCAGGCTGAAGGCTTCATACCAGCTCGGAAAGACGAAAATATCGGAGGAAGCCAATGCTGTGGCTACATCGTTACGGAAACCGAAAAACCGAACTCGGCTACTCACACCACATTGCTGTGCTAGCTGGCTAAACCGTTTTTGTTCCGGATCCTTTCCGAGCACGAGTAATTTGACCCGCTCATCAGGAAGACAAACCAGCGCCCTGATGGCGAACTCCAAACCTTTACGTGGCCATTCCCCACCGACGAAGACCAACACAATGTCTGACCCCGAAAGGCCGTTCTCATTTCGCCACCGCTGCCGAACCGAATTTTCTAGGGGTTTGAATTTATCTGTGTCAGCCGCGTTCGGCACAACGCGGACCGAAGCATTCCCAATATCATAATACCGCCGCAAGTCTTGTTCGACTCCGCGAGACACAGGCAAGAACAGGACAGGCTTTTTTCCCTCTCGCTGGTTGTACATGCGCCCTTCTATCTTAGTCGTCGTGTTCAGGTAGAGTTGCCGGCTGAACTTCCTAACACTAGATATATTTGTCGATTTAGCCTGCGAATCGAGATAAAGACGTTTAGCCGGCTGAATGTTTTGAATGGTTATGACATTAGCGGTTGCCGCATTATTGCCGATCGAATGGATGATATCAAAGTCCTGGGGCCGAAGTTGGAATCGCACTAAGCCATGATAGGTCAGAAAATCGAGGATTGCCGGACGCCGAATACCCGGTATAAAATGCCATTGTAACCGAGACAAATCGATGTCCTCGGCTCGACGAGCAAAAAGGTGTATTTCGTGTCGCCGAGACATCCGCTCTGCCACTTCATTGACGGCCCGTGCAGTACCATCGCGACGATTACAGTTGATCATTGCGTAGGCAATCCGGAGACGACGCATAAGAGACGACCTCAGGCAAAAATTAAAACAGACTTCAGGCGGTGGCGGGTAATTCGAAATCCGGCTCGTCGATAGGCATTAGCTTTTCCAACATCCGTGGCGAGAGCGCTTGGCCGAAGGCAACCCACATCACGCTCAAGCCGGAAAAATAATTGGTGACTAGCATGCTAATAAGAAACACTACCAAAAATGTGCGGCTCAAACCGATGTAATCATCTACTAAGCCAAATCGGCAACATGTCGAAAGATGGCGCCACACTAGAACAAAGCCTGTCGCGAAGAGCAGCCCGCCCGGTAAACCCAACGCTGTCAAAACTTGAAAATAGCCGCTGTCTTCGATCAAGGCGTCGCTATTCGAGAACGAACCGGTGTTTAGTCTGCCTCCCAGCCCGGAGGAACCGATGCCATAACCAACCGGATTACTGATGGTAAGCTTTAGTCCGGCGTTTGCGATGCCCAATCTGCCTTGGAAAGATCCATCTTCTTTTATATTTCCAAGGGTGGAAAGACGTCCGTTGATTCGGTCTGCGTTCGGCATGCGATCGAGGCCCACAAAACCGGCTAAAGCTATAACGGCGACTAGTACGACCATGGCCAAAGCGGCTCTTCCCCGATTTAACAATGGGTGAATGAGGATCGAAACGCCAACCAGAATGAGACCGGTCCGGACCATTGTTAGGAGGATCGTCGATAGAATCAAGAGCGCCTCCGGCCACCCCAGGAACAAGCGCCAGCGGCGAGAGACGATAATGGGAATCAGGGCCAGAGACAGAAATGACGCGCAAGGGCCGCGCTCGGCAAAAGTTGAGAAGACGGTCATCTCAGTCGGAGCAAGTTTTCCAAGGTAGCCGACAAATCCTACTTGCTGAACCCAGTATGCATCCCATGGAGGAACCGTTAAATATTGAAACCAACCGTACAGACAAGCCCCTACGGTAATCCATCCAGCAGATTTCATCCAGCGGTCGGCCGTCGACTGATTAACTGGCGCGGTGGCAGTAAAACCCATGAGCGCGATTGGCGAGAGGTACTCGGACGCGGCGTAGACAGCGGCAATCCCGTTGCGGGCTAGACCCACAAAAATCCCATACGCGATAGCGAGAAAGAAAAGTATAAATATTTTCTTTGCCGTCACATGCAGTGATCCAAAGCGAGAAAAGAAAGGCAACAGAAGAAGGCACGTCGCAATCAGCGGAATTAAAACGATCGGTGAGAAAGGATTGAACGAGCCTTGCAACCAATCCACTATCCTTCGGACTTCGCGGTTAATAACATATAAGAAGATGGCATAGTCGACAAGCAGCGAAGAACCTTTCGCCGCAAGCAAAATAGCAGGCACAAGAAAGGCCGCAGTGACGGCCCATGCTATCGAGTCAATGGCCATAGTTTACTTCGTAGTACGTCGCGACTTCACTTTCGGACGACGCAGCACTCGAAACACCGACCGAGATGTTAATCCCTTTCCCAAGAGTTTCCACAACACCTTCAAACCGAAAGGCGCTTTCGAAAACGCGGTTTCTGACAATCTCTTTAATAGGCCGTATGGTGCGGCTTTATTACCTGCATAAGCGTTTTCAATACGATAACAAAATCCTGCCAAAGGGACCAATTCTCGACGTACGCGATATCAAGCTTTACCCGTTCCAGAATTTCGTTATCGGTGCGAGCCTCTCCCCGGTAACCGTTCACCTGCGCGATTCCAGTTATCCCTGGCTTAATGAAAGCCCGGACTCGGTAGGAGACCATTATCTCCTGAAATCTCCGATTGTGCACAATCATGTGGGGACGGGGACCCACTACACTCATTTCCCCCCGTAGGACGTTAAGAAATTGCGGTATCTCATCCAGGCTCGTTTTTCTCAGCCACCGACCAAAGTGGTAGACGCGCTCGTCATTTCGCGTTGCTTGCCGCGCGGGACTATGGTTTGTGGCTGACATCGTACGAAACTTGATGATCCTAAAGGGCTTGCCACTTCTGCCGGAGCGAGTTTGCAAGAAAAAGAGCGGTCCGGGAGATTGGCATCTTTGAAGTACTGCAACCAGAACTGCCAGCGGCGGTAGAACAAGGCTGACAACCAGACCACTGATCATAATGTCCATCGCTCTTTTCATGAGTCGATTTACAGGATCTTCCAGCGGTTCCTCCATCACGGTAATCAACTCCAACCCGGACAGGTTGAAATGATTGACCCGTCGATGGAATATTTCAGGCAAATTGTTGATCAGCAACAAACGTGATCCCAGACGATTGCATACCGCCACAACCTCAGAGAGATTTTCAAGTTTTGCGGGCAGTTCCAGAAGCACCACCTGGGATATTCGTTCCCGCCGTACGATCCGTTCCAGATTGGTGAGACCAAGTGGATTTAGACCGTAGGATGGCTCACCGTTACCGCCAAATCCCTCGAAAAAGCAGCTAGCCTCCAGTCCTAAATTACTCATCTGACTATACCAATTTTCAATACGTTCAGCCTTTTCGATTGGCCCGACGAGCAGTGTCTTCTCCATGTGACCATTGAAAAAAAAGATCCTAACCAACGTTGTCGGCAAAAATCGATGGCAAAAGAACAGCACGATGTACAGCAGCGGGAGAAAAGAGAACAGAAAAAGACGCGAGATGCGCAGATCCTTTGTCGCTACCAAGACTAGCAAAATTGCAGCGCCTGCAGCCGACACGTCACGGAGGGCAGCGCTATGGTTACTATAAAAATCAGAACGAAGCAGCTGTTGGCTTTTCGTACCGCTGTTTAGAGCGCGGACTGCGAACGTACAGATCGCCGCCAGGCAATAGGTCACATACCATTCATACGCGAAGTCTAGGGGCCGTTGGACTAAAGACCCAAAGAGCAAGAGATATAGCCAATAGAACCCGCTAACAAATATGACCAGAACGCTGTAGTAGGCCCGATTTAATCCCCGCATGCGATGCCATAGCATGAAAGTCGTCCCCCTGGAAAGTCTGGGCAGTCAATTCCGGATCAATTGAAATCGCCGGAGTTTAGTTCCAGTAACTCGTCCAATAAACTTCTCGGTCTTACGGACAAAAACTTCGTTATTAAAGCGCTCTGCGTTTTCCCGGATGCGTCGCGGAGACCATCTGATTCGTTCCGCCCGGTGTACGGCTTGCGCTAAACTCTCTTCGGTCGGATCAGGAAATAACACTCCGGTTTCTTCAGGAACCACGGTCTCCAAAGCTCCTCCTGCGGCAAATGCAATGACTGGCTTACCGCATGCCTGAGCTTCCACGGGGGCAATACCGAAGTCTTCTCGCCCCGGGAAAATTAGCGCGCGGCATCTTTCTAAATAACCTTTGACTTTATCGTCGCTCAGGCGGCCCAAAAAGCGAATTGTGGGACCAGCCAATCTTTCCAGTCGTTTGCGGTCAGGTCCATCGCCCGCAATCAGGAGGCTTCTTTTCAGCCTGTTGAACGCACCCACTGCACGATCGATTCTCTTATAACCGACCAATCTGGAAATGACGACATAGTAGTCATCAGCCTGCGGTTGAACACAGAAGCGTTGCACGTCGACTGGAGGATAAATTACTTCCGACTCTCTGTGGTAGTATTGCTTGATGCGTGCCTGGACGCTGAGGGAATTAGCAATAAAGAAGTCAATCTCTTGGGCGCAACTGTAGTCTAGCTTCTGCAGCCTAGAGACGGCGAGCCGCGCAACGGCGCGAAGGGCGGCATTGCTTATCTCATGACTTAGGTAATCGTCCGGTTCCCAGAAGAATCTTGGTGGTGTATGGCAATAACAAATACTCGTCGTTCGACGATCGAGCCGGACCCATTTTGAATATCCGCTGCTGCTGATCCATGTAACGTCGGCATCTACAGGTTTGAGTGAGCGGAATGCTATCGGATAAACCATGAAAAATTTCTTGAAATGTTTTCTCGCGCCAGGGATGGCGTTGAGCCAGGTATTCGTGATCCGTCGGCCGGAGAATTCGGGCCAGAGTCTGGAGGTGTCCGTGATACTCGTGAAGATCCTGGCGTTTGGAAACGCCTCGGCCATCACGCTAACGACCCGCTCGGCTCCGCCCATTTGGATCAGGTAATCGTGGACGATTGCCAAGCGTATCGCTGTTTTGGATGGGTCACTTCTCTGATGCATTGTTTCCATTGTTGTAAAACTCCTTCTAGACCAAACCGCTTCTCGGCATCCCTTTTTGCCGAATCGCCCAAGGCTGTGGCTAGTGGTCGGTTTCCTAACAATTCGTGAATCGCTCCTGCCAATGCGTGAGAGTCAGACGGTTCAACCAGCAAACCGGTCTCATGATCTTTCACAATCTCCAGCGGTCCGCCCGCTTTAGCGGCGACGACTGGACGTCCCGCCAACATGGCTTCAACGATGACTCGTCCGAATGGCTCCGGCGAAGTCGAACAATGAACCACCAAATCGACCCTAAAAAGGAGCGGAACGATATCGCGACAAAACCCGACGAAGTGAATCCGGTCAGCCACACCTAGATCATTGGCAAGCTTGCGTATCTCCTCGCGAAATATGCGATCCTCGGCCGTGAAAAGGGCCTCACCTACAATTAGACCGTGCACACCGGGAAGTTCCGCCAATGCTTTGATCAGGACGTCTTGACCTTTCCATCGAGTAATCCGCCCGAATAAACCGACTAGTGGGCAATCGCCGGGAGCAACACCACCAGGCAACTCGGGCGATCGCTTTCCCACGGGGGGACGAAACCGTGAGATTTCAAACCCGTTAGGAATTACTCTGACGAGATCTCTCTTCCCTCCATTACTTTGAAAAGCTTCCGCTGTTGTCTGTGAATTGGCCACGACAGCCTCCGCCCGGTTCGCCAGCGAAACGATTAAGCGCCGATTGATCGCGCTGAAATGCTCGCCAGAGAGAATGTCGTGGAGATGAAAGCAAAATTTTTTACGCAGTACGAAAGCGAGCACAGCCCCTACAATGAGTGCTTTGGCCGTATTCGCGTACAGTAAGTCGAAATCTTTCGCAATTCGCAGCCCGCGAAATATCAGCATAACCATCCCAGGCGTAGCACGCAGGTAGGCGAATAAGCTCGCAGCCTTATCTACCCGGGCCGCCATTTTTGGCAAAGTAGCGAGATGGACGCCTATGTTTCTGGCACGGAGTAACTCCGCAAATGGACCATCCTGAAAAAGCAACACAGCCGATCGCTCTCCGGCGAACTCCGCTATATCTGCCAAACAAAGTTCAGCTCCGCCGAGTTCGCCTGACTGATCTAAAAATAGAATTACTGGGAAAGATCTCATGACAATGCACGACAGTTTTTACAGCGACAGAAAAATTTGATAAATGCGCTAACCGCTTACCGGCTTAGAAATTTCTAAACCGGAGGTTTTACCAGTGCCTCCAATCGCTGGAATGGCCCTTGAGAAATCTGGACATTCCGTCCTGGCACGAATGGATGACTTGTCTCCACAACTTCATTTTCGTCGCTCAGTGGCCGTTCCATACTGCCCAAGGGGCGTTACCACGGCCGTATAGATCCTCGAGTTCTTGGAGCTCCTTAAACGTATCCATACAGGCCCAAAAACCGTTGTGAGGA
>Ga0209647_1000176_pt1 | contig 58604 bp, 47 predicted proteins | sample GraSoi_2013_60cm_FD_185827 | JGI IMG/M metagenome (GOLD analysis project Ga0209647, IMG submission 185827) | Grasslands soil microbial communities from the Angelo Coastal Reserve, California, USA - Sample 9_17_2013_60cm (SPAdes) (version 2) | ecosystem: Environmental > Terrestrial > Soil >...
CTGATTATATGGCTGAAGATCCTCATAATCAAAGATTTTTCTCTTATTTATCTTTATTCACTTTTTTTATGTTAGTTTTAGTATCTGGTGCTAATTTTTTTGTAATGTTTGTAGGTTGAGAAGGTATCGCAGAATGCCTTAAATGGGATAATAAAATAAATCTAACTAATAGCTTAGTCTGTTTAAATCTTAAAGATAATGTAAATTTAAATCTTAGAAAGTTAACTTCTAAAAATAGAAAAAATAGAAAAAATAGAATAGGTCCTCATAATATTGATATAATCACTATGATTATAGGTTCTACTTTAGGCGATACTCATTTAGAAAAAAGAAAAAATGGTATAGGAACAAGAATAATATTTGAACAAAAAAGTGCTAATGTAGAATATTTAATGTGATTTCATAATTATTTAGCAAGTAGAGGTTATTGTAGTAATAAAAAACCTAAATTAAAAATAAGAATTAGACAAGAAGGAAAAGTGTATTATCAATATCGAATTAACAGTTATACATTTTCTAGTTTTAATTGAATTCACGAAATGTTTTATAAATTAATTGATAATAAATATAAAAAAATTGTTCCTTTAAATATTGGAGATTATTTAACACCCTTAGCTTTAGCTATTTGATTTATGGATGACGGATCTAGTTTAAATAGAGGAGTTAGAATTGCTACTAATTGTTTTACATTAGAAGAAGTTAATCTTCTTTGTAATGTATTAAAATTAAAATATAATATTATTGCTACACCAAAGAAATGTGGTAGAAATAATAATCATATTATATATATTCATGCTAAATCTATGAAATTATTTATAAATATAATTAAACCTTATTTATTACCGTCATTATACTATAAATTAGGATCTTATAAATAGTTAACATTATTATTACCCATAGTAAGAAAACGATCAATTATTAGGAAATTAAATTGAAGAATAATAAGAAATTAGAATTTATAAAAATAATAAATTAGCTAATTACGTTTTCTTGCGACGTTATTGAAAACGATCAAATGAATTAGCTTCATTAATAGATCGTCGGTTACAATTTTAATCGCGACAGACTAGTTCAATAACGGGTGCCTGAAATGGTGCTCAATGCATAGTCGAAATCTTTATTTATTTATAAAATTTTAATTAATAATGAGGCACAAGACTTTATATATTATAAATTTTAAGATTATAAAGTCTAAGAAAATAGACTAATTTAACCAGATTATTTATTTACCCCCTTTATCTTTAGATATTTATTTAATAGTAAAAATATAAAAATAAAAATAGATAATATAAAAATAATTAATTTTGTAAAAGAGAGAGTTATCGAATTATTTATTTTCAAGGGTTAATATCTATTGGTATAGATTAGAAAACTTCTTATTTTTCTCTTAGGGTTCGATTCCCTTTAGCTCTAATAAAGGTTAAATGTTTGTATAAGAAATCAAGGAAATAAAATTATTAAATGTTATCCTTCAATTTAAGAAATAAGAATCTAAGAAATAATTATTAAACTAAATTTACCCCCTTTTTAGTAAATTCTTTATTAAAAGAGTAAACAAGACAAATGAATACCAATTCTAGTTTTGTTTACTCAAGTTTACATTCACTTGTGATATTTTTCTAATAATTATGAAGTCTTGTGTCTCATTATTAAATTATATAACGAAAATTTATTTAAATAAATACTAGGGCTTTATGTAAACCCTGTAAGGTTATAAATGTACAGGAAATAAAGAGGAAGCTATTATTTTTTTTAATTAAAATAATTTCTTTAATTTTAAGATTTGATTGGTATTGTTTCTTATTTATTAATTAATTTCTGATTTACTAGAATACAAGCAAATAAAGCAGCCATATTAGCTTTAACTATGAATAGAGTAGGAGATATGGGATTAAGTATAGGATATTTTGCATTATTTGCTTTATTTGGATCGTTAGATTATGCCACAATATTTAGTATAGTACCATTTATGAATGAAACAGCTTTAACTATAATAGGTATATTATTATTAACAGGAGCTATGGCTAAATCAGCTCAAATACCATTACATTCTTGATTACCTGGAAGTATGGAAGGTTTTGAATAGGGCCTTCCTTAAACTTCACTATATGCTGGAACACCCTAAAGCTTTAAGTACTCATCATTGTTATGGTAGTGAAAATTGTTAAAGATAGTACAATGGGCAATCAGCAGGAAACCAAAAAAATAAAAGAATAAATAATTAAGAAAAATCAAAATAGAACGAAAATTTACAATTATTACCCCTTTATCTTTGTATAATCTCGTTAGAATAGTTTTAAATTTTAATTCAATTCTCTAAAAGAGATTAAAATTTTATAAATTCTCTTAGTTTAATGTTAGAACATCATTGTTTAAAATGAAAATTTTGGTAAAAGTCCAAAAGAGGATATCTCACAAAAGTGAAACAAATTATATTTTAAGTAACTAATTATATCTATTTAATTTTTAGATATAAAAAACAAAATTATAAAATTTATAAAAAGATCGTATTAGATTTAAATTTATAATTAGACTTTAGTCCGTATAAAAATAAAAAATAAACAAACAAAATGAATAATAATATACTACTTGAAGTTGGAAATAATATGGCCTATACAGGCATTTTTCTTGGAATAAGCTTAGGACTATTCTTAGGCTGTTCATTATATTACATAATTAGAAGTAATTATACAGCTAATTCTACTAAAAACATAGAAGCTTTAACAAATTAAAATTTAGAAGCTTTAACAAATTAAAATTTAGAAGCTTTAATAAATTAAAATATAGAAGCTTGAATGGAATACGAAGATATAGACGCTATAATAGAAAGTGAATCAGAAACAGATGTAGAATCTGATTATCAAAGTACATTTGAAACTGAAAGTGATAGAACCTCAGATTTTGAAAGTATAATAAATGATGAAGATATATTTTTCATGCCAAATGTAGATTTTGATGTATGTCCTATTGATGAATTAAAATTTTTTGAGTTTAATAGCCTATATGCAAGAGAAATTGCAGAACATGCGATTTCTGACGATGAAATAATGGAATTTATCTCTTGATTTTCAGATGAAGATTTAGCTACAAATTGAATTAATGACGTATTCCTTTGATGTATATCTCAATTGTAATATTTGAAGCAATAGCTACAAATTGGAATTAATAAGTGATTGTTTTGTGGTATTTCTATTATAATATTTGATAAATTTATTTATTAACTATTTACCCCCTTTTTAGTAAATTCTTTATTAAAAGAGTAAACAAGACAAACAAGATATTTAACTTTTGTCTAGTAAGTTTACAATACGTTCTTTAATTTATTTTTCTTAATTATTAAACATTATTTTAAGTAGGATCCTCAGAGACTACACGTGAAGCTCATATTATAAATATGATGAAGATATAGTCCGATCAGTAAAAGAAATTTACTGTTAACAATAGAAGCCTACTCCTGTATCAGCTTTAATTCATGCAGCTACTCTAGTTACTGCTGGATTATATTTATTATTACGATCATCACCTTTATTAGAATATAGTAGTACAGCTTTATTAATTATAACTTTGACTGGTGCTACTACTGCTTTTTTTGCTGCTACTTGTGGTTTAGTTCAAAATGATTTAAAAAGAATTATTGCTTTTTCAACCATTAGTCAATTAGGATATATGGTAATGGCTGTAGGTTTAAGTCAATATAATGTTGCTTTAATGCATGTAATAAATCATGCTTTCTTTAAAGCATTATTATTTTTAGGAGCTGGAGCTGTAATTCATAGTTTTTCAGATCAACAAGATATAAGAAGAATAGGAGGTTTAATAACATTTTTACCTTTCACTTATACAACAATGTTAGTAGGATCGTTATCATTATTAGCTACTCCATGATTAACAGGATTTTATAGTAAAGATTTAATAATAGAATTAGCTTATGGTCAATATAGTTTTAATGGAACATATGCTTTTATCTTAGGAAGTATAACAGCTGGTTTAACTGCATTTTATTCCTTTAGATTAATTTGTTTAGTTTTCTTAACTGTACCTAATGGACCTAAACAATGTTATTTAAATACTCATGAAGCTAATAATAAAGTAATTATACCATTATTCTTATTAGCTTTATTTAGTATATTTTTTGGATTTATCTTTTCTGATTTATTTGTAGGTATGGCTAGTGATTTCTTCAGTAATGCCATATTTATTAAACCTAATAATATTTCTTTAATTGAAGCTGAATTTAGTTTACCTTTAATAATAAAATTATTACCTGCTTTATTATCACTATTTGGTGCTAGTTTAGCAATATTTTTATATCATAATAGTCCAACATTTATTATTGATTTAACTGATAATTTAATAGGACAAAAATTATATACTTTCTTTAATGGTAAATATTTATTTGATATAATATATAATAATTATATTATAAATAAAGGATTAGAATTAGGTTATACTATTTCTAAAGTTTTAGATAGAGGTATTATAGAAATGGTAGGACCTCATGGTTTATCTCAAACTTTAACTAACACAGGTAAAAATATTAGTAAATTAGATACTGGAGTTATTACTACTTATTCTATTTATATTACTTTATCTTTACTTTGTTTAATTTTCTTAATTTTTGCTCCTATTTTAATAGATACTTCTTTATTAAATGAAATAAGATTATTTATTATTTATATAGCTGCTTTAATTATAGTTTTATCTCCTTCTAAACCTTAATTAAATATTTTATTATTAATATATTTACCCCCTTAACTTTTACGCCATAAATTAAATAAATTTAATTAATTTATACCATTAATTAACAAAATTAATAAGATAACATAATTTATTTCGTGTTATTGCACAATAAACTCAATCAATGTCTCATTTTTAAAAAAGAATTTTATTAATTTTATTAAATTAGTAAAACAAGACTTAAAATTTGCTTATAATGCAGAGACAGTTCTCTAATAATAAAACAAAATAAATAATTTTGTTTATTTGAGATCTTTATATTTTTATTTAGATTTAATGCCTCAATTAATACCATTTTATTTTGTAAATCAATTTTCATTTTCATTTTTAACTTTACTTTGTTTAATTTATATCTTTTCTAAATATGTATTACCATTATTTACTTTTCAACAAGTAATAAGAATGTATATTACTAAATTAAGTAATAAATAATAAGTTATATTATTAAAATATAATATTTAATTTAAATAAACATTTTTAAATTAGTTATAAAATTAGTAAGATTTATAATCTTTTTAGTTTTAACTAAATTTTGTTTATTTTAATAAATTTACCCCATTATTAATGTTTATTTAATTATAAACATAAAAGTATACTATTTTATTTTAAATATAAAATAGTTAAGATTTTAATATTAAAATAAATTATTACCATTTATTTTAATATATGAAATAATTGAATAAGGTGAATCTTAGGATACTTTAGATATATTAATTAAATATTTATTTTTATAGAATATTATATAAATATATCATAGAGTATTAATGTTAATAAGTTATATATTATATCATTATTATAATATTAGATTAAGTAGGTTAACATAAAACTAAGAGAGAAAAAAATAAATTATAAAATTACAAAATGTTTAAAACACTATCAATATTTAATACTATATACAATGATACACCACAACCATGACAAATAGGGTTTCAAGACAGTGCTGCTCCAGGTTTTACTGGTATAGTAGAATTACATAATACTATATTTTTTTATTTAATAGTAATTTGTGTTGGAGTATTTTGAGTTTTAGGATCATCAATATATTATTTTAATATAAAAAATTCACCTATAATTCATAAATATTTAAATCATGGTAAATATGTGCCTATTCAAAAGTATTCTAAGTTAAATAATAACTTATTTAAAAATGAAGTGTTTGTCTTTAAACATAGTTACTCCACTGTATCTAAAAATTCTTTAACAAATGAAAATGTTAATTATGTTAAATTTTATGCTAATACTTTTGATATGAAAAAAGATATCTTAAATGAAAATAAAGGTAAATCAGGAATTTATATGTTAACTAATAATATAACTAAAAAAACATACATTGGACAATCTAGAGATTTATCAAATAGATTTAAGAATTATTTTAATTCTGGTTATATTAACAGTAAAGCTAGTTTAACAATTAATAGAGCATTATTAAAATACGGATATTCTAAATTTTCTTTATCAATTCTAGAATATTGCGATAAATCGGATCTACTTGCTAGAGAACAATTCTATTTCGATAAATTAAATCCACAATATAATATATTAAAAATAGCAGGAAGCTCTCAAAAATCAAAACATTCTGATAATACTAAATTAAAAAAGAGTGCTATTAGTGGAAATCCTGTTAATATATATGAAAAATTTTCTTCAAAAGGATTTAAATTAATAGGTAGTTTTGTTTCAGCTAGAAGAGCTGGTAAATTTCTAGGTATAAGTGGTACTACTGTTACAAAATATAGAAATTCAGGTTAAATTTTTAAAGACAGATATAAATTTTCATCTAAATAAACTTAGAAAAACTTTGAATAAAATTTCACTATATGCTGGAAACTCCTAAAGCCTTAGATACTATAATTTAAATAAATTATTAGTGAAAATTCTAATGGATAATACAATGGACAATCAGCAGGAAACCAACAAATAATATTAAACAAAATAAACAAAAATATTGAAAAATTTGTTAGTATTATTTAAGTAGGATCCTCAGAGACTACACGTGAAAACCGTAAAAATGGTAAGATATAGTCCAATCATATAAGAAACTATATGAAGAATCGACATTAATTGAATTAATATGAACAATCACTCCAGCTTTAATTTTAATAGCCATAGCTTTCCCCAGTTTTAGATTATTATATTTATTAGATGAAGTAATATCACCTACAATAACAATAAAAGTAGTAGGTCATCAATGATATTGAAGTTATGAATATTCTGATTATGTAACTGAAAGTGGTGAATCTATAGAATTTGATTCATATATGATACCTGATTCTGATTTAGATTTAGGTCAATTTAGATTATTAGATGTTGATAATAAAGTAATTATCCCTGTTGATTGTCATATTAGATTAATTATTACAGGTGCAGATGTAATACATTCTTTCGCAGTACCTTCTTTAGGGCTTAAAGTAGATGCTGTACCAGGAAGATTAAATCAATCATCAATAATAGCTGAAAGAACTGGAATATTCTATGGTCAATGTAGTGAAATTTGCGGAGTATGACATGGCTTTATGCCAATAGTTGTTGAAGCTGTTTCAGTACAAGATTATTTAGCTTGAGTTGATCAAGCTAATAGTTAATTTATTTAAATTTTTATAATTCTATTATTTTATAACTTTAACTTTATATATTTTTTAAAATTATTAATTATTTTTAATTATTACCCCCTTATACATAAAAGTATAGTAAAATAAATTTTAAAATATAAATTTATTTATATATTAATTTATTCTTATTAAAATATAAACTTAATAAAATTTACTTTTGAGGAAATAATTTTATTATTGAAAGCCTATAATTTAATGGTAAAATGATTTCTTGATGAGAAATTAATAGAAGTTCAACTCTTCTTGGGCTTAAATAATATTTATATATAAAATAAAAAAATCAATAAACTAATTACATAGTCAGAATATTTACACAATTATTTATTTAAAATATTAAACAAATGTTTAATAATTATTATATATAATATTATTGTTAACAAGTGAGTAGTTAAAATATAAATTTTAAAAAATAATAATCGAAAATGAATTATTTATTTTAAAATAAAATTTATCATGTAAAATGGATTTAGCTAAAAATTTAAAAATAACAAAAATTAATATAATTATTATTATTAGTATCTTAATTAAATTTTAATTCCTATTATAAATTAAATAACTATTTAAGATACTTCTGTGAACTATTTATTAAAATAGGGTGAAATACCATAATTAATACTTTTTAATATTTTAAAACAATATAGATTATTTATTTACAAAATTTCATAAATAAAATAAAATATAAAATATATATAAAAAAAAGATTATTAATAAAAATTCAAATGAAAATACAAATGAGATTATTAAAAACTAATGTTTTATTAAGATTATTAAATTCTTATATTGTAGATTCACCTGAACCAGCAAATATTTCATATTTATGAAATTTTGGTTCATTATTAGGAACTTGTTTAGTGATACAAATATTAACAGGAGTATTTTTAGCAATGCATTATCAACCTCATGTAGATTTTGCTTTTAATAGTGTAGAACATATTATGAGAGATGTTAATGCAGGTTGAATTTTAAGATATACACATGCTAATGTAGCTTCATTCTTTTTTATTTTTGTTTATGCTCATATAGCTAGAGGATTATATTATAGTTCTTATAAATCACCTAGAATTTTATTATGAAGTATAGGAGTAATAATTTTAATATTAATGATGGCTATAGCTTTTCTGGGTTACGTAGATAGCCCTAAATGGATTAATAGAAGTATTTTTTATACAATTTTTTTAATTATTGTTTATTATAATATACAAAATTTAATTACAAAAAGTAAGGCAAGGAATAGTATGAAAAATACAAAGTATAATAAATTAAATAATAAGGTAATATACCCTTTAAATAATCTTAAAATAAGAAGTTATAATACTATTGCTTCTTCAAATAAAAGTAACAAACTTCCTTGTTCACAAAGATTGATTACAATAATAAAAGAATTAGGGTTAAATCCAGTTTATATATTTGAAAACCTAGAGTTAGTAAATATTAGAACACAAATATTAAATGAAACTAAAGGTTTAAGTGGAATATACATGATAGTAAATAAATTAACTAAAGATTACTATATAGGTTCTGCTTCAACTAACAGAATTTATACTAGATTCAGTAATCATCTAATTTATTTCAGAGGTAGCAAAATAGTTAAATTAGCAGTTAAAAAATATGGATTGAATAATTTCGCTTTTATTATATTAGATCTATATCCTAATATTGTAAGTAAAGAAAATAATAAAGAATTATTGGATTTAGAAGATAGATATTTAAAATTGTTATTGCCTAATTATAATATTTTAACTGAGGCTGGTTCTAGTTTTGGTTATAAACATACCGAAGTTGATAGACTAAAATTGACTCATGGTTTTAATGACGCCAGACGAGACATGATAGGTAGTTTAAATAATGGTAAAAAGCTTTCTCCTGAAACTATAGAAAAAATGAGAGAAAAAGCTTTGAATAAACCTTCTATGTTTGATGACAGAAACCCCAAATGTATACCCACAACTAGACCTTTAATTTTATATAATCTAAATGGAACTGTTTATGGTGAATATACTACTATCCTAGATGTGGCTAAATCTATAAATTGTGGTGAAAAAACTATTAGAAGAGCCTTAAAAACAAACAAAGGTTTAGTAAAAAGACAATGAATAGTTAAAGATTTATCAAAAACAAATAAAAGAATAGATTAAGGCGTTAAAATAAGAAAACAATTATTTAACTAATTTGACTCATTTTAATTATTTAAATTTAAATACTTAAAAGAGTAAATTAACAATAACAAATAAGTCTTAATTTTATTTGTTTTTAGTTTACAAAAACTTAAGGTTAAATTCCTTGGTTTTAACCTTAATTATACTTTATATTTATTTATTTATTTATTTCTATTAATTCATAGTCCCACGAGTTAAATTTTTTCTGCAATCTTTATAGAAAAAGAGAGATTAAAGTGGTATGTCTCGACGGAGACATAGAATAGTCTTTAAGATTATTCGGCGATATTAGTGAAAACGATCAAAGAAGGTTAAACTTTGAGATCGTCGGTTATATAAATGATCGCGACAGACTGGGTCACTAATGGGTGTCTGAAATGATGCTTAATGCACAGTCGAAACTTTTAGTTATATTAACATTAATTTAACTAATAGGATATACGAATTTAAAGTTATTCTAGCTTATTGTGTAAAATTACATATACATATTAAGTAAGTTTGTATGTATTACCATATGGTCAAATGAGTTTATGAGGTATATTTAATAAGCCTCAAATGTATAATTTATATTTAATTTGTTTATATTTATTATTAATCACACCTATTTATTTAAATAATCAATCTAAAGTTAGTAGATTAAAAAGTATTAATAGAATAGGACCACATAATAAAGATGTTATTTCAATTATATTTGGATCTCTGCTTGGAGAGGCTTACGGTGAAAAAAGATTTTTAGGAGAAGGTACAAGATTTAGTTTTTATCAAGAAGCTTCTCATGTAAAATATTTAATGTTTTTACATAAATATTTATCTGAATTAGGTTATTGTAATCCCAATTTACCAGTTATTACTACAAGATTAGGAAGTAAAGGTAAAATAAGAAAAGTAGCAAAATTTACAACTTGAACTTATTCTAGTTTTAATTGAATTTATAATTTATGATATAACAATAGCGCAAAAAATAAACATGTGCCAGAATGTATTGATCAATATATGACTTCTTTAGTTTTAGCTATTTGAATTATGAATAATGGAGTTAAAATAGGTAAAAATATAAAATTATGTACTAATTCTTTTTCTTATAATGATTGTTTACTTCTTATTAAAGCATTAAATAATAATTTTAATATTAAAGCTTCTATTCAATCAGCTGGAGTTGGAGCTGAAAAAAAAGATCGATATATAATTTATATATGAACAGAATCAATGAATGACCTTATAAATATAATATCTCCATATATAATACCTGAAATGAAATATAAATTAAATTAAATTATACATAGTTATATGATGTTGTTTAAAGCAATCTTTACTGAAAATTTATAATTAAGTCATATAGCAATACTGATGTAAACAGGTCAAAGATGTTTGTTTAGCGTTAAGACCGTCGGTAGAGTAAACTATCGCGACAGACTGGGTCATCGGTGGGTGTCTGAAATGATGCTTAATGTACAGTCGAAATCTTTATTCATTCTAATTTATAATGAAGCACAAGGCATTATATTTGTATTATAAATTTTAAGATTTATAAACTTTTAATGTTTATAATATATTTATTATTATTATTAATAAAAGAATTATTATTATTATTAAAAGAGTTATTATTTTTATTAAAAGAATTATTATTATTAATAAAAGAGTTATTATTATTATTAAAAGAATTATTATTATTATTAAAAGTATTAAAATTATTATTATTATTATTAAATTATTATTATTATTCTTATTATTATTTAAATTAAAGACTTAAAAGATAAGTCACCTTTTAACAGAATTATTGAACCAAATAAATAAAAGAATAAAAAACAAAAAAACAACAAACAACTTGAGAACTAAAAGTATAGAATAATTAGATGATTGATATTATAAAAGAAGAAGTTAAACATTGTTTACTCCTGATTGAATAAATATAAACTTTTTTAATTACTATATATAACTAGTTAAATAAAATTGCAGTTAAAAATCTATATTAATGAAATTATAATAGTCATTAGTAATTGATTCTTAAACACAATTGTTGTTCGTTATTAAATTTAATCTTTAAATTTAATACTAATTTTACAAAAAACATACATAAAAAAAAAACAAAATGAAAACAACTTTATTCTTTGAAATAATTTTAATATTAATTTCTATTTTAGCTAGCAATGGATTTCTTTATAGTCTTACATATTTTAACATAAAGAATAAAAATTCTTCTGAAAATATATCTGTAATAACTAATAGTTCAGAAAAAGATGTATTAGCTCCTACATTATTAATAGCATCTAATCCTATTAGATTAACTTCTTCAGAATCAAGTGCATCTCAAACTTCAAGTATGACTTCTTCAGGATCAAGTGCATCTGATACTTTAAGTATAACTTCATCAGAAACATTTGTATCTGATACTTCAAGTGTAGCTTCATCAGATACATTAGTATCTCAAGGTCAAGATATATTTGAGGATGATGATTTAATGGACTTAGAGGTAAATTATGATATAGTGACTCATACTGAAAATTCAATTTTAGGAGATACAAGTGAAGAAAGTTTTTCTCCTGATGTGGATGTATTTGAGAATACTACTTCATTAGATAGTATAACAATATTAAATGGTCAAACTTTAGAACAATGAAGAGATATTGCAATGGATTTACATGAATTACCTGTTAATACAGCTGCCAATATACTTCAACAAGTAAAATTTGAAGAATTAAATATTCTTTATAGTCAAGATATTATTCAATATGCTATTACTCAAACAGAGTTAAGACTTATAATTGAATTGATTCCAGCAATGGATTTATTTAAACCTGGTATTAATCATTTTATTCTAACTATTATGTCTTATTATCATCTATAGTTAAAATCTTAATAATTTGATTATTCCTTGTTAAAATTTACCCCCTTTTGTGGTTAAAATTATTAATTGAATAAAAGAGAAACCATGACAAAAGAGATTAAAAAATTTTTGTGTTTTAATCTCTTTATGTTAAGTTTACATAACACCCCTTAAAATTTATAATACAATTATTTTATTTAGATAATTATAATGTACATGATTTACTTGTTTTAAACATATAAGCTTAAGCTAAAATAGGTAAATTAAAGATTTGGCAACAGTAATTACTAATTTATTATCAGCAGTACCTTTTTTTGGACAAGATTTAGTAGAATTAATTTGAGGAGGATTTAGTGTAAGTAATGCTACACTTAATAGATTTTTCTCTCTTCATTTTTTATTACCTTTTTTATTAGCTGCATTAGTAGTTGCTCACTTAATGGCTCTTCACACACATGGATCAAATAATCCTAATGGTATATCTTCAAATGGAGATAGATATACAATGCATCCTTATTTTACATTTAAAGATCTTGTAACTATCTTTGCATTTTTATTAGCTTTATCTGTTATAGTTTTCTTCTATCCTAATTTATTAGGACATAGTGATAATTATATACCAGCTAATCCTATGAGTACACCTCCTTCTATAGTACCTGAATGATATCTGTTACCATTTTATGCTATATTAAGATCTATTCCTAATAAATTATTAGGTGTTATGGCTATGTTTGGGTCATTATTAATTTTATTAATTTTACCTTTAACTGATTTATCTAGAATAAGAGGTAGTCAATTTAGACCTGCTATGAAATTAGCTCAATGATTCTTTATTGTAAATTTTGTAATATTAATGTGAATTGGATCTCAACATCCGGAGAGTCCTTTTGTAGAAGTAGGACAAATTGCTACAGCATTTTATTTTTCTTGATTCTTAATTATAGTTCCTATAATTAGTATAGCAGAAAATACTTTAATGGATTTAGCTACAGATAAAGATTAAATATTATTTTAATTTATAAATTTATTATATTTTTTTTTTTAGAAATTTAATTTTCAATAAAGACTAATTTTTAATTAAAACAAATAAACAAATTTAATTTTGTTTTAATATTACCCCCCTTTAACAAACCTGTTTTTAAATTAAAAAAAAGGGGTTAGATAATTATTGGTTTGATTTAAAATTTTAGCGAAATTCTTATTAAACTTCAATTCCTTCTAGTTCTAGCTTTTTACTCAGGTAATAATATAAGAGAATTTAAAGACTAATATATAAAATTTTATAATTTTACTAGCTTAAAAGGTGGGTAAAATTTATATAATTTATTATATTCATAAAATATAAACTATAAAAGAATAAATATAAATAACAACAAAAAGTTACATAAAATTAAAAAAATACCAAATTATTGTATTATTGTTAAAAATTGTTTTTTTTTTGTTTACGATTTGTATTTAAATACAAATAATAAATAAATTATATTACATTTATTAATTTATTAATAATTTAATTAATTGAATATAATTTATTTTAATATAAACCCCAATTTTATAATAAATAAGGTAGAATTAGTTTAATTGGCAAAATAACGTTTTGTGGCGACGCTGTTCAGAGTTCAAATCTCTGATTTTACCCTTAAATATTTAATTTCAATAATATAATATTTTAAATTAAGAATGAGTTAAGATATCTAAACCTGTAAAATTTAATATAAAATATTATATTAGATTTTAAGTAAAGTTCTAGGTCTATAAATAAAGTTAAATTAAATATATAAATATTTATATATATATAAAGTTTATTTTATAAAATTTATTGTATATTAATAAAGATAGAATAATCTTTGGATAAAAAAAATAGAAAAATATTTATTTAAACAATAAATATAATTATATCAAATACTTTTGTAAATTAAGTTATCGTAAATTTTTATTAACTATTTAATAAATTTATTAAATACTAAATTAGTTTATTTTTTAAATTTGGTATTTTGAAGTCTTATACTTAGACTTATAAATATTTAGATTAAATCAGTAATATTATATTAAAATATAATTGTATTATTAGAGAAAATATATAAACTTAATTAGTCTTGTAGATATATATTTCCTCTAACTCATTTGATTATAAAAATAAAATAAAAATTGTTAAATTAAATTATTTAAGCTGAAATAGTTTAAATGGTTAAAACTTACTATTCATGATGGTAAAACAAAGGTTCAATTCCTTTTTTCAGCTCTTGAAAGATATTATAATAAATTTATATTATTTTTAATTCTTTACACTAATTTTTGTGTTTAGTTAATTTATTTTAAATTTTAAATATAGATAGTTTTAAATTAAATTAAATAAATAAAAGTATAGATGACAATTTAGTACAAACATCAAAGTAATTTAAAGGAATTATTAAGGATAACTAGCAAATTTATTAAAAAGGAGGGTAAAACCAAAAGCCACAAACTTAATAATATTTATATTAAAGTAAGCAAATTGTGGCGATCCTAAGGGAAACCTTAAATATATAAACTTCCTGAAGCAAAACATTGTATTAAGGAAAGGAAAGGAAATCAACCGAGACTCCAAGAGTAATGGTGAGTGAAATTGGATTAGCCTAAATAATAAAAATATTTGAAATAATATAATATTAAATATAAAGAATGAAGTTGGAATATCGTTAATTATAATTTAATAATTATATAATAATTAAAAAAAATAATTACCAAAGAAGGTATTCAGTCCTGTAAAATATCAAATTATTATTATTATAAGTACAATGAGAGAAAACTTGTTGGAATATAGGGGAACCATCCTCTAAGGCTAAGTATAATAAATTTAGCGATAGTGAAAAGTACTGTAAAGGAAAAGTTGAAATAGCTCGTTGTATAACGTAATGAAACAATTTTGAATTAGTAATTCTATAAGCAGTTGAAGTTTTAAATAAAAATGACAACGTACCTTTTGCATAATGGGTCAGTAAGTTAATAATAGTAGCAAGGTTAATTAGCCTTAGCGAAAGCGACTAAATTATTTGTATAATAAAATTATAAATTTTAAAATATTTTAAAACAAAAATAGAATAAATTCCTTATAAATAAAAATTAATTATGAAATAAGTGATTTATTTACAAATAATAATTATGGGATAGTTACTATTATTAGACCCGAAGTCAGTTGATTTTTCCAAAACCAGATTATAATGGATCGAACGGTTGAATGTTGCAAAATTCTCCGAAGAGTTTTGGAAAGCGGTGAAATGCCAATCTGAACTGGTGATAGCTGGTTTTCTACGAAACATATTTAAGTATGACATCTATGAATAAATTTATGGAGGTACAGCACGGTAATTCCCAACTAATAATAAATATATTTTATTAAAAGTTTAGGTTGAGGGGATCTCGAAAATCTTACCAATGGAAATGAAACTCGGAATAACATAAATTGATAATAGATATTCAGACTATTCATGATAAGTTGAATAGTCAAGACGGAAACAGCCGAGAACAAAGATCAAGGTCCCAAATGATTTATTAAGTGAAATTGAAGGAAGTAATAGATTGAATGCAGCTGTAAAGTGAGCCTGGTAGTCGCTATCTTTTAATGACCGTTGTAACAACGTAGCAGCCCTTAGACTATTGCGCCATAAATTTAACGGGTCTTAAATAATCAACCGATATCTTGTTAATTATAAATATAATTTAATTTATGTTTATAAATTAGGTAGTAGAACATTCAGTATAATTGATGATAAACAGTGTTTCATTGTTTGAAAATAACTGAAGAGATAATGCTGACATGAGTAACGTAAAGAAGTTATAATACTTCTCACCGAATACAAAAGGGTTATAAGGAAAGGTTAAACCACCTTATGTTAATGCGGCCTCTAAGGTTCAGAACCAAAGTTTTGACTGATGAGTAATATATTGAAAATCTAAATGGTAAATTATAATAGATCAGGAAAATTAAATATATATAATTTAAAAAATTAAATTATTAACTACCGTACCCTAAACCGACACAGGTTTGTAAGTAGAGTATACTAAGGTGAAGAGCTAAAAGTTGTTAAGGAACTCGGCAAATTGTTCTCATAAGTTTGACAATAAGAGAAACCATAAAAATTTAAATTAGCCATAATTTAAAAGTTTATATGGTATAATAAAATCGGAGGCCACGACTGTTTACTAAAAACACAATTCAGAGCAATGATTAAGATAATAGTATTCTGAATGAAATTTGCTCAATGCCATTAATATAAAAGAGGTAATTTTAAAGTTACTAATTGAAAGTCTGGTTAATAGCGGTCTTAACTATGAGGATCCTAAGGTAGCAAAATAAATTGGCCATTAAATGTGGTCTAGTATCAATAATGTAACGATGGTCTTACTGTCTCTACAACTTGCTCAGTGAAATTGAATTGCGAGTGCAGATGCTCGCTATCTTCAGGGGGACGGGAAGACCCTATGCAGCTTTACTATAGTTAGTTATTACAATGATTTATATTCAATTAATAGTAATTAGGCATGTCGATAGACAAAATTTGGAATACCTTAAAATTTGGATTTAATCTTTGTTTACCTTATAATTTGAAATTTAAGGGATAAATGACTAATTGGTAGTTTGACTGGGGCGGTCGTCTTTAAAAAAGTAGCAAAGTACATCCAAAGATTTTTAATAAATTTATAATATTATAATTATTTGTTATAATATACAGACAAAATTATTAATTCTCTAATATAAATAAGAATTAAATAAAAAATAAAACTTAATAAATTTGTTTTATTATTACAAGGTATAGCTAGAAATTGAATGGAAATCAATAAACCAGTGAAAGGTTTTGAATAGTATAATGGCGGAAAGCATACCTAACTGAAAGACTTAGAAGTCAAACAGATACGTAAGTAGGGCATAGTGACCCCTCGCTATAAAATGGAATAGACGGGGATCAATCGATAAAAGTTACGCTAGGGATAACAGGCTGATAGCCGGCAAGAGTACACATTGTTCCGGCTGTTTGGCACCTCGATGTCGACTCATCCTATCCTCCGGGTGAAGAAGCTTGGAAGGGTTCGGCTGTTCGCCGATTAAAAGGGTACGCGAGTTGGGTTTAATACGACGTGAGTCAGTATGGTCCCTATCTTCTGAAGATATAAATAGTAAAAAGGGGAAGACCTTCTAGTACGAAAGGATCAATAGGCTGTGTTTCTCTAGTGCACCAATTGTTGAATTTAATTAATTAAATAAGCATAGTTGGGTAGCCACAAACATATTAGATAAGCGCTGAATGTATATAAAGCAAGAAACTAACCCCTAGATACTATCTTAAATTTATTTCTATTATTTATTTATTAAATAATATTTCTTTTTATTATATTAATCCATAATGTAATCTAAGAAATGAAATAATATTTAATTTTATAAGAAAAAGAACATTTCTTAATAGGATGCAAATGTAAGTAACTGTGAATTATTTAGTTTAGCATTACTAATTTATAAATTAGACTTGATGTTTAAAATTGTTAAAATTAAATCTCATAAAAAGGGATGTTATTAAAGTTATTGAGTTAAAATTGTTAAAAATAAATCTGTAATAAGGAATTAAAAGTTAAAATTTAATCTGTAATAAAGAATACAAAGTTATTGTTAAAATTAAATCTCATAAAAAGGGATATTATAAAAGTTATTGTGTTAAGTTTTAATATCAACACCCTTTTGGGCTCTTAGAACCACATCTAACGTAATTTCCGTTAAAATTCTACGCCAATTTATTTTTTAATTTGACTACACAGCTTTTTGGCCTTCTAAAGAAGCAAAATTCTAAGCCTCTTCAACTATATCTTCTAAAGTAATAGCAATCTACCATCAAATTCAATCTTTCGTGAATAAACATAGCGATAATAGTAGCATTACTAAATCTATTTATCATAAAAGGGTAATCATCAGTGAAAATAGTTTTATTGGAATATATTTTTAATCATAAAATTTATGAGCTCTTATTGTTACATATGGTCCATACTCGCTTAAATGAATTATTTCATCATCTAAGTAATAATAATCTACCATTAAATTCAATCTTTCATTAATAAACATAGCAATCGTTGTAGGATTACTATATCTATTTATCATGATAGGTTTTGAAAGTAACATTATAGGTAGATCCATGGGATTTTCTGCGAATTCTGGAGTAAACACAATATTAGCAACATAATTATCGTTGCTATCTAAAGTTTTTAAAAAATCAGATATTTCTGTACTAGTCATAAAATTAACTAATTGTACATATTTTTCTGAAGTTGAATCAATTTTCGTATAAGATTTCAATTCATCAAAAAATGAAATTTTCAATCTAGAAACTGATAAAACTGGCATTCTTAAAATAGAAGTCGGAAACATAAACATATGTCCTACTTCAGTTACCCCAGATTCAAGATATAAGATAGAAATAATTGTAACTAATGCTCAAATTTTTATAAATAAAAATTGTTTTGCATTAGGATTAATTCCTAATAGAAAATGAGAGCAAAAAAATACTAGTAATAAAACCAGTATTTGTATTAATGTAAACAATCCAAAATGGATGTAGATTAACAGTAATACAGTTAATAAGATAAAAATCATTATTTATTTTATAGGAAATTTTATGAACTATAAAGAAATCGACTAGTTAATCTTATGTAATTAACTATTGTTTCAAATAATATCAGTATATTTCGATAAATCAACTTATAAGTTGAAACAGCTTTTAATTTATATTTGCGGGAAAGCCTAATTTTATATAATATTCTGACAAAGTAAATCCGCTTAATTTTTAAGGCCAACTCTAAGAAGATTTGCACTTCTGTTAATTTTCTCATAAAGAAATCGTTCTACTATTAAACTATAGACTATTTTTATACATACTTTTTCTCTCTCTAATTGATTTATCAATCTCTTCACTTGATCTAAGTTTAACATTTTTAATATTTTTTATACTTCTCATATTCATTTGGTGAGTATAGTTTTCTAATAAAGTAGCATCAATTTTTCCTTTTGTTCGGTTTGCAGCAGTTAATTGTAGTTCTAATAAATCTGTTGCTAGAATATCTTTAATTGCTTGTTCTTTATCTTTAATATCAGTCATATTATTTAGTTCTATTGAAGTATTTACAAGAATAATATCTGAATATTCTTTAGCACTCAGATTTGGAAAGATTTTTTGTATCTCTGTTAAAATTTTATCTCCTTCTAGATCACCATATTTTTTACCCAATTCATAAAATTTATCTTTATCTTCTTTAGATAAATTTTCATATTTATCATAACTAGACTTAGCTCCTAAGCCAATATTCAGGCCTGTTTTTTAAAAATCTTTAATGATATCTAATTTATTAAGTTTATCTAAATTATCGGGAGTTTCTACAGCTTTTAAAATTTTAGCATGTTCTAGAATTTCTGGTAATAAATGAGCTGTTTGATTTGAACTAGTACCTACTTCTCGTTGTCCGATAGCTCAAAGATCACTATGATGAGTTACTTCATTAGGATTATAAGTAGAACTAATTCCTAATACTGCACTAGTAGAACTAGGACTACTATCATTAGATAATATATTATCCTCTAAAATAGTAGCTTTTTCTTTACCTTTTCATTTAGGAGTAGCAGATTCATCTCAATAATTATGAGTGGGGGTATCATCTGTTTCTTCGTCTTGCTTTGATCCAGTTACTGCTGCTCTTAATTTACCAATTTTTTCATTTAAACTACCAGCTATACTATTTTTATCTGGTTGAGATTTACCAAATAAATTATCCCTTAGATTAGATTCTTTAGTTTCCACATGTTTTAATTTTTTAGATAATTTAATTTGATCTAATAATTCTGTTGGTTGCCCTTGCTGAGAAATAGGAGGATTATCTGTAATAGGAGGAGCTGATGGTAAAGGTGGAGCAGGTGGTGCAGGAGGTGCCACAGGTGCTGCTGGTACGGGTGGTGCATTAGTACAAATAGAGTAGATGGCCCTGCTTTCGATGTATCTGAAGCATAAACTAACATATCAGGAGATACGGGTCTAGCTGTAGATTCTGAATCAAGTTCATCTAAGAAATTTTTATATTTTTTATCCACATCCTGTAGTTTTGTGAAGAAACCATGACCTATTTTAGACATATCTTTTTCCTTTTCTCAAATTGAATAGTTTTGAGGGAATTTATTTGCTAGTTCTACTAATCTATTTTCTAATAATTCACCTGAGTGATGTGCACTTGTAGGAGTTGCACCTTGCTTTACTTCAATTTGTCATTTTAATAAATCAGTTTTTAATTGAGCAGATTGTTCATTAAATCCTAAGTTGGCTTTATTGTTTATATATTTTGAAATATCAATTGATTTTTCTAATTCTATATCTGATTCATCATCGGAATCTGCATTATTTTTAGGTTTTCTGAAATCCTTTAAATATTTATATGCTTCATAGAATGGAGCACCCCATCTGATTATGTCTTCTCCAAAATATCAAGTTCCTCCGGCAGCTAGTAATATTAATAACATTATTACTAACATTTTTTTATTACTATCATCGTTTCGCTTTTCTAAAGCTTCTTGTCTATCTACTCATTTTTGTATAGCTTTTTTTCTTTCTTGATTTTCAAATTCTTCTTTTCAATTATAATCAGTAGGTTTATTATAAGTAGCTCTAACTGATTCTTTATCTTCACTAACTGTAAAAATTTTAATTAAATAATGATAAAATGTATTATCAGTTAAATAAGCTACAACAGACCCAAATATATATCTTAGTTCATAAAAAAATTTTACTAAGAAACCGAATCCGAATGCTTCCATCATTGAAATTCCAAATACTGTTACAATTGCAAAGTTAACCGCTCTTAATACTAGTCTTATAGTTTTATATTTTTTAAAAATATTCATTAATAAAGCAATAATTGTAAATGATAAGATTCAATTTTTCATAGATAAAATAAAATCAATTAGAGTTGGTGAACTAGTAGTAGTTGGAGAATTTGTAGTAGTTGATTTTTTATCTTTTAATTTACTTATTAATTCAGCTTCTGTTGATTTTTGATTTTTAATTTTGCTGATTAAGTCAGCTTTTGTTAATTTGTTTAAATTCATTTTTAAATTTTTATGAAAACCTCATAAAAGAGGTCATCATTAGTTAAAATTTTTTTTATTTGAATAATTAATATAAATTTTAATCATAAAAAGGGGGGTTAATTTAAAGAATTATTTTGAATTAACTAAAATTATTAAAGATATCTTCAATAGATTTATTTAATTCTTTAAAACTTTATCTTAATTATATATACTAAAGAACGTATTAAATATCATAAAATCAAACTCTTTTGAATTTGAAAGAAAAAACAATTGTTGTACCTTGTCTTATTTCAAATCCAGATGATTTTCATTGTTCTACTATAAAGTTAATGATTAAAGCTGAATTGCTTTTGTTATTTATTAAAAAAGGTTCAGATAAATTTAATGTAGGTTTAGAAAGAGATTGAGAACTAGCAAATAATGGAATTAATAAATAGATTTTATCATCTCCAATTAATTTTATAAAAGATGATAATTCACTTATACTTCCATCAAAATAATGATGTCTTCAACCAGAACTCATATCAACTTTTATAGTAGAATGAATATCTTTTAAGAAAGTTATATTATTAGTAGTTAAATTCATTTATATATATATATATATGTGATTGCAATAATCCTTTAGGACTTGTATTAAATGTCTAATATTTATGAAAATAAATATTACTTGTTAATTACAGAATAAATTAATATTTTGTTTAGCAGAGGAAAGGGGTAAATTATAATTAAATCTTTTGTTAGATTTTTATTATAATAGGAATACTAACTATTAATATTAATGGATCCAATGAGTTAATTAAATCATCCTTAAATAATCAATTAGTAACAAAATAACCTTTATCATTAAGCCTATTCATAATAAATTGAGTTATTATAATTGGATCACTTTCTTTATTAATAATAATAGGGTCATCTATAAAAAGAGGAATTGTTTTCTTTTTATTATCTACTCATTCTTTATAACTTGAAATATAAGAGAAACTCATTGAATAGTTTTCATCATCATTTAATGAATTCAATAATTTTATTATATCTTCAGTTAAAGATTCAATCTTAAGATAAGAAATTGTAGGTTTAGTATTAAGTTGATGTGACTTTAATTCTCATTCAAAAGAATCCCTGAAATCAATTTCAAATAAAGAAAAGGGAATCAATATAGACATATTATATAATGATTTTGTGTTTAAATATTTAAAGAAAATAAATCCAGTAATAATAATTGATAAAATTGTTAATAAAAGACTAAAATTTCATGTATTTAATTCTAAAGGAGAATTAATATACTCAACACTTTGATAAGGAAGAAGAATTCCAGTTCTATAAGAAGGAGGAACTACACCAGTTTGATAAGTTGGAGCTAAAGTTGTAATTCTTTCAAAAGTTGGATATTGAGGATTTAATAAATCTGGAATATATGATTGAGTAGGTTCTATATAATCTGTTAATTCAATATCATTTCTTCTGTGTAATGTATTTTCAGGAAGTCTTATTAATTTATTAATGCATTTTACTATTGTGAAACATCCTACAGGAACAGCAATAAAACCTATAACACATAATGCTATAACTTGATGTTGAGTTGTCATTTTTATTTATCATTTTGATTGCAATAATTGATTAGTATTTAACGTCCTATCAAATAAAAGACGAGTGTTAAACAACTTCGAACTTTACTTTATTATTTATAAAGGAGAGGTCCTGTCTTTGATTAAAATATATTTTACAAACAGATTTTTATAATGTATAGAGAGAAACATATTGCAATCAAATAAAATATATCAATGAATTTATTAAATTTAATGTTAATAAAACTATCCTATTTTTATCTATAAATCCTTGAAATAGTTCATAACTTCCTTTAGTTTAATTGGTAAAATAATGCAAAGAGATTTTAGTTCAAATCTAAAAGGGAAGACTATAATTTTTATACATATGATTATAATTAGATTATCGGTTCGATAGAATTAAAATAAAACAAAATGAATTTAAACAAATATACAAAAGCTGAATTAATCAGCAAATTTAAAAAATTAGATGTTAAAAATGAAAATATTAATTCTAATTTAAAAAAAAACTCTATTTTATCTCAAATTAAGTCTTATTTCTCTCAAATTTGAGAATTAATATTAGCTTTTAAAAATAAAAAATATTTTAGTTAAATTAACTTTAGTTAGTTTGTTAATTCAAATTTTTAAAAAATATAAAATACTTAGAAAAATATGAACTGTATTAAACACTATTGTATTATCAATATTTGGTTTATCTCTATTAGAAAATTCTTTAATGGAATTTATTCAAGGTATCTTCACCGAAATAAGATTTATTACAGTAAATATACTAGATTATTTTATTAATACTAATTTATTTCAATATTTATCTAAATTATTTTATAATAAAGATGAAATTAAAGTTGACGAAGTTACTCATATTCGAGATTCTGTAAAAACTGATAAAACAATCGATAATCTTCATGGGAGAACTTCCTCTAGAGGTGAATGAACTCCATCTGATAAAAGATATTACTCTCAAAAAGATGATAGTCTTAGAAAAAGTTATAAATCTAGATTAGCCGATTGAATAAATTGAACAAATGATACAAATGAAATTCAAACTGAAATTCAACCTGAGTCTAATTCAAATTATAAAAAATATTTAATAATTAGTGGAATTGTAATTGCTGGAATTTTAGTTTGATATTATGCAGATGAAGCTAAAACAGCTGGATCAGGATTAATAGATTGAATGAACTCCTTTCGAACAGGGGAGAGAAATGCTAGCTCGAATAGCTCAAACAGTAGTAATAAATCTAGTATCAGGTTATCTAACCCAAATGATACAAAATTGATGATAGCTTCAGAAGTTTCTTCTCCTGTAATCGACTCCTTAGATAAAGGAAAAGGTAAATTATTAACTTCATCTAGTGTAGAAAATTTAAGTGAAAAAGCTAAAGAAGAATGAGGAGATACTTTAGATTTTTATAATGGATCTAGCTCAACTTCATCATCCTCATCAAGTTCAACAGAAACTGTAAAACCAATACATTCCTCTACTAAACCTTTATTTAAAGAAAAAATGGATAATTTTATTATATCTAGTATTAGAGATAAATGAAAATCTTTTTTGCCAGATAATTTGAAAAATATAATGAATTCTATTGAAAATAAAGTTAATGAATCATCAAGAATGGATAGTAACACAGCAGATGAATTATTGAAACAATTAGTTGAATTGAATAAAGATAATCACGCTTATGAAACTGTAATTACACAAGAAACTAAATCTGATTTAAGTCAATTACATCAAAAAGAAGTTAATACTCAAATTAAAAATTGAATTGAAGAAACTAGAGATAAAATTATTAATAAATGAATAAAATAGATTATTTTCTAAGAAATTATGAAGTATACCAATTTTCACTAATATTAAGATGGTTAAATTTACCTGATTTATTGAATTAACATGAAAAATTTAATTCCTCTTTTTAAAAACACAAAAATTTTAATGAAGTTTACCCCCTCCTCACCTTACCACCTCCAACTTACTAATTTAAAAGGAATTTAATTAAATATAAAAAAGGATTTAAAGTTAAATGGTTTTAACTATAAATCTATCCGAGGTTTATATTGCAGTTCAATTCTGCTAAATTCTAATTCATCTTTTTAATAATTTTTATGAACCTGTGAAAATTAATATTAAAATTTTAATAACTTTCAATTATTATTTAAAAATTATTAAATATAGGATTGTATCTTTAATTAATAAATATCAAATATTTAAATTAAAATAATACTTGAGATATAACATAATAATGAATTTCTCATATAACACAATTACTTTGCTCTCCACCCCCCTTCCACTTTATTATTCAAATATTTATTTATTACAATTTTTTGTTTTTTGTTTTTTGTTTTTTTTTTCCTATTACTTACTCACGCTCTTTTTTTGTTTTTTGTTTTTTCCTCTCCCCCATTCTCATCATCTATATTACCTAAACCCCTTAAAAGAATAGAAGGAATTTTAAATAGAAAAGGTATAGGTTTAAGCAGGAAAAGAAATGTATGTAAAATATCAATGTAATAGCCAATAAATGACAATAATGTGTTTGGAAGAGAGGTGGGTGGGTAAAATTCATATCTTTATAAGAAATATTTATAAAAGATTAATATCTGTCTTCATGACCATCTTTAACTTTAAATCGGAGGTGCAACCTTAAACACAAATATATAAACAATAAAATAATGAATAATTTATCTCAAAATAGTATTACTTTCCTTTCAGATATAGATAATTCATATAGAGTTATAAAATCAGCGAAATATCATTATATTAATCTAGGGTGAGGAGGTTGAGATAGAGATTTAGTAGAGTTTTTTATAAAACAAATACCTGATAACTGTAGTGTTTTGATATTCCCATTTATTTCAACCTCAAAAAGTCCTGATCTTCCTTACCTAAGATTATCTAGACAGTTTTTAATAAATAATAATAGTAATGTACTATTAATTAAAATTTTTTTAGATTCGCAATGATTTGATTCTGAATTTTATCTTCCTGATGAGAAAAGAATTTATCTATATTTTAAATTTAAGAAAGTTAATATTATACCATATGAATATTAATAAATATTATGATATAATTGAATTTTGAAATTTACCCCATTTCATATTAAAGGATTTATTGATAATTGGTATTATCTATAGTTTTTAGGGCAAAAATCTATGATTGAAGTTCGATTCTTCTAAATTCTATCATAAATATTTACTCTCTACACATCCTCTCACGGATCAAATCAATGCATTTCCATAAAACTTAAGTCAGAAAATTTTTTGACAAAATCAGACCGATAATTACCTTAAATTTTAACATTTAATAAATAAATAAATAAATAAATAAATATCTCAAGTGTTTATTTTAATTTAAATAAATTATCCACTTCACCTAATTTCTATTGAAAATAATTAATGATTGATTTATAAAACGCAAAAATTTTAGTAAAATTTTAAAAATTGGGGGAAAAATTGAGTTTTTGGGGGTTAATAAAAGAGAATATTGGATATTCAGTTTTCGTTAATTAATAAGATGAATTTGCGACTTAAAAAGAATTATTATAAAATATTATAATAATAATATTTCAAAATTATTCTTTAATTAGAATATTATATTTTTAGGTTAAACCTACATTAAAATAATTTATTCATTAAAATAATTTATTCATTAAATAATTTATAAAAATTTAATGTTTACAGCCTTTAACGTTAAAAATTTTTAATATAAAAATTTTAGATCGAACATTAATAATATATAATTATTATTAATAGGCTTAAATTAAAGTAAAAATGAAAATTTTATTAATAAATATATTAAGTTTTACAACAATAATATCAAGTGTATTAGTTATAACCTCTCAAAATCCAGTGATATCAGTAGTATATCTAATTTCTGTTTTTGTAAATGCAGCAGGTTATTTAATATTATCTGGAATAGGTTTTCTTGGTTTATCATATATTATTGTATATGTAGGTGCTATAACTGTATTATTTTTATTTGTAATTATGATGATTAATATTTCATTAACAGATATAATAGATACAGGAAAACAATATACAAAAAATTTACCTTTAGCTTTTGCAGTAGGTTCATTATTTTTATTTGAAATGTTTAACATTTTACCATTTAGTTTTAATAATGTATCTAGTTTAAATTTAATTTTTGATACTATTACTAATTTTAATTTATTTATTTGAAATAATAATAAATTAAATTTAGTTAATATTATTCATACTACTTATCAATCTAATATAGCAGATACACTATTTATTTCATTTAGTCAAATAGAAGCTATAGGACAGTTAATTTACACTTATGCTGCTGTATTATTAATTATATGTAGTATAATTTTATTATTATCTATGATAGCACCTATCTTTATTTCATTAAATAAAAAATAATTGTTTATTTAATTTATTCTATTATTATTTATTTACCCCCTTTTAAAATCTAATTTTACATTATTCTTAATTTGTTTCTTTGTAGATAAATTAGAGTTAAGTTTACAAATGGTTTTGTAATAGATCTGCAAAATCTATAAATATTAGGGTTCAATTCCCTCTTAACTCTAAATTCATTAATGTTTAATTTTATAACATTTAATTATTATTATTTAAAGAAATCTTTAACATTTTTTTTTGTGTTATAATATTATAAATAATATTAATAGATTCTCTTAGTTCAATGGTAGAACTGCATTCTTCTAAAATGTTAATTTTGGTTCGAATCCAAAAGAGAATAAAATTAAATTAAATTATTTAAATTAAAACAAACAAATAATGTTTCAAAGTTAAATAAGATAGTTAAATATTTTTCATAATAACTATTTAGATAATTAATTTACAAATAATGTTTGTACAAATCATTTAAAACCTATTAATTAGGTTGTTAATATAAGAATAAATTATTGTTACAATATCAGTTACTTTATAATTTGTGTTTTTACAATTTATTTAGATAAAATTATCTCTAATTAAATTAAATATACCTTTTTTATTTTACTTATAAATATTAAAATTATTAATTAAAATAATTTTAATTAATTTATAAAGTTATGTTGTTAATTTTAATTAACTATAAATCAATATTTATATTTATTTCAATTTTATAAAATGTAATGTAAGATTAAATTATATATTTAAATTATAAATTTAAATAAGAGGATTTAAAGACTAAAATATAAAATTACAAAATGAATAGTCAATTATAAAATAAAATATAGATATAAATAAAGATGAAAAATATGTATATCTATGAATATAAATAATTTAATTTTAACTTTATTAAATATAATAATAAATTTATTAGATGTATTATTAGTGATATTACCTATATTATTATCTGTAGCCTTTATGACAATAATAGAAAGAAAACAATTAGCTGCTCATCAAAGAAGAGTAGGTCCTAATACAACAGGATATTATGGTTTATTACAACCTTTTAGTGATGCTCTTAAATTAATAGTTAAAGAAACTGTAATACCTTCTCAATCTAATAAAATATTATTTTATTTAGCACCTGTGTTTTCTTTAATATTTAGTTTATTAGGTTGAGGAATAATTCCTTTTGGACAAGGATTAACTTTATTTGATTTTACATTAGGGATATTATATACTTTAGCTTTATCTTCATTAGGAGTATATGGAATATTATTTGCAGGTTGATCAGCAAATTCCACTTATGCCTTTTTAGGATCTTTAAGAAGTACAGCTGCTATGATTAGTTATGAATTAATTTTAAGTTCAGCTATATTAATTATAATAATATTAACAGGTTCATTTAACTTTACAACTATAATAGAAAATCAACAAGCTATTTGATATATAATACCATTATTTCCAGTGTTTATATTTTATTTTATTTCTATTTTAGCTGAAACATCTCGAACACCTTTTGATTTACAAGAGGCTGAATCTGAATTAGTAGCTGGTTTCTTTACTGAACATTCTAGTGTACCTTTTGTTTTCTTTTTCTTAGCTGAATATGCTTCAATAGTTTTATTTAGTTGTATTACTTCTATTTTATTTTTAGGAGGATATCATATGCCTGAATTATTTATTAACGATTCTTTAATTAATTTACAATCTATAATACTTGGATTAAAAACATGTTTATTCTGTTTTATGTTTGTATGATTTAGAGCTACTTTACCTAGAATGAGATATGATGCTTTAATTGAATTATGTTGATTAAATTTATTACCTGTTTGTGTAGCTTTTATTATTTTAATACCTAGTATTTTAATAGCATTTGATATATCACCTTATTAAATAATTAAATATAAATTATTTATTGATATAATTTAGAATAAATTATAAATAATTGTTTATTTATTCAATAAAATATTTAATATTTTGTAAGTGTATGTTTAATTAAATAAAGACTACAAATTTTATTATATTAATTTTATTATCTTACCTCCTTAAACAAATAAAGGGAAAACTTTTAAATTTAAAAAGATTCTATTTAACTCTAAAAAACAACACAGGATAGTTTTAAAAATAAAAAAATAACTAAAAGAGATACAAAAAATTGCAATTAAAGCATATAAAATATAACAATAACACAAATTATTGATGTATTGTTTAAATATCGTAAGAATTTAATTTTGGTTCCGATTGAACGTTGTTCAGTAGTTTAAGACATGCGAATTATTGTTACCGAAAAAAATTTTTAGGTAATAAGGTGTAAAGGTGAGGATAGTAAATAAGTTACTTTATAATTTCCATAAATAGGAAATAAATATAAAAAAAAATTATATTAAAGGAATTATTCTGTTATAAAATACTATTTACTTTGATTAGGTAGTTGGTAGGGTAAATGCCTACCAAGCCGACGATCAATAGCTATGTTTGAGAGAACAGATGGCCACATTGGGAATGAAATCTCCCAAGTAGTTTTATACTACCAGCAGTCAAGAATATTAGTCAATGCTCGCAAGAGTGAACTAGCTAACTGAAATCAATAATAATAATTGATAACATAAGGGAAAATAATGATATTACCTTATTATTAGTGTCGTCCAAAATTGGTGCCAGAAGACTCGGTAAGGCCAAAGACACAAACGTTAATCGTCTTAATCAGGCGTAAAGGGTTTGTAGGCGGCTTTAAAATTTACTTAAAAAATATTAATAAGTAAAGAATAAAAGCTAGAATCAAATAGAGGATATATGAAATAATGCTTAGAGTAGGTCTGATATCCTTAGATACTAAGTAGAATATTAAAGGCGAAAGCTTTTTTCCATTAATGATTGACGCTCAGAAACGAAGGTGAGGATAGGAAATAGGATTAGATACCCAGAATACCCCTCTCTGTCAACGATGAATGGTAGTTATTAATAAAAATTATTAATTTCAATGTTAACACGATAACCATTCCGCCTTGTGAGTACAACTGCAAAGTTGAAAACAAAAAAATTAGTCGGTTTCGGAGCAAACGAAGTGAAGCATGTTATTTAATACGATAATCCGCGTAAAACCTTACCAGTTCTTGAATAAAAACTTATATATATATATAAAGGAATGTTTAAAATTTAAAATATAATAATATTTTAGATAGTAAATTAAAACATTTAATACAGGTGTTGCATGGCTGTCTTCAGTCCGTATCGTGAGAACTGAGGTTAACTCCGCTAACGGACGTAATCCCTGTTGTTAATTTAAAATATTATATTTTATTACATACTTAACAATTAATGATTCTTATAGAGTATCATTTGGGGCTAAGACAAGTCTTTATGGCCCTTATGAACTGGGCTATAGACGTGCCACAAAAACTTTTACAAAGTGATGCAAAAGTTTTTCCTTAAAATGAATTATATATTTATTTTATTATTGGAGATTATTTTATGTTTAATATAAAATAAATAATCGAAAGATTAAATAATGCATTTATTTTTAATTTTATAAAATTAAATTTTTTGGGAAAGTAAGAAGAGCTAATCATTAAAAAAAGTTAAATATAAATTTAGACGAATTGTTCTCTGCAATTCGGGAACATGAAGAAGGAATTTCGAGTAATCGTTGATAATAAGCGCAACGGTGAAACTAGCATCCGTGATGAACTAACTGTCTGTCGCTGGGAAGAAGCTTATATTGATGGAAATAAAAATGTTATTATAACTTTCCATAGTTAATATTAAATTTATTTTTTAATTTAAATTTAAATTTAAATAGTTATTTATTTTTTGAAAATAATATAACGGCTATGTAAAACTAATTAGTTTTTATTAATTCAATTGAGTAACATCTCAAAAGTCATAGCAAGGTAGCCGTACTGGAAAGTGCTGCTGGAAAATAAATAAATATTACCCCCTTTTTTATAATAATTAGTAAGAGATTAGTTGAGTGGTTTAACAGCATATTTACACTGTGCAGACAGAGTTTCGATTACTCTATCTCTTATTTATAATTACTAAATTAATTTTATAATAATGTCTTTATAATTAATAAAATTTTGTTTAATAAAATATTCTTAATTTAAATATAAATTTATATTTTTATTTATAGATTTAACATATATTTTTTTGTGTTTTATTTATTTATAAATTTTTATATACGCACTTATTAATTACGAGTGTGCCGAAATTTGGTAGCCGGGTAAATCTTAGGAATTTATGGTTTGATAATCGTAAGAGTTCAAGTCTCTTTACTCGTATACAAAAAAATATGTAATTTTATAATTTATAATTTGGTTTTGTTTTTTTGTTTATTAGTTTAAATATCTTTGCAACCAAATTATAATTTAACTAAAATAAATTATATATTAATATTTATCTAAATAAAATAAAATTAGTTAAGAAGAGTTTAATTGAATAAAAATAAAATATCTTAATTTAGTTATTTAAGATAATTGTTTGTTTTGTTTGTAGTTGAATATTATATCTTTTTATATAATTTATTTTAGTTAAATTATAATCTAAAGTTTGATACAAATTTAAAAAATCTGTAACATCTTTAGCTGAATTGGAAAAGCGTTTGCGTTCGAAGCAATTATATATTGGTTCAAATCCAATAGGATGTACTAAAATAACTAAACAAAATTAATTAAAATATTTAAATTTAATTAATTGTGAATAACATAATAATAATAATAAAGTTAAAAAGTAATGATGTTTATTAGTATCATGATTCTTATAGTGGCAATAGCCCTACCTTCAATAAATAGAAATATTTCATCAAATTTATATTTAAGAATATCTTCTCTATTATTACTTTATACTGGAGCATTAACTTTGAATGCTTTTTATATTCAGTCAATTGGATCAGGTATAGGAATATATAGTGGTTTATTTCAAATTACTTTATTCACACAATTATTTGATATAGTTATAGTATTAACAGGTTCTGTAATACTAATAGCTTGACCTTTAATAAATCATAAATTTATAGATAATAATCTAAATTTAAATGAAGAAGGTAAAAATATATTGCCTATTAATAATTATAGAATAAAATATTCAATAATAGTTTTAATATCAACATTAGGTTCATTATTATTAATATCTTCTTCAAATTTAGTAACTTTATATTTAAGTTTAGAATTACAATCATTTGGAGTATATATATTAGCTTCCTTATATAGACATTCAGAATTAGCAATATCTGCAGGATTAAAATATTTTTTATTAGGTAGTTTAGCTTCTTGTATAATATTATTAGGTTGTGGATTAATATATTCTTTCACAGGATTAACTAATTTAGATTCTATATATAGTATGATATCAGTAATTGATAATAACAATATATTATTAGGTTTTAGTTTAGGTTTAATATTAATTTTTATAGGATTATTATTTAAAATAGCAGCAGCACCTTTACATAATTGAGCACCAGATGTTTATGCAGATAGTGCTACGATTATAACAACATGACTAACTATTATGCCTAAAATATCTATTTTTTTAGTATTATTTGAAATACAAACTCATATTAATATAATAGAAAATATTAATATAATATTAGAATTAAATCCTTTAAATAATATAATAAATAATAATACTTTAAGTTTTAATAATAGTTATTTTTGAAGTAAAAATTTATTATTAATAAGTTCTTTATTATCATTATTAATAGGAACAATATTAGGTTTAGCTCAAATTAAAATAAAAAGATTACTAGCTTACAGTACTATATCACATGTAGGATTTATTTTATTAGCTTTAGCTATTAATTCGGAACAATCTATAGAAGCTTTAATATTTTATATAATACAATATACTATTACAAATTTAAATACTTTTTTAATAATAATATTATTTGGATATATAATAAAAAATTCATTTAGAGATTTAATAAAAAGTATAATGGTAGAAGATGAAACAGGAACAGAGAATGATATTAATTATATTTCAGAATTAAAAGGTCAATTTTTCTTAAATCCTGTATTATCGATAACTTTAACAATTTGTTTGTTTAGTATGGCTGGAATACCTCCTTTAATAGGATTTTTCTCTAAACAATTTGTATTATATTCAGCTATTCAAAATGGATATTACTTTATGTCTATTATAGCTATTATTGTAAGTATAATAAGTGCTTCTTATTATTTAAAAATAATAAAAATATTATTTACAAAAGAAGAAAATACATATGAATATAGTGATAAAGAATTAAAATTAATAAATAATTTAAATTCTAATTCAGAAATAGAAATAAGTAGTACTAACAGTTTTATAATATCTACTTTAACATTATCTATTTTATTATTTGTTCTTAAACCATCAATTTTATTAAATAGTACAACAATACTTTCTTTATCTTTATTTAATTTTTAATGAATAATTTATTAATGTTATTTATTTTGGTTCCTATCTTAGCTTTAGTTTTATTATTTTTAAATTTTCTATTTTCAGCTCATAGACCTGATGAATCTAAAATATCAGCTTATGAATGTGGATATTCAGCCATTAGAAAACAAAATAGAACTGATTTCCAAATTCAATTTTATGTAGTTGCTATGTTATTTTTAATTTTTGATTTAGAAATATTATTATTATTCCCTATAGCTGTAACTTTATATAAAGTAAGTACTTTTGGTTTTAGTATAGCTTTAATCTTCTTTGTAGTATTAACAATAGGGTTTATATTAGAAATTGGTTTTGGAGCTATTTCTATAGCTAAAACTACACAAACTAAAGTTAATAAATAAATTTTTGCGCTATTAACTAATAGAAATATTAATTAATCTATCTATCTATCGCACAATTAATTAATTTACCCCCTTATTTATATAATTAAAAACAAAACAAAACAAAATTTATTATATTCATATTTAAAACCATATTCATATGAAGTTGATTTATCTTTTGCCAATTTAAAATTAGTTTATTAATCAATTAAAGTTTTAATTTAATATAAATATAATCGTTGAACACTTAAATATACATATAAAAGAATATATAACTTAAGGGGGGAATCTGATAATTGGTAATCAGTTGTATTTGCATTACAAATATGATAGTTCGAGTCTATCTTTCTCCATACCTAATTAAAATTTATTAATCAATTACAACATAATTATTATTAGCCTCGATTGCTTAGTGGTCAAAGCGCTATTCTGAAGATATAGAAATGTGAGTTCAATTCTCTCTCGAGGCAAACTGTTAATATTAAATATTAATTAAATAATTTATTAAGTTTTAAGCCGGAATAGTTTAATTGGTAAAACGAATTCCTTGTAAGACTTTGATATTGGTTCGATTCCAGTTTTTGGCTATATTAAAATCAAATTTAATTAAATAATATCTAAATAGTTAAAACAAAAATAATATGAGTTGTAGTTTAATTTGGAAAAACATCATTTTTTGGTAATGAATAATATCAGTTCGAATCTGGTCATCTCAGTTAATTATTTATATTAAATGTTTCTCGCAATAAGGAAGCAGAACTCGAGTGGAGGAGTGTCTCCCTTTTAAGGAGAAAGTCTTGGTTCAAGTCCAGGTGCTTTCACAGATTAGTGCCAAAACGTACATTAGAAAATATAAAAATAAAATAAAATGAACTTAAATAAATATACAAAAGCTGAACTAATCAGCAAATAAAAAAAAAAATTAGAATCTAAAGTTACTTCTAATAATCAATCTTTATTTTCTAGATTAATAGAAAGTATTATTACAATTAAAAATATTATTCTTAAAATAACTGTAATTGCTTTCTTAATTAAGATATTTAAAATATATTCTTTATTTCGAAAAATTTGATCAAATTTAAATACAATAATAGTTACAATATTCGGTATATCGTTAATAGATAAATTTAATTTAGATATCTTTAAATAAATCAGAAGTGTGCTAGCTGCTATTGCTATCTATTTTTCTAATACTCAATTTTTTCTTTTGTAGCTTCATTATTTAAAGCAAAAGAAGAGGTTACCAATCAAACGAAAATCTCACTTAGAGACAGACCCATGACTGAAGAGAATAGCTGAGAAGCAAGCAGAAGCGAAAAAAGTAATGGCCAAAGTAAAGGACACTCTAAAATCTCTGAATGATTAAATCCAGAACCTGAAGTTAAAGAAGAAAGCAGTAATAAGAAATATTATATTTTATTAGCTCTTCTATTAGCAGCTGGCCTATGTTGATATTACTCAGAAGAATTAACTCCTTATGTATCTACTTTAATAGAAAAAATAAGATATTTTAAACCTAGAGATGATTCTTCTGATATTTCACGTAATAGATATTTATAAACAAAACTAGAATTGCATTTCTTGTATTCGAAATTTGCCTATCTTTATATATTATTCTGTTTATAATGTATTATAGTTATAAAGTATATATTTTCTACTTAATAAATTAGTTCGTACCTTGTTATTATATTTACCCCCTTATTAGTAAAAGAATATAAAGGATTTAATGTTAATTGGTATTAACTATAAAATTAGCGGTATTTTATAATGAACTTCGATTCTGCTAAATTTCTAGCAGAAGAGCTAATTCTAAATTTAAGCTAAATTTAACAAAATTTCGATAGTTTTAAATTTTTATTTTATTGAAACAGGATTTCGAAGTTTCAAAGTAGCCAAATTGTGTAGTCAGTTTTATAAAAATAGAAAAAATGGGGTTTTTAATGAAGTTTAGATAAATTTGGATTAACCCTGAGTGTTTGAGCGCTAAAATTGAAAACGTGCTCTCCTATACATCATACTTAAATAAAATTAAAATATAAAAAAACTAAATAACAAATAAAATTTTAAATATTAAGGGCAGGTGATCCGATTGGTAATGGTGATTCTCTGTAAAAGAATTGGTTAGCGCCGTAAAAGGTTCGATTCCTTTACTGCTCAATAATAAAATGGTAGATGACAAATTGGTCAGTCGCTCCTTTTGGGTAGGAGACATAAAGCATGTTCGAATCGTGCCTACCATATTTAGGTGTTATGGCAGAGAGGTTATTGCGGAGTACTGTTAATACTTTTTTCATAGGTTCAATTCCTATTAACACCTTTAGTCTCATTATTTTAATAATAATACTTTACATCATATTATAATTAGATATTATAACTTAATTCATTATTTAATTTAAAAAACAAAAAAACAAAAACTAAATAACAAATAAAATTTTAAATATTATAATTTACTAACACACAAAAAAAAAAGTATATAAAAGAGTAATAAAAAAGCGAACGTGTTGAAATTGGTAAACAATCTCTTCTTAAGCAGGAGTGGAAGTAATTCCTTAAGAGTTCAAGTCTCTTTGTTCGTAAGTATTTATAACAATAGTGTACAATATTATTTAAATAATAAGTAATATTTAGACAGTTTAGTGTAACGGTTTGCACACTAATCTCATTAGTTAGTAGAAAGGTTCGATTCCCACTCTGTCTTTCTGTTTAATTACTTGTTTAAATATTTAAAATTTAACTTAAGTTAAATTAAACTTAAAATTTCATTAATTTAACTGGATAAAATTTAAAAGTTCATTTTTGTTTTTTGTTTTTTTGTTTTTTATAATTTATTTAATAGTTTATTAAGAGAATAAATTATCTCTTTGAAGATAGAGTGAAAGTACCAGTATTATAATTGAGTATAAATAAAAAATAAAATTAATAAAACATCTTATAGTAGCAAGTATTACTTTCCGATAAATATTAGATTATTTAAACCCTTAAACTTTTACGCATGCGCAATTAATTTTATATGTTTATGAAATATAAATTTAGTATTATTAATATTCAATTATTTAATAGATTAATTAATTTATAATTAATAATGTAAGATTTATAATTTAATTAATAACAATAAGGTTTTTTAGTATAATGGTAGTACAGCTACCCTTCAAGTTGCAGGTGTCAGTTCGATTCTGATAAAAGCTATTTTTCTTTTATTTTTAATGTAAGTTTTAATTTACATAATTTATATAAAAGTAAACTTACAAAAATATAAAAAGTTAACTTAAATTTCAATACTTTTGTTAAATTATATTTATAATAATAAATATATTAATTTAAATAATCATAATAATAATAATAATAATGTTAATAATAATAATAATAAACTTTTAATGTTAATAATAATAATAATAATAATAAGAAACTTTTAATGTTTATAATAATAATAATAATAAATATATTATAAACATTAAAAGGATCTAACCCACTCCCCTCCCAAAAGGATCTAAAAAGGATCTAATCAACATCCCTCCCAAAGGGATCTAAGCCACATCCCTCCCAAAGGGAACAAAAACACAAATCTATAACTTAAAACTACAAAAGATGTAAATGTAAAAAAGAATATATTTACATTGATTATAAATATAGTTAACCGTTATATAATGTCAATGCGCAAAAATAAAAATAATACTAATTTTACATAAAATTTTTTTTAATAATAATAATGTCACAAAGTTTAACTTTAATCGTAAATTCACCATTAGAACAATTTGAAGTAAGTAGTTTAATAAGTTTTATAGCGCCTATGTTTGGTTATATAAACATAACTTTAAGTAATTTAGGTTTATATTCTATTTTAATTTTATTTATAATATTAAGTTTACATATTATAAGTAATAATGAGAATAAAATATTACCATCAAAATGAAGTATAGCTATAGAAAGTATATTTACAACAATTAATACGATGGTTAGAGAACAATTAGGGAAAGAAATTTATGTACCTTTTATATATTCATTATTTTTCTTTATATTAATAAGTAATTTAATAGGTAACATACCTTATTCATACACAATTACAACATCTGTAATTGTAACTATTGGATTATCATTTACTATATTAACTGGTGTTACTATTTTGGCCTTATATATTCATAAATTAAAATTTTTCTCATATTTTGTACCATCTGGAACTCCATTAGCATTAGTTCCATTATTAGTTTTAATTGAAACTGTATCTTATTTAGCTAGAGCTTTATCGTTAGGTATAAGATTATTTGCTAATATGGTAGCTGGTCATTCTTTATTAAAAATATTATCTACTTTCTTATATCAAATGTTTAGTAGTAGTTTTATAATAGCTATATTTACTTTAATTCCTTTTGTATTCTTCTTAGCATTATGTGGTTTAGAAGTAGCTGTATCAATAATTCAAGCTTATGTATTTGTATTATTAGTAATATCTTATATTAAAGATGCCATCTATTTACACTAATTATTTAATTATTGCGCAAAAAATCAATTTATCTTTATAATAAATCATTTTATTAAATATAATAATTAGAGTTAAGATATTTATCTTATTAATTTTTATATTTAATAAAATTCTTTGCGCAAAAAATTAATGGTTAAAATAACGATTAATCAATAGAGTAACAATAAAAGTAACATTGAAAAGTATTAAATTATCTATTATTAAATATAATTTAGATAAAATTTATAATAATAAATTAAAATTTTAAAGTTTTTTTACATTGTTTATATAAAATTTACCCCTTTTAATTATAAATTGATCGTTAAATAACTATAAATTTACTATTAAATAAACCAAAGGGAATAGTTTTCATTGGAAAGTTAAAACGATTGCTAATTGTTCGGGTTATCCCTTAGGTGTTCGAATCACCTCTATTCCGTTAAATTTTAAGTATAGTTTATTTGTTTTTTTTAGATATTTTATAACCGTACAAAACAGAGGAGTTAATAAGGAAAGTGAAAGTAGTATTATGGATTGACGACTTTATTCAACTAATGCTAAAGAAATTGGAACTCTGTATTTAGTATTTGCAATATTTGCAGGGATGATAGCTACAGGATTTTCAGTTTTAATTAGATTAGAGTTATCATCTCCAGGTGTACAATTCCTTCAAGGAGATCATCAATTATTTAATGTAATAATAACTGCTCATGGATTATTAATGTTATTTTTTATGGTTATGCCAGCATTAATTGGAGGATTTGGTAATTACTTTTTACCAATCCATATAGGAGCTCCAGATATGGCAAATAAAAAGGAGGTCCTTGAGTTTAATAAAAATTATAGTAGTAATTTATTTAAAGATAATAAATTTAAAGAATATTTAGCAGGTTTATTTGAAGGAGATGGACATATTTGAATTAAAAATCCAAATCAAAAAAAGAAACATAATCCAAGATTTTGCATAACTTTTAGTCTAAAAAATGAACCGTTAGCTAAAAAATTATTAGAATTAATAGGATCAGGATTTATAAGAAATAAAAGACAAGATAATGCTTGTGTATTAACTGTTTCACCTGTAATAGGTTTAAAAATTTTAGTTTATTTGATAAATGGTGAATTAAGAACACCTAAAATACATCAACTTCATAAATTAATAGACTGATTAAATAAAAATCATAATGCAAATATTACTAAATTACCATTGAAAGATAGTTCTTTATCTGAAGATGGTTGATTAAGTGGATTTATAGATTCAGATGGTAGTTTTTCAGTTCAACATACTAAACTAGAAAATAATGCGAAAAAAAGAAAAATATCTTGTAGATTAAGAATTGAACAGAGAATGTTAGATCCAATAACTAACGAAAGTTATTTGAAAGTTTTAACTGAAGTATCACATTTCCTTAATTGTTCATTATTAACTAGAAAACAAAAATCTACAGGTAATGAATATTATACTTTAACAGCTTCAAGTAAAATGTCTTTAGAAATAATAATAAATTATTTAGATAATTATCCTTTATTTTCAAGTAAATATCTAGATTATAACGATTGAAAAGAAGTAGTATTCTTAATATTTGAAAACAAACATTATACAGAAGAAGGTATAAATAAAACAGAATCTGTAAAAAATAGTATGAATAGACAAAGAACTAATTTTACTTGAGACCATTTAAATATATTATCGTTTTAAATTTACATTTTTATAAATATTAAACTCTAAACTGGAAATGCCGTTAAGAAGTGTAAACTTTTTAATTATTACTTCGCTATATGCATGGAATCTCTCGATTTTGGAATTAAATTTCCAGTTAACAGATACATAGACAGCTAATTGAAGTTTCAAACTTATAAAGTTGTATTTTCAACTGAATTAGTCGTAAAACTTATGTATACATGGGAGGAATGTGCAGGAAACCAAGAAAATAAAAGAATAAACACAATACAAAACAAATAAATTTTAATTAAGAAAAAAGAAAAATTATTAACAATAAAAAATATAAAATATATAAAAGAGGAGAAAAAATATAATTTTAACGATAGTGTACAACTTCTAACAAAAATAAGAACAATGCAACCTGAGTATGTTGTAAAAATACTTTTTAGACGCTGTCAAATCTCCAAAAATAAAAATGTTTTTCAAAATTTTATGAATATTTTATTTATTAATCTATAGTTTAATTATAATTTTTATATTAAGTGTAGGTTTGTCTTTTTTTATTAAACCTATTTGAATTCTTCTTTATTTTTACCATAATATGAATGTTCAAATAAATTCAGAAACTAATATAATTACTGTTAAACCAACTCAAAATACAAGAGTTCTGATAAATTTTGATGAAGTAGATTTTAAATTTGAATTTAATTTACCAAACGAAGAAATTCAGGCAATAAGTTATTTATTGGGTAAAGATGTTACTAATAATGTAATAACAGGTACAAATGCAGATTATATAATAAATATATACATAATTCCTATTATCCAATCAAATAATATTGATCCATTAATTCACGATCCTTTTTATTAGATTTCTTAATTAATATTCAATATATTTTTTTGTTTTTATATTTTTTATTGTTAATAATTTTACCCCTTAAATTTAATTACGTATTCTTGAGAAAAGAGTGTATAATATATATTTATACACATTTTCTAATTTTTATTTTACAATTACACTAAAATTATTGTGAAATTTATTTGTTTTGTATTGTGTTTTAATTTTTCTATTATTTTTAGTAGGATCCTCAGAGACTACACGCGAAGCTCATATTATAAATATGATGAAGACATAGTCCGTTTAGGTAGGAAACTACTTAAGATTAAGATTTCCACGATTAAATAATGTAAGTTTTTGATTATTACCTCCATCATTAATTTTATTATTACTTAGTGCATTAGTAGAAAATGGAGCAGGTACAGGTTGAACAATTTATCCACCATTATCAGGGATACAATCTCATTCAGGGGGTTCAGTTGATTTAGCTATATTTAGTTTACATTTAACAGGTGTATCTTCATTATTAGGAGCTATTAATTTTATTACTACAGTATTAAATATGAGAACTAATGGTATGAGTTTACACAAATTATCATTATTTGTTTGAAGTATTTTTGTAACTGCTATATTATTATTATTAGCTTTACCTGTTTTAGCTGGTGGTATAACTATGTTATTAACTGATAGAAATTTTAATACTAGTTTCTACGATCCAGCTGGTGGTGGAGATCCTATATTATTCCAACATCTTTTTTGATTTTTTGGACATCCAGAAGTAAAATTTATAAGCTTCTTAATGTTGCTGTATGCTGGAAAAGCTTCGATATCTAGTTTTAAATACTCCATTTTAATTAACATAGTAAAAAAGTTAAAACGATGAAGCCAATCAGCAGGTAACACTTTATTTTTTACAAACAGTGGAACCTCAGAGACTTTGTGCAACAATATTGAACCTTTAAAAAAAATTTCAGAGCATATACCTAAACATATTAAACCTTCGGAGGACGAACAATTTGGGCATTATTTAGCTGGTTTAATAGATGGGGATGGTCATTTTAGTTCTAAACAACAACTGGTTATTGTATTTAGTTCCCCTGATGTGTATTTAGCTTATTACATTAAAAAAACATTAGGTTATGGGCACGTTAATAAAGTGAAAGATAAAAATGCTTATTTATTTATTATATCTAAGAAAGAAGGAATAATAAAAGTATTAAATTTAATTAATGGGAAATTAAGAACTTCCAATAAATTAAATCAAGTAAGAAATAATATTTTAACTAACCAAAAATATTTAGAAGAAAATTCAGTATTTTTTACTTTAAATGGAACTAATGATTACAATAATCATTGAATTGCTGGGTTTTCCGATGCGGATGCTAGTTTTCAAATAAAATTAATTGAAAGAAAAGATAGACCTAATTCAGAAACTAGACTAAATTTTCAGGTTGATCAGAAAGATAAAAATATTCTATTTTTTATAAAAGAAGTATTTGGAGGGAACATAGGTTACAGAAACAGTCAAGATACTTATTACTATGGATCAACTAGTTTTGGTTCAGCAAAAAAAGTAATAAAATACTTTGACACATTTCACCTACAATCTAGTAAACACATAAATTATCTTAAATGAAGAAAGGCTTATTTATTAATACAAAATAAGAAACATTTAACTGAGTTAGGTAAAATGGAAATAAAAGGATTGAAAAATTCTATGAACAAAAGATACGACGATAGACAATCTTCAGAAACCAGTAATTTGTGCTACCTAAAATATAAAATATAAAACATAAAAATTTTTTTTGTCTACAATTCTATTTTTAATATTTCTTAATTTTAATTTTCTAAATAATATATGTACTAATATTTTCACCTCATCAAAATAAGAAGAGGTTCAATATAAGATAAAGTCCTAGCAAAAACGAGAGTTTTTGAGTATTTATTTTAATAGACCAAATAAGATAAATGTTTTGGCTATTAAATAAATCAAAATAACTGTTATATTTTAATTATACCTGGATTTGGTATAGTTAGTCAAGTAATTTCAGCATTCTCTGGTAAACCTATATTTGGTTATTTAGGTATGGTGTATGCTATGTTTTCAATAGGGATATTAGGATTTTTAGTATGATCTCATCATATGTTCAGTGTAGGTTTAGATGTAGATACTCTTGTGTCTAAGGTAATGGTAACACTACTTATAAATATAGGGCTGTATGCTGGAAAATTCGATTATTTTCTTGGTCCACTCAATTGTAAAATGCATAATATTGTTAGGAAAAATCCAAATTGAAAACGAACAATCAGCAGGTAATTCTGATATTTCTGATGAAATCAATAATTTAATTCAAGAAAATGATCATATTTCAGATCATCTATTAAAACACAATAAACCAGAAACTGATGAGGAATTTGGTTATTATTTAGCTGGTTTAATAGAAGGTGACGGTTACTTTGGTGACCATAGATTTGAAATTGCTTTTCATAAAGAAGATACCTTTTTAGCTTATTATATAAAAAAACAAATAGGCTATGGTTCAGTTTTAAGTTTAAAAAATAAAAATTCTGTAAGATATGTCTTAAGACATTCTGAAGGATTAAAAAGAGTTTTAGCTTTAGTGAACGGTAAATTTTTAACTAATAAAAAAATTAATCAAATATTAACTCATAAATATGACTCTAAATTTAATTTAACTATCTTACCACCAGCTAATTTTGACTTAAATTCAAATCATTGATTAGCAGGTTTTTCTGATGCAGATGGTTCATTTGTAATCACTCTAGCGAATAGTAAATCTCATGTTACAGGTTTAAGTTTAAGATTAGAATTTAAAATAAAACAAAAAACAAGTGAATTATTAGGATTAATTAAAGAAACTTTAGGTGGAAATATTTATTATTTAGAATCTGAACAAATATTTTATTATAATTCAACTAATTTTAAATCAGCTAAACTTATTGATGTTTACTTTGAGAATTTTCATTTAAATTCTTCTAAATACATTAATTATTTAAAATGAAGAAAAGTTTATAGAATTGTTCAAAGAAAAGAACATTTAACAATTAAAGGAATTGAAAAAATCAGAAAAATACAGAAGAACCTCAGAGACTAACACGCCCTACTCCAATTTATGATGGATAAAAATTCAAATAAATTAAATTAAGAAAAATTAAGAAATAATTATTTAACTAAATTAGAAGAATTAAAATCAATGAAAAAAGGAACTCAACAAATTCATTCTGTTACAGATACAAGTTTAATGGTTCCTCAAGTTCCGATAGATACTGATTATCTTAATTTTATTGCTCAAGAAGCTAATTCTATAGCTAAAACAACTGAATCAATTCAAGATATGGCTAATTTTTGATTCGCATAAATTATTATAATTTTACATAAATATTACCCCCCTTTATTACCATGATTTATAACTTAAATTTATAATAATGTGCATAAGAAGTACATTAATTATAATAATCTTTAATAGATATTATTTGTTATTAAATTTTTTATAAGTTTAATACTAATTTTAGAAACAATAGTTCTTTTTTTAAGGGGTTTTAAAAATTTAGATTAACTAAATCTAAATAAACAAAAACGAACAGAGGAGTTAATATGTAATTACAAAATAAGTAAATGATTTTATTAAACTATTTAACATCTACTTTTCTAATAATTATTGAATTTGTAAATTCAGATTTAATTATTTTTCTAAGTAATCACATTTTTGAAGGAGTAATTATAACAACCATTATTTATTTAGCTACTAAAGCTAAACTAAAAGGAGTTTTAGATGCAACTGCCAAAGTAGTAGGAATTGCTGCTGGAAGTACTATTTTATATAATAATTGAGTAAGAAGTGAATCATCTTCATCTCCAGATAATAACGATGAAGATAAAAAAAAATAAAGAAAATAAAAATAAACAAGTATCTAATAATCAAGTTACCAATGGAAAATAATTACACAAAATATTCATTCTCATTTCCATTTGTATTTTTTAATTTAGGTATAAGTGTAGACGATTCAGATCCAACTATAACTCAATTTGCTTATGGTATATTATTAATAAGTTTAGTAGCCTTTTTCTGTTATATAAACATAGCAGGATATGTTATAGTAATTTATTTAATTCAAAAAAGTGATTATGAAACAAAGTATCCTAAATTTGCTAGATTAATCAATTATTATAAAAAAGTTAATTTAGTCTTTTTATCCATTGAAATTTTACTTTGTTTTATTTGTTTAATTTTATTAATCTTTTTCTCCTTACTATATATGGTAAAATAAACTATCAATTTTATCTGAACAGATTATATTTTTATAAATATTACCCCCCTTTCTTAAATCATGATAATAAAAGAATAGATAATAATAAATAATAATTTATATTGTTGTTATTGTCTATATAAACCTTTATTTTATTTCTTAATTTTCCTTAAATCTAATATTTATTTCTAAGTAGAATTAAATATTTTCTACACCATTTAAAAAATTGGATGAAGATATAGTCCAAACGTTCTTTGACAAGAGCTTATTTCACTGCTGCTACAATGGTAATAGCGGTTCCTACAGGTATTAAAATATTTTCTTGAATTGCTACTTTATATGGGGGTAGTTTAAGATTAACAACACCTTTAATATTCGCATTAGGATTTTTAGCTTTATTCACTATTGGTGGAGTAACTGGAGTAGTTTTAGCTAATGCTTCTTTAGATTTAGCATTACATGATAGAATAAGAAAAGATCCTCTTTATATTCATAAATTTTGAGTAGGATTAATGGATGGTGATGGAAGTATTCAAGTAAATCATTGAAGACATAAAAATCTTCAATATAGATTAGTTATTAAATTAAAATATTGTATTGAAAATTTAACAATGTTAAATTTAATTAAATCTCACATCGGAGGAAATGTAAGAATTATTGAAAATAATAAATTTGTTATTTGAGTAGTAAATGAAACAAAACTTATTCATAAATTAATTAATATTTTTATTTCTTATCCACCTCTAACTTCAAGATTAAGAGCTCAATTAGCATTTATGTTAGAATGTTTTCAACAAAATAATGTAGGATGATATTTAAATGCTAGAAGTCAAAAATATCTTAATCCTAATCTAGATATAGTTAAAATTGATTGCGCAAATAATTATTTTAATGCCTGATTATCTGGATTTATAGAAGCTGAAGGTTGTTTTTCAATAAGAGATAAATCTAATAGTCATTCATTTTCTATTGGTCAAAACAACGATAAATATATCTTAGAAGCAATTAAAAATCATTTTTATAGTAAAAATGAAATTAGAAAAATAAATAATAAATTTTGATTTATTGAAATTTATAGAAAATTAACTTTAATAAAAATTATTAATCATTGCATTAACTATCCTTTGTTAGGAGAAAAAATACTTTCATTTACTAAATTTAGAGATCTTTTTAAATAAGTGTCATGTTGTCTTACCACTGTGATAAATAAAATTAAATTATAAGGGAAAATATAATTTTTTTTTTATTATCGGTAATATAAATAAAATTTATATATTGCTAACGGTGAAACCTTTAAAATGGAAATAATGCTATTTCTATGCTACAAATTTAAAAGGCAATACCGTGGAAACCAAACTATAAATAATAAATATTTATAGAAGTAGGATCCGTAGAGACTATACGTGGTAGTCGAACGTTAATTAAGTTTAATAATTAGATAAGATATAGTCCGATCCTCATTGTAAAATGAGTAAAAAATCTATATAATATAAATTATATAAGAAAATTTAAAAAGACTTATTATGTAGTAGCTCACTTCCATTATGTTTTATCAATGGGAGCTGTTTTTGCTATATTTGCAGGATTTTATTTTTGAGCTCCTAAAATTATAGGAAAATCATATAATGAATTATTAGGAAAAATTCATTTTTGAACATTATTTGTAGGGGTTATACAAAAAATCAAAAATTGAATTACCTCTCCTTCAGATATTGTAGAAAGAGAGAAACAAGATATTGATTTAAATGATATTGATGATAATACTTTAAATGAAAAAATAAATAATTTACCTAATCCTAAATTCCCTGAACCTGAAACTAAAAAACAAAAACAAATATTAAACAAGCTTAAAAATATTTCAGCAGAAATTGTTTTTATAGGAATTAAAGATAATAAAACAGAAATATTATTTAACATTAAAAATAAAGCTGGTGTTTACATGTTTTTTAATTTAGTTAATGGAAATATGTACATAGGAAGTAGTGTAAAATTAGACAGAAGATTTAGAGTTCACTTAAGTAGTATAGATTCTGTTAATTTACCTTTATATAAAGCATTAAAGAAGTACAGTCTGAATAAATTTGCATTTTTAATTTTACAATATTGTGAACCAATAGAAAATGTATGTTTAGGTTTAGAACAAAGTTATCTTGATATGTTTAAACCTAGTTATAATATTTTAAAATTAGCTGGTTCCTCTCAAGGGTTCAAACATTCTCCTGAAACAATAGCTAAACTTAAAAAAAGACATGCTAAAGATTTGCATCCTAGATTCGGTACTAAAGCTAGTGAAGAACAAAAAACTTTACTGAGTTTATCTTTAAAAAAATATTACGAACAACATGATCATCATGGCAAAGGTAAAAAAGGTAAATTATCTCCTCAATTTGGAAAAAATGGAACAGAAATAACTATGATAGATGAACAAGGAAATATTATTACATTTCCTTCGATAAATAATGCTAGAATGCATTTTAAAGTTAGGTTTAGTACTATATCTAAAAATATCAATAAATTTATTATCATAAAAGGAGTAAAATGATTTATCTCATCTTCTGGTAAATAATGCAATATTGATTTTCCATGGTTAAACCTAAAATTTGAATTGAAATTAAGAAAGTTAATTAGCCCCCTAATTATTTTTATTTTTAGTAAACATCCTTCTATATGCTGGAAACTCCTAAAGCCTTAGATACTATAATTTAAATAAATTATTAGTGAAAATTCTAATGGATAATACAATGGACAATCAGCAGGAAACCAACAAATAATTACTTAAAAACAAATTAAACAAAAGAAACAAAATAAACTAAAAAATCTTAATAATAATAAACCCAATTAAAAATAACTATAGATCCTCATTTTCTTTTCTTTTTATACTAAATTAACTAAATATATCAGTACCTGCAAATGCGGAACCTGTTGTTAATTATTCCTTTGGAGTATTTATTTTATCTTTGTTAGTCTTTTTTAACATCATTAATGCCTTTTTGTCTCTTTTCTCACTCTATATTATAAATAAATATAATGTTGATGAAAGATTAAAAAGTTACCCTAGATTAAAATCGTTAAATATTCAGAAGGTAACTCTTTAGTTTTTATATCTATAGAGATTGGTATGGCACTAATTTTTATCTTGATAATTAGTTTAAGCAGTTTATTTTTCTTAGGGATTAGCATTCATAAATAAATTTACCTCCCTTTTGAATTATTAAATTTCAAAGAGTAGACACAATAAAAGAGATAAACAAAAAATTTATTTTCTTTTGTTATGTGTTTACAATTTTTTGTTTTCTTAAATTAATTATAAATATTAAATAATTTGTTTAAGTATTATTTAAGTAGGATCCTCAGAGACTACACGAAGGAAAATTTAATAAAGCAACCTTTCTTAGAATTCTTAAAATTCAAGATAAAGGGTTTACTATTTCCATTAAGAAAAGTTTTAAGCTTATTCAATTTAAGATATAGTCCAATCCAAATAGAAATATTTGGTAAAATGTAATACAACTTTCTTCCCACAACATTTTTTAGGTTTAGCAGGTATGCCTAGAAGAATTCCAGATTATCCTGATGCCTTTAGTGGTTGAAATCAAATTTCAAGTTTTGGATCTTTAATTTCAATTATGGCTACAGTTTTATTTGGTTATATAATTTACGATATATTTGCTAATGGTAGTCCAGTTAATACTAATCCTTTAAATATACCTTCTTATTTTACATCTACAGAACAATTTAAAAATGAAACAGAAACAACATCAACATTAGAATGAACTTTACAAAGTCCTATACCATTCCATGCTTTCAAAATGTTACCTGTGCAATCTTAAATTAAATTTATAATTTAAATTTAAATAAATAATTAATTATATAAAAATTACCCCCTTTAAATATATTATTTAGTAATTATTTAAAAATAATCATTAAAAGAATTAATAATTAATTTAAAGACTGTAGCATAATTGGTAATGCAGTTCGCTCATAATGGATATTATAAGGGTTCAATCCCCTTCGGTCTTATTTTAAGGGTACTTGGTCGAGTCAGGTTTATGGCGCTCGTTTTGAAAACGAGTACTTTAATAAGGTCGTGAGTTCAAATCTCACAGTGTCCGTCAATTAAATTGTTTAAATTTTACTATATAAAATAAAATATAATTTAAAGAAGAAAAAAATTTCACTTCAATAAATTTATTATAAGTTTGTTTTTAAAATAAATTTCCTTTATTAGCAATTGCTAATAATACTATTTTAAATTTTTGGTGTTTGGTTTTTTAAATTAATAATCTAGTTGTAAATATCGAAACAATAAATATAAAAAAATGCTTAGTTTATTATTATTAATACCTATAATAGGTAGTTTATTATTATTAACAATACCTGAAAATTCAATAGAAAATAAAAAAAGAATGAAAAGAATAACTTTAATAACTATGTTAATAAATTTTTTAATCTCAATATATATATGATTAGAATTTGATTCAAGTACTAGCCAATATCAATTTGTACATGAATTTATAAATTTAAGTTATTGCCATTTAAATATAGGTATAGATGGTATATCATTATATTTTGTATTATTAACCACTTTTATAAGTCCTATTGCCATATTATCTAATTATAATAACATAAATAATAATTTAAAATATTTTTTAATATCATTTTTATTATTAGAAACATTACAAATAGGTGTATTTGTAGTATTAGATTTAATTTTATTTTATATATTTTTTGAAAGTGTGTTACCTGTTTTATTTTTAATAATTATAATATTTGGTTCAGGTGAGGCTAGAATAAGATCAGCTTTATTATTTTTTTTATATACTTTAGCAGGATCTTTATTTATGTTATTAGCTATACTTCAAATATATAGTTATGTAGGATCGACTGATTTTCAATTAATATCTTTATCAGAAATTAATTTAGATAGTCAAAAAATATTATGATTAGGATTCTTTTTAGCTTTTGCAGTAAAAACTCCATTATGACCTTTAACAGGATGATTATATAGAGCTCATGCAGATAGTCCTTTAGCAGGTTCTATATTATTAGCTGCTACAATATTAAAATTTGCTACTTATGGTTATTTACGAGTTTTAATTAATTTTTTACCTGATGCTACTAATTATTTTTCTCCATTAGTTCAAACTATTGCAATTATAACTTTAATTTATGCTTCATTAGCTACAATTATTCAACAAGATACTAAAGCTTTAATTGCTTATTCAAGTATTGCACATATGAGTATAGTTATATTAGGTTTATTTTCTAATACAATTCAAGGTATTGAAGGTGCTATTTTATTAGCATTAGCTCATGGATTTGTTTCTCCTGCTTTATTTATTTGTGTTGGAGGTGTAATTTACGATAGAACAGGTACTAGAATTATTCATTATATAAGAGGATTAGTTACTTATATGCCTGTATTTTCTATTTTATTTTTTATTTTTACATTAAGTAATACTGGTATACCATTAACTTTAAATTTCTTAGGAGAACAATTATGTTTAATTGGTATTTGAGAAAGAAGCCCTTTAATAGCAATTTTAGGTGCTAGTGGTATAATATTATCTGCTATTTATTCTATTTATTTATATAATAGAATATCTTATGGTATTTATTCTCCCCATTTAAAACCAATTAAAGATATTTCTAGAAGAGAATTTAATCTATTAATGACTTTATTATTACCTACTGTTTTGTTAGGTATTTTCCCTAATGTAATTTTAAATGGTTTACATTTCTCTATCTCTTCTTTACTTTATAATATTTAAATAAAATATATATTAAATGTTATTATTATTATTATAATAATATTTCTTAACATTTTAACCCCCTTTTTTAATGTAACTAAAATTTACATAAATACCCTTCCTACACTTTCCTCTTGTTTTTGTTTTTTAATTTAAAACCGATGAAAATATAACGATTTTTACTATACCTCTTCAAAAATAAAAGTCAAGCGCATAAAAATTTTAATAGTACAATTTATGGAATTTTTTTTAAGGATCTTATTTTCTCTTTAAAAGTATATAAACTAGTAGGTATTAAGGGCAAAAATGCGCGCAAAATACATAATATAAAAGAAAATTTAATTAATAAAAGAGCATAGTATTAACGGTTAGTATGACGATCTTCAAAATCATTGGTAGGTGTTCGAATCACCTTGCTCTTGTTAAATTTATATCTAAGGGATCTTAGCTTAATAGGTAGAGTTTCTAATTGTCATTTAGAAGGGTTCCAGTTCGAATCTGGTAGATCTCGTTTTATATTTCTAATTAGAAAATAAATTGACTTAATAATTTATATAATCTTGAATTAATCAAGAAAATAATAAATTTTTAAAAATTTTTTATTAATAATTTAATTAAGTTTGTATTAATTTATACTAATAATAAATTAGTCTAATTAAACAAAACATAAATTATATAAATAATTGTCTTCGTTATTTAAATTAAAACAAAAATAAATTTAATACTAAATTTAGAAACAAACATACATTAATTAAAATGAAAATTAATAATATAAATAAATTAAATTATATTGATCAAATGTTAATTAGTCTAAATCACAATAATTTTAGTTTAATTTTAATATTTTTTTACTTGATAATAACAAATTATTATATTAAAATATTAATAATTTTAATAACTTTTTTACTATTTAAAGTGATATTAAAAAATAATAATTATATTAATTCAAAAGCATCTATAATCAAAATAATATTAATAAGTATATTTATATATTACTTAATTTATATTTATTTGATAAATAATGTAATTTATATGGATAGTACAGAATATTTAATTTTATATAATAATATTTATATAAAAGGTTTAAATTCATTAGTTGAAAAACATGGTGAATTAATAGCTTATGCTGTAGGAGTTAAATTATCAAGTATTTATTTAAAAATTTCACCAATTGAACCAACATTTTATTTTCATTTTGGTTTAGGTGTTGGACCTACTTTAGATTTAACAGTTCATCAAGAATCATATATTTCACCTTTAGATTCTAATTTTAAAAATTATGTGTTATTAACAGTTGAAAAAGTTGAAGATCATATTATTTACCTTAAAGATATGGTACCTTTTCATCATAAACATTATAAAACATCTAAAATGACAAATATGGAAAATAATACTACTGTAATTAGTGGAGATGCTCCAACTAATATTAATGTGGTTAATATTCATTGCTCTTTAGAATCTGAAGAATTATTTAGTAATTTTTTTTATAATTTTGAAAATTTAGTTTTTAATATATCTTATATATTTTATCTTATCTTTATAAGTATATTATTACTTTTTTTAATTATAAAACTTATTAATTTTATTAAATTTGTTATATTTATTAAAAGAAATATAATAATCTAAAAATATATTTACACTTTTTATTACTTTATTATATAAATTACTAATTTTTATAAATTTATTTAATAATTTTAAGCTAACTTATTATTTATTAATTATAATCTAAGTTTGCTTTGTTTATCTCATTTGACTTTATCCTTTATTTATAAAATTAATTATAAACACTAAACATAGTGTGTTTAATTTTTTGTTTTATTACCCCCTATTAAAGTAAAGAATTTATAGCGCAAAAAATATGATTAATCACATCAGCTTTAATATTAATATTATTTCAAAAAATGTAAAAAATTTTTTAACATAAAAGAAATAATCAAATATTAATTTTAAATTAATTAATTTAAAATTAATATTTAATAATAATTTATTGCGCAATGTGCAATAATTATTTAATCTAATTAAAAAAAATAAAACGAGTATAGTTAAGTTGGTATAACCTCTACCTTCCAAGTAGTTGTCATCAGTTCGAATCTGATTACTCGTATATAATTTAATTTATTAATATATTTTAAATATATATTCATTATATTCAGGGGAAAGTATAATTAAATTAAATTAAAAAATAAAAAGTGAATATAATAAAAGTGTATATTATTATATTTATAATATATTTTAGACGCTATTAAAAAAATAATACAAACAAAAATGTTAGCAGCAGCAAAATACATTGGTGCAGGTTTAGCTTGTTCAGGTTTAATTGGAGCTGGAGCAGGAATTGGTTTAATTTTCTCTTCATTAATTGCTTCAACAGCTAGAAATCCTCAAATAAGAGGTCAATTATTCAGTTTTGCAATTTTAGGATTCGCTTTAGCTGAAGCTACAGGGTTATTCTCTTTAATGATTGCTTTCTTATTATTATATTCTTAATTTTTTTTTAGAATTAGTTAATAATAATTTTAATAGAATTAATCTTTTGAATATCGAGAATTAATATATTTTAAATATATATTCATTATATTCACTTTTTATTAAAGTAAAGAATTTATTACGAAAAATTTTACCCCTTTAAATCAAATTGTATATCAATTAAGTATATTAAAATATTGAAAATAATATTTATTTATTATTCAATATCAATACAAATAAATATTATATTCTATTAAATAATATTACATATAAAAATGATTAAATTAGAGAATAATTAAAAATTTTGAATATCGTGGAATAATTTATTGCGCAATGCGGGGAATGATACTTAAATAATTATAAATTTAAAATGAATAAAACATTATTCATCTGAATAGATTTATAAATAATAAATCCCTAAATTAATTTAAATTTTAATTTAGTTTTTGTCACATTTATCTATAATTATATAATATTTTTTTAATGAATGACATTAAAATTTTAAATACAAAATTAAGTGAAAATTATAGTTTACCTTATTTAAAAAATTTTTTAAACAAAGGGGAAATGGAATTTTCGATAGAAAATATGTTAAAAAGAAAAGAATTAGATAAAAATAAAAATTTTAATAAAACAAAAATTACTAAATTTACACAATTAATTAATAAATTAAGTGATAACATAATTTATACTAATAAATCACTATTAAATTTATTAAATAAAAATGAATATAATTTAAATATCTCTAAATCAGCAAATTTAAATAAAGAATTCTCACACACAAAAATAAATAAAAATGAATCAAAATTAATATTTATGAATGAACAACAATATATAAGATTAATTAAACCATTTAATTTTAAATTAGCAAGTATGAGTAATCATATTTATACATTTACTAATAAATCTTATAAACAAAATAATAAAAATTTACATAATTTATATATAATATGTAAGTCAGCCTTTCTTAATATGTCAAGTATAATAAGTAAACCTATAATTTCAATTAATTCTAATTTAATAAAAATTACATTATTTTATTATTGAAAACCTTTAAGAAAAAAATATTTTAAAAGTAGTTTACATTCTAAATTTTTAATTTTACATTATTATAAATTAGAAAATCTAGTTAAATTATTAAGCAAATTATTTAATAAATCAGTAGAATTAGAATTAATTAGAATATATTCTCCACAAAATGAAAGTAATATATTAGCTAATCTTATTGGTGTATTAAGTAATTTTATTAAATTTAGAAATATTCATATGAAATTATTTAAAGTAAGTAAAACTAAAAAATTTAAAAAAAGATTTAGTAATAATAAAATACCTTCTTTTTTATCTGGAATTTATTTAAAATTAGCTGGTAGAGTATTAACACAAAAAATACAAAGAAGAGTTAAATCTAAAGTAATACAAAAAGGTAGTTTAGCTAGAGCTAACACTGAATTAATTAATACTAAAACATTTGTCAATAAAAATAAAAGAGGTGTATTTAGTATAACTATTAAAACTGGACATATTATTAACAATTAATTAATTTCAATTTATAATTTTTTCTAATAAATTTATTTTTAATTTAATTAAAAAATAATACAAACAAAACAAACAAACAATAAATATACAAAACAAAAAATTAAAAAACAAAACAAAAATTTAATAAATACCCCAAAATATCAAGATTTCTTCAAGAAAAATTAAAATTTTAAAATCATGTACACTCAACATTGTACTTATAATCAAACAAATATCTGAAACGCTGTTTATTTTATTATGCTTTTTCTTAAATAACCTCAATTTTCTGTTAGAATGGGGGTAAGTTTATTAATAAATTAAATAAAAGAACTATTCAATAATTTTATTTTCATTAATTTTATATGCTTTAGTACCAATTAATTTATTATTTTTATTATATATTAATTGTCTTTTACTATCGGTAACTTTTAAGGTATAAACTTGTTCTAACAATTTTATATGCCCATCGTTTAAGTTTTTTCTTAAATTAGTTTGTGTTTTTTCTATTAACGCGTTTTTATAAAGTAAATTTTCAAAATCTTTCATAGTTAGTTCTATTTCATGTTTTAATCCTTTAACTTTATAAATAGTATTTCCCTTTTCAGTTTTCAAACAATAAACTTTAGGAGCTAAAAATATTGCTTTATTACAAACATTCTCCAATTTTAATTTCCCTAATACAGTTTCACTTATTAATTCTTCAGGTAATTCTGAATCAGTGTAAGCACTATCTGTATCAGTATAATATAAATTAATTTTAGGATTATTTTAAATTTAGAAATATGAATTCTTGCATATGCAGTAATAGCAGATGCAATACCTATAGAAACATTATGTGTTATATCATCATTATTTTCATTATCTGTCAAATTACAAACAACTAATTTATATTCTCCTAAATCTTGTGTGTCTAAAATACTACCTAAAAATTTAGTTTAAAAATCTGGGTAATTCCACAAAACTTCACCCCTTGAATCATGCATAATGAAATAATTTATTATGTAATTATTAATATCAAATATTAGAATACTATAATTTATTCTATAAATTCAATCAATGTCTCATTTTTAAACTAAATTTAAAATTTGCTTTTGAGTAAATGTCTTAATGCAGAGACAGTTCTCTAATTTTATGAGATCAATAAATATTTTCTTTTACAAAATGACACAAAATATATTATATTTTAATAATTTCTATTTAGAAATTTTGAATAATTTAACTCTTAAAGTAGACTATATTATTAAATTTAGTATTACTTCATTAATTTTATTGATTTTCTTGTCTATTTGTTTAATTCTTGCTGGGTTAATTATAATCTTAATTACACATTTAGCTTCTAGAGGTCCAAAAATTTTAGATACAGGATCTAAAGTAGTAACCATTGCAACAGGAAGTACAGTTTTATATAATAATTGAATTAAAGATGAATCTTCTGGATCTGGAAGTGGTAATGATGATAATAAAAAAGATGAGAATAAAAAAGATGATAATGAAAAAGATAAAAATAAAAAAGATGAAAGTAAAAACGAAGAAAACAAGGAAGATAAATCAGTAGACAAAGGTAAAAACAATGAAAAATAATATAAAATATTTATACTCGTTTCCAGTAATACTGAATAATTTTAGTGTGAGTGCTAGTGACTCTGATCCAGTAGTTAGTCAATTAGCTTATGGAGTATTTTTAATAAGTTTAGTAGCTCTTTTTTGCTTTATAAATATTTTAGGTTATATTATATCTTATTATCTAATTCAAAAAGGAAATTATGAATTAAAATACCCTAAATTGAAAAGAGTGATTAACTACTTTAATAGGGTAACATTGGCTTATTTTATAATTGAAAGTTTTTTATGCTTAACTTGTTTAATCTTGTTAATAATATTTTCTATTTTATTTATAATTAAATAAATTACCCCCTTATAATTAAAAGAATATAAAGGATTTAAAGTTAATTGGTTTTAACTGTTTACTTATGCGAAGAAAATAATGAAGTTCGATTCTTCTAATTTCTATAAACAAATTTTAACAATTCTTATAAAAAAAAGAAGATTTTTATAAGAAAAATTTTTATTTCAGTCGATATTTTAAAGAACATGAAATATTTGGGCCCTCCAGCTTGCTAAAAAAATGTAGTTCTATTTAAATAATATAAAAATCGTGTGTTTTTAGAGAAGTTTAGGGGTACTCTTTCCTTCTCGTGTGTGTGTTTAAGGGATACTGGGTATCCCTTTATACGTATTATAAAGATTCGTATATGAGAGCCACACAAGCACATATAGACGCTTTTAAAACTGATGAGGAAACACAAGAATATTTAAGAGATTTGGCAAAATTGGAATTATTGGAAATACAAAAAACTGGAGGATCAACTGTAAAAATTAAAACTGAAATGAATGAAAATTATACTATAAACAGTTTATTAAACGAAGTAAAAGCACCAAAAAAGTTAAAGTCAGTTAAAACTAAAACTTCTTCATCTAGTGCTATCAGACATCAACAAGATACTGAAGATTTATTCGATTAAATTTACCCCTTATAAACAGATAAAAGAATAAAGGAAATGGGAAAGATTGGGAAATGAAGCAGATTGAGAAATGAAATAGATTAAAATTTAAACATAGATTAGAGCGAAAAGAAAAATTTAAAATACAAAATAATGACAAACTTAACACAAAACAAAATAACATTTCTATCTGACATAGATAGATCATACAGAGTAAATAAATCTGAAAAATATTTTTATTATCCATTGGGTAATGTAAGTGAAGATAGAATTTCAGATTTTTTAGGGAAAATGGAAAACAGTCAAGCCTATTTGATATTCCCTTTTTTAAGCACTACAGGAAATCCTAATGATACATATTTAAGATTATCTAATCAAATTCTAGTTAATAAATATAGTAATGTCCGATTACTATCAAATTTTTTAGAAAAACAGTGGTTAGAATCTGACTTTTATGTTGAAGATGGAGTGAATCATTGTGTATATTTAAAAATAAAAAGGGTGTATATCACCATGTTTTAATAAATAAATTAAAAGAGATTAAAGTAAATATTACTTTAATAAAATTATAATTTAAGTAACTAATTATATCTATTTAATTTTTAGATATAAAAAACAAAATTATAAAATTTATAAAAAGATCGTATTAGATTTAAATTGAAAATTAGACTTTAGTCCGTATAAAAATAAAAAATAAACAAACAAATATAATGAATAAAATAAATAGAAATCAATTTCAAACTTTTCCTTTTCATTTAGTAGAACCATCACCATGACCTATATTAGTTAGTTTTTCATTATTAAGTTTAACTTTAGGAGCAGTAATGTATATGCAAGGTTTTACTCATGGAGGCCCATTAATAAGTTTAGGTTTTACTTTAACAGTATTTGGTATGATACTTTGATTTAGAGATATTATAACAGAAGGAACATATTTAGGACATCATACAATTCAAGTTCAAAAAGGTTTAACTATTGGAGTAGTATTATTTATTATTAGTGAAGTATTTGCCTTTTTAAGTGTATTTTGAGCTTTTTTCCATTCTAGTTTATCTCCTA
>Ga0209647_1000177_pt1 | contig 58292 bp, 56 predicted proteins | sample GraSoi_2013_60cm_FD_185827 | JGI IMG/M metagenome (GOLD analysis project Ga0209647, IMG submission 185827) | Grasslands soil microbial communities from the Angelo Coastal Reserve, California, USA - Sample 9_17_2013_60cm (SPAdes) (version 2) | ecosystem: Environmental > Terrestrial > Soil >...
GCCTTGCCAACGTCGAACAGCACGTCGCTTCCCAGCGTCAATATCCAGCCGCGATCGGTCTCTTCCGCCTGCAGCTCGGCCACCTGGGCCTGCAGGCGCCGCACGTGCGCGCTCAGGCGATCGTTCAAATCGCGCGCCTGCTCGACTTCGGAGAGTCGCGCCTCGAGCTGGCGCCGGTCGTTCGCCCGCGCCTGCGCCAGCTCACGGGCAATGCGCGCGCGCTGCTCGGCGAGATACGCGCGGTGCACGCGCTGGTCGCGGCCTCTCGCGCGCTCGGCGTCCTCGAGCGCGCGCCCCGCCGCGTCGAGCTCCGCCGGCGCATAGGTCGCGACCTCCGGCTCAACCTGCGCGGCGCGGTAGGCGGCGCGCGCCTGCTCGAGCGCGTCGTTGGCCGGCGGCGCACCGGCACAGGAAATGAGCAGCACGGTACTAAGGAGAGCGAGGAATTTCATGGGCGACGGGAGCGCTCGTTTTCCGCGAGCGCCCAGGCGAGGCGGGCGTCGACCTCGGCCTCCTCGGCGAGCATGCGCGCCTCGCGGCGCTCGTCGCGCGCGAGGGCTTGCTCCGCCCGCGCGAGCTTGGCCTTTGCCGCCGCCAGCTCCGGCGCCGCGTAGTGGCTGGCGAGCACCTGCGCCTGGTCGAGGGCAAGCTCCGCGGCGCTCATGTCGACTGTCGGGGCATCGGCACAACCGGCGAGGGCGAGCACGAAGGTCAGGAGAACGGCTTCACGGCAGGTCACGGCAGGACATAGGCACGTTTCGTTCCCGGAATTACGCGGGGGTGCGCCTTTTACCCGCGGCCGCCGGAGGAGCCGCCCGGGACCCAGCGGGAGCGCATTTTGCAGCGGCGTCAGTCGTGAAGTGGCTCCTTGTCCTCGCCGCGGTCGCCATCGGGATGCTGACGCTGATTCCCGCTACCGCGATCCAGGTGCCAAGCTCGCTGCGCATCGGCAACCAGTCGCTGCCGGCGGCGAGCTGCGCCACGCGCGACACGCTCTGGATCCACCACTATGCCGCCGGGTTGTACGTGCCGCCGCGGCAACCGCCCGAGGCGGCGTTGCAGGATCCGAAGCAGCCGAAGGCGCTCTTCGTGCAGATCCTGAATAAGACCTTCCTGCCGAAGGAAATGCCGAAGAAGTGGCGCGAGACGCTCGAGCAGCAGCTCGACGGCCAGAACTTCAGCTCGATCCGCAGCGCCTGGCGCGACCTCAACGTCGGCGACCGCGTCACCATCGCCTACGCACCGGGCCCGGGCGTGACGCTGAAGCTCAATGAGCGCGTGGTCGCGAGCAGCCCGAAGCACGACATCGTCGATGCACTGCTGCGCACCTGGGCCGAGGGCGAGCCGGTGCCGCAGCGCGTCAACCGCACCGTGGCCAAGCACCCGTGCTGAGCATCGACCGGCTGGTGTTCGGCTTCGTCCTGTTCCTGACGCTGATCGGCTTCGATGCGCAGGGGCAGACGCGCGATTTGCCGGACTTCAAGTCGCTGATGAAAGCAGCCGGGCCGGCAGTGGTGAACGTGATCTCGACGCGCAAGGCGCAGACCGCGGCCGCCGGCGGCGACGCCGGCAGCGCCGCCAGCCAGGGCGGCGCGCAGGATCCGATGACGGAATTTTTCCGCCGGTTCATGCCGGATCTCCCGGAGCGCGGGCAGGCGCCGCGCCAGGGCCTGGGCTCGGGCTTCATCATCAGCGACGACGGCTACATCCTGACCAACGCGCACGTGGTTGCCGAGTTCGACGATGTGAATGTGCGCCTGGCCGACTCCAAGCGCGAGTTCAAGGCGAAAGTGGTGGGCGTCGACAAGCGCAGCGACATCGCGCTCCTCAAGGTCGAGGCGCGCGAGCTGCCGACGGCGAAGCTCGGCGACTCCTCGAAGCTCGAGCCCGGCGACTGGGTGGCGGCGATCGGCTCGCCCTTCGGCTTCGCCAACACCATCACCGCCGGCATCGTAAGTGCGAAGGGGCGCTCGCTGCCCGACGAGATGTACGTGCCGTTCATCCAGACCGACGTCGCGGTGAATCCCGGCAACTCGGGCGGGCCGCTCCTTAACCTGCAGGGCGAGGTGATCGGCGTCAATTCGCTCATCTACAGCGGCACCGGCGGCTACATGGGGGTGTCGTTCGCGATTCCGATCGAGGTGGCGCTCGACGTCTCGCGGCAGTTGAAGAGCCAGGGCAAGGTGACGCGCGGGCGCATCGGCGTCGCCATCCAGCCGGTGACCAAAGAGCTGGCGCGCTCGTTCAAGCTGGAGGAGCCGGTCGGCGCCATCGTGATCAACGTCGAGAAAGGCGGCCCGGCCGAGCAGGCTGGCCTGCGCATCGGCGACGTGGTGCTCGAGTGGAACGGCGAGGTGATCGACGATCCGAACGAGCTGCCGCGCCTGGTCGCCGCCACCAAGCCCGGCAGCCTGGCGCACGCCGCGATCTGGCGCAGCGGCAAGCGCCAGACGCTCGAGCTGCGCGTCGGCGAGATCGCACCGGAGCCGGCGGCGCTCACCAAGCAGGCGCCGGCGAAGGAGGAGGACCCGCGCCTGGGCATGGCGGTGCGCGAGCTGATGCCCGCGGAGCGCAAATCGCTCGGCGTGGACTACGGCCTGGTGGTGGTCGACGTCGCGCAGCGCACCGGTCCGGGCAGCACCCTCCTGCCGGGCGACGTCATCGTCGGGGTGAACCAGAGCCGCTTCGGCAACAAGCAGGAGTTCGAGAAGCTGATCGGCGCGCACCGCAAGGGCGACATGGTGGCGCTCCTGGTGCGCCGCGGCGAGGTGTCGCTCTACGTGCCCATCGAGTTGGGATAAAACAGCATGCGCCGCCTAGCCCTCGCCTTGCTGCTCGCGCTCGGTGCCTGCGACGCCTCCGAGAACCAGCTGCGCCAGGTGACCATCGAGAGCCCGGAGGCGCTGGGCCTGAGCCTGCGCGAGCTGCCGGCCTCGGCGCTGCGCTCGATCGGGCTTTCGTATGGCCTGACGGTCGTAAGAGCGGGCAGCCTCGTCGAGCGCGCCGGACTGCGCGTCGGCGACATCGTCTACGCGGTGAACCAGCAGCGCTTGCACCGGATCGAGGACTTCACGCGGATCGTGGCGGCGCAGCCGGGCGGAAGCCTGGGGCTCCTCGTGCGGCGCGGTACAGCGGACTTCTACGTGCCGGTGGATCTCACCGGCTCCGGGCCCCGGCCCGACGGCATGCCGAAGCTCGCACCGCCGTCTAAAGATACGCTTCTGCGCACTTGATGATTTCGGTGTTGTTGGTTTTGTCCAGGCAGTGCCTCGCGTCCTGCTGCCGCCGAGGATTTGCCTTTCTCGCTACCTTGGGCGCCTCCGGCTTCGTAGCCTCCGGCTTGGCCGGTTCCTGAGCCACGGGTTTCGCCGGCTCCTTGGCCGGCTGCGCCCAGGCCGGCAGCACCAGCGCGAGCGCCACGAGCAACGCGATTTTTTTCATGGTCGTCCCCTTTTACGGGTGTTTGCGACGCCGCAAGATTACGCCGATTTCATTTCAGCCGCTCCGCGTAGGCGCGGATGCGCTGTGCATTAGTGCCGAGGTCGCTGCGCCCGACGCGCGACTTGGAACGAATATCAATGCGGCTGCCGCCCTCCGGTGTCGGCGTGATGCGTATCGCGATGTCGTCCTTGAAGCCGAACCACTTGGTGGTGTCGACCGCCTCGAGGGTGCCTGCGGCGGCATCGCGCCCGACGACTTCCCAGCCCATCGCCTCGGCGGCGGCGACCGCCCTGGCGAAGGCTTCGCGCGGCGCTGCCGCGAGCAGGATCGGCGCGAGGTCCGGGTACGCGGCGCGCTGCTGGCGCGCGAACTCGCCGCCGGGGTAGGTGCGCTGCTGGGTCATGTAGCGTGGCGGATTCTCGGTGTCGGTCGTGATGTCATTGATCGGCGGCACGGCGCGGGCACGCTGCAGAAACTGCAACGGCACATAGAGCACGGCAAGGCTGACGAGCAGCGCGACCATCGGTAGCAGCACGCCGCCCGCACGCACGCGCGGAATGGCGAGCGCGATCGCCGCGACCAGCGCTGCCGCGACGGCGAGGTAAGCGGTGTAACGGAACACGGTAATGCCGGTGCCATACGACCACAGACCGAAGCGCACGCCGGGGCCGGAGAGCGCCAGCGTGAGGAGCGCAACGAGCGCGAGGACCGACGCGAGCGGACGCAGCCAGACGATCATCGGGCGCATGCTAGCCGAGGAGCCAGCGCAGCAACAGATAGGTCAGGATGGCGCAAGCGCCGAAAAATGCGATCAGCGCCGCGGTCAGCGTGACGAGGAATAAACGGCTCGAGCGCCGTGTTTGATGCGGCCGCTCGGCCCAAGCGTTGAGCAGGCGCACGTTCTTCTGGTTCGCCTTCCACACGGCATCGAACACGTCGCCGGCCACCGGAACTATGCCGACCACGCCTTCTACCGCCACGTTGAACGCCATGCGCGCCAGGATCACGCGGCCGACGCCCATGCGGTTCGCCTGCGCAAGGATGTAGCTCGAGGCGAGCACCCCCACCAGGTCGCCGATGAACGGAACCAGGCCGATCAGGGCGTCCAGGCCGATGGTCAAGCGCGTACCGGGAACCGGGATCGAGCTGTCGAGCAGCCACGCCAGAAAATTGAGCCGCGCACGCACTTCGCGTTCCGCCTCGGTCTCGGGACCGAGCACTTCGCCTTCGAGCACGCGGTCCGCGGGCGGCTTCATTTAGGTATTATCTGCCCTCCCCTTTTCCGCAGACCCCACAGGAGATTCGCTATGGCCCTCAAAGTCGGCGACCAGCTGCCCGACGGCAAGCTCATGGAGTCCACCGAATTCGATTCCGGCACGCAATGCGCGATGCCGCCAAAGGAAGTGCACGTGGCCGATGCGGTGAAAGGCAAGAAGATCGCCATCTTCTCCGTCCCGGGCGCCTACACCCCCACCTGCTCGGCCAAGCACGTTCCCGGCTACACGCAGAACATCGACCAGCTCAAGAAAAAGGGCGTCAACGAAGTCTGGTGCATCGCGTCCAACGACGCGTTCGTGATGGCGCACTGGGGCCGCGACCAGAAGGCGCTCGGCAAGATCCGCTTCCTCGCCGACGGCGGCGCGGAGTGGGCCAAGAAGATGGGCCTCGAGCTCGACCTCAACGCCCGCGGCATGGGCATTCGCACCAACCGCTTCTCGATGCTGGTGGACAACGGCGTGGTGAAGCAGCTCAACGTCGAGGGCCCGGGCAAGTTCGAGGTGTCGGATGCCGGCACCATGCTGAAGCAGCTAGGCTGAAACAAAAGGTTACAACCGGGCGTCAGCGGCTGCGCCATGGCGGGCGTTGTTAGCTGCAAAGGAGAGCTCATGAAACTTGCGATTCTGCTTTTCTCTGCACTGCTCGCCACCAGCGCCGCGGTCCACGCCCAGGAGCGCCGCTTCGATTGCTCGCAGGCCAAGGACCCGAAGGCCTGCGAGGAGCGCATGGCGAAGATGAAGGCGACGCACGCGCAGGCCGAGAAAGCCTGCGAGGGCAAGCAGGGCGCAGAGCGGCGCGAGTGCATGCTGAAGTCGATGTGCGCGCAGCAGAAGGATCCGAAAGCCTGCGAAGAGCGCGCCTCCAAGGCAAAGGATGCGCACCGCGACGCGCGCGCGGCCTGCGAAGGCAGGAAAGGCGCCGAGCACCAGGACTGCGTCGTGAAGCAGATGTGCGCGCAATCGAAGGATCCGGCGAAGTGCGAAGCGTTCGACAAGGAGCGCATGGCGCACCGCGAGAAGCTGCGCGAGGCCTGCAAGGACAAGCGCGGCGAAGAGCTGAAGGCCTGCATCCGCGAATACCGCAGCCAGAAGTGATCTCCTAGCCGGCGCGCGGGCGGCGCTCGCGGCGCTGCCCGGCGTCGTCGCCTTCGGCATCATCACCGGCGTCGCCATGGTGGCGAGCGGCATCGCGCCGCCCGTGGCGATGCTGATGTCGATCGTGGTGTTTGCCGGCGCCTCGATGGTCGCCGCGGCGCAGCTGCTCGCCTCGGACACCCCGGCGCTGCTGGTGGTGCTGACCGCCGTGTTCATCAACCTGCGGTTCATGATGTACAGCGCCTCGCTGCGTCTGCATTTCAGGCGCGAGCCGCTGGCGTGGCGCCTGGCGATCGCCTACCTCCAGGCGGACAACGTCTACGGCCTTACGCTCGTGCGCTACGCCGAGCAGCCCGATGCGCCCGGCCAGCGCGATTACTTCATGGGCGCGGCGCTCACCATCTGGGCCGGCTGGCAGCTGGCGGTGGCCGCGGGCATCGGCATCGGCGCCGGCGTGCCGGCATCCTGGCGGCTCGACTTCGCCGCGCCGCTCGCCTTCATCGCCATGACCATCCCGCTGCTGCGCGACCGCGCGATGGTCGCCGCCGCGGCGGTCGCCGCCATCACCGTGGTGAGCGCGCATGCGCTGCCGCTCAAGCTCTCGGTGCCGCTCGCCGCGCTCGCGGGCATCGCCGCGGGCCTGACCTTCGAAAGGAGCTGGCGCTGAGCCCTTGGGCGACTCCTTTAGAGATTTGGTGGACCCTGGCCGGCATGGCGCTCGTCACGTATGCGCTGCGCGCCTCGTTCCTGCTGCTGCCACCGCATGTCGAGACGCCGCCACTGCTGCGTCGTGCGCTGCGCTACGTGCCCGCCGCGGTGCTGACGGCGATCTGGGCACCCGAGCTCTTCGTGGTCGGCGCCGAGGTGGCGATTTCGCCAGGAAATGAACGACTGCTCGCCGGCGCTGTCGCAATCGCTGTGGCATGGCGCTGGCGTCTGACTTTCGCTACGATCCTCGCCGGTCTCGCCGCACTTCACCTCTTCCACTGGCTGCTATGAAACGCATCGCTGTCGCCACTCTGTTGCTCATTTGGACGTTCGCCGCGCTGGCTGCGGAGCTGCCCCGCCTAACGGTGTCGATCGAGGGGGTGACCGAGTACCGGCTGGAAAACGGCCTCAAAGTGCTCACCCTCCCGGACCCGGGCGCCGACACCATCACGGTGCACATCGTGTACCTGGTCGGCTCGCGCCACGAGGGCTACGGCGAGAAGGGCATGGCGCATCTGCTGGAGCACATGCTGTTCAAGGGCACGCAGCGCTTCCCCGACATCAAAGGCGAGCTGACGCGCCGCGGCGGACGCTGGAACGGCACCACCTCGAACGACCGCACCAATTATTTCGAGACGCTGTCGGCGACCGACGCCAACCTCGACTGGGCGCTCGCCATGGAGGCCGACCGGATGCTGAACTCGCGCGTCGCGCGCGAGCAGCTCGACAGCGAGATGACGGTGGTGCGCAACGAGTTCGAGATGGGCGAGAACAGCCCGGGCTCGGTGCTGTTCCAGCGCATGCAGCAGCTCGCCTACCCGTGGCACAACTACGGCAACCCGACCATCGGGCAACGCGCCGACATCGAGCGCGTGCCGATCGAAAAGCTGCAGGGGTTCTACCGCCTCTGGTACCAGCCCGACAACGCGGTGCTGCTGATCGCCGGGCGCTTCGAGGAGCCGCGCGCGCTCGAGCTGGTGGCCAAGCATTTCGGCGCGGCTCCGAAACCGGCGCGCGTGCTGCCCGAGTTCTATACCGAGGAGCCGACGCAGGACGGCGAGCGCAGCGTGACGCTGCGCCGTGTCGGCGACAGCCCGCTGGTCTCGGCGCTCTATCGCATCGTCGCCGGGACTCATCCCGACTACCCGGCGATCGACGTCCTGGTGCAGATCCTCGGCGACACGCCGTCGGGACGCCTGCATCGCGCGCTGGTACAGAAGGGCATCGCCGCCAACGCCTGGGGCGCGGAGCGCCAGCTGCACGATCCGGGGTACATGTACTTCGGCGCGCAGGTACCGCAGGACGGCGACCTCGCCCGCGCACGCGAGGCAATGCTCGGCGTGCTGGAAAGCGTGGCGACGAACAAGATCACCGGCGAGGAAGTGGAGCGCGCGAGAACGCGCATCCTCAACGACATCGAGCGCGCGCAGCTCGACAGCGGCCGGCTGGTGAGCGCGCTGTCGGAGAACGCCGCGATCGGCGACTGGCGCCTCTTCTTCCTCTACCGCGACCAGCTGCGCAAGGTGACGCTGGCCGACGTGCAGCGCGTCGCCGAGCATTACCTGAAGCCGGCGAACCGCGTCATCGGCCAGTTCGTACCGACCGAGCACCCGCAGCGCGCCGAGATTCCGAAGGCGCCGGATCCCGAGAAGCTGCTCGCCGACTACACCGGCGGCGAGAACGTGCGCATGGGCGAAGCCTTCGATCCGTCGCCGAAGAACATCGAATCGCGCCTCCAGCGCCGCAGCCTGTCGAACGGCATGCAGGCGGCACTGCTGCCGAAGCAGACGCGCGGCGGCCGCGTCGTCGCGCAGCTCACTTTGCATTGGGGCGACGAGAAAACGCTGATGAACCGCGAGGTGGCCTGCGAATTCGCGAGCCAGATGCTGCTGCGCGGCACCAAGCGCCACAGCCGCGCCGAGCTGAAGGAAGCGTTCGACAAGCTGAACGCGCAGGTCTCGGTCAGCGCCGACGGCGTGAGCGTCGAAGTGCGCGGCGCCAACCTGATCCCGGCGCTGCGCCTTGCGGCCGAAGCGCTGCGCGAGCCCTCCTTCCCGCCGAGCGAATTCGACGAGCTCAAGCGCGCCGCGCTCACGCACACCGAGGCACAGCTGTCCGATCCGGGGGCGAACGCCGAAATCCGCCTCTCGCGCCATCTCGAGGTCTATCCACCCGGGCACCGCAACTACACGCCAACGATCCCGGAGCGCCTCACCTGGATCCGCAAGACCACGCTGAAGGACGCGCAACGCTGCTACCACGACCTGCTCGGCGCCACGGCTGCCGATTTCGCCGCGGTCGGCGAGTTCGACGCCGACGAGGTGGCGCGCGCGGTCGATGAGCTGTTCGGCGGCTGGAAGTCGCCCCATCCCTTCACGCGCGTACCGTCGCGCTACTTCGACCGGCCGGCGCTCGAGGACGCGCTGGTCACGCCCGACAAGGCGAACGCCGTGCTGCGCGGCGGGCAGAACATCCGGATGCGCGACGACCATCCCGACTTTCCCGCGCTGCTGCTGGCGAACTACGTGCTCGGCGGCACCTCGAGCTCGCGCATCTGGGCGCGCGTGCGCGAGAAGGAAGGCCTTTCCTACAGCACCTCCACCAGCTTCAGCGCAAGCCCTTTCGACGATGCCGGCAGCTTCCGCGTCTCGGCGATCTTCGCTCCGCAGAACCGCGAGCGCGTCGAGAAGGCGGTGCGCGAGGAGCTCGAGCGCGCGCTGCAGGGCGGCTTCACTGCCGCGGAGATCGAGGCCGGCAAGCGAGCCATCCTCGAGTCGCGGCGCCTCGCGCGCACCCAGGACCGCGCGCTCACCGGCCGCATCGGCTCCTACCTCTTCGTCAAGCGCACCTTCGCCTGGGACATCGAGCTCGAGTCCAAGCTCGCCGCCCTGACGCCGGACGAGGTCAACGCCGCGCTGCGCAAGTACATCGACCCGGCGAAGCTGAGCCTGGTGATGGCCGGCGACTTCAAGAAATAGTTTTTTTCTTCAAGAGGTCGCGGATCTCTTCCAGGAGCTGCACCTCGCGCGGCGGCGGCGCGGCGGCCGGCTCCTTTTCCGACTGGCGCCGGAAATGGTTGATTGCCTTGACCAGGAAGAAGATCACCAGCGCGATGATGAAGAAGTCGACGACATTCTCGAGGAACTTGCCGTACATGATCTTCGCTTCGCCGACCTGGATGAACAGGTTCTCGTAGTGGATGCCGCCGATCAGGGCGCCGACGATCGGCATGATCAGATCGGCCACCAGCGACGCGACGATCTTGCCGAACGCGGTGCCGATGATGACGCCGACGGCGAGGTCGACGACATTGCCCTTGACCGCGAACTCGCGGAATTCTCGCAACATGCTCATGGATAACTCACTTCCAGGATTTCGAGCTGCTCCTCGCCCGCCGGCGTGTGCAGCCGCACGACATCGCCTTCGCGCGCCTTGATGAGCGCGCGCGCGATCGGCGAGATCCACGACACGTAGCCCTGCGCCGCGTCGACCTCGTCGATGCCGACGATGGTGACGGTCCGCTCACCTGACGCACCCCTGACACGCACGCGCGCGCCGAAAAACACCTGGTCGGTGTCGCGCCCCGAGGAGTTGACGATCTCCGCGGCCTCGAGCCGCTTGATGAGAAAGCGCACCCGGCGGTCGATCTCGCGCAGGCGGCGCTTGCCGTAGATGTAGTCGGCGTTCTCGGAGCGGTCGCCGAGCGATGCCGCCCAGGCGACGGTTTTGACCACTTCGGGGCGGTCGAGGTCGAGCAGCTGCTTCTTCTCGCGCTGCAGGCGCGCGAAGCCCGCCGGCGTAATGTAATTTTTTCCACCGGGCGGCGGCAGCGGCGCTGCGACCTCGTCAGTCTCAGGCGCGCCCGCGTCATCCTTCACGAACGCCTTCGACATAGCGCAATTTTAGCTTGAAGACCCGCGGCTAAACCCTCAGAATTGAGGCCAAATAGCGGTAACGCAAGGGGAGAGGGACGATGGCCGAGGGGAAAGAAAAGCTCGATTTTCTGACCAGGATGCGCGTGCGCGAGCTGATCCTGATGGGTCTCATCACGATCACCGCCGTGACCGCGAACCTGCCGCACGAATACGTCGAGGAGTCGCTCGGCGTCAGCCATACCACGCTGCTCGCGGTTCTCGCATGCTGCGTGATCATCGGGCTGTTCCTGTACCTGAAGACCGGCCTGTTCATCGTCGTCGTTCTGCTGATCGCCGGCGCCAACATGCCGGAGCAGATCGCCGAAGGCCTGAACATCTCGCGTGCGCCGATCGTGCTCGCGCTGGTCGCGCTGGTCGGCGTCGGCGTGATCAACTACCTGGTGAAGCTCCTGCCCACGGGGCTCGAGCCCAAGCCGAGGGAGAAAAGCCCGGAAGGCGTCCGCGCGCTGTTCTACGGCATCGAGAAAAACAACCTGGTGTACGCGCAGAAAGTGCTGTCGATGAACTTCGATCCGAACCTGCTGCACGAGAACGGCTACACGCCGCTCGCCTACGCGGCGATGAAGGGCAACCCGGCGATGATCGAGCTGCTGCTGCGTAACGGCGCGAATCCGGGGCTGGTGAGCAAGGAAGGCGATACCCCCGTCGAGCTCGCCTTGCGCATGGGCCACAACGAGGTGGCCGATATTCTGAAGAAGGCACGCAGCGCCGCCGAGACCCCTGGCGCCGACGAGGCCCAGCCGGCCGCACAGGCAGGCTGATTTTCCAGTTTAATTGACCGTTTCGCCGGGGTCTTGGCAGCCCGGCCCGCGGCTCGTTATACTGTACGTTTTACCAGTATGGCCATGGATAGCACCGTCACCGAAGCCCCGCCGCAGGAAATCTGCCGCGACACGCTGCTCGAGAAATACGCCAAGGGCGATGAGGCCAGCGTCGAGCAAGTGCGCCGCCGGGTAGCGCACGCCCTCGCCCAGGTCGAGCCCGAGGAGCGCCGCGCCCACTGGGAGCGGCGCTTCCTGCAGGCGCAGAACGACGGCTTCATTCCCGCCGGCCGCATCAACTCCGCCGCCGGCATCCAGCTCCAGGCGACGCTCATCAACTGCTTCGTGCAGCCGGTGGGCGATTCGATCTCCGAAGTGGTCGACGGCCGCCCGGGGATCTACACCGCCCTGTCGGAAGCCGCCGAGACCATGCGCCGCGGCGGCGGCGTCGGCTACGACTTCTCCGCCATCCGGCCGAAGGGCGCCGAGGTCAAGGGCACGCGCTCGCGCGCGAGCGGCCCGGTGTCCTACATGCGCGTGTTCGATCGCTCCTGCGAGACGGTCGAGTCCGCCGGCTCGCGCCGCGGCGCGCAGATGGGCGTGCTGCGCTGCGACCATCCCGACATCGAGGAATTCATCCACGCCAAGGACCAGGGCGACCTCGCGAACTTCAACATCTCGGTCGGCGTCACCGACGAGTTCATGGCCGCGGTCGAGAAGGACCAGGTGTTCGAGCTGGTCCACAAGGCGAAGCCCTGGCCCGGCCAGGAAACCTATCAGCGCGCCGACGGTCTGTGGGTTTACAAAAAAATCCGTGCGCGCGAGCTGTGGGGCCAGGTCATGCGCTCGACCTACGACCACGCCGAGCCCGGCATCCTGTTCCTCGACCGCATCAACCGCGACAACAATCTCAACTACTGCGAGACCATCGAGGCGACCAATCCCTGCGCCGAGCAGCCGCTGCCGCCCTATGGCTGCTGCTGCCTGGGATCGATCGATCTCACCAAGTACGTCGCCGCGCCGTTCACCGAGCAGGCCAGGTTCGACTTCGAGCACTTCGCGCGCACCGTGGAAGTCTCGGTGCGCATGCTCGACAACGTGCTGGAAGTCACCGCGTGGCCGCTCGAGGCGCAGCGCAAGGAGGCGATGGCCAAGCGCCGCGTCGGCCTCGGTTTCACCGGCCTGGGCGATGCGCTCATCATGCTGCGCCTGCGCTACGACGGCGACGAAGCGCGCCGCATGGCGGCGACGATTTCCGAAGCGATGCGCGATGCCGCCTATCGCGGCTCGGTCGAGCTCGCCCGCGAGCGCGGCGCGTTCCCGCTCTTCAACGCCGATCTGTATCTCTCGGGCACCAGCTTCGCCACCCGCCTGCCGGCCTCGATCAAGCAGCTGATCAAGCAGCACGGCCTGCGCAACTCGCATCTGCTTTCCATCGCTCCCACGGGAACGATCAGCCTGGCATTCGCCGACAACGCGTCCAACGGCATCGAGCCGCCTTTCTCGTGGACCTATACGCGCAAGAAGCGCATGGCCGATGGCACGCTGAAGGAATTCCCGGTCGAGGATCACGCCTGGCGCCGGTACAAGTCGATGGGCGGTGATGCCGACAATCTGCCGCCCTACTTCGTCACCGCGCTCGAGCTTTCGGCGCGCGCGCACGAGCAGATGGTGGCGGCGGTCGCGCCTTACATCGACACCAGCATCTCGAAGACCGTGAACGTGCCCGAGGACTACCCTTACGGCGAGTTCCAGGACCTGTACCTGCACGCCTGGAAGTCGGGCCTCAAGGGACTCGCCACCTACCGCCCGAACAAGATCCTCGGCTCGGTGCTCTCGGTGGGAAGCACGCCGCAGGACTTCGTGCAGGACGACGTCAACCGGCGCATCACGGTGAAGTCGGTGCCGGCGCCGGTGCTGTCGTCGCTGCGCTGGCCCGGGCGTCCCGACCTGTCGGGCGGCAACCCCGCCTGGACCTACATGATCGAGCACCCGCAGTACCGCTTCGCGGTGTTCGTCGGCCACGTCGAGAATGGCATGCCGCACCCATTCGAAGTCTGGGTTAATGGGAGCGAACAGCCCAGGGGGCTTGGCGCGCTCGCCAAGTCGCTCTCCATGGACATGCGAGCCAACGATGCCGCCTGGCTCAGGCTCAAGCTCGACACGCTCGCCAAGACGCGCGGCGACGATGCCTTCGACATGCCGTTCCCGCCGCGCGGCGAGAAGAAGCAGATGCCCTCGATCGTCTCGGCGTTCGCGCAGATCGTGCGCTGGCGCGTCGAGCAGCTGCACGCCGGCATGGGCGACGAGCAGTTCAAGCTCGCCTCCGAGCAGGGCTCATCCCCGGTGATGGACGCGATGTTCGCGCTGAAGGAGCCGAAGACCGGCACCGACGGCACCATCTCGTGGACCGTCGATGTCTACAACCCGCGCACCGGCGACGACTTCGTGCTGGGCCTCAAAGAAATCGCCCTCCCCGACGGAACGACACGCCCCTACTCGGTGTGGCTCTCGGGGGAGTATCCACGGCCACTCGACGGCCTGTGCAAGATGCTCTCGCTCGACATGCGCGTGCTCGACCCGGCGTGGATCGGGATGAAGCTGCGGAAGCTCCTCGATTTCCCCGAGCCGCTTGGCGACTTCATGGCCTTCGTGCCCGGCAGCCGCAAGCAGCAGACCTATCCGTCGACGGTGGCCTACCTCGCGCGCCTGATCGTGCACCGCTACGCCATGCTCGGCATCCTCAACGAAGAGGGCTTGCCGCGCACCCAGATGGGCATCCTCGAGTCGCCCGCCGCGAAGACGCTGCCGGTGATGGCCGGCGCCCCCTGCCCCGAGTGCGGCAACAGCACCCTCATCCGCAAGGACGGCTGCGACTACTGCACCGCCTGCGGCTACGTCGGAGTCTGCGGCTAAAGAGCAGCTTTCGGGAAGAAAGCGGTACGCTTCTCGCTCAGGATTTCCCTCTTCCGGAGAAACAATGGCAGAAACCTTCAGCATCCTCGGCATCGCCGGCAGTCTTCGCAAGGAGTCGTATAACAAGGCCGCGCTGCGCGCGGCGCAGGGCCTGTGCCCCGAAGGCGTGCGCCTCGAGCTCTACGACATCGCCGGGCTGCCGCTCTTCAACCAGGACGAGGAGAAGAACCCGACACCGAAGGTGAGCGACTTCAAGCAAAAGATCCGCGCTGCCGACGCGATCCTCTTCTCCACCGCCGAGTACAACTACGGCATGCCCGGCGTGCTGAAGAACGCGATCGACTGCGCGTCCCGCCCCTATGGCGACAGCGCCTGGAACGGCAAGCCGGTCGCGATCATGAGCGCGGCGATGGGCACCGCCGGGGGCCTGCGCGCGCAGTACCAGCTGCGCCAGTGCTTCGTCTTCCTCAACATGGACGCCGTGGTGCAGCCCGAGGTCGCCATCGCCGCCGCGCACCAGCGCTTCGACGACAAGGGCAACCTGACCGACGAGACGAGCAGGAAGCTGATCGGCCAGCTGCTGCAGAGCCTGGTGATCAAGGCCCGCCGGCTACGCTAGCCGCCGAAGCTGAGGATCCAGAGGAGCGCCGCGACGCTCTTCGAGTCGGTGATGCGGCCGGCGCGCACCATGGCGATGGCCTCGTCGAACGGCACGATCAGCGTCTCGACGAACTCGCCGGCGTCGAGCTGGGCCGCGCGCTCCTTTTTTAATTTTTTGGCTAAAAACAGCTCGATCGCCTCATCCGTATAGGCAATCGCGGTGTGGATCACGCCGAGGCGCGTCCACTCCTGCGCGGTGTAGCCGGTTTCCTCCAGCAGCTCGCGCCTGGCAGTGTCGAGGTGCGGCTCGTTCGGCTCGAGCTTGCCGGCGGGCACCTCGATGAATTCGCGGCCATGCGGGTAGCGGAACTGGCGCTCGAGCAGCACCGTGCGATCGTCGAACAGCGGCACCACCGCGACGGCGCCGGGATGGCGGATGTACTCGCGCGTGCCCTGGCTGCCGTCGGGCAGCCGCACGGTGTCGCGATGGACCTTGAGCAGCTTGCCGTCGAAGACCAGCTCGCCCGACAGGCGATGCTCGGTCAGGTCTTTCACCACAGTGCGGCGACTGCCGCGGCGCACATCCCCATCAAGCTCTGCGGCAGGAGACCCACCACGAGGAGGAAAAGGCCGTTCGCCGAGAGCACCAGGCGCGCCGCCGGCTGCACCCGCACCGGCTCGTCGCGCACCGGGTCGTCGAAGTACATGAGCTTCACCACCCGCAGGTAGTAGAAGGCGCCGATCAGCGAGAACAGCACCGCGGCGACGGCAAGCCAGACGTGCCCCGCGGCCACCGCGGCCTGGAACACCGCGAGCTTGGCGTAGAAGCCCGCGGTCGGCGGGATGCCGGCGAGCGAGAACATGATCACCATCATCAGGAACGCGTACCAGGGATGGCGGCGGTTGAGCCCGCGCAGGTCCTCCAGGTTCTCGCACTCGAAGCCGGCATGCGAGAGGTACAGCAGCATGCCGAAGGCGCCGAGCGTCATCGCCGTGTAGATGATCATGTAGAAGAGCGAGGCGCTGTAGGCGTCGACGCCGTTGCGCCAGTTGCCCTCGACCAGGCCCGAGAGCAATCCCAGCAGCATGAAGCCCATGTGGGCGATCGCCGAGTAGGCGAGCATCCGCTTCAAATTGCTTTGTGCGATCGCGGTGATGTTGCCGAGCGCGATCGACAGGATCGCGAGCACCGCGAGCATCTGCTGCCAGTCGGGCGCGAGCGCCGGCAGGCCGTTCACCAGCATCCGCACCGCCATGGCGAAGGCGGCGACCTTGGGCCCCGAGCTGATCACCAGGGTTACCGGCGTGGCGGCGCCGTGATACACGTCGGGAATCCACATGTGGAAGGGCACCACGCCGAGCTTGAAGGCGAGGCCCGAGACCACGAACACCAGGCCGAACACCAGGAAGCTGCGGTCGGCGGTGCTGCCCGCCTGGCGCGCCACCTGCTCGGCCACCTCGGTGATCGTGAGGGTGCCGGTGGCGCCGTAGATCATCGACATGCCGTAGAGCAGGAGGCCCGAGGACAGCGCGCCGAGCACGAAGTACTTCATCGCCGCCTCGGTCGAGGTCGCCGAGTCGCGGTTCAGCGCCACCAGGGCATAGAGGCAGAGCGACATCAGCTCCAGGCCGAGGAACAGCGTGAGGAAGCTGTTGGCGCTGATCAGCACCATCATGCCGAGCAGCGCGAACAGCAAGAGCGAGATGAATTCGCCGCGCAGCATGCCGCGCTCGGCGAGATAGCTGCGCGAGTAGACCAGCGCCACCGACACCGCGAGGTAGCACACCAGCTTGAGCAGATGCGACAGGCTGTCGGCGACGAACAGCCCGTTGAACAGATAGTACGTGGCGCCGCCCGAGGCCCAGATCACGAACAGCGTCGCCGCGGCGCAGAGCGCGAGCACGACCTGCGCGAGACCCGCGCTCACCCGGCGGCCTTCGTCCTTCACGTACAGGTCGGCGATCATGATCGCGCAGGTGCCCGCCAGCAGCAGCATCTCGGGCAGCGCCGGCAGGTGATCGATGAAGAGCGCCAGGTACGGATTCATTGCTTCACCGCGGCGACATGCCGCAGGAGGTCGTTGACCGAGGCGTGCATCACCTCGGTGAAAGGCAGCGGGTAGACGCCCATCCACAGCACCGCGGCGGCGAGCAGCCCCAGCACGATGAACTCGCGGTGGTTCAGGTCCTTGAGCTTCGCGACATGGTCGTTGGCGACATCGCCGAAGATCACGCGCTTGTACATCCACAGCGTGTAGGCGGCGCCGAACACCAGCGTGCTCGCGGCGGCGAAGGCGAGCCAGAAGCTCACCTTCATCGCCCCCATGATCACCAGGAACTCACCGACGAAGCCGCTGGTCGCCGGCAGCCCCGAGTTCGCCATGGCGAAGAGCATCATCAACGAGGCGAACTTCGGCATGCTGTTCACCACCCCGCCGTAGTCGCTGATGGCGCGCGAATGCATGCGGTCGTACAGCACGCCGACGCAAAGGAACATCGCCGCCGAGACGAAGCCGTGCGAGATCATCTGCACCAGGCCGCCCTCGACGCCGTAGGCGTTGAACAGAAAAAAGCCCAGCGTCACGAAGCCCATGTGCGAGATCGAGGAGTAGGCGATCAGCTTCTTCATGTCGGTCTGCACCAGCGTCACCAGGCCGATATAGACGATGGCGATCAGCGAGAGCGCCACCATCATCCACGCCAGATGCCGGGACGCATCGGGCAGGATCGGCAGCGAGAACCGTACGAAGCCGTAGGCGCCGAGCTTGAGGAGAATGGCGGCGAGCACCACCGAGCCGCCGGTGGGCGCCTCGGTATGCGCGTCGGGCAGCCAGGTGTGCACCGGCCACATCGGCACCTTGACCGCGAACGCGAACAGGAACCCGAAGAACAGCGCGATCTGCACATTGAGAGTGAGCGGCAGCTTGTGCCAGTCGACGATCTCGAAGCTCGCGCCCGCCTTGTTGTAGAGATACAGCATCGCGATCAGCATCAGGAGCGAGCCGAACAGCGTGTAGAGGAAGAACTTGACCGCCGCGTACACGCGGTTCGGGCCGCCCCAGATGCCGATGATGATGAACATCGGGATCAGCGTGCCCTCGAAGAACACGTAGAACAGCACCGCGTCGAGGGAGGCAAAGACGCCGTTCAGCAGGCCCGACATGATGAGGAACGCGGCGAAGTACTGCGCGACGCGCGTCTCGATCACGCTCCAGCCGGCGATCACCACCAGGATGGTGATGAAGCTGTTCAGCAGCACGAACAGCAGCGAAATCCCGTCGACGCCGAGGTGGTAGTTGATGTTGAAGCGCTCGATCCAGGGCCTGAGCTCGACAAACTGCATCGCGCTCGTCGTGGGATCGAAGCCGGTCCACAGCGGCAGCGTGACCAGGAAACCGACGATGGCGCCGCCGAGCGCGATCCAGCGCAGCGCCGGATTGCGATCGCCGGCGGCGAGCACCGCCACGCCGGCGATGATCGGCAGCCAGATGGCGGCGGAGAGCAGCATCACTTGCGCAGGAACCAGAAGGCGAGGATCACCACGCCGATCAGCATGGTGAAGGCGTACTGGTAGACGAAGCCGGTCTGGAACAGACGAATCACCGAGGAGAACCAGCCGACCACGCGCGCCGAGCCGTTCACCATCAGGCCATCGATCAGCGCCTGGTCGCCGAAGCGCCAGAAGCCCTTGCCGAGTGCGCGCGCACCGCCGGCAAACAGCCAGGCGTACAGCTCATCGAACCCGTATTTCCGTTCCACCAGCGCATACAGGGGGCCCAGCTCCATGGCAATCCACTTGGGCAGCGCCGGGCGCTTCATATACAGGTACCAGGCGGTGGCGATGCCGGCGATGGCGAGCCAGAACGGAATGGAGACCAAGCCGTGCGCCATGAATGCCCAGATGCCGTGATACTCCTCCTCCATCTTCGGCAGCACGCCCTGGAAGTAGTCGCCGAACAGGACCGGACCGATCACCCAGCCCGCCGCAACCGACGGGATCGCGAGCAGCACGAGCGGCGCGGTGACCACCGGCGGCGACTCGTGCGGCGGATGCCCGGGGTCGAAGCGCGGCGTGCCGTGGAATGCCATGAACACCATGCGGAACGTGTAGGTCGCCGTCACGAATACGCAGGAGAGCACGCAGAGATAGGCGAACCGGTGGCCGGGAGTGCTGGAAGCGTGCACCGCCTCGATGATCGCGTCCTTCGAGAAAAACCCGGCGAAGCCCGGAATGCCGGCCGACGAGATGGCGCCGATGAGCAGCGTCCAGTAGGTCCAGGGCATGTAGCGCTTCAGGCCACCCATGCGCCGCATGTCCTGCTCGTGGTGCAGGGCGATGATCACCGAGCCCGCGGCGAGGAACAGCAGCGCTTTGAAGAAGGCGTGCGTCATGAGATGGAAGATCGCGGCCGAGTAGGCCGAGGCGCCGAGCGCCGCGGTCATGTAGCCGAGCTGCGAGAGCGTCGAGTAGGCCACCACGCGCTTGATGTCGTACTGCGTCAGCGCCACCAGGCCCATCGAGAGCGCCGTTATGGCTCCTATCACCAGGACGACGCAGCGCGCCGTCTCGGACAACTCAAACAAAGGCGACATGCGCGCCACCATGAAGATGCCGGCGGTCACCATGGTCGCGGCATGGATCAGCGCCGAGATCGGCGTCGGGCCTTCCATCGAATCGGGCAGCCAGACGTGCAGCGGGAACTGCGCGCTCTTGCCCATGGCGCCGATGAACAGCAGGATGCAGATCAGCGTCATGTCGGCGTCACTCTTGGGCGCCTGGGCGAACACGGTGGCGTAGTCGAGCGAGCCGAAGTTCGCCAGGATCAGCGCGATGCCGAGGACGAAGCCGAAGTCGCCGACGCGGTTGACCAGGAACGCCTTGAGGCTCGCGTAGATCGCGCTCTCGCGCGTGTACCAGAAGCCGATCAGCAGATAGGACACCAGGCCCACCGCCTCCCAGCCGAAGAACAGCTGCACGAAGTTGTTCGCCATCACCAGCATCAGCATCGAGAAGGTGAACAGCGAGATATAGGAGAAGAAGCGCTTGTAGCCCGGGTCCTCGGCCATGTAGCCGATGGTGTAGACGTGCACCATCAGCGACACGAAGGTGACCACGATCATCATCAGCGCCGTCAGCCGGTCGATGAGGAAGCCGATCTCGAAGCGCGTATCGGCGACGGTGAGCCAGGTGTAGACCGTGCCGTTGTAGGTATTGCCCTTCAGCACGTCGGCGAATATCACGCACGACGCGAGGAACGACAGCAGCACGGAGAAGATCGTCACGCTGTGCGCGCCCTGGCGTGTGAGCCAGCGCCCGCCGAGCCCGGCGATGATCGCGCCCAGCAGCGGCGCGAAGGGCACGATGAGATAGAGCTCTTTCATCCCTTCAAGCTGTCCAGGTCCTCGACGTCGATGGTGTTCAGGTTCCTGAACAGCACCACCAGGATCGCCAGGCCGATCGCCGATTCCGCTGCGGCGACCGTCAGGATGAAGAACACGAACACCTGCCCGGCGGCGTTGCCGAGGAAGTGCGAGAAGGCGATGAAGTTGAGGTTGACCGCGAGCAGCATCAGCTCGATCGCCATCAAGAGCACGATCAGGTTGCGCCGGTTGAGGAAGATGCCGACCACGCTGATCGCGAACAGGATCGCGGCGAGCACCAGGTAGTGCGAGAGCTCGAGCGGCGTCATTCTTTCTCCGACGGCATCGATACCAGCCGCACGCGTTCCTCTCTTCTGGCTCTGACCTGGAGAGCCGGGTCCTGCGAGCGCGTGTCCTTGCGCCGGCGCAGCGTGAGCGCGATGGCGGCGATGATTGCCACGAGCAGGATCACCGCCGCGATCTCGAAGGCATAGGCGTAGTCGGTATAGAGGAGCAGGCCCAGCGCCTTGGTGTTGCTATAGCGCGCCGTTACCACCGCCGGCGTGGTGGTGCCGAAGTAGTGGTAAGCCACCACCGTGATCATCTCCCACACCAGGATCACGCCCACCACCAGCGCGAGCGGCAGGTTGCGCCAGAAGCCTTCGCGCACGCGCTCGAGGTTGATGTCGAGCATCATCACCACGAAGAGGAACAGCACCATCACCGCGCCGACGTAGACCACGACCAGGGCGATGGCGAGGAACTCCGCGCGCAGCAGCAGCCACAGGCCCGCCGCGGTAAAGAAGGCGAGCACCAGGAACAGCGCCCCGTGCACCGGGTTGCGCGCGGTGATCACGCGCAGCCCAGACAACAGCAAAACCGCGCCAAAGGCGTAAAAGATCGCGTTCTCGAACATTCTTCTTTCTTCTAACGGAAGCGGGCGTCTTCTTCCCGGTCCCGGGCTATCTGCTCCTCGTAACGATCCCCCACGGCGAGCAGCATGGGCTTGGTGTAGTACAAGTCCCCCCTCCTCTCGCCGTGGTACTCCAGAATCCGCGTCTCGACGATCGCGTCGACCGGGCAGGCCTCCTCGCAGAAGCCGCAGAAAATGCATTTGGTGAGGTCGATGTCGTAGCGCGTGGTGCGCCGCGTGCCGTCCTCACGCTGCTCCGACTCGATGTGGATGGCGAGCGCCGGGCACACCGCCTCGCACAGCTTGCAGGCGATGCAGCGCTCTTCGCCGTTCGGATAGCGGCGCAGTGCGTGCAGGCCGCGAAAGCGCGGGCTCATCGGCGTCTTCTCTTCCGGGAACTGCACCGTGATCTTGCGTGCGAAGAGATGCCGTCCGGTGAGCGCCATGCCGCGCAAGAGCTCGAGCAGCAGGAAGCTGCGGAAGAAGTCGTAGATGCGAGTCATGCCTTTGCCCCCCTGATAAGGGGGGTGGCACGAAGTGCCGGGGGGTTTGATTTTCTGAAAATCGAAAACCCCCCGCTCGCGGAGCTCGCTTCCCCCCTTATCAGGGGGGCGGAAAAGCGAAGATGGCTCATTTCCATATATTCCAAGGCGTCTGCATCCACAGGCCGATCACGGCGATCCAGACCAGCGTCAGCGGGATGAACACTTTCCAGCCCAGGCGCATGATCTGGTCGTAGCGGTAGCGCGGGAACGTGGCGCGGATCCAGAGGAACATCGACACGATCACGAAGATCTTGAGAAGCAGCCAGCCGATCGGCGGGATCCAGTTGAGCACCACCGAGTCGATCGGCGCCTGCCAGCCGCCGAAGAACATCACCGCCGTCAGCGTGCTGATCAGCAGCATGTTCATGTACTCGGCCATGAAGAACAGCGCGAACGTCATGCCCGAGTACTCGATCATGTGGCCGGCGACGATCTCCGATTCGCCTTCCACCACGTCGAACGGCGCGCGATTGGTCTCGGCGACGCCGGAGACGAAGTACACCACCAGCATCGGCAGCAGCGGCAGCCAGTTCCACGACAGGAACGTAAGGCCCATCGCGGCGAAGGTGCCGCGGCCCTGGGCGTAGACGATGTCCGAAAGATTCAGGCTGCCCGAGACCATCAGCACCACGACCAGGGCAAAGCCCATGGCGAGCTCGTACGAAACCATCTGCGCCGCCGAGCGCATCGCGCCGAGGAAGGCGTACTTCGAGTTCGAGGCCCAGCCGGCGACGATCACGCCGTAAACCCCCATCGACGAGAGCGCCATGATGTAGAGCAGCCCGGCGTTGATGTCCGCGAGCACGATGTCGGGCGAGAACGGGATCACCGCCCAGGCGGCGATCGCCGGCACGATCATCAGCACCGGCGCGAGCACGAACAGCGCCTTGTTGGCGTTGGTCGGAAGGATGATCTCCTTGAACAGCAGCTTCACGCCGTCCGCGATCGGCTGCAGCAGGCCGAACGGACCGACGCGATTCGGTCCGATGCGGATCTGGATCCAGCCGATGAGCTTGCGCTCCCACAGCGTGAGGTAGGCGACCGCGAGCATCAGCGGCACCACGATCGCGACGATGAAGGCAAGATTCGTTACCGTCGCGTACGTGGCGGGCCCCCAAGTGGTCCCGAGGCGCGCGCTGCTGAAAGTGAAGAGCCAATCGAGCATTAGTGGATATAAATCATCAAATCACGCGGCCTGCTGCGCCACGGCTTTTTCCACCGTCACCGCGCCGAACATGGCGCCCAGATGTGCCGTGCTGCGATGTCCGGCGGCCACGCGCACGCAACCGTCCGGCAGCTTTTCGTCCAGCCCGGCCATCAGGCGCGCTTCGCCCCCGCCCTGCTTCACCAGCACGAACTGGCCGCGGCTGACGCCGAGCTCGCGCATCAGGCGCGCGTTCATCCATGCGCGCGGCGACTGCGCTTCCCGCGTCTTTTGCAGCGGCGGCGAGCGCCGCACCAGCGGATCGGCAAAGTAGATCGGTACGTCGGCGATGCGCTCGATGCCCGGCGACTGGGGGGACGAACCGCTGCCAGCGGTGATCTGGTTCGAGCACAGCGTCGCGATGTCCTTGCCCTCGAGGCACGCGCGCCGCACTTCCTCGATGGTGTCGAACTCGACGCCCTTCCTGCCCAGCAGCGTGCCCAGCACGCGCAGCACCTTCCAGCCCGGGCGTGTCTCGCCGAGCGGATTCACCGTGGCATAGAAGCTTTGCGCGCGGCCTTCGATACTGACAAAGGTGCCCGCGGTCTCGGTAAACGGCGCGATCGGCAGCACGGCGTGCGCGTAATCGAGCCCAGTCTTCCAGGGCGAGAGCTGCACCGCGAACTGCGCGTCGCGCAGCGCCATGAGCGCGGCCTGCGGATTGGCGCAATCGAGCTCGGGCTCGGCGCCGAGCAGCACGATCGCCTTTTTCCTAAGGACATCTGCCACCGTGCCACCTGCAGGCAGGCCGGCGAGGTAGCCACCGACTGAATTTGCCGCTTCGCCGATGAAGCCGAGCTTCACATTTGTAACCTGAGCGAGTGCCTGCGCCGCGGCATGGATCGCGGCCGCCTGGGGATGGTGCTCGGCCCAGGCGCCGATAAGAACAGCGGCATTCTTTCCGCCCTTGAGCGCATCGGCGAAGCCGGCGATGGAGGACGCGAGCTGGGACGGCGGCACGATCTTGCGGCTGGCGATCGGCATCAGCCAGTCGTCATCCACGCTGTGCAGCATATGGATCTGGGCGCGGCGCTTGGCGGCCTGGCGCAGGCGGTGCGCGATCAGCGGGCTTTCCTTGCGCAGGAACGAGCCGATCACCAGCACGCGGTCGAGGCTCTCGAGCTCCGGGATCGTCATGCCAAGCCAGGGAATGCCCTGGCGCTTGCCGTCCGCGGAGAAGTCGGAATGGCGCAGGCGGAAATCCGCCGTGCCGAGCTTGCCGGCGAGATAGAGCTCTTCCAGCGTGGACTGCGGCGACGCCAGCACGCCGAGGTCTTTGCCCTTCAGGCCAGCGACGACGAAGTCGATCGCCTCGTGCCAGTCGACTTCCTGCCAGTCGTTGCCCTTGCGGATCAACGGGCGCTGCAGGCGGTCCGGGGAATTGACGCCTTCGTAGGAGAAGCGGTCCTTGTCGGAGAGCCAGCACTCGTTGATCGCTTCGTTCTCGAGCGGCAGCACGCGCATGACGCGGTTCTGCTTGACCTGAACCACCAGGTTCGAGCCCAGCGCATCGTGCGGCGCTACCGACTTGCGCCGTGAAAGCTCCCAGGTGCGCGCGGAATAGCGGAACGGCTCCGAGGTGAGCGCGCCCACCGGGCAGAGATCGATCATGTTGCCCGAGAGCTCGGAGTCGACTGCCTTGCCGACGAAGGAGACGATCTCCGCGTTCTCGCCGCGCCCGGCCAAGCCGAGCTCCATGACGCCGGCGATCTCCTGGCCGAAACGCACGCAGCGCGTGCACTGGATGCAGCGGCTCATCTCCTCGGCCGCTACGAGTGGACCGAGCTCTTTTCGCAGCACCACGCGCTTCTGCTCCGCGTAGCGCGAATTGCTCGTGCCATAGCCCACCGCCAGGTCCTGCAGCTGGCACTCGCCGCCCTGGTCGCAGATCGGGCAGTCGAGCGGATGGTTGATCAGCAGGAACTCCATGACGCCGTTCTGCGCCTTCTTCGCCGCCGGCGAATGCGTCCAGACCTTCATGCCGTCGGTGACCGGCGTCGCGCAGGCGGGCAGCGGCTTCGGCGCCTTCTCGACCTCGACCAGGCACATGCGGCAGTTGGCGGCGATCGAGAGCTTCTTGTGGTAGCAGAAGTGCGGCACATAGACGCCGAGCTTGTTGGTGGCGTCCATCACGGTCGAGCCGTGCGGCACTTCGACCGCTTTGCCGTCGACTTCGAGCTTGAGGTTGGCCATCAGGCGGCCTCCGCCAGGTGCGGCTCGTGCGGCTCATGGCGCGCGCCGGAGCGGCCCCAGAGGGGCTCGATTTCTCCGCGGACCAGGCACTCGCGGTGCTCGATGTGATGCACGAACTCGTCGCGGAAGTGCTTGATGAAGCTCTTCACCGGCAGCGCCGCGGCATCGCCCAAAGCGCAGATGGTGCGCCCGGCGATGTTGTCGGCGACGTTGTCGAGCAGCGCCAGGTCTTCCATGCGGCCGAGGCCCTCCTCGATGCGATGCACGACGCGATACAGCCAGCCCGTGCCCTCGCGGCAAGGCGTGCACTGGCCGCAGGATTCCTCGAAGTAGAAGTAGGACAGCCGCTCGAGCGCGCGCACCATGCAGGTCCGGTCGTCCATCACGATCACGGCGCCGGAGCCGAGCATCGAGCCGGCCTTGGCGATCGAGTCGTAGTCCATGTCGGTCTTCATCATGAGCTCGGCAGGCAGCACCGGCATCGACGAGCCGCCGGGAATCACCGCCTTGAGCTTGCGCCCGGGCAGCACGCCGCCCGCCATCTCGAGCAGCTTGGCGAACGGGGTCCCCAGGCGCACTTCGAAATTGCCCGGACGCTGCACGTGGCCGGTCACCGAGAACAGCTTGGTGCCGCCGTTGTTCGGCTTGCCCAGTGCCAGGAAAGCGTCGCCGCCATTGCGCACGATCCAGGGCACGGCGGCGAAGGTCTCCGTGTTATTGATCGTGGTCGGCTTGCCATACAGCCCGTAGCTCGCCGGGAACGGCGGCTTGAAGCGCGGCATGCCCTTCTTGCCCTCGAGCGAATCGAGCAGCGCCGTTTCCTCGCCGCAGATATAGGCGCCGTAGCCGGCATGGCCGTAGAGCTCGTAGCTGTAGCCCGAGCCGAGGATGTTGGCGCCGAAGTAGCCGGCGGCGCGCGCCTCGGCGAGCGCCTCCTCGAACTGCTCGTAGACGTCCCAGACCTCGCCGTGGATGTAGTTGTAGCCGGCGGTCGCGCCCATGGCGTACCCGGCGATGATCATGCCTTCGATCACCGCGTGCGGGTTGTAACGCAGCAGATCGCGGTCCTTGCAGGTGCCCGGCTCGCCCTCGTCCGAATTGCAGACCACGTACTTGGCGCCGGGAAACTGCCGCGGCATGAACGACCACTTGAGCCCGGTCGGGAAGCCGGCGCCGCCGCGCCCGCGCAGCGCCGATTTCTTCAGGTCGTTGATCAACTGCGTCGGGTCGAGCTTTTTCTCGAGGATCGATTTCAGCGCCGCGTAGCCGTCACGCGCCTCGTAGTCCTTCAAGCGCCAGTTGTTGCCGTCGAGCCCCTTCATCAGGATCGCGTCGGGTCCGTAGTCCAGCATCATTTCAACTCCTGGATCAGCTGGTCCAGCTTTTCGTTGGACATGTAGTCGCGCATCTTCTTGTTGTTGACCAGCAGCACCGGCGCCATCGCGCAGGCGCCCATGCACTCGCCCTCCTTCAGCGTGAAGCGCCCGTCGGGCGTGGTCTGGTTGAAGTCGATGCCGAGCTTGCCGCGCAGGTGATCGGCCGCGGCGAGCGCGCCCTGCAGGCCGCACGGCAGGCAGGTGCACAGCGTGATCTTGTACTTGCCGACCGGCTGCAGGTTGTACATCGTGTAGAAGCTCGCCACCTCGTACACCGCGACCGGCGCCATGCCGAGGTATTGCGCCACCGCGTCCATCGTCTCCGTGGCGAGCCAGCCCTTCTCGTCCTGCGCGATGATCAACGCGCTCATCACCGCCGACTGCTTGTGCTCGGGCGGGTACTTGGCGATCTCACGATCGATCTTCTTCAGCGATTCTGCCGACAGCATCAGACTTCGCCCTTCCAGTAATCGACGTTGCCCGATGCCGCCGCGGTCGAATGCCGCCATTTGCCGTCGAAGGCGATGATCTTGCCGGAGTCCGGGTACTCGCAGATCTCGGGGTCGGTCATCGTGCTGATGGACAGGAAGCTCAGCTCGGCGTCCGAATCATTCACGATCTGGTGCGCGGTGTCGGGCCCGCCGACCGGGCAGCAGATGACATCGCCCGCGCGGATCTTGCGGGTTTCGGCGCCGTAGCGCAGCGTGCCCGTGCCCGAGACGATGAAGAACATCTCTTCCTGGGCACGATGACTGTGGAACGGGCAGCCGCGCTTGCCCGGCGGCAGCACATCGTACGAATAGCCGAGATGGCGCGCGCCGAGCATCGGCCCGATGCGCGCCGAGCGCCACTCGAACTTGTCGCCTTTGGCGCCGTGCTCGAGCTTGAGCTGGTCGAGGTTGACGACGTTGTTCACCGATCGATTTCTCCAAATACGATGTCCTGAGTCCCGATGATGGCGACGGCGTCCGCGATCATGTGGCCGCGCGCCATCTCGTCGAGCGCGGCGAGGTGCGGAAAGCCCGGCGCGCGGATCTTGAGGCGGTAGGGCTTGTTCGCGCCGTCGGAGATGAGATAGATGCCGAACTCGCCCTTGGGCGCCTCGACCGCGGCGTACACCTCGCCCTCGGGGACGTGCATGCCCTCGGTGACCAGCTTGAAGTGGTGGATCAGCTGCTCCATGCCCTCCTTCATTTCCAGGCGGGTGGGCGGCGCGATCTTGTGGTCGTCGACCATCACCGGCCCCGGGTTCTTGCGCAGCCAGTCGATGCACTGTCTTACGATGCGGTTCGACTGGCGGAATTCCTCGATGCGCACGAGGTAGCGGTCGTAGCAGTCGCCGTTCTTGCCGACCGGGATGTCGAACTGCATGCGGTCGTAGACCTCGTAGGGCTGCTTCTTGCGCAGGTCCCAGGCGATGCCCGAGCCGCGCAGCATCGGACCGGTGAAGCCGAGCGCCAGCGCGCGCTCGGGCGAGACCACGCCGATGCCCACGGTGCGCTGCTTCCAGATGCGGTTCTCGGTGAGCAGCGTCTCGTAGTCGTCGACGTACTTCGGGAAGCGCTCGGTGAAGTCCTCGAGGAAGTCGAGCAGCGAACCCTGGCGATTCCGGTTCATCTGCTCGATGGCCTTCTTGTTGTGGAACTTGGCGGCCACGTACTGCGGCATGCGGTCGGGCAGGTCGCGATACACGCCGCCCGGGCGGTAGTACGCCGCATGCATGCGCGCGCCCGACACCGCCTCGTAGGCGTCCATCAGGTCCTCGCGCTCGCGGAAGCAGTACAGGAAGATGGTCATCGCGCCGATGTCGAGGCCGTGCGCACCGAGCCAGAGCTCGTGGTTCAAAATCCTGGTGACCTCGTCGAACATCACGCGGATGTACTGCGCGCGGAGCGGCGGCGTGATGCCGAGCAGCCTCTCGATCGCCATCACGTAGGCGTGCTCGTTGCACATCATCGAGACGTAATCGAGCCGGTCCATGTAGGGCACCGACTGCAGGAAGGTCTTGTGCTCGGCGAGCTTCTCGGTCGCGCGGTGCAGGAGGCCGATATGCGGGTCGGCGCGCTGGATCACCTCGCCGTCCAATTCCAATACCAGCCGCAGCACCCCATGGGCTGCCGGGTGCTGGGGTCCGAAATTCAGCGTGTAGTTGCGGATCTCGGCCATTATTTTTCGTGCGCGTAATTCGGCTCACGCACGATCCGCGGCGTGACCTCGCGCGGATCGATCGTCACCGGCTGGTAGACGACGCGCTTCTGCTCCGGGTCGTAGCGCATCTCGACGTAGCCCGAAAGCGGAAAATCCTTGCGGAACGGGTGGCCGACGAAGCCGTAGTCGGTGAGGATGCGGCGCAGGTCGGGATGGCCTTCGAACACGATGCCATAGAGATCGAAGGCCTCGCGCTCGAACCAGTTGGCTGCCGGCCACACCTCGACCAGCGACGGCAGCACCGGGAAGTCGTCCTGCGGACCGAAGCAGCGCAGGCGCAGCCGCACATTGTTGGATATCGAAAGCAGATGCACCACCGCCGCGAAGCGCAGCCCTTCGCGTGGGCGATCACCATACGCGGCATAGTCGACGCCGCAGAGATCGATCAGCTGCTCGAAGCCCAGCTGGTCGCGCAGCTTTTGCGCGGCGGCCAGATATTCGGCCGCCGGCACTTCGAGGGTGAGCTCGCCGAGGCGTTCGCTGGGCGCGAAGCCGGCCTGCGCCAGCGCGTCATGGAGCTTCTGCAGCCTTGGCGTCATCTAGCGGGCGATGGTGTTGGTTCTTTTGATCTTGTTCTGCAGCTGCACGATGCCGTAGAGCAGCGCCTCGGCGGTGGGCGGGCAGCCCGGCACGTAGATGTCGACCGGCACGATGCGGTCGCAGCCGCGCACTACCGAATACGAATAGTGGTAATAGCCGCCGCCGTTGGCGCACGAGCCCATCGAGATCACCCAGCGCGGCTCGGCCATCTGGTCGTAGACCTTGCGCAGCGCCGGCGCCATCTTGTTGCAGAGCGTGCCGGCGACGATCATCACGTCGGACTGCCGCGGGCTCGGACGAAACACGATGCCGAAGCGGTCGAGGTCGTAGCGCGCGGCGCCGGCGTGCATCATCTCCACCGCGCAGCAGGCCAGGCCGAAGGTCATTGGCCAGAGCGAGCCGGTGCGCGTCCAGTTGACCACCTTGTCGATGGTCGTCGTGGCGAACCCCTGCTGCAGGACGCCTTCTATTCCCATTCCAGCGCGCCTTTCATCCACTCGTAGACGAAGCCCACCGTCAGGATGGCGAGGAACAGCATCATCGACAGATAACCCGCCAGCCCGATGTCATTGATCACCACCGCCCACGGAAAGAGGAACGCGATCTCCAGGTCGAACAGGATGAACAGGATCGCGACCAGGTAGTAGCGCACGTCGAACTTCATGCGCGCATCCTCGAAGGCCTCGAAGCCGCACTCGTAGGGCGAAAGCTTCTCCGGGTCCGGGTGGTTCGGCCCCAATAGCTTGCCGAGCACCATGGGCGCGACGCCGACGCCGATGCCGACCAGGATGAACAACAGAATCGGAAAATATTCTGCGAGCATGAGTTTTGGTGCCCACGAGCAGACTCGAACTGCTACGGCTTTTTAGGCCACCAGCCCCTCAAGCTGGCGTGTCTACCAATTTCACCACGTGGGCCCGGATGCGCGAATTATCCCCTAAAAATCACTGCGGTACCTGTTTGTCCTTGCCCGGTTCGGGTGCGGGCGCCTCGGGTTTCGCGGCCGGTTTCTCATCGGCTTTCGCCGCCGGTTTTTCCACCGGCTGCTGCTTGCGGATGACGTCGATCACGCCGCCGCCCTCTTCCGCCGGACGCCGCGTCGCCACGTAGGCAAGCGCCAGGCTCAGAGCGAAAAAGATCGCGGCGAGCACCGCGGTGGCGCGCGAAAGAAAGTTGGCCGAGCCGGTGGCGCCGAACAGGCTGCCGGAGGCGCCGCCGCCGAAACCCGAGCCCATGTCGGCGCCTTTGCCGTGCTGGAGCAGCACGAGGCCGATGATCGCCAGCGCGATCAGCACATGAAGCACGATGAGCACATTCGTTAACATCTCAGTTCACCTTTTTCGTTCCTGCAGCTTGCAGGATCGCCAGAAAATCCGCCGCCACCAGCGAGGCGCCGCCGATCAGGCCGCCATCGACGTCGGGCATCGCAAAAATCGCCGCCGCGTTCTGCGGCTTGACGCTGCCGCCGTAAAGAATCGGCGTGTCCTGCCCCACGCGCTTGCGCAGGAACGCGTGCACTGCCTGCGCCTGCTCGGGCGTCGCATTGCGCCCGGTGCCAATCGCCCAGACCGGCTCGTACGCCAGCACCGCCTGCGAAAACGCCACCGCGCCGAGCTGGCGCGCCACCACTTCCTCTGTCCGACCGCCCTCGCGCTCGGCGAGCGTCTCGCCGACACACAGGATCGGCGTCAACCCGGCCGAGCGAGCGGCGGCGAATTTCGCTGCCACCTCCGCATCGCTCTCGCCGAAAATCTGGCGGCGCTCGGAGTGTCCGACGATCACGTAGCGGCAACCGACATCGGCGAGCATTGCCGCCGACACTTCACCGGTGTACGCGCCCTGGGCATGCTCGCTCACGTTCTGCGCGCCCAAGGCTAGCGGCGTGCCGCGCAAGCGCTCGGCCACTTCGGCGAGGTAGGGAAACGGCGGGCAGACGGCGCCTTGCGCAACGCCCTTCGGCAGTCCCTCGAGAATGGCATCCAGCAGAGCGCGATTCGCTGCCCGGCTGCCGTGCATCTTCCAATTGCCGGCAACCAGCCGGATGCGTGCCATGCGGCTGAATTTTACCGCATCGCAATAACGCGAACGCCTGGGTGCGGCGGTCTACCGCTCTCGCGCGGCCTCGTGGAATGCCTTCTGCACCGGCGACAGCAGGTACTCGAGGATGCTGCGCGTGCCGAGATGGATCTCGCCTGCCACCTGCATGCCGGGCTGCAGGGCATAGCGCCGGCCGTCGGCGGCGAGCTCCTGGGCCGCGAGCTCTACCAGCGCCCGGAACGCGAGCGGTCCCATCGGGCGATCGCGCCCGGTGAGCGCGTCCGAGCGCGTGTTCGCCGAAGGCGCCTCGGTCGCATCCGCGTTCACCTGCAGCACCCTGCCTTGCACCATGCCGTACTTCTGGAACGTGAAGGCAGCGAGCTTCAGCTTCGCCTCCTGCCCGGGCCGCACGAAGCCGACGTCCTGGTTCGACACCCAGACCTCGGCCACCAGCTTGTCGCCCTCGGGCACCAGCGTCATCAGGATGGTTCCCGGCGCCGCGACGGTGCCCGCGGTGTGCGTGGCGAGATCCTTCACCACGCCGGCCTGCGGCGCGCGCAGCTCCAGCAGCCCGCGACGGTGCGACTGCTTGGCGAGCTCCTGGCCGGCCTTCTCGAGCTGCGCCGCGACGTCGACGCGCTCGGTCTGCAGCTGTCGGCGGTAGTCGGCGCTGATCTGCGCGATCTTCTTCTCCGACTGCGCGATCAGCGAGCGGCTCGAGTCCATCACCGATTCCTGCGTGCGCAGATCCTGCTGCTTCTCGATGCGCTCGCGCTGCTTGTCGGTGTACATGATGCGGCCGGCGAAGCCGTCCTTGCTCAGCTTCTCGAACGCCCTTTCCTGCTCGACGTAGTGCGGCAGCACCTGCTCGAGCTTGGCTTTCGTCGCCTGCGCAGCCGCGAGGTCGTGCCTTGCCTTCTCGAGCAGCGTCTGCTCCTGTGCCAGCGCGTTCTCGTAGGCGCGCACATTGGCCGCGTGCTGTGCGTCCACCTGTGCGAAGAGCTGCGCGGCATCGCCGCGCCCGCGCTGGAACGGCTTGCCGGAAAGCTGCGCGTCGATGCGCCGCAGCGCGATCCGCTTGTTGTCGTGCTCGGCCTGGATCGCCTTCACGTCGGCGTCGGTCAGCACCGGGTCCATGCGCACCAGCACCTGGCCCTCGCGCACTGCCTCGCCCTCCCTCACCAGGATCTGCTTGACGATGCCCTGCTCGGCGGGCTGCACGATCTTGAGGTAGCTCGAGGGCACGAGCTTGCCCTCGGCCACCGCGACGATGTCGAGGCGACCGAAGCTCGCCCACAGGATTACGCCGGCGACCAGAGCAATCAGGATCCTGAGCATCCAGCCGGCGAGGGGCGCCGGCGGTTTCTCCTGGATGCGCAAAAGCGGTGGCGAAAAATCCGCCGGATCGGCTTCTACCATCTCGCTCGTCCCTCCCCAGCGTCACGCTACACGAGGACCGGCGCCGTCTCTTATCCGTTTGCCCGTTTCGCTGCGCCAGGCCTGATCGGCGGGTGGGCGAGCCGAGCCTGCTTAACAAGCGTCGCCGAAAATGGCGCCAAGGCGAAGTGGCAGAGTGGGGAGATGCTACGGTTTGCAACGCCGTCTACGTTGGTTCGAATCCAACCTTCGCCTCCAGCCTCCTTCTTTCCACGCTGCGGTGCGCAAGCGGTAGTTTTTGCACGCGCCGGTGACATAGTTCCGCCGGGCGGCGCGTAACGGACTACGCGCGGTCTCCACCTCGTCATGCGCCGGGTTTATAGTAGGAATCGCACGAGGGATTGCCTGATCGCCGAGTGAGCGCCGATAGCTCGCCGGGGTCGGCAAGCCCCTTGGGCAACCTCTCTAGAATCTCCGGATGCTTCCGGAGTCCCCCCAGGTCCTGATCGTCGGCGGTGGCCCTTGCGGCCTGATGCTCGCCAACGAGCTCGGGCGGCGCGGCGTAGCCGCGCTGCTGCTCGACCAGAAGCCCGGCACCGCGTTCAATCCGCAGGCGAACGCGACGCAGGCGCGCACCATGGAGCACTACCGGCGCCTGGGCTTCGCCGACGAGATTCGCGCGCTCGGCATGCCGGCAGACTTCCCGACCGACATCGCTTACTTCACGCGCTTCGCGAAACACGAGCTCGCTCGCTTTCGCCTGCCATCGGCGCGCGAGGCTCGGCAGCTGGTGAGTACCCTGTCGGGCTCCTGGAGCGCCGCCGAGCTGCCGCACCGCGTGGCGCAGAAATTCGTCGAACAGGTGCTGCGCCGCCATGCCGAGCGCGTTGCGTCGGTTCACTACGGCTGGCGTGTCACGCACTTTACCGACCATGGTGACTACGTCGAGGCCGAGGCCGAACCGGTTGAGGGAGGCAAATCGCTGAAGATCCGCAGCGCATACCTGGTGGGCGCGGACGGTGCGCGCAGCATCGTGCGCCAGGCCATGGGCTGGCGTCATACCGGCGAGACCGGTGTGACGCGCGACTTCGTCGGCGGGCGCATGTATGCCGTCTACTGCCGCGTGCCGGACTTCTATCGCGAGGTGCCGCACGCGCCGGCGTGGATGAACGTGAGCTTCAACCGCGAGCGGCGCTGCTTCATGCCGGCGATCGACGGCAAGGACCAGTTCGCCTTCCATACTCAGCTCAAGCCGCACGAGGACGAAGCGCGCATCGACGAGCTCGCCGCGGCCGGCATGGTGCGCCAGGCGATCGGCGCGCAGGTGAAGGTGGAGGTGCTGGCGCGCGACACGTGGACCGCCGGGCATGCGCTGGTCGCCGAGCGCTTCGGCGAAGGCCGCGTCTTCATCGGCGGCGACGCGGCGCACCTTTTCACGCCGACCGGCGGCCTGGGCTACAACACTGCGGTCGAGGACGCGGTCAATCTCGGCTGGAAGCTGGCCGCGGCGCTCCAGGGGCGCGCGGCGCGCCGGCTGCTCGAGAGCTACGAGATCGAGCGCAGGCCACTCGCGGTGCGCAACACCACCTACGCCAAGCGCTTCGCCGACTCGCTCGGCAATTTCCAGCCGGTGCCGGAGATCGAGGACGACACGCCGCAAGGCGCCGAGGCGCGCAGGCGGGCAGGCGCATACCTCGAGGCGCACGGCCGCGCCGAGTTCAACATCCCCGGCATCACCTTCGGCGGCCGGTACGACGGCTCGCCGGCGATCATCGGCGATGGCAGCGCGCCGCCGCCGGAAACCATGAACACTTATGTCCCCACGGCCTGCCCCGGCGGCCGGCCGCCCCATGTCTGGCTGCCCGACGGCCGCTCGCTATACGATCTGTTCGGCTTCGAGTGGACCCTGCTGTGCTTGAATGATGCGCCGGCGCTCGAAGACAGGCATATGCAAGTCGTGCCACTGCAGAATGGCGCGCTGCGCGAACTCTATGGCGCCGACTACGCGCTCATCCGCCCCGACCAGATCGTCGCCTGGCGCGGCAACTCGGCGGCCGCGGCGCGGGCTGCGCTGGAAAGGCTGCATGGCTGAGCACGACCACCACCATCACCACCACGAGCGCCCGGGTGCCGCGCTGAGCACTGCCGCTGCGCTCACGGTTGCCTTCGCCATCGTCGAGGCGCTCGGCGGCTGGTGGACCGGCTCGCTTGCCCTGCTCTCGGATGCCGGGCATATGGTGACCGACGGCGCCGCCCTCGCCCTCGGCGCGCTCGCCGCGTGGATGGCGCGGCGTCCGCCTTCCGAGCGCCACTCGTACGGCCTCGGCCGCGCCGAGATCGTGGCCGCGCTGATCAATGCCGGCGCGATGCTGGTGATCGTGTTCGGTCTCGCCTACGAGGCGGTGGTGCGGCTGAAGAGTCCGAGCGAAGTGAACGGCGTCGCCGCGGCGCTGATCGCCGCCCTCGGCCTCGCGCTCAATCTCTGGGTCATGCGCCGGCTCGCCCCCCATGGTCACGACATGAATACGCGCGCTGCGCAATTGCACGTTTTCGGCGACGCGCTCGGCTCCGTCGCGGCGCTGGTCGCCGGCGCGGTGATCGCGCTCACCGGCTGGACGCCCATCGACCCGATCGCCTCGCTTGTGATTTGCGCCCTGATCGCGTTCTCGAGCCTGCGCCTGATGCGCGAGAGCATGCACGCGCTGATGGAGGGGGTGCCGCGCGGCCTTTCGGTCGAGACCATCGGCGGCGAGATGGCGCGCATCGACGGCGTGCTCTCCGTGCATGACCTCCACGTCTGGATGATCTCGGGCAGCCGCACCGCGCTCTCCGCGCATGTCGTCGTGCGCAGCCTCGGCCAGTGGGAGCGCATGCGGGTCGAACTGCAGACGCGGCTGCACGAGCGCTTCGGCATCGATCACGTCACGCTACAGCCAGAGTCGACTACGCGGCCGCTTGTGCGGCACTGATGAGGAGAAAACCATGCCCCTGAATGCTGCTTTCTTCGCTACCTGGACGCCGCGCGCGCAGGCGCTGCTGCGCATCGTGACGGCTTACCTGTTCCTCACGCACGGCACGTCGAAGCTGCTCGGCGTCCCGCATGTGGCGGCGTTCGACAAGCTGCAGCTGTTCTCGCTCGTCGGAGTCGCCGGGATTCTGGAGCTGGTCGGCGGCGTCCTTCTGCTGCTGGGCCTTTTCACGCGGCCGGTCGCCTTCGTGCTGTGCGGCGAGATGGCCTTCGCGTACTTCATCGGCCACGCCAGCAGCGGCCACGTGCTGGTGCCGATGCTGAATCGGGGCGAGCTCGCGGTGCTCTACTGCTTCGTGTTTCTCTTTTTCGCCGCCGCCGGCGCCGGCGCCTGGAGCTTGGACGCCGCGCTGAGGCGCGGCCGCGGCGCTCAGGCCTAAGGCCTTGCTGGTCGCGAATCGCGCTCGGGCTGCGGAGCAGACCTCCCCGCCGCCGGGGTGGGCGCCGCACGATTGGATGAATCGACGCTCGGAGAGCGCCGGTAGTTAGCGCTGTTGCACGGGCGCTGAGGGTCGAAGTACGCGACTGGGCCGGGGAAGTTCGCAAGTCCGCAGTTTGTTTCGTACCAAGCCGGTCCTGTACCGCCGACGCCCCACCTGTGGGTCGAATCCTCGCCGGCCATTGCCAGGCTGGCGAGCGCGAGACCTGCCGCCAAAAAAAGCGCTTTCATAGCGCCGAGGATCAGTTGCCGAAGGGGCTTTGTTGCGGGAACGGGCTGCCTTCGGGTTGCGGAGCGTCGTCCGCCACAGCATCGGTTTGCGTCACTGCACCCTTGTCGGCGCGCGCGAACGGGCCTTTTACTTGAGGAATTGAAGTGCAGGCTGAAGCGGTGAGCATGGCGAGAAAAACAGCAAGGCTGGTGCGTTTCATGGTGTTGCTCCTTTGCGTTAAGTGAGTGTTCAAAAGCTGTACTCACCATAAATACCGCGTGCCTCCTGGCCTTATTCCGAAAATTGGGACGCCGCGAAGGGGAATATTCACCTTGCTAGCGGCGGGAATACGCGCGCCAAGCAGCCGGTATTACTTGGCGTGCAACCATAAGGGACGAATCTCGAGTGAACCTTCTTCGCTGGCTGGTCTCGGCATTGGCAGTCGTTGCCCTCGTCGCGAGCGCGTTTCTTACGCTAGCAGCGCTGCGGCCTGAACCCGAGAGCCTGGAATTCGACGCGTACGACGTGACCGGTGTCACCTGGGGCCGGGATTTTCATTTGATCGGGCACGACGGCAAGCCACGCGAGCTCGCTGATTTCCGCGGCAAGGTGGCCGCGCTCTACTTTGGCTATACCCGCTGCCCCGACGTGTGTCCGACAACAATGGCAACGCTCGGTCAAGCCGTGCGGCTGCTTGGCAACGACGCCAAGCGGGTGCAGGGCCTTTTCGTCACCGTCGATCCCAGCCACGATAAGCCCGCGGTCCTCGCGCGATACGTGCCCCCGTTCCACGAATCCTTCATCGGACTCTACGGCGATGCGCAAGCCATCGAGCGCACGGCCAGGGAATTCAAGGTGCAATCCAGCCGGGATCACTCGTCACCGGTCTTCGTGTTCGATCCGCGCGGGCGGCTCCGGCTTATCTTGCAGCCGGAAGCGACGCCCGAGTCCATCGCGCGCGACATGCGCCGCCTGCTGCAGGAGAACGAGCTTGCGAGCCGCCTTTTATGATTCGCGGTCTCTACGAAGTAGTCATCCGCGTGAAGGCCCCGGCGAAGTCGCCGTGACTTAGGCGCGCGCGGCGGTCTTTACGGCGGCAGCGATTCGGTCTGCTTGTCGAGGCAGATGAGCTGGCCGGAGTTTTCCCCGCCGAGCTCCCAGCCCTTCTCACGCATCAGCGCCAGCACGTAGCAATCGCCGACGCGCGCGCGGCCGTTTCGGCCGCTGGTGAGACATTGACGTCAACCGTGGCTCGCTATTTCGCGGGTTTCCTGACCACGATGGTGATGAACAGCTCGCTGACCTCTTCGCGCGTACGTCCCTCCCGCACCGATGGGGTAATTTGTGCCCAGTCTGCATCGCTCAGGGTTCTGTTCGGATATAAAACGCGAGCCTGCTCCTTGATGAAGGGGTGTCGTAGCTCGGTCGAATATTCAAGGATCTCGAAGCCCGCCTTCTCGAAGGCCCGCTTGAAATCGATCGGCCTCCAGGGATTCACATAGTCATGTGCAGGATATTTGGCACCGGGGCCGACGAACTGCGCCCGCCACGCGGCTTGGTCCAACTTCAGATATTCGTACGGTCTGGTGAAATCGCGATGATCGGCCAGGGACGCAACGTGCGCCGAAATGCCCCCGGGCCTGAGCACGCGCTTCCACTCCAGAATGGACTTCGCGGGCTCGTCGATATGCTCGATGGTCGCCATCGAGAACACGTAATCCACGCTGTCGTCCGGCAGGCCGGTGTCGTATGACTGGCGTTTCAGGAAGGTGATCCGCTCCGGATTGAAGACCACCTTTCCGCTTTCCTCCTTCAAGATAATTTCGCTCGGGTCCCGGGCCAGGTAATCCGGGTCGATGTACGCCAGACCGAACGCCACCCGGTAGGGCAGGGCATCCCTCAGCCGCGGGTTCTCGTAGATATCCACGCCGTAGTAGCGCTTCGCCCCGGCGCTCACGTAGAGCGCGCCGGTGATCATGCCGCTGCCCGGACCGATCTCCACGATGGTGAGATCCTTGAGCGAGGCATAGCGTGCGACGGCATATTGTTTGAACATGCCCGCGACCCAGAGGAAATAGAAGGGCGTGCGGTACTCGACCTCACGATCGTGGAGCCGCCACCGATCGAGGATCTGGAGCTGGGCGTTCAGCGTGGGGATGAAGGCCTTATCCGCTTCCAGCTGAACCATTGCTCCCCACGGCCGTGCCGCGGCCGCCTCGCCAGGTTTCGGCTCCGAGACTGATCGGCCGAGTTGGAAAGCGGCCAAGGCCGCGACGATCGCCACCCCCACGATCAAGGCTAGGGTTCTAGTCGTCGTCATGTGGGCGAAACGAAGGAGATTCTACCGACGATCACGAGCTCGTATCAGGCCCGGGCGGCGGTCCTCACAGCGGCGGCGATGGACTGCGCTGCCGATTCGATCGCATCGCGCGGCTCGCCCTCGACCATCACGCGCAGCACGGGCTCGGTGCCCGACGGGCGCAGCAGGACGCGTCCCTTGCCGTTCAGCGAGCGCTCGGCGTCGGTCTGCGCCTGCTTGATGCCGTCGTGCTTCTCCCACTTGAAGCCGCGCGGCACTTTCACGTTGAGCAGCACCTGGGGATACATCACGAGGCTCGCGGTCAGCTCGGCGAGCGAGCGCTCCGATTCGCGAACCGCGTGCAGCACCTGCAGCGCCGAGACGATGCCGTCGCCGGTGGTGTGCTTGTCGAGGCAGATGAGGTGGCCGGAGTTCTCGCCGCCGAGCTCCCAGCCCTGCTCGCGCATCAGTTCCAGCACGTAGCGGTCGCCGACGCGCGCGCGGCCGAAGCCGACGCCGAGGCGTGCCATCGCCTTCTCGAACGCGAGGTTGGTCATCAGCGTGCCGGCGACGCCTTTCAGCGCGCGCTTGCTGGCGCGCTGTCCAGCAATGACGAACAGCAGCTCGTCGCCGTCGTAGGCCCGGCCCTGCGCGTCGACGATGGTGACGCGGTCGCCGTCGCCGTCGAGGGCGACGCCGAGATCGGCCTTCTGCGCCGCCACCTCGTGCTTCAGCGCCCCGGGCGAGGTGGCGCCGACCTTGTCGTTGATGTTGAAGCCATCGGGCTTGACGCCGATCGCGACCACTTCGGCGCCGAGCTCGTGGAACACGTTCGGCGCGATGTTGTAGGCGGCGCCGTGCGCGCAGTCGACGACGAGTTTGAGGCCTTTGAGGTCGAGCTCGTTCGGGAAGGTCGATTTGCAGAACTCGATGTAGCGCCCGCCGGCATCCTCGCGGCGGCGTACCTTGCCGAGCTGCGACGACTGGTTGCAGCCCATCGGCTGCTCCATCTGCGCCTCGATCGCCGCCTCGGTCTCGTCGGGCAGCTTGAAGCCGTCGCTGGAGAAGAACTTGATGCCGTTGTCGGCGTAGGGATTGTGCGAGGCGCTGATCACGACGCCGGCCGAGAGCCGCAGCGCGCGCGTGAGGTACGCGACCGCCGGCGTGGTGACCGGCCCGCACATGTGCACGTCGACGCCGGCGGCGGAGAAGCCGGCTTCGAGCGCCGACTCGATCATGTAGCCCGAGATGCGCGTGTCCTTGCCGATCACGACCGCTGGATCCTGGCCCTGCCCCGACAGCACTTTGCCCGCCGCGTAGCCCAGGCGCATGACGAAATCCGGCGTCATCGGGGCCTCGCCCACCGTGCCGCGTACGCCGTCGGTGCCGAAATATTTGCGCGTCATGCCGTCCTCATTTGCAACCTGAGCGCCTCCCACACCGCAACGACGTCCCGTGTCTCCTTGACATCGTGCACGCGAAGTATAGTCGCGCCGCTTTGCAGGGCCAGCAGCGCCATGGCCAGGCTGCCCGGCAGCCGCTCGCCTGCGGCACGCCCGGTAACCTTGCCGATGGTCGATTTGCGGGACAGCCCGGCCAGCAGCGGTGCACCGATATCCCGGAACTCCGCCAGGCGCAGCAGCAGCGTGAGATTGTGCGCAGCCGTCTTGCCGAAGCCGAAGCCCGGGTCGACCACCAGGCGCTCGCGCTGGATGCCCGCCGCCTCGCATGCCCGGAGTCTGTGCCGCAGGAATTGCTTCACTTCGGCCACGACGTCATCGTAGTGCGGCTCCTGTTGCATGGTCGCCGGCTCGCCCTTCATGTGCATGAGACAGACGGCGCATCGGCTGGAGCGCACGGCTTCAAGGGCACCCGGCGCCTGGAGCGCCTGCACGTCGTTGATCATCGAGGCCCCGGCCTCGAGTGCCGCGCGCATCACGCCCGGGCGGCGGGTATCGACCGAGACGCAGAGATCGTGGATTTTTTCCAGCACCGGCAGCACGCGCTGGAGCTCTTCGGCTTCGGACACGGGCGCAGCGCCAGGACGCGTCGACTCGCCGCCGATGTCGATGATGTCGGCGCCGTCCGCGGCCAGCTTGCGGGCGTGCTCGACGGCGGCGTGCGCCTCGAGAAACAGGCCGCCGTCGGAAAAAGAATCGGGCGTGATGTTCACCACGCCCATGACCAGGGGTTTCGCTAGCGGTAGCTCGAACCTACCGCACTGGAGAAAATCAGGCGGCAGGCGTGGGCGCGGTCGCGCCTTCTGCACCGCCGTCGCTCGCCGGCGGCTTGGCCTGCTGCGAGCTCGAAGGCTTGGGCGGCCGCGGCGGCTTGCCGGCCATGATGTCGCCGATCTGGTCGGCGTCGATGGTCTCGAACTCGAGCAGCGCCTTGGTCATCGCCTCGACCTTGTCGCGATTGTCCTCGAGCAGCTTGCGCGCCAGGCGGTACTGCATGTCGATGATGCGGCGGATCTCGCCGTCGACCTTCTGCATGGTCGCTTCCGACACGCTCTTGTGCGTGGTGACCGAGCGGCCGAGGAACACCTCGCCCTCGTTCTCGCCGTACACCATCGGCCCGAGCTCGTCGGACATGCCCCATTGCGTCACCATGCGGCGCGCGATCTCGGTGGCGCGCTCGAAGTCGTTGGCCGCGCCGGTGGTCATCTGCTTCATGAACAGCTCTTCGGAGATGCGCCCGCCGAACAGCACCGCGATCATGTTGAGCAGGCGGTCGCGGTCCTGGCTGTAGCGGTCCTCGGTCGGCAGCTGCATCGTCACGCCGAGCGCGCGGCCGCGCGGAATGATGGTGACCTTGTGCACCGGATCGGTCTTCGGCAGCAGGCGCGCGACGATCGCGTGGCCGGACTCGTGGTAGGCGGTGTTCCTGCGCTCTTCCTCGGGCATGACCATCGAGCGGCGCTCGGCGCCCATGATGATCTTGTCCTTGGCGCGCTCGAAGTCATCCATCTCGACCAGGCGCTTGCTGCCGCGCGCGGCGAACAGGGCCGCCTCGTTCACCAGGTTGGCCAAGTCGGCGCCGGAGAAGCCCGGCGTGCCGCGCGCAATGATGTCGGCCTTGACGTCCGGCGCGAGCGGCACCTTGCGCATATGGACTTTGAGAATTTCCTCGCGGCCGCGGATATCCGGCAGCGGCACCACCACCTGGCGGTCGAAGCGGCCCGGGCGCAGCAGCGCCGGGTCGAGCACATCGGGCCGGTTGGTCGCGGCGATCACGATCACGCCCATGGTGGCTTCGAAGCCATCCATTTCGACGAGCAATTGATTGAGCGTCTGCTCGCGCTCATCGTTGCCGCCGCCGAGGCCCGCACCGCGCTGGCGGCCGACCGCGTCGATCTCGTCGATGAAGACGATGCACGGCGCATGCTTTTTGGCTTGCTCAAACATATCCCGGACGCGCGCCGCGCCGACGCCCACGAACATCTCGACGAAGTCCGAGCCCGAGATCGAGAAGAACGGCACCTTGGCCTCGCCGGCGATCGCACGTGCAAGCAGCGTCTTGCCGGTGCCGGGGTTGCCGACCATCAGCACGCCGCGCGGGATGCGGCCGCCGAGCTTCTGGAACTTGGAGGGGTCGCGCAGGAAGTCGACCAGCTCCGCCACTTCCTCCTTGGCCTCTTCGCAGCCGGCCACATCGGCGAACGTCACGGTGTTGGTGGATTCATCCAGCATCCGCGCGCGCGACTTGCCGAACGAGAACGCGCCGCCGCGGCCGCCGCCCTGCATCTGGCGCATGAAGAAGATCCACACGCCGATGAGCAGCAGCATCGGGAACCACGAGACGAAGATGTTCATGAGGAGCGACGGCTCCTCTTCCGGCTTGGCCTCGACCTTGACGCCGTACTTGAGAAGATCGGAAACCAGCCAGATGTCGCCCGGCGAGTAGCTGGTGACGCGCTTGCCGTCGGCGGTGGTCGCCTTGAGCTGGCGGCCTTCGATGGTGACCTTGGCGATGCGCCCGGCCTTCACCTCGTCCAGGAACTGCGAATACTCCATCGGCGCCTGCGCCGCCTGGCGGGTATTGAACTGGTTGAACACGGTCATCAGCACGAGCCCGATTACGAGCCAGATGACCAGGTTCTTAAGCATGTTGTTCAAAGACTTACTCCTGTTTTCTGAGACCGCTGCAGAGGGTCCATCTTACGCGTGTTTGGTCCGAAATGCGCTCGCTACGACATAGGTTTCCCGTGACTCGCCGCGCGAGGCTTCGGGCTTGCGCACTGCCACTTTGACGAACTCATGTTTCAAACGTTGCAGAACTTCGTTGAACGCTTCGCCCTGGAAGGCTTTCACCACGAATATGCCGTTCGGTTTCAGCGCTTTCTGGCAGAGCTCGAGCGCGGCGTAGGTCAATTCGGCGGCGCGCGCCTGGTCGACGTTTGCTATACCCGACAGATTGGGCAGGACGTCGGAAAGAATGACGTCCGCTCTGCGGCCTTCGAGAGCTTCGAGGAGCTTTGCGTCGCGAAAGTCGCCTTTGAGCACGGTCACCCCAGAGATGGGGGCAATCTCGAGCAGATCAACGGCAATCACCTTGCCGCCGGGCCGGGTCTTCTCGGCGGCGATCTGCGACCAGCTGCCCGGTGCCGCGCCCAGGTCGAGGACCGTGGCGCCGGGGCGGAAGAGCTTTTCGCGTTGATCCATCTCGAGCAGCTTATAGGCGGCGCGCGAGCGATAGCCCTGCCCGCGCGCCTTGCGAACGTAGGGATCGGTCACGTGCCGGCGCAGCCACTCCTTGCTCGATTTCGCCACGCCGCTACGTTACACGCTACGCCCGATTTCTCGCTGCAAGCGTGCTGATCAGGCCGTCGATGCCGTGGTTGCGCACCTCCTCGGTGAATGTCGTTCGATAGGTCGCCACGAGGCTGATGCCGGCCACCCTGATGTCGAATACCTTCCACCCTGATTCGCCCTTCGCCAGGTCATACTCGACCATGATCGACTCGGCGCCGGGCTGCCGGATGCGCGTGCGCACAGTGACCTCGGCATCCTGGGGCTTGGCGCGCAGCGGCATGACCTCGATTGCCTGGTCGCGGTAGCTCCCGAGCGCGCCGGAATAGGTGCGCACCAAGAGGCGCGTGAATTCGCGCACCAGCTCGTCCTGTTGCTGCGGCGTCGCGCGCCGCCAGTTCGCGCCGACCGCGATCTGCGTCGCACGGCGGGCATCGAAATGCGGCAGCAGCTTCGCTTCCACCAGAGCGCGCAGCTTCGCCGGCTCGCCGGTGCGGATGTCCTTATCCTGCGTCACCTCCGCAGAGACACGCTTGAGAAGCGCGTCGGGAGCTTCCTCGAGCGCCAGGGCCGGCGCCGCGAGCAGCGCGCCGCTCAGTGCGCCTATCAGCGCGAGCGATGCCGATAGAGCCATAGCAATGCCGCGATGAGTGTGCCGCCCGGAAGCAGGAGCTCCAGCAGCAGATAAGGGCTGGCTTCGCGGGCGGCGTGGATGAGCCGATTCATGCCCTCATCGTGGGCGGCTCACCCTGCGGCGCCGTGTCCGTTCGGCGCCGCCGCGTTACGGCTGTAACTCAGTCCGCCTTGATGTTGGCCTGCTTGACCACCCCGCTCCAGCGCTCGATGTCGGACTTGATTACGGCGCGGAACTTCTCCGGGCTGCCGCCGGCCGGCGCCACGCCGTCGGTCGCGAGAAGGTCGGCGACGTCCTTGGACTTGAGCGCGTCGTTGGCCGCCTGGTTGATGCGCTCCACGACGGCGACCGGCAGTCCCTTGGGACCGACCAAGCCATGCCACAGCACGACCTGATAGCCCGGCACGCCCGCTTCGGCGACCGTCGGCAGCTCGGGCGCAGCGCCGATGCGCTGCGGCGTCGTCACTGCAAGGCCGCGCAAGCGCCCCGACTTGATGAACTGCAGGCTGGTCGCGACGCTGCCGAAGATGAGCTGCGTGTTGCCGGCAATGGTGTCGTTGAGTGCCGGCCCGGTGCCCTTGTAAGGCACGTGGACCATCTTGATCTTCGCCATCTCGAGGAACAGCTCGCTCGCAAGATGCGTGATGCTGCCCGAGCCGGCCGAGGCATAGGAGAGCTTGTCGGGCTCCTTGCGCGCATAGTCGATCAGCTCCTTTAGCGTCTTCGCCGGCACCGAAGGATGCACCGCCACCACGAACGGTCCCTGCGAGAGCTGCACGATCGGCGAGATGTCGTTCACCGGGTCGAATGAGAGCTTGTAGATGCTCGGGTTGACGGTGTAGCTGCCGGCAATGAGGAGCAGCGTGTAGCCGTCCGGCGCCGACTTCACGGCAAACTCGGCGCCCAGGTTGCCGCCCGCGCCGGGCTTGTTCTCCACGATCACCTGCTGCCCGAGCCGCTCGGTGAGCTTCTGCGCGACCAGCCGGGCGATGAAATCGGTGCCGCCGCCGGGCGCGAACGGCGCAATGATGCGCACCGGCTTCGCCGGATAGGTCTGCGAAAAACTCGTGCCCGCCGCGAACGCGGCGAGCACGAGGACTGCACCAGAGAGCAGTGTTTTCACTCTAGAACCGTGTACGGATGCCGATCCCGAACTCGTTCTGGTCCGGCTTGCCGAAGGAGCGCGGATCGGCCCAGCCGTCCTTGGTCTTCATGCGATCGGCCACGAGGTAGACCTCGGTGCTGCGGTCGAAGTGATAGAAGACCGAGGCGTAGATCGTGCCCTTGGTCCCCGTCTGGACGGCGGTGATCCCCGTGGTGTCGGCATAGGGGTTGCGCATCACGACCACGCCGCCGCTGGCCTGCGCGCCTGCGTTGTTCGCCTTGAAATGCGCATAGCCGAGCTCGTAGTCGAGCTTGCCGGGGGGCGCGAGCCTCGCCGACAGCGTCCAGGCGTTGTCGCTGCGGTTGCCGAACGCCGCGGGCTGCTCCGCCGTGTAGTGGAAGATGCCGCCGAATACGCGCACCATCGGGCCGATTCCCGCATTGCCGCCAAGGGCGTAGGACTTGTGCTTGAACTGGGTCGCGGTGACCGCGGTGCTGCTCTTGTCGGACTGGTTGTAGAAGCCGGAGACGTTGAACACGCCGCCGTTCCAGGCGAGTCCCGCCGAGTTCGAAGTGTTGCGGTTGTTCTCCCCGGCGACCGGATCGTTGCCGGCGCCTGGGCTCTGGAACTGGTGGCCCACGCCGGCCATGAACGGGCCGATTTGCTTCTTGTAGACCACGCCGCGGTCCCAGCGCGTACCGCTCGGGCTCGCCGCGTAGTTGATGAGCTGCTTGAAGTTGTTGGTGTTGGTCCAGCCGCGCTCTTCATACGTCACCTGGCCGTCGGACGTGTAGGGGTCGCCCCAGTTGCCCGCGAAGTCGCGCGCGAGCGTGTTCTGGCGGCCCATCGTCAGCTTGCCCAGGGCATCGCCGTAGAAGCCGACCCACGCATCGCGGTTGAAGATCGTTCCCGGCGTGTCCATGTTGCCGGTGGCGACGACGTATTCGCCTTCGAGCTTGAAAATGACCGAGGGCGCGCCGTCGGGCAGGTTGCGCGAGCCCATGATTCCCCAGCGCGCGCCGCTGAACCAGGGCGTGTCGAAGTTGCTCAGTCGGTCGCCCGCGGCGTCGGCGTTGTTCCGCGAGACGAACGTGAAGTCGAGCAGCCCGTAGAGCGACAGATCGAGTCCCGGCCGGTGCATTGCGATGCCGTCACGCCGCGCAGAGACCTCGCGCAGCACGTCGCGTTCCCCTTGTGTTTGCGCATAAGCGCCGTTTGCGGCGAGCGCCGCGACCGCGAGCACGATGGCTCGACGCGGTAAGCGATTCATGGTCTTCCCCTCTGAAATTAAGCGCCCCCAGTGGACGCGCGGTGCAAGATAGAAAGCCGAAGCTTTCGGAGCGCTTTCAGCGCGCGCGGGCGTTGCCGGCGCGCCACGCGCGCGCCGTTACCGCAGTGCAATGACAGCGGGCGGCAAGCTTGTTGTGGCTAGAATCAACACGGGGCCGGCGTCGGTTTCACGCCGGTGAGGAGGTCAATGAGGACTTTTCTGAGCGCGGTTGCGCTCGCCGTCGTCGTCGCCACGCCCGCGTTCGCGCAGGGGCGGATCGTTGTCACGATCGGCGGCAGCGACAAGGTGGTCTACCTGCCGGCGAAACTCGCCGAGCGGCTCGGCTATTTCCAGGCGCAGGGCGTCGAGGTCGAGCTGCGCAGCGAGGCCGCGGGCGTCGAGGCGCGCGACGCGCTGCTGTCAGGCGCGGTACAGGGCGTGGTCGGCTTCTACGATCACACCATCGCGCTGCAGGCGAAGGGCAAGCTGGTGCAATCGGTGGTGCAATTCACCGTCGCGCCGGGCGAGGCGCTGCTGGTGTCGGCGCGCAGCGCCGCGACCATGCGCTCCCCCGCCGACCTGCGAGGGCGCATCGTCGGGGTCACCGGTCTTGGCTCGTCGACCAGCTTCCTCACGCACTATCTCGCGCTGACCCATGGCGTGAAACCGAACGAGGTCAACCTGGTTCCGGCGGGCGCGGGCAACCGGTTCATCGCCGCGATGCGCGAAGGCACGATCGACGCCGGCATGACGACCGAGCCGACGATTTCGCGGCTGCTGAAAAGCGGCGAGGCGCAGCTCCTGGTCGACCTGCGCACTCCCGAGGCGACGACCAGGGCGCTGGGCGGGCTGTACCCGTCGGCCTGCCTCTACCTCAACAGCACCTGGGCCGAGCGCAACCGTCCCCAGGTGCAGCGCATGGTCAACGCGCTGGTGAACGCGCTGGTCTACATCCATTCGCACAGCGGCGAGGAGATCGCGGCGGCGATGCCGGCGGAGTACTACGCCGGCGACCGCGCGCTCTACGTGAAAGCAATCAATGCGGCCAAGCCGATGTTCACGCTCGACGGTCGCATGCCGCAGTCGGGCCCGGCCACGGTGCTGAAGGTGATGAGCGCGATCGATCGCAACGTGCAGTACAAGAATATCGATCTCGCGAAGACCTTCACCGGCGAGTTCGTGGCTGCCGCGCGCGTCGAGCCGCGGCCCATGGCCGCAGCGGCCGGGCGCTAGGCGAACACCACCGACACCACCAGTCCTGTGCCGCGCGGCGGGTCGGACAGTTGAACGCTCGCCCGGCTGGCGGCGGCGATCTCCCGCACGATCGGCAGGCCGAGCCCCGAGCCGCCGGGACCGTCGTCATGCAGGCGGTAGAAGCGCTCGAACACGCGCTCGCGCTGCTCCGCGGGAATCCCCGGGCCGTTGTCCTCGATGCGCAGCGTTACGCGCTGATCACCGCCGTCGATCGCGGCGGTCACCACGCCGCCGCGCGGCGCATAGCGGATGCCGTTGTCCACCAGGTTGGCGACCAGCTCGTGCAGCATTGAAGGCGCGCCGCGCACCAGCGCGCCGCCTCGCTGCTCGAAGCCCAGATCGATCTCCTTGGCTTGCGCGCTCGCGGCGTGCTCCTCGAGCACCCGCTTGACCACTTCGGCAAGGTCGACCTCGGTCTGGCGATCCTCGGCGTGCGCCGCGGCTTCGGCCATGAACAGCGTGAGGAGCTGGTTGACCAGGCGAATACCGTCGCGCACACCGTCGCGGATCGCCTGCAGCGCGTCCTGGCGCACCGCGGCGTCCTCGCTGCGCAGCGCGAAGCTCACCTGCGTGTTGAGCACGCTGAGAGCGGTGCGCAGCTGGTGGGAGGCATAGGCGACGAAGCGGCCGTGCGCCGCCATGTGCTCGTCCAGGCGGCGCACGTACTCGTTCACCGCCGTGACCAGCGGCGCGAGCTCCTGCGGCACCGGGCCGGGATCGAGCGGCTCGAGGGCGCCGGGGCGCCGCTCGAGCACCGCGTCGCGCAGGCGAATCAGCGGCCGCAGCCCGAAGCGCAGGCCGAGCCACATCAGAACGATCGCGAGGGCGAGCATGATCAACTGGTGGACGATCGCCTGCTCCCAGATCTGGCTCGCGAGCTCGCGATGCGAGCGCAGCGTCTGCGCCACCTCGATCAGCACCACCTGCGGCTCGGGCGCGCCGATCAGCGGATGCGCGAACGCGGCGACGCGCACCGGCTCGCCGCGCATCGTCGCATCGAAGTGCGTGAATTCCTCGCTCGACAGGGACTGCGCCGGCGACGCCAGCTCGGGGTAGCCGAGCAGCAGCGCGCCGCGCGGCGAGACCACGCGATAGTAGACGCGGTCGCGGCTCGCCGATTCGAACAGCTCGAGCGCCGCCGGCGGCACTTCCACGTGCAGCTCACCCGCGCGGTAATAGGTCTGCTCGGCAATGATGCGCACCGCGCCGAGCAGCATGCGGTCCTGCACCGCCGTTGCGGTGGCGGACGCATCGCGAAAGCTCAGCCAGGTATTGACCGCCACCAGAAAGCCCAAAGGCACCAGCAGCCACGCCAAGAGCTGCAGCCGCAGGCTGCTAAGCATGGCGCGGCTTCAGCAGATAGCCGAGCCCGCGCAGGGTGAAGATCGCCGCATCGCAGGGCTCGAGCTTCTTGCGCAGGCGCGACACGTAGATCTCGATCGCGTCGGCATCGGTGCTGTCGTTCATCGCGAACAGGCCGTCGGCGATCGCCTGCTTGCTGACCGTCTTGCCCTGCTTGACCATCAGCGCTTCGAGCACCGCGTGCTCGCGCGGCGGCAGCGGCAGCGGCCGCTCCGCGATCGAGAACTGGCGCGTGTTGCTGTCGTAGCGCAGCGAGCCGCATTCGAGCAGCGGGTTGCGGTTCTGCGTGGCGCGGCGCAGGATGGCACGGATGCGGGCGTCGAGCTCGCCGACGTCGAACGGCTTGGGCATGTAGTCGTCGGCGCCGCCGTTCAATCCCTGGATGCGCCCTTCGAGCGTATTGGTCGCCGTGAGAATCAGCACCGGGACATTGCTGCCGCGCCCGCGCAGGCGTTTCAGCACCTCGTGGCCGCCGAGCTTCGGCAGCGACAGATCCAGGATCACCAGGTCGTAGGCCTGGGTGTGCAGCAGGTGGTCGGCGTCCGCGCCGTTGAGGGCGCAGTCCACCGAGAAGCGGTTGTGGCGCAGGCTGCGCGCGAGCCACTCGGAAAGCGACGCATTGTCCTCGACGAGCAGCAGGCGCATGGGGGAAGCGAGCTTACCTCACTCGCCCGTCGCCGGCGTGCTCAGTGATGCGTCGGCGGCGTGCTTGCCGTGTTGAGGTCCGGCTGGCCCCGCTTCCGCGAGAGCAGCGTCGCCTCTCGCGCCGTGGGAACGCGCAGATGCGGCCTGAGCGGATGGCGCAGCGAGCGGCGCGCCAGCAGCGTGCGCAGCTTGTCGTCGGCCATGTCGGACTGCGCCAGGCGCCTTACCTGTCCCGCCTCGACCGCGGCGATGGGCAGCCCGTCGCGATAGAGGATGCGGTTCCTATGTATCCCCGCCACCCGGTCCTCCGGCGTGAGGATGCCGACCAGGTTCAGCGGATCGACGGCGCTCAGCACGATGAGCTCATCGATCTTCTCCATCTTCCTCACCGCGCGCAGCCTGCCGACCGCATCGGCGGCGGCGAACTGCTCGCCGCCGAAGCCGGCGACGAAGCGCCCGCCGCGGATCTCGCCGCGCGCTTCGAGGCGCCGGTAGACGCGCACCAGGTCGCGCCAGGGCGGCAGCTGCGACTCGCGTTGCAACATCGATCGGAAGACGACGCCGTAGCGCTTGAGCAGCGTGCGTGCGACCGCCTCGACGTCATCGCTCTTGTCCGCGACCAGCAACGACCAGCGCCCCGCCGTCTCCACCAAAGTTTTTCGTTTGTCGATCGGAGCGAGCAGTGCGCGCAATCCCGCAAAGCTGTCGGCGGTGGCAACGCCCGCGCCTGCCAGCTCCGCCAGCCCGCGCTCGACGAACGCCGGCAGCAGGCCGGTTGCTTTCACCAGCTCGTGGAAGAACGATGCGCCGCGCTGCTCCAGCGCCTCGCGGACTGCAGCCGCTTCCGATGAGAACTCGGCCCCGGGATCGCCCGCGGCTTTCCAGACGTTGGCGTGCTCGCGAAGCAACAGCGCTATCGGCGAGCTGCGTAGCGGTGCGCGGCTTCCCGCTGTCAGGCGTCCCCAGGCCACGCGGCCGCTCAGGCACAGTTGATCGAGCTGCTCGGCGCCGTAGTCCGCGACGCGGGCAGGAAGCACGTCGTACTCCCAGCCGGCGGCGGCGAGCTCGAAACCTTCGAGCTGCTCGACCACCGCCGCAAGACCTTCGGCGCCTTGCACCTGATCCTCGCCGGCAACGTGCTGCCAGTGGAACAGGAAGCGCAGGAAGTCGGCCGCGCTCACCGGCTCGATTTCCGATCTCAATTTATTGAGGGTATAGCGATGGATGCGCGCCAGCAGCCGCCGGTCGCACCATTCGAGTTCTGCGGTTCCCGGTGTGAAACGCCCGCGAAGTATGCGGCCTTGCGTCTCAAGCGCGATGAGCGCGATCTCAGCGTCCGGCATGTCGAGCTGGCGCTCGGTGACCGGGCCGAGCACTTCCAGCCGGCTCGCGATGATCTCCAGCACATCATCGCCGATACGCTCGAGCGCAAACCATGCGCCGCCGCGCCGCACGGCTCTTTCCCCGAGGGATTGCAACAGGGGCAACCAGTGCGGCGCTAATTCCGACTGCTTGATGTAGCCCGCGACCATCAGCGCGTCGTACATCTCGTCGGCGGTGTTCGCGACCGGCCAGGCTTCCTGGCGCACGCGCTCGATCGCCGCCGGGTCGAGCGCGCCGAGGTCGTCGGCATTGCGCAGCTCGGTGGCGCGGCGCGTATGGACGGCGCGGGTGCGGCGCTCTTCCAGCGGCGCGTCATCGAGGAAGGTGTACACCGCGGAGTTGAGCAGCTCATGGCTCAGCACCGACGGCTCCGGCGTGTCGCGCGCCACGGTCTGGATCTCGCCGGCAAACAGGCGCCGGAGCTGCGCTTCGAGGCCGTGGAGGTCCACCGCCTCCTCGAGCGAGTCGCGCAGCGCCTGGTTGACCAGCGGATGGTCCGGAATCTCGCGCGCTCCGGGCAGGTTATCCTGGCACGCGGCGGCGTCGGGGAAGGCCGCCTGCAGCAAATCCTCGGCGTACATGCGCTGCAGCTGGTTCGGCACGCGCGCGCCGCCGCGGTTGCGCGGCACGGCGAGCGCGAGCGTGGTGCTCCAGCGCCAACGCGTCTCGAAGATCGGCGAATCCAGGATTGCCTGCTTCAGCGTCTCGCCCACCGTGTTCGGATGGAGGTAGCGGAACACTTCCTCCAGCGGGAACGAATGCGACGCGCCAAGCGAGAGGATGATCCCCTCCTCGGTCGCCGCGGCCTGCAGCTCGAAGTTGAAGCCCTGGCAGAACTTCTTGCGCAGCGCGAGTCCCCAGGCGCGGTTGACGCGGCTGCCAAAGGGCGCGTGCAGCACGAGCTGCATGCCACCCGATTCGTCGAAGAAGCGCTCGAGGGCCAGCTGATCCACCGTCGGAATGACGCCGAGGCTGCGCTTTGCTTCCGCCAGGTAATGCGCGATCTGCTCTGCCGCGCTTTGGCTCAAACGATAGTCCGAAGTCAAAAGCGCGATGGCGCCATCCAGCTCGCCCGGCTTGCGCGGCTCGTCGGGTCCTGGGAGCTCGAAGTCCACTGCGGCGCGCAGCTGCGACACCGCCGCGCTCATCTCGTCGGAGCGCGCCGGCGCCTCGCCCAGCCAGAACGGCATCGACGGCGGCTGGCCCTGCGCATCCGCCACGCGCACCACGCCGTTGCCGATCCGCAGGATGCGCCACGAGGTATTGCCGAGCTGGAACACATCGCCCGGCAGCGATTCGATGGCGAAGTCCTCGTTCAGGGTGCCGACGAAGTGGCCCTCGGGCTCGAGGACCACCCGGTAATCGAATACTTCCGGGATGGCGCCGCCATTGATGATCGCGCTCATGCGGGAGCCTTTGCGCGCCCGCAGCTTGTGATTGAGCGAGTCGTAGTGCAGCAGCGCGCCCCGCCGTCCCCGCCGCGTGGCATAGCCGCGGGCCAGCATTTCGACCACCTCGTCAAAATCCTTCTTTTGAAGATTCCTGTACGGGTAGGCCCGCCGGCAGAGGTCGAAGAGCGCCTGCTCGTCCCATTCTTCCTCGGCCGCGGTCTCGGCGACGATCTGCTGCGCGAGTACATCGAGCGGCCGGTCGGGCACGCTGATGCGATCGAGCTCGCCGTCGTGGACCGCGCGCACCATCGCCGCGCATTCGATCAGGTCGTCGCGCGTCAGCGGGAAGATGCGGCCCTTCGGCACGCCCTTGATCGTGTGGCCGGAGCGGCCGACGCGCTGCAGGAAAGTAGCGATGCGATGCGGCGACGAGATCTGGCAAACCAGGTCGACGTGGCCGATGTCGATGCCGAGCTCGAGCGACGCGGTAGCCACCAGGACTTTCAAATCTCCATTTCTCAACTTTTGTTCCGCTTCGAGGCGCGCTTCCTTGGCCAGGCTGCCGTGGTGAGCAGCGACGTTTTGCGCACCAAGGCGCTCGGAGAGCTGATGGGCCATGCGCTCGGCGAGCCGGCGGGTGTTGACGGTAATGAGCGTGGTGCGGTGCCCTTCGATGAGCTGCACCAGCCGCTGATAGATCTCGGCCCAGACCTCGTGCGACATCACCGCCTCGAGCGGCGAGCTCGGCACCTCGACCGCGAGGTCCATCTTGCGCCGGTGGCCGCGATCCACCACCGTCGCAGCGCGCGCCGGGCTCAGGAACTTGGCCACTTCTTCTATCGGCTTCTGCGTCGCCGAGAGGCCGATGCGCTGCAGCTTCCGGCCGCAGACGTGGTCGAGCCGCTCGAGCGATAGCGCGAGGTGCGCGCCGCGGCGCGACTGCAGGACGGCATGGATCTCGTCGACGATCACCACCCGCACGGTCTTCAGCATGTTCCGCGAGCGCTCCGCGGTCAGCAGCAGGTACAACGATTCCGGCGTCGTGACCAGGATGTGCGGCGGCGTGCGCAGCATCGCGGCGCGCTCGTTCTGCGGCGTGTCGCCGCTGCGCACGGCCGCGGTAATTTTTACCGGGGACAGAGCATGAATCTCGCGGCGCGGTACCGCCAGGTTCTTGTGGATGTCGGCCGAAAGCGCCTTGAGCGGCGAGACGTAGATGACGCGCACCTCATCCGGCAGCCCGCCCTGCTCCACGCCTTCGCGCAGGAGCTGATCGAGGGCGGTCAGGAAGGCGGCGAGCGTCTTGCCGGAGCCGGTGGGCGCCGCGATGAGCGTATCGTCCCCGCGCCGAATAGCGCTCCAGCCGTCGAGCTGTGCCTCAGTAGGTTCTGCGAACCGGCTGGCCCACCATTGGCGCAGGACCGGATGAAAATCGAGGGGTAGCAAGGTTGCTATTTTGACATTAGATTGCGCCATTCATTCATGCCGCATCACAGCCTGACTTCCGCCGAGCGCAAAGAACTCAAAGCGCGTGCCCATAAGCTCGACCCGGTCGTAATGATCGGCGCCAAAGGCCTCACCGACGAGGTGGTGAAGGAAGTCGAGTTGGCGCTGAAAGCGCACGAGCTGATCAAGGTGCGCGCGCCGAGCCTGGAACGCGATGCTCGCGCGGTGGTTTTCCAGGCCATGTGCGAACGCACCGGCGCTGAAGCGGTGCAGATAGTCGGAAAAGTTTGCGTCCTCTACCGGAAACGCGATGAGTAAGCCCTCGGGGCTGCTGACCTTGGACGAGCTCGACAACCTCATCAAGCAGGACGAGGTCGAGACAGTGGTCGTGGGTTTCACCGACCATTACGGGCGCCTGCTCGGCAAACGCTACGACGCCGAGCTGTTCGTCGAAGAGATCGCCAGGCAGGGTGCGCATGCCTGCGACTATCTCCTCACGGTCGACATGGAGATGGATCCGGTCCCGGGCTACAAGTTCGCCAACTGGGAGCTCGGCTACGGCGACTTCCACCTCGTGCCGGACATGAGCACGCTGCGCCGCGCGAGCTGGCTCGAGAAAAGCGCGCTCGTCATCTGCGACGTGAAGGACGAGAAGAGCCACGAGCTGGTGAGCGTCGCGCCGCGCTCGATCCTGCGGCGGCAGGTCGATGCTGCCCGCAAATTGAATTTTCAAACGTTCGCGGCAACGGAGCTCGAGCACTATCTCTTCCGCACCAGCTACCGCGACGCCGCACAGAAGGGTTACCGCGACCTCGAGGCGGCCGGCTGGTACCTCGAGGACTATCACATCCTGCAGGGCACCCGCACCGAGAGCTTCCATGCCGCCGCGCGGCGCCACCTCAAACAGTCCGGCGTGCCGGTCGAGACCTCGAAGGGCGAATGGGGCAACGGCCAGCACGAGCTGAACGTGCGCTACGCCGAGGCGCTCGACATGGGCGACCGGCACGTGATCTTCAAGCAGTGCCTGAAGGAAGTCGCCGAGGCCGCGGGCATGAGCCTCACCTTCATGGCCAAGCCCGACGCCTCGCAGGCGGGCTCGAGCTGCCATATCCACTTCAGCCTCTGGCGCGACGGCAAGAATGCTTTTCCCGGTGCGCAACAGCTGGGGCGGGCCAAGGTGTCGGATGTCTTCCGCTGGTTCCTCGGCGGCTGGATCGCGCACGTGCCCGATCTCATGCCGTTCTACGCGCCAACCATCAACTCCTACAAACGCTACGTCGACGCTTCGTGGGCACCGACGCGGCTCGCCTGGAGCTACGACAACCGTACCGCCGGCTTCCGCGTGGTCGGCGAAGGCCAGAGCCTGCGCATCGAATGCCGCATCGCCGGCGCCGATGCCAATCCCTATCTGGCGCTAGCGGCGTCACTGGCCTCGGGCCTCGACGGCATCGCCAACAAGATCGAGCCGCCGGAATGCTTCGTCGGTGACGTCTACGCCGCGCGCAATTTGCAGCGCGTGCCTTACACGTTGGCCCAGTCGGTCGAGTCATTCGAGAAGAGCGACTTCGCCAAGCGCGCCTTCGGCGCTGACGTGGTGGAGCACTATGCACATTTCTTCCGCACCGAGGTGGCGGCCTTCGACAAGGCAGTCACCGACTGGGAACGCAAACGATATTTCGAACGAATATGAGTCGATCGGATATGAGACTTAAGGACAAAGTCGCACTGATTACCGGCGCCGGCAGCGGCATCGGGCGCCAGGCCGCCCTGCTTTTTTCGCGCGAAGGCGCAGCGGTGCTGGTGGTCGACGTGAACGACACCGGAGGCAATGAAACCGTCGCCCTGGTGAAGCAGGCCGGCGGCCAAGCCGCGTACTGCCGCGCCGATGTCTCCAAGGCGGGCGATTGCGAGAACATGGTGGCGCAGGCGGAGAAGGCGTTCGGCAGGCTGAACGTGCTTTTCAACAACGCCGGCATCATGCATCCCAAGGACGACGACGCCGTCTCGACCGACGAGGCGGTGTGGGACCAGACGCTCGATATCAACGCAAAGGGCGTTTTCCTCGGCTGCAAGTACGGCATCCCGGCGCTCAAGCGTGCGGGGGGCGGCTCGGTGATCAACACCGCCTCTTTCGTGGCCCGCCTCGGTGCCGCGACGCCGCAGATCGCCTACACCGCGAGCAAAGGCGCGGTGCTGGCGATGACGCGCGAGCTCGCGGTGATCCACGCGCGGCAGAACATCCGCGTCAACGCGCTGTCGCCCGGGCCGCTGAAAACGGAGCTGCTGATGAGCTTTCTCAACACCGAGGCGAAGAAGCAGCGCCGGCTGGTGCACGTGCCGATGGGCCGCTTCGGCGAGGCCGAGGAGATCGCGAAGGCCGCGCTGTTTCTCGCGAGCGACGACTCGTCCTACATGACCGGCACCGAGTTCCTGGTCGACGGCGGCCTGACGGCGGCCTACGTCACGCCGGAATGATCCGGCGGCCGCAGCTCGACTTCGTGACCGGCGGCAAGCCAGGCATCGAGCCCGCCCTGCAGCGGACGCACCCGCGTATAGCCGAGCTCGATCAGCTTCTTCGCCACCTGCGCCGCCGAGGCTTCGTTCGGGCAGGTGCAGTAGAAGACGATGTCGCGATCCTTCGGCAGCTCCCGCAGCCGCGCGTCGAGTTCCGTCGCGTCCATGGTGAGGGCGCCGGGGATGAAGCGGCTGTCGGCCTTGCGCGCGACCTCGGAACGGACGTCGACAATCACGGGCCGCTTGCCGCGCTCGATCAAGCTGCGCAGCTCCTCGACGGTGATACGCGCGAGCCGCAGCGCGCGATAGAAACGCCGGCGCTCCCACCACTTGAACGCCACATACGCTGCGAACAGCGCGCCCACGAGCACGATCGCCGCCGTGCCGTAGCCCTCGAGGCGCGCGATCAGGCTTTCGATCTGATCGCGGAACAGCATCCCGGCGCCGATTGGAAGGCCCGCCCAGAGCGCGATGCCGATGCCGTTCAGCAGCACGAACGACGGCCAGCCCATGCGCAGCGCGCCGGCGAGCGGCGGTGCAACGGTGGAAAGGCCGGGCACGAACTTCGAGACCACCAGCGCGGCCTTGCCCCAGCGTCCGAAGTGGTACTCGCTCTGGCGCACGCACGAGTCCGGCTCGAGCGAGATGCGGCAGAGGAGCCGCATCACGCGCCGGCCGTAGATGCGCCCGCCAGCGAACCAGAGGCCATCGCCGATGAAGCAGGCGAGGACCGCGACGCCGAACACCGCCGCCGCGGAGATCTCGCCCGCGGCCGCAGCCGCGCCCGCGACGATCAGCGTCGGCACCGCCGGCACCGGCAGGCCCACCTGCTCCACCAGCACGTTGATGAATATCAGCGCGAGGCCGTATCGCGCGATCAGGTCGACGAGCTCTTGCATCCGTGAAGAATACCGCCTCGCTCCAGCGCACGGTCAGCCCGGTCGACGGCTCGGTCTACGTCGAGCGTCCGCTCGCCGGCGATCGCGACATCGAGAACGCGCTCGCCCAGGCGGTCACCGCCCAGGCGAAATGGCGGCAGGTACCGGTCGCCGAGCGCGCGGCGATCGTCCGCCGCATGGTCGAGTGGTGCGTAGCGCGCGCCGACGTGCTCGGCGAGGAGCTCACGCGCCAGATGGGCCGGCCGATCGCCTATACGCCGAACGAGATCCGCCGCGGCTTCCAGGAGCGCGCGCTCTACATGGCGGGCATCGCCGAAGCCGCGCTTGCCGACATTTCAATCACCCCCGGCCGCCGTTTCATCCGGCGCGCGCCGCTCGGCGTCGTGCTGGTGCTCGCGCCGTGGAACTATCCGTGGCTCACCTCGGTGAACGCGATCGTGCCGGCGCTGCTCGCCGGCAACAGCGTGCTCCTCAAGATGGCGCAACAGACGCCGCTGGTGGCGGAGCGCTATGCCGAGGCCTTTGCCGCCGCGGGATTGCCGCCGGGCGTGTTCCAGTTCCTGCACCTGAGCCACGCTGCGACCGCCAGGGTCATCGCCGATGCTCGCATCGCATTCGTGGCCTTCACCGGCTCGGTCGAGGGCGGGCACGCGGTGCAGCGCGCCGCGGCCGAGCGCTTCATCGCCACCGGCCTAGAGCTCGGCGGCAAGGATCCCGCTTACGTGCGCGCAGATGCGCCGCTCGCTGCCACGGTGGAGAACCTGGTCGATGGCGCGTTCTTCAACTCCGGTCAATCGTGCTGCGGCGTCGAGCGCATCTACGTGCAGCGCTCGCTATACAAGCCGTTCGTGGACGGCTTCGTCGAGCTGACGAAGAAGTACCGGCTCGGCAACCCGCTCGAGGCGCAGACCACGCTCGGGCCCATGGTCCGCACCGAGGCAGCCGACGCCGTGCGCACGCAGATCCGCGAGGCGCTCGGCAAAGGCGCCCGCGCGCTCATCGATGCCAAATCGTTCCCGGCCGACAAGGACGGCACGCCCTACCTCGCGCCGCAGGTGCTGATCGACGTCGATCACCGCATGCAGGTAATGAGCGAGGAGAGCTTCGGCCCGGTGATCGGCATCATGGCGGTCGACAGCGACGAGCAGGCGATCGCGCTGATGAACGACAGCCG
>Ga0209647_1000178_pt1 | contig 58185 bp, 35 predicted proteins | sample GraSoi_2013_60cm_FD_185827 | JGI IMG/M metagenome (GOLD analysis project Ga0209647, IMG submission 185827) | Grasslands soil microbial communities from the Angelo Coastal Reserve, California, USA - Sample 9_17_2013_60cm (SPAdes) (version 2) | ecosystem: Environmental > Terrestrial > Soil >...
TAGCGCCCTCTCCTTTGCCTCTCCTTTGCCTCTGCCTGTATGGCACTCGGCCAAAAGGGAGAGTATGGCACTCGGCCAAAAGGGAGAGCCCCCTCCCATTAGGGGGGCGCCCCTTGCTTTGCTAGACGCGCGCGAGTGAGGGATAAGCAACCCTAATTTTTAAATTTGAAAAAAAAAGGACCAGAAGGAATTAAGAAATTAAAATAAAACTATTGTTGCAACAATAAATTTATTTGCTTACTCCCCGCCCTCGCAAAGCGATTGTCTCCCTTTTCTTACTTTTATTGTTAATTAAATAAGAATAAAAAGGGTGCAGTCGCTTTGCGAGGGCGGGACGACTCTTCTTGCTTAGTATCCTCCAACACCACCAGCTTTTAGCTATGGAGATCCCCCAAAGGAGGTGGGGGGGGGGGGGGGGGTGGTAACTAGTAAACTAAACTAGAGATAATCAAACTAGGGTCTTATGGCTGAGTGGTCTAAGCGAGGTACTGTTAATACTTTTTACAGAGGTTCGAGTCCTCTTAAGGCCTATTATATAAAAAAAAGATGCTAAATAATAATCATATTTAGCAAAAATATGATTTGCTAAGATATATTTAATAATGAGGAATTTTCCCACCCCCTCCCACCAATATAACCATATTTTCGTTTTTTTTAGGTCCGCCCCCTCCTTTGCCTCTGCCTCTCCTTTGCCTCTGCCTGTATGGCACTCGGCCAAAAGGGAGAGTATGGCACTCTAAAAAGGGAGATTGCAAGTCGCAATGCGAGGGGCCTTTGCGCGCTAGAGGGCGTGGATAAAAAGAAAAAGCGATGACTAAGGACTGGCCCAGCTAAGAAAGTATTAGGATTTTCTATCTCTCTTGCTTAAGTGAGGGTCAAGAAGTCGACCTATACAAAATAGAGGTCTCCAAAGAAGAGTTGCTACGCATAAAATAAAATTTAAAACAGGCTTACTATTGGAAAAGAAAATTAAAAAGATTTAATAAAAAGCCATGATTCCCCTTTTATTAAACCTTTATTTTATTTTATTATTTACTTAAGGTTAATTTTTCTTGTTACACTCTGCCCCACCCTAAAGGTCTCCCCCTCCCTCCCGCGCCCTCCTCTTTTTTATTCTTATTTAATTAACAATAAAAATAAGAAAATAGGAGGCGGGCGCGAGGGGAGGACTGCCTTTTTTATCTTTATTTATTTAAAGAGGCAGGTTAGGATTTAGGACCGGTAATATGGCCAAGAAATACTAGCTTTGCAACCCCCCCCCCTCTCTATAAAATAAATCGCTTTAAGAGGAGTCCTACCAAAGGAAAGATCAATCTTATAAAAAAAGTAAATAATTCATACTCGCAAAGCGAGGTTGTAATAGTTAATGAATTGGATAAATTCAACTAATGCTAAAGAAATAGGTACCCTCTATTTAATTTTTTCAGTTTTTGCTGGAATGATTGGGACCGCCTTTTCTGTGTTAATTAGATTAGAGTTATCCTCTCCAGGTGTTCAAGTATTACAAGGAGACCATCAATTGTTCAATGTAATAATATCCGCCCATGCTTTCATAATGATATTTTTCATGGTTATGCCTGGAATGGTAGGTGGATTTGGTAAATATAAAAATTCTCTAAGCTTCTTCTTTAATAACCCCTCACGCCTGGCGCCCCCCCCTTTTTATCTTTATTTCCCCTCGCTCTTGCAAGGCAAGAGCGAGAGGGGTAGAGATAAAAATAAAGAATTAGGGGAGGGGGCGCAAGGGCGCGACCTGCCTTTTTATTTTAAGAATAAAAATAAGAATAAAGGCAGGTCCTGCGGAGGATACAATAATATTTTAAAAAAAGGAGCTAAATTTAAAAAAGAGGCCCCTTTCTGCTTTAGCAGTCGCTTGCGCAAGAGGAGCAATTCTCTCTCTAAAAGAGGACAACACCTCTTAATTTTAAATAATAATTTTATTATTAATGATTCACTCTTTCTAAGTTGCAAAACAAGTAATTTATTTAGTACCACCTCTGCAAAGGAGAGGCAGGGGATCTTGTCTATTAGCGAGACAGCACTCCCCTCTTTTGCCGCGCCCCTTGCTTTACCAGGCGCAGAGGGATGAGCAAATAAAAATAAACAAATGGAAACTAAGATCAATTTATTAAGATCAAAATTTGGACCATATTTAGCTGGTTTAATTGAAGGTGATGGAACAATAGCCATCCACGAAAATAATAGTAAAATAAAAAAATATAATCCTAAAATTATATTAGTTTTCAAAAAAGCTGATCTTCCTTTAGCTAATTATTTACAAAATATAACTAAATGTGGAACAGTTTTAATTAAACCAGAGAGAGGTTATGTTTTATGGCAAATACAAGATATTGTAAGTATATTTACTATAATTTCTATAATTAATGGTTTTATGAGAACCCCTAAAATAGAAGCATTAAATAGAGCCATAGTTTGGTTAAATAATTATATTAATATAAATAAAGCTAAATTTATCAACCCTCCCAGCGTTAGCGGCGTTAGCGGCGTTAGCGGCGTTAGCGGCGTTAGCGGCGTTAGCGGCGTCGCCTGCGAGGCAGGAACAATGGACCCAGAGAGGATCCACCCCACCCTGCCTACGGCAGGAGAGTGGAGCGATGGGTTGCTTTCTAGCACTAAATTAATTTTATTAAAGATTAATATACTTGAAATTAAACCTTTAGATCAATCACCAATAGATAGAAATGCTTGGCTATCTGGTTTTACTGATGCTGATGGTAATTTTTCTATTAATATTCACAAAAGAACTAATAAAAACACTACAAGGGTTCAATTGTATTATAGATTAGAAATTAATCAAAACTATCATAAATCAGTTGCTCCTGCCTCCCCAAAGGGACTGCCAAAAGGCAGGTCCTGCGGAGGCAAGGAGCAGTTATTAGATAATAAAGAAAACTTTTTTCCAATTATATCTAAAATTGGTTTATTTTTAGGTGTTACAGTTTACAGTAGATCTAGAATTATTAACGATAAAATTTATTATAGCTTTATTGTTAAGAGTTCTAATAAATCAAGTAATTCTGTCGTTTGTGCTTATTTTAATAAATATCCTCTTCTTTCTTCTAAATATTTAGACTTTAAGGATTGGGCTTATATTGTAAAACTACAAAATATAAATAAATTAACTATGTCTTATCTTGACTGTGCTATTAAAATTAGAACAGATTTTAATAAAACAAGAACAACTTTTGTGTGGGATCATTTACAATTTAATAAAGATTATTTTTAACTCTTCAAATTTAAAAAAAAAGAAGAATAATTGCCGTGTTTGACTGTAAAGTCGTTCTTATTACGTTACTATTTGCGGGAAGTTCCTAAAATAATCTTATAGAATTAACTGAAAACTTTATTATAAAAAGCGTACAGTGGTCTTAATAATTAAGATTAATGTTGTTAAATTAAATTAACATAAATGGATAATCCGCAGGAAACCAAAGATTTATATTTTACAAATTAAATTTAGTAGGCTCCTCAGAGACTATACGTAACGCCCCAATTTAAAAACCTGGGTGAAGATATAGTCCAATCATATTTGAAAGAATATGTTAATAAATGAATTATTTCTTACCTATACATTGCGGTAGCCCTGACATGGCATTTCCAAGATTGAACAATATCTCTTTCTGGTTACTACCACCTTCATTATTATTACTTTTAATGAGCTCTTTACTTGAAAATGGTGCAGGTACAGGATGGACTGTTTACAAAAAGGATAAGCAGTCGCTGATTCGTAAGGATCGGGCAATTAAACATCACTCGATGCGGAAAACTCCTCTACATTTGTTTAACCAAAAGCAAAAGTTCGGAGAGAACTACTCACTAAATACTAATCTTTATGGTTCTAGTAAACAATTAGCAGTAAAAATGTTCTCGACGTGGGGACAATCCGCCTGGGGTAATTTTAATAATTCAACTTTATCCCATCAGAGACTAAACGTGATGCAACCTAACGACGAATGGTTCTTACAATGGCTAGTCGGTATGACGGACGGAGATGGGTCTTTTTCTATCTTACGTCAAGGAGACAAGTGGAATCTAACATTCAAAATTTCTCAAAATACTTATAATTTACGAGTTTTATATCATATTAAAAAACAATTAGGAGTAGGTTCAGTTAGTGTAGAATCAAATAGACACATGGCAAGTTTTAGAATCAGAGATAGAAAGATTTTAGGAAGTGTAATTATTCCTATTTTTAATAAATATCCTCTATTGACAACTAAATACTTCAATTATAATAAATTCAAACAAGCATATATTATTCTTGAAAATCCAACATTAACAAAACTGGAAAAAAATAAACTACTTGAAGATTTAAAATCTAAAACACCCTCCCTCTCTGCTTTAGCAGACAAAGGAGAGCAGCCTAGGCAGCCTTTGGGAGAGGTTTATATTTCACCAGCATGGGATAAAATAAAATTACCTCTAGTTAATGCTAACGAGGCTCATAAAATTGTTTCTAAACCATGGTTAATTGGATTTGTAGAAGCTGAAGGTAGTTTTTATTTGGTTTCTAAAGATGCTAATAGAATTGTACACGGATTCGGTATATCTCAAAAATTAGATAAAATAGTATTAGAAGCTATCAAACATATTCTTCATATTTCTACACAAGTATTATACAAAGAAAAATATAATTACTATATACTAGATACAACTAATTCTAGAGGAATAAAAAATGTAACCGAATATTTTTTAAATACTATGAAAGGTATGAAGAGCGTCGAATACAGAATTTGGTCTAGATCTTTTAAGAATCACAAAGGTGATTATGCTGAACTCTATAAAGTTAAAAATATATTACAGAAATTAAGAACAATTAGAGCCGACAATTCATTATGGAATCCTAAATTTTAGGTTGATGGTATAGTCCAAACAACGTTGAGAATCGTTGAATATAACGATAGTATTAAAAAAATATGAGGTTATTAATACAATGTTATCCGCCATTATCAGGAGTTCAATCACATTCAGGAGGTTCTGTAGATCTAGCTATTTTCAGTTTGCATCTAGCTGGTGTATCTTCAATATTAGGTGCTATTAATTTTATTAGTACTACTTTAAATATGAGAACTAATGGGATGTCTTTACATAAACTACCTTTATTTGTATGGGCTATATTTGTAACAGCTATATTACTGTTATTATCTTTACCCGTACTAGCCGGTGCTTATATTGCGCCGGCTCTAAATTTGGCTATTTGCTGGGAAAGCTTATTTAATATTGTAATAGAAAGTCAATCAGCAGGAAACTTAATCGATTTGAATCTTTTAAGGCTCTTCAGAGAATGTACGCCAGAGATAATCTGTTGTAATTTGATATTGTTAAATCCAAATTATGGTTCTAATTCTTCAAATAATAATTATAAATTTATCAGTTATTTAACTGGTTTAATTGAAGGTGATGGTACTATTATTGTACCTAAAACTGAAAGATCTACTAAGGGTAAACTTAACTACCCTTCAATTCAAATAGTTTTCCATTTAAAAGATTTACCTTTAGCTTTACTAATACAGAAGAATTTAGGATTCGGATCTTTAATAAAAAAAAAAGGTTTAAATGCCTATGTTTTATATATTAATGATCAAAAAGGAATTTTAAATTTAGTTAATTTGTTAAATGGTAATATGAAAACACCTAAAATTTTTTCTCTTTATAAATTAATTGATTGGCTTGTTTCAATTAATAAAAATTCTAATTTAAAGAAACTACCTTTGAATAAAGATTCTTTAAATAAAGATGCTTGGTTCTCTGGATTTATTGAATCTGATGGTCATTTTAGTGTTAGGACCACTTTGACAGGTAAATATCCTAAAATAGAATGTAAGTTTGAATTAAGTCAAAGACAAAAAGATCATTTAGGTTATAGTAATGAATTATTTTTAGCAAATATTGCTAAATTTTTAATTGTTTCTCTTAAAAATACAAGAGAAAATACACCTTACCCTCAATATAGACTTAGAACTATGAGTTTAAAAACTAATTTATTATTAGTAGATTATTTAAACGAATACCCTTTATTTGGTTCTAAATTTTTAGACTATAATAATTGGAAAGAAATACTTAATTTATTTAATCCTAAATTTAATTATTCTAAGGAGAATATAGATAACATATTAAATCTTAAATCCAATATGAATGATAAGAGAACTGTTTTTTCTTGGAATCATTTAAATAGATTTTACAACTTGGATTATTAAGATAAATTCCTAACTTCTATGTGAATAGAAGAGTATATATTCTAAATTTGAAAACTTATTTTAAAGTTTTAAGATTGTTACTCCTCTCTCCAGCTCTTAACTTTGATAGGGGTTTATAGATGCCCTCACTTGCCTAGCGACCTCCCTAACCCCCTGCCTTGCGTAGCAACTCCCTTTATCAAGTCTCTTAAATTAAATAAAGATAAAAAAAGGCAGGAGCCTGCCTCTTTTTTTTTAAATAAAGAGTTGCCCCCCTCCCTTAGTGCTAAGGCAGGGGGGCAAGGAGCTAGAGCGTAAAAGAAAAAGCGAAGGTGGAAAGATAGTAAGCAATCCTGAGTGTAAAGCTACTCTATATCAAAAATTATTTTGGCAATTACAATGTTATTAACAGATAGAAATTTCAATACTAGCTTCTACGACCCAGCAGGAGGTGGTGATCCTATTTTATATCAACACTTATTCTCAATAACAACAACATTATACACTATTCCTGTAGTAGCCTCGCCTTTGGCGAGTGGAACTTCACCGTTCCGCTTCAATACATTCTATAAATGCTATAATAATCGTTTTCCTAATGCAGAAGTCCCTAATCAATCTTTTTTAGAATGGTTAGTGGGATTTGCAGAAGGTGATGGTAGCTTTATAGTAAACAACCGTGGTACTGCAATCTTCGTTATTACACAAAGCACCGCTGATCTACAAGTTCTTGAATATATTCAACAAGTTTTAAGGTTTGGTCGTGTAATAAAACAAGGAGCGCGTACTAGCCGTTTTGTAGTAGAAGATTTGGCCAGTGTAGCACTGCTAATTGATCTATTCAATGGAAATCTAGTATTTCCTCTTAAACAAACAAGCTTTGCTCTATTTCTGGAAGCCTTCAACAAACGATCGCGAACTAAAGGCCAGTTAACAGTAGTAGAATATATCCCAACACACGCGCTAGCGCGAGTAACTCCAACATTATACGACTTTTGGCTATGTGGTCTTACTGATGCTGAAGGTTGCTTCAACTGCTCATTACTAGGTAATTCAAACGCGTATCGATTTCGATTCCTTTTAGCACAATTAGGGGAAATCAATTTAGCTGTACTTACATATATTACTACACTTATTGGTGGTGTAGTTCGTTCACACTCAAAATCTGGAGTGAACGAACTTACGGTCAATGGTGCTCGTAACATGGAACGAGTGTTCAAATATTTCGACACTCACCCACTACAAACTAAAAAAGCTAAATCGTATCAACTCTGGAAAGAAGTTCATACATCCATTGTCAATGGTGAACATCTATCGCCAGCAACTAGAAATGTATTGAAAGCCAAAGCGGCTACAATTAACAGTCTTAATTAAAATTAGTGTATCCCCACGGGAATAAAGGATGTGGTTCAATGTAAATTTTAAACGAAACAAGTTGTGAAACTTTAATAGGCAGGTGTGATTTATTATATAAAGACCTGTTAAAGTGAATACTATGTATACCATAATTCTAGTCCATACAAATATTATGCTTCATGCGCCCCTCCCCCGCCTCCCCCCGTGCTAGCACGAAACAAAGAGGATTAGAGGATAGGGGTGGGCGACTAAGATCTGACTTAGCCTGGCTTAGTTTGAGCCAGTATAATATTATGCTGTGCAATTTTTAGAGAAAAACAGCTGCCCCGACCCCCGCGCTCGTGCTTGCACCCCTGCATCGCCTCTATGGAGGACAGGAGTAGCGCGAGTAAGGGAGAAGGGAGAGTATGCTTACCCCGACAGGCGTAAGGATGAACTATTGTTCATTGGCTATGCAAGTGAAAACGGTCAATGTATACTCGTACAAAGACCGTCGGTAATCTAAAATATCGCTACAGACTGGGTCACTTGTGGGTGCCTGAAATGGTGCTTAATGTACAGTCGGTTCCCTATTTTACACAAGGCTACTGTGCTCTTTATGAGATTAATCAGTAGTACATGAGCCCCTCCGCCTCTCCGCTGCCCCAGTTTACCCCCGCTCTCGCCTTTGGCGCTGCGGAGTAGATAAGTCCTAAGGGAGTGACAGGCGGGCAAAGAGAGTTAATAAATTAGGGGTTTTAGGGAATGGGTTCTTTGGTCACCCTGAAGTTAAATTTATAGGCTTCGTAACGTTGCTATATGCTGGGACGATTTCACTAACTAGTTTTAAATACTCCATCTTAATTGACACAGTGAAAAAGTTAAAACAAAGAAATTTATCAGCAGGTAAACCCTTTTCAAGTTCAAGCAAAGGTTCTACCTCAGAGACTTTACGCAACGAAATTGTATCTAAGACAGAGAATATTAAAGCTATTTCTGTTCATAATTCTAAACATTTAAGACCGCTAAGTGATAATCAATTTGGATTTTACTTAGCTGGTTTAATTGATGGTGATGGTCATTTTAGTTCAAAACAACAACTTATTATTGTATTTAGCTCCTCTGATGTATCTCTAGCCTATTATATTAAAGAAAGACTAGGATATGGTAATATTAGAAGAATTAAAGATAAAAATGCTTATTTATTAATTATTTCTAATAAAGATGGACTTCTTAAAGTTATTAATCTAATTAATAGAAAATTAAGAACTTTAAATAAATATAATCAAGTTATTAATAATATATTAAACCATTCTTTATATAATAAAGAAAATATAGTATTTAATATGAATTTAAACAATGATTTTAATAATCATTGGATAGCTGGTTTTTCTGATGCTGATGCTAGTTTTCAAATCAAAGTTGTTAATAAAATTAATAGATCTAAACCTGAAATTAGATTAAATTTTCAAATTGATCAAAAAAATAATGATATTTTATTATTGATTAAAGACTTTTTCGGAGGAAACATTGGTTATAGAAAAAGTCAAGATACTTATTATTACGGTTCTACTAGTTTTGGCTCAGCTAGAAAAGTAATAAATTATTTTGATGAGTACCATTTACAATCAAATAAACATATAAATTATTTAAAATGGAGAAAAGCTTATATATTAATACAAGATAAAAACCATTTAAATGATCAAGGTATAAAACAAATTATTGAATTAAAAAATACAATGAATAGTTTTAGTCCTTGCCTCCCTCTCCACCTCCTAAAGGAGAAAGGAGAGCCGCCTCTCCACCTCCTCCCTTAGGGAGTAGCAACTCTTTATTTGTATCTAAATAAAGATAAAAAAAAGGCAGGCTCCTGCCTTTGGCTGGAGAAAGGAGAGGGGCTTGCTACTCCCTAAGGGAGAGGGAGTTGCTACGCAAGGAGATACAATTTAAGATAAAGTCCTAACAAAGACGAAAGTTTTGGAGTATTAAATTTTAATAGATTATTTATATAATAAACCATCCTAATTTAGGCTAGGGCATAGATTATCTAAATAACTATTATTTTAATCAAAATTATTGTTATATTTTAATTATACCCGGATTTGGTATAGTAAGTCATATAGTATCAACATTCTCTGGTAAACCTATTTTTGGTTATATCGGAATGGTTTATGCTATGTTTTCTATCGGTATTTTAGGGTTTTTAGTATGGAGTCAATTGGTGGCTCTCCCTCAATATGAAATGGGTTTAATAAATCTTGCTGTATGCTGGAATAGTTTAGTGCTAACAAGTACTTTCAATAGTAAAAATCTTGTTAGTTATACTCAATCAGCAGGAAATCCGTATACCAGCAAAGCTGGTTTAAAGAGTTCCTCAGAGACTATTTGCAAGATATCTCGAAAATTTGAAACATTTAATAAATATAGTAATAAATTAATTAGCAATGAATGGTTAACCTGGTTTATAGGGTTTTCTGAAGGAGATGGAGCAATATTAACAACCAAAGGTAAAGCTCGATTTGTATTAACTCAAAAAGAAGGTTCTATTTTATATCAGGTACAAGAAGTTTTAGGCTTTGGAACAGTGCGACAGTTTGATGGTTACTATAGATTTATAGTGACAGATCCTCAAAATATCCTACTTCTAGTATATATATTTAACGGTAATTTAGTTTTACCTTATCGTCAAAAACAGTTAGACGTTTGGATTAATACACAGCTCCTTAATAGCGTAGCTTACCTAGAATTAGCTCTCCTAAGGGATCCTATATTAATGAAACCGAACCTTTCAGACGCTTGGTTATCTGGTTTCACAGATGCAGAAGGTTGCTTTAATATTGCAATACAACCACGACATAATACGATAACAGGTTTTCGAGTTTCTCTTCGGTTCTTATTGGATCAAAAAAATGCAGAATCTACTTTACTGCATGTTCGCGATCTATTTAAATTTGGACAAGTATTTGTTAGAGGAGAAACTAACGGTGTATATCGATATAATAACAATACATTCAAAGGTTTACTACCAGTACGTGATTATTTTTTAGCATTCCCACTTAAGACTAAAAAAGCTGATTCATTTAAACACTGGGTAGATGTATTTACTATGATATTAAACAAGGAACACCTTGTACCTGAAGGGCTGGAAAATATCCGAGCTATTGCTAAAATAATCAACAACAAAAATAGCTTAAATAATAAAACCGGCTCTGCTTTGTTTTAAACCTCAGAGATGAAGATATAGTCCGATCCCGGTTGTGAGACCGGTTTAGATAGTTCTGCTTAGACTTTAAAAAAAAAGTCTAATTCGCAGCTTAGTTTTACCCTCACCCTTTTTATTATAAAACTCAGAAAACTGCCTCTTGCCTAGCAACCTCCCTTTTTATATTTATTTAGTTCTTATTTTTATTGTTTCTTTCTTATAAATAAAGATAAAAAACTAAATAAAAAATAAAAAAAAAGAATAAGGGTTGCAGCGCGCCCCCTCTTGCCTCGCTCCTTTGGAGCGAACCCCTCCTTTGCCTCTCCTTTGCCTCTGCCTCTCCTTTGCCTCTGCCTGTATGGCACTCGGCCAAAAGGGAGAGTCGCTTTGCGAGGCACTCGGCCAAAAGGGAGAGTATGGCACTCTAAAAAGGGAGATTGCAAGTCGCTAAAGAGGGGCCAATTTTATCTTTATTTATTAAAAAAAAGAGGCCAACTAGGGTTAAACTCGCGCCCGACTGTCTATTTAATATGCACCACATGTTCTCAGTAGGAATGGATGTGGATACTTTAGTGTCCACGGTAAAAAATTTGCTATATGCTGGAAACTTCTGTTGCGAAGCTAGTAATCCACTCATATTTATTATGTTAGGGAAAATTTACTCGCGAAGCTTTAATGCTACAGAACAATCAGCAGGAAACTTTAAATTTAGTACTCGCTGCTCCCTCCCCTTAGGGGACCCCTGCCTCTCCTTTGCCTCTCCTTTGCCTCTGCCTGTATGGCACTCGGCCAAAAGGGAGAGTCGCTTTGCGAGGCACTCGGCCAAAAGGGAGAGTCGCTTTGCGAGAGGGAGACTACGGCTAGTACAAAGAATACTTATAATAATTATACTAAATTACCTTTAATATCTAAACATGTACCTAAACATAAAAATCAACTAACTTTAACAGAATTAGGTTATTTTTTAGCAGGTTTAATAGAAGGGGACGGTTGGTTTGGTAAAAAAGAATTGCATATTATTTACCCAGAAAAAGATATAATATTGGCTTATTTAATTAAAAAACAGATAGGACATGGTAATATATATAAAATAAAAAACAAAAAAGCAGTTAGATACATATGTAAAAATGAAAAAGGTTTATCTATTATTTTATCTTTAATAAATGGTAAATTAGTAAGTAAACCTAAATATGATCAATTAATTAAGCATAATTATGGTAAAATTTTTAATTTAACTTTACTTCCTCCTTCTAATATTATAACTTTAGATAATTTCTGATTAGCTGGTTTTACTCAAGCTGATGGGTGTTTTCATATTAGTTTTGCAAAAAGTAAAACTCACAAAACAGGTTTTAGCGTTGGATTAGAATTTTCTTTAAAGCAAATTGATGCTATACCTTTAAAGCTTTTATACGATCAAGTAAAAATGGGTAATCTTTCTCAATATACTTCAGGAATATGGTGTTATAAAAGTTCAGGGTTTAAAACGGCCTCAATATTAATTGATTATTTTGATATATTTAATCTATTTGGAGGTAAATATAAAGATTATTTAAGGTTTAGAAAAGTGTATATTATGATAACTGAAGGTAAACATCTAGAAGATACAGGTGTTATTAAAATAAAAAGTATTGCAAATAAAGGATCCTCAGAGACAAGTACGCAAATAGTTTAAAAATAAAAATAAATATATTAAACTAAGATACTGTCCAATTTTAAGACTAGAGCTTATTTTACTGCTGCTACTATGGTTATTGCGGTACCTACTGGAATTAAAATCTTTTCTTGGATTGCTACTTTATATGGTGGTAGTTTAAGATATAGTACTCCTTTATTATTTGTATTAGGATTCTTAGCTTTATTCACAATTGGTGGGTTAACTGGTGTTGTATTATCTAATGCATCTTTAGATATAGCATTCCACGATACCTACTATGTCGTAGCTCATTTCCATTATGTATCATCTATGGGTGCTGTTTTTGCTTTATTTGCAGGTTTCTATTATTGGACTCCAAAAATAGTAGGTAGAAATTTTAACGATTTCTTAGGAAAGATCCATTTCTGGACATTATTTGTAGGAGTTAATTTAACATTCTTCCCTCAACACTTTTTAGGTATGGCCGGTGTAATATTATTATTATTATTTATAAATGGAGACTCCCCGCAAAGCGCCTGCCTTTGGCAGGAGGGAGTTACAGCTAACAGTTTAAAATTTTACATTCAATATCTATCTTTAATTCCTATAAAACCCTTTGGTCCTCATATCTTCCCTTTTTATCTTTATTTAAATAAAGAATTAGGGGTGGAGTTTTTAAAAAAACCTGTTAGAATATATAAGCCAAATTTGGATCGAAATTTAATAGGAATAGAAAATAGAAATCGTACAATAATTTATCAATGAATAAATTTAATTAATGGTAAAATATATATAGGAAGTGCCTGAAGTGGTACTCGAAGATTATTATCTTATTGAAATCTTAGTGTAAGAAAAAGAAATTTACCTATTTATAATAGTATATCTTATTATACACATAACAATTTCATGTTATTAATTTTAGAGGATTTAGGTAAAATAGGTTCTGTTACAAAGGATTATATGTTATCACGAGAACAGTACTATTTGGATATTATTTTTAAAAACTATTCCACAATAATTATGAATAATTGTCCTATAGCTGCAACAACTTTAGGTTTTAAACACAAACCAGAGTTTATTAATAGTAGATTAGGTTCTTTGAATCCTATGTCAGGTAAACAATTTTCACCTGAATTTTTATATATGCAAACACGGAATAAAACAGGTAAAAATAATCCTAATTATGGTGCTAAAATATCTACTACAACACTGGCTAAGATAATTAAACTTGTTTATGTGTATAATTCTTTTGATCTTAATTATATTGGATCTTTCCCTACTGTTGTATGTTCTAAAACATTTAAAATAGGAAAAGACACTTTATCTAAATATATCAAATCAGGTTTACCTTTCAAGGGTAAAATTTATTCTAGAACAAAATTATATAAATAATAATATAATAATGCCTCTATAAGTCCCTTAAATACTTATTAGATAATCAGGTGAATTGCAAAAACACCCCCACTATATTAAAATTAGTGGGGGTAATTTGCAGCGAAGATTTACTCGGTATATTGAGAATGACACCTCTCTAAGAGAGTAAATAACGTTCAACGACTAACAGGTGAGTAATACCAACAATAAACCTGTAGTGTTAATATAACACTAGCGCCTGATCAGTTTGGGTCTATAAATTTTACAAACTGAATGACATAGTCTGAACTTAACCGTAAGGTTAAGAGTTTAGTATATATTATTTATAATATATACTAAGAATAACAAAATTGATGCCTAGAAGAATTCCAGATTATCCCGATGCATTTAGTGGATGGAATCAAATATCTAGTTTAGGATCTATAATCTCTGTGTTAGCTACTATTTTATTTGGTTATATAATATACGATATTTTTGCAAATGAAAAATTAAGTAATAACAACCCTTGGGCTGTAATACCATTCTTTACTTCTGATAAAGAATTTAAAGTTGAAAATCAACCAGTTAATACTTTAGAATGGACTTTAGCTAGTCCTATCCCATTCCATGCATTTAAAATGTTACCTGTACAATCTTAATTTTATTTTTGTTAGTTTATCAACCCCCCCCCCCCCTCCTTTGCCTCTCCTTTGCCTCTGCCTGTATGGCACTCTAAAAAAGTATGGCACTCTAAAAAAATGAGACCCTAAGGGCCTTAGCAAATAGGGCCTCTCTCTTCTAAGGATAATTACTTCTTTCTTATTACCAAATTGAGTGGTGTTGTAACATAATCGGCTGCAATCGCCAGCGACCTTCCATTATGGTCATTTAGTGAGGGTGGGGATTTGCTTTATCAAAATTTAATAATGAAAAATATAAAAGAAGAGATATATTATAAATATATAGATTAAAACTATAATATTAATAATTAATCTTTGCTTTTTTTTCACCCTTCCTACACATTCTAGCTAAGACTAGTTCAATAATTGAAGCTAATTTAACCCCCCCACCCTAAGCTAGAAAGGGTGGGGGAGTAGATGGTACGGTAGGAGAAAAATTTTTGTTTAAAAAGACAAAATTCTTCGCAGATCGAGTTTTGTATTAAAATTTTAAATATAAACTGTAAAATTTTTATATCTCCTTTGGAATGCTCTCTCTAATAAGAAAAGGAGAGGCTTCTGCTGTATTACTCCCTCGCTCCTCCCCTTAAAGAGGGAGGAGCGACTGTCGATTGCGCATGGAGAAGGCCCTCCTTTTTAATCTTATTTTTTCTCACCCTTTATCCCTTATGCCGCCCCCCTTAGAGTGGGCTCCACTTAGGCCTCCCTTTTGTATTCTTATTTAATTTTTTATCTTTATTTATAAGATACAAATAAACAATAAAATTCAGTCTCCCTTTTTAGAGTGCCTCGCAAAGCGACTCTCCCTTTTGGCCGAGTGCCATACAGGCAGAGGCAAAGGAGAGGCAAAGGAGAGGTCTCTTTGCGAGGAGAGGGAGGTTCGCTAAAGCGAGGCAAGATAAATTATGAATAAAAATAAGAAAAACGAGTTCCCAATAGGGGAGGATTATTAAAAAAAATAAAACTCCTTTGCTCTATTTTTACAATAGAATGTGTTTAATTTATAAATACAAACGGTTCTTAAAAGATTATTTTCTATCTTTGAAAAATAATATCTTATAGTTAAGAAAAACAATAAAAATTTTACAATTATTATGGAATTATTTTTTTTTCAAAATTTGGCTCTATTTTGTTTTTGATTTGTAATTGGTGTTTCGTTAGTTGTTACTTTAAACAATACAAAAATACATCATATTTAAAAAGGTCTAGCCCCTCCTCGCCCTTAAGGCTTAGCGATTTCCTCCTTTTTTATTCTTAATTTAAATATAAAAATAAGAATAAAGAGTATCCAAAAGAGAGGGGGTTTAGCTCCCTTCTCTTCACCTGGTTGGGAAAGTGGCGGGGTGGATGGGCAAATATTAACCAAATATCTTTGTCTAAAGTATTTAAAGGTAAAATTCACAAATCAAGTCTACTCGGTAGCCGCACCCCTGCCTTTGGTCGCTCCTCCTCTATAGGAGGGGCGAGGCGCAGAGATCTTAAGCGAGGTCCTGCCTTTTCTTTTTTAAAGAAGAAGAAGATAACTAAATATAATCAATATTTATTAAAATTACTTCAAGCTTTTGAAGAATTAACTTTTTTAAAATTAGTTTTAATTTTTTTATTTTATTCTTTATTTACAAAATAATATTTAATTTATTATTGGTTTTAATATTAAAATTTTTTTATTTTTATTAAATATTAATCATGAAATATTGCTAAAGCACCCTATCGATATTGATATTCTTAATCAATGTTTGGCTAATGATAATTCTTCTACCCTTCCTTCCTCTGCGCCCCGCCCTATGGCGGGCGCGATCTGCGAAGAGGAACAGAGTACCAATGTCGCCCACCCATTAGGGGTAAACTCGGTTTCGCCGCATGTTGTGGGGGAGGAGCTTAATAATAACAGTAGCCCTTCAAATTTTGCAAATGTTGAAGGTAAATCTACTTCTCCTGCCAAAGGCAGGAGCAGCAACCCCCTATAGAAGGTGTAAATACTAGAGATCTTTCTATTAGAATAGCATCAGCCGCTTCTGATGGTGGTATTAAGGCTACAGCTATAGCAGCGGGTGCTAAATTGGCAGCTAAGGCTCCTACTTCAGCAACTAAAATTGCAGCAACTCTAGGAGGATTGGGATTAGGTGCTTTAGCTATCAGTACTAAAAATATAATGTCTAATATAACTTCAGCCGCTTTAGGCGGGTGTAAAAAAAATACCTATATCAATTTAGATTTACTCAACTTATTTTCAGCCCAAATTAAGGGTTCAGGTCTCCACATTGGAGAGGGCGGGGATAATTTATTCAATCTAACTGGTAATTCTGCTTTAGATTTAATCCATATGTTAGTTTTATTTCAACTTCTTCAATTACTATTTTTAAGTATAATTATATATAATTCTATTATTATGTTAATAAATGAGGATTATATAGAAAAATTACTATTAAGATTTGTACCTCTTAATAAAACCATAAGGGGTTATATTTTAAATTGAATAAAATTAGGAAAAAAGAGTAATAAATTGATGATTATTATAGTTTTTATATTATTACTTTTTGCTAATTTACATTCTTATTATTACTTAGATTTTGTATATCAAGAATTTGATGGAACAGTAGAAGCTTATATTAAAAATAAAACTAAATAAAACTAAATTAAAAAAATTGTTTTAACTTCTTTTTACCCCCCCCTATTAGCTATTAGCAATTAGCAATTAGAGAGGGCCAATCTCTCCCTCCTTTTTAAATATTTATATTAAATATAAAATAAAATTAAGAATTGGAGACTGCTTCTGCTTAGCAGGTTAGAGGTGCGGCTCGCTTTTTTATTTATTTATAATTTTATTTATAAGTTTACTCGCTTATGCGCCCTCCCTCACTTGCTGCGCTAGAGCGAGTGAGAGGGGGGCGACCTCTATCCCATTAGGGACTAGAATAAGAAAAAGCGAGTCCTTATATTATATTTATTAAATAGAATTTGCCTAAATTTTTTTATAGTAACGGGTATGCTGAAATTTGGTAGACAGGTGGGTCTTAGGAACTCATAATTAAAAATTGTAAGAGTTCAAGTCTCTTTACTCGTATTTATTAATAAATAATATATATTAATTAAAATATAACTCTATATTTCACTCTTTTCGGTGGGGTAGCTAGACCTGCCTCTTTATTTAAATAAAGATAATTTGCTGACCCGCCCTCTCCTTTGGAGGCCCTGCCTTTGGCAGCAAAGCGACTCCCTTTTCTTATTTTAATTCTTATTTTAAGAATAAAGTAATAATAAGCGAGAGCCCTACTTATTTAGGTTTGGTTTTAGCAAATAGTTTAGGATTAATTAAGGGTTTCGCTTTTTTAAAAAGCCGCGCCCTCCCTCACTCTCTGCTTTAGCAGACAAAGGCGAGTGATAGGGGGGGGGGGGGTAGATGCAGAGTGGGAAGTAGGTAGTTAATATTATAAAAAATGTCGCAGAGCAAGAGAAAATTAATTTAGTGATGATCACATTTTCAATTTTAATTTTAATAGTTGCTAAGGCACTACCTGTTTTAAACACAAAAATTTATTCTATTCATGTTACTAGAATTACAACTATTGTTTTCCTATTCGCTGCTGCTTTAACTTTAAATACTTTAAATTTAGAGAATATAGGTTCAGGAATAGGGGTATATAGTGGGTTATTTCAAGTAACAACCATAAGTCAATTAATAGAAATTTTTCTATTTCTAATAGGGGGAGGAATATTAATGGCATGGCCTCAAAAAAAACATAATTTATCTTTCCCTCGCCAAAACGAGTTGGAATTACCTCTAGCTGTCTTCTATGATACCTTAATCTCGCGACCTCGCTTGCGCCGAGAAAAATTTTCTAAGATTGAACCTGAAAAAGGAGCGATGCTTGATGCCTCGGCAATAGGAGATCAATCTGCCTACTATAGTTTATCTAAATTTAAGGACCCTCAAAGAGAGGGGGAGGGTTTAACCCCAGACAAAAATTTATTAAAAACTCTACAACAAACACCTTTTCTAGCCTCGCTAAAGCGAGGGAATAATAGCGGGACTGATTATTCATTAATAGTATTATTTAGTAGTTTAGGTTCTTCTTTATTAATATCAAGTTATGATTTAATATCAGTATATTTAAGTATAGAATTACAATCTTTTGGATTATATGTATTATCTACATTATATAGAGAAAAAGAATCTGCAACTGCCGCTGGGTTAAAATATTTTTTATTAGGTGGGTTATCTTCATGTATTATATTACTAGGAACAGGTATAATTTATTCTTATACAGGAACAACTAATTTAGAATCTTTATATATTATAAATTCAGTTATTGATGTTAATCAACAATATATAATACAAGGTATAAGTTTAGGGTTAAGTTTAATATTTATAGGATTCCTATTCAAAATAGCAGCAGCACCTTTACATAATTGGTCTCCAGATGTATATGATGGAACTCCTACAATAGTTACAACTTGGTTAACTATTATACCAAAAATAGCTATATTATTTATATTATTAGAACTACAAGTTAAATTAGGAATTTTCGGCCCCTTAGGAGATGGTTTAAAAACTATTGTTGTTAATAATAGTGGATATCTGCTAAATTTAAATCAAGGAGCTATAAATGAATTTATAAGTTTAATTTTTACTTCCAACTCTAGCTTAGAGGGGGGCGTTATTTACGAGGATGGTGTCCAAAAGAGCAAAGAAATATCCATAGTTATCAATAATAATATATTAAAAACTTTATTATTAATTTCTGCAACTTTATCTTTAATAATAGGTAGTTTATTAGGATTAGCTCAAATAAAAATAAAAAGGTTATTAGCATATAGTACAATATCTCATATAGGGTTTATTTTATTAGCTTTAGCTGTTAATACTGAACAATCTATAGATTCATTTATATTTTATATTATACAATATACTATTACTAATTTAAATATTTTCCTAGTTATTTTGGGTCTCCAAAGGAGAGGAGCTTATATTAATAATAGTTGCAATTTGGATAGTGCATTTGGCGGGTCCTGCGGAGGCAAGGAGTCTAACAATGTAAGATTTACAGGAGCTAACAAAGAAATTAGTTTTATTTCTGAATTTAAAGGATTATTCAAAAGCAATCCTCTTCTTTCTATATCTTTTGCTGTTTCTTTATTTTCTATGGCAGGAATACCACCTTTAATAGGATTCTTTTCTAAACAGTTAGTATTATATTCAGCACTACAAAATGGTTATTATTCCATTTCAGTTTTAGCTATAATAGTAAGTGTAATAAGTTGTTCTTATTATTTACAAATAATTAAATTACTTTTTACGCCCTCTTCTTTAGAGAAAACCAAAGCGAAAGGAGCAAAAAATGAAATTATTATAACTAATACTCATAGCTATTTAATTTCTACTTTAACTTTTACTATTTTATTATTTTTTATAAAACCTTCATTAATCTTAAATAGTACACAATTACTATCTTTATCTTTATTTTATATTTAAATGAATAATTTATTATTTATATTTATTTTTGTTCCTATTCTAGCTGCTGTATTATTAGCTTTAAATATTTTATTAGCTCCTCATAAACCTGATTTTCAAAAAGTAAGTCAATATGAGTGTGGATTCGCTCCTATACCAGGTCAAACTAGATCTACTTTCCAAATTCATTTTATGATAGTTGCTCTTCTATTTCTAATATTTGATCTTGAAATACTATTATTATTTCCATTAGCAGTTTCACTTTACCAAATATCTATCTTTGGTTTTACAGTAGGAATCTTTTTCTTTATTGTATTAACTGTAGGGTTTGTACTAGAAATAGGTTCAGGTGCTATAGCATTAACTAATTTAAACGAAAATAACAATTCTCCTAACCTAAAGGGTCAAGACCACCGTTAGCTGGAGATAATAGATTATATTATTAATTAATATATTTTGACCCCCCCCCCCCCCCCTCTCCTAAGAGAGGGTATACCACTCTCCATCTTTAGGGTCTATCAATTAAATTGCCCCCTCCTAAATAAAGCTAGGTTGGAGAGTGGTATACCCTCTCTTAGGAGAGGGCTCGGCTTTTTTATTCTTATTTTATTTTGCTATCTCTCCATAGAGAGGAGGGTCGCGAGGTCTAGATTTTAAGATAAACTACTTAGACCGGTCTTAGTTATTCATGGGGAAAATAAGCTTAAACTGTTTTTTTTTTTCTTAGCTCTTTTTTTATATAATATCTTTTTATTTATTTATATTAAATAGTAAATAAGAAAATATGGATAAATTAATCATTTGTTTTCTATTTTTAATTAGAAAAACATAATTTATAAAATTTTAATGTTAATCCTGCTTGCCCTTAGGGCGCCCTTTTCTTATTTTTATTAAATAAGAATAAAAAAAGGGCCGAATAAGCATACAGCTTTTTAGGAAATTTGTTAGAGTGGTTTATTAAGTTCGTCTTGAAAACGAAACCTGGTAACACCAGGCGGAGGTTCGAATCCTTCAGTTTCCGTACTCCTTCTTAGAATAAAAGAGTTGTCTAATTAAAATTTATAATTTAGCTTAGAAAATATTATTATATAATCCCCTCTCCGCCAGGGCCTCCTCCCCTGCCTCCTCGCTTATTCTTATTTTTATTTAGCTTTAATATTAAAGCTAAGTGAAAAGCGAGGCCTAGAGTAGAGGCCCTGGCGGAGATAAACTATTTACTTTTATTTCTTATAGTTGATCTACCTTTTTCCCTGCTTTCTTAAAGCATCTGGAGAGTATATTCTGCGCTAGTTATCCTACAAAACTCCTAAGCAAGAGGCAGTTGTTGGATTGCTAGCAAACTGGATTAGCTTCTTATAGTCCTAATGGATAACCCATTTTGTAAGGGTGGTTGCATAGCAGATGGTATTATTAATTTCTCACCCTCTTGCCTTTTTACTCTGCTAAGGGCTCTCTCTGTTACCCTAAGCAGGAGCTCTCAGAGTCAGCAGGACACCTCGCTTGTTTTTTTTATTTTTATTATTCTTGGCCTCGGCGCCCCCCCCCCCATAGGGAGGGGAGTAGGGCGCCCCGGATCTCCCTTTTTAGAGTGCCATACTCTCCCTTTTGGCCGAGTGCCATACAGGCAGAGGCAAAGGAGAGGCAGAGGCAAAGGAGGGGCGCCTACTCCCCTTATGCCGCGCCCTCCCTCCCAATAGGGGAGGGCTCCTCCCCTATTGGGAGGGCTGGCATTTACTACTTCTAAAAAAAACTAGAGTCGCGCCCTTGCGTAGCAACACCCTTTCTGACTTTTATTGTTAATTAAATAAGAATAAAAAAGGGAGGTCGCTCCTTTGGATTTGGAGGGAGCGAGGGTCTCCTTTGGAGAGCGCAAATTAAAGGTGAAAAAAAGAAGCTTAATTAGAACCAACCCCCTCTAGCTAACAACCTTTAGGGTCAGCCACCTTTCTTAAGCTTTTGGGGTTTTTAAGATCAATCAGAAGAACCGAATATTCTATTAAGCTTAAATTTACGGTGCAAAAAAAATAATTACACCTTTCTACTTATTTTGGGTTGCTACGCAAGGGGTAGTAAGCTGCGCAAATCCCTCTCCAAATTTTAGTTGCTAGCTATGACACCCGCCCTCCCATTAGGGGAGGGCCAGAAACATAATCTAAGGTTGTTCTAAGAGACTAGCTCCTTCCTCCTACGCGCCCCTTGGCCCCCCGGGGGGCGCCCTTGCTTTGCAAGGCGCGCGAGGTAGGGGTGGAGCGAGTTTCAATTATCAAAAACTTTTTTATTTCCAATTTAAATTAAATAATTTAAACAACCCCTACCCAGCCCCTCTTTACTTAGTCTATAGTAGAGGGCTCTTTACTCGCCCACCCTCCTGTTTCATTAACGGGTGGGCTCTATTGCGTCTAACACTCAGGGGATCTAACTAGTCCTAAGAGACGTTACTTAAATTTCTCTTCCTCCTTAGGATAGCACCTATTTAATTATAAAAATGAAAGAAATAAAACACGCGCGCGCCCTTTTTTATTCTTATTTAATTTTTTTATCTTTATTTTTAATTATAAGATACAAATAAAGAACAATAAAATAAGAATAAAATTCAGTCTCCCTTTTTAGAGTGCCTCGCAAAGCGACTCTCCCTTTTGGCCGAGTGCCATACAGGCAGAGGCAAAGGAGAGGCAAAGGAGAGGTCGCTTTGCGAGGAGGGAGTGATTGGTAGTACGAACCCTCCTATCTTTCAGTGAGCTAACATTCCTTGCTTAGCTGGAATTCAACTCTTTCTCACCCCAACCTGCTTTAGCTAGTCCAAAAGAGAGACTAGCTTACGCAGACTAAGCTAGGCGGGTTTTCTCCTTTCTGAAGATCTTAAATTTTATTCTTAATTTAATTAAAAAAAGGTGGAAAGGAAGAGAAGAGAAAATCTAGCGGAGTTAACTACAATCTCAGGCTAAAAAAAGGTCAAATGACTACGCTAGGAGGGGTCGCTCCCTTGCTTGCATGCTCCCCTAAGCGTGGTCTCTCTCGCTCCTCCCTGCCTTTGGTCGCTTTGCGAGGCGTGTATATTTATATAATATTTTATAATTATTACCTATTTATTTCAATTTTTTTTATTGCCCTTAGGGCGCCCTTTTCTTATTTTATTGTTTCTTTATTTGTATCTTATAATTAAAAATAAAGATAAAAAAAATTAAATAAGAATAAAAAAGATCGCACCTCGCTTTAGCGACCGCCCTTGCGTAGCAACACCAATTGCTAGAACTGAAAATCCAGACAAGCAAAAACCGCCTAGATTAGCGGTACTCTACTCTCTCGCTTTTATTCTTAATTAAATTATTTAATTAAGAATAAACGAGAAGGCCCAGGCGGAGAGAGCGCAGAGGGTGGGACGCAGCTTGCGCAGCTTACGCAGTTTGCACAGAGGGAGGTAAACAAAAGAAGGCTGGTATGCTTTGCAGAATCTCTATTCTAAGGTTTGCAGCTTTTACCTCCCCCCCCCCCCCTTTAAAAAGGGACGCGTTTTAAAAATAAACCACCTCTTTTTTCTTTTTATTCTTAATTAAATAACAATAAGAAAAGGGGGTGGTCACTATTATAAAAAAATAAGAAAAGGGGGACCCTAAGGGGGTAAAAATTAGTTTAATTAAAGAAAAGTAATTATTAAATAGAAATAAAAATAGCATTTATTAAATGTAACAAAAATGACTAGTAATTTTGTAACAACAAAAGAAATGAATATCTCTATATTATTATTTATAATAGGAATATTAGGATTCGTATTAAATAGGAAAAATATTATATTAATGATAATAGCTATAGAAATTATGTTATTATCTGTAACACTTTTAGTGTTAATAATGTCTTATAATTTTGATGATAATATAGGTCAAATTTTTAGTATTTATATTTTATCTATAGCTGGTGCGGAATCTGTAATAGGTTTAAGTATATTAGTAGCATATTATAGATTAAGAGGGACTATATCTTTACATAATTAATGTATTTATCTATAATAATCTTACCATTATTAAGTTCATTGGTTAGTGGATTTCTAGGTAGAAAAGTAGGAGTAACAGGATCTCAAATAATAACATGTGGGAGTTTAATTGTTACATCTGTTTTTTTAACTATAGCCTTTTATGAAGTAGGGATATGTGGATCACCCGTAAAAATAGAAATAATAAATTGGTTAGATATAGAAATATTAAATATATCATGGTCTTTTTATTTTGATCAGTTAACGGTATCATTAGGATTAGCAGTAATATATTGTTCCACTTTAATACATATTTATAGTGTAGATTATTTATCTACAGATCCTCACATTCAAAGATTTTTTGCTTATTTATCTGCGTTTACTGCTGGAATGTTAGTTTTAATCTGCGGTGGTAATTTTTTAGTAATGTTTGTAGGATGGGAATCAATAGGAGTAGCTTCATATTTATTAATTAACTTTTATTTTACTAGAATACAAGCCAATAAAGCAGCGATATTAGCATTTACAATGAATAGAGGGGGTGATATGTTAATGAGTATAGGATTCTTTGCAATATTTTCTATTTTTGGTTCATTAAATTATTCTGAAATATTTAGTTTGGTTCCTTTTATTAATGAAACTACTATTACTATAATATCTTTATTTTTATTAGGTGGTGCTTTAGCAAAAAGTGCCAACATTCCTTTACATTCTTGGTTACCTGGAAGTATGGAGGCTCCCACACCAGTTAGTGCATTATTACATGCAGCTACTCTAGTTACAGCGGGAATATATTTATTAATAAGAGTATCGCCAATTTTAGAATACAGTAGCACAGCTTTATTAGTTATAACTATTATAGGTTCAACTACTGCATTTATAGCTGCAACTAGTGGTCTTTTAGCTAATGATTTAAAAAGAATTATTGCATTTAGTACTATTTCTCAGTTAGGTTATTTTTTATTATTAATATTATTAGTTTTTCTATTATATTATAATTTTCCCACTCACTTGCTTGCAACCCTCGCTTATTCTTATTTTTATTCTTAAAATAAGAGAGGAGATTGACTTACATATTTCTATTTATAATAAAATTATACAGCCCCCCTCTCCTTTGCCTTTGCCTCTGCCTCTCTTTTGCCTCTGCCTCTCCTTTGGAGAGTATGGCACTCTAAAAAAGGGAGAGTCGCTTTGCGAGGCACTCTAAAAAGGGAGACTAAGGCGGCTATGCAACCAAAGGATAGGCAATACCATTATTCCATTCAATTTTAAATTAAAAAGGCTCCTCTCCTTAAGAAACAGAGAGAGGGGTGCTCGCTTCTTCTTTAGGGAGACAGGAGCTATAAAAGATGATAAATTTAATAAATTTACTGGTATTCGTAAATACACTACTGGTGTTAAGAATAAAAGTGAAAATATTGTAATTTTTAAGAAAATTAAATTAGCCTTATCTTCTTAAGTTGATAGATTTTTATCTAATAGTGCTAAGACATATTTAGATAAGTCCTAAGGGAGTGATTTTCTATTAAAGAGAAAAATAATTAAAGAAAAATATTACAATAAAACAGGGATTTATTTATGGGTTAATAATATAAATAATAAATCTTATGTTGGTAAATCTGTTAATCTATTAAATAGATTAAATAAAAATTATCTTTCTAATTCTTACATTTTTAAAAATAAAGCAAAAATGGCTATTTGTGCAACTATTTATAAATACGGTATAAATAATTTTTCTTTTTATATTTTAGAGATAATTGAAAAACCAGAATTAGTTTCACTCCTAAGGGACCAGCTGTTATGCCGCCAGGGTCGCTCGCTTAAGCGAGGAGGAGATTTATTATCTATTAGAGAAAACTATTGGCATAGTATTATAAATCCATCATATAATATTCAAACTATTTTAAATCCTTTTTCAGGTATAAATCACTAAAGGTTTGGTACAAAAGTATCTGATTCTATCCGATCTAAGATTAGTAAAAGCCTTAAAGGCAGAATACAATCTGATACAGAAAAAACAAATCATATTTTAGGTGCTCATAAAAAAAGTTTATTGTTATGATAGGGAAACTAAAATTCTTTGTTGGTATTTGAGGGAATACGTATAATGGAACGTAATATAAATAGAAATAATGCATATATAAGACAAAAACTGGATAAAAATAAACCCTTTTTTTGTAGTATTAATGGGGTAAATTATAAATTATTGTTATTGACCCCCTAAGGGGTCCGCTCGACTGCGCTTGCGCGAGTCAACAATAAATAAAAAAGAGCTATAATAGTATTAAATAATTTTCATCATATGATCTAATAAAATTTCACTATATGCTGGAAACCCCTAAAGACTTGAAAACTCCAGTTATATTTAATAACCATAGAAAAATTTACAAGTATGATACAATGGGTAATCAGCAGGAAACCAAATTATATTTATAAAAGTAGGTTTCTCAGAGACTACACGTGAAATTCTTAATTTTTTTTTGTATTTATAGCGCTCTGCCTTAGCAAATTATACTTTTTTAAAAAATCCAAATATTTAAGAAAAGGAATAGGGTTGCTTGTAAATTTATTTCCCATCCCTTATGCTCCCCCCCCCCCTCGCCTAGACAGGGTGTTGCTACACAAGGGGGTAGCTACTATCAGGATATAATAGCTAAACCCTGCCTCGCTTTTCACCCATTTTTAAAGGTAAAATTAAGAAATAGCTAGAGGCAGGTCGCTTGCCTTCTCCCTTTTTATTCTAAGCCACAGATTTTAAGAATAAAATTGAGAAAAAGGAGAGTAGCTACGCAAGGTGAGGTGAAACCTCTTGTCTTTATTTGTGTCTCCTGTCTCTTAAAGAGACAGGAGAAAACTAAAAAGGAGTTACAAACTAAGGCAGGAGGCCCTAATTCTTATTTTTATTGTTTCTTTATTTGTATCTTATAGTTATAAATAAAGATAAAAAAAAAAATAAGAATAAAAAGGGCAAAAATATTATTATTAAGAAAAGATATAGTCCAAATAATTACGAAAGTAATTATATTTTTTGATATGATGATGGCAATTGGACTTAGTCAATATAATGTAGCTCTAATGCATACAGTAAACCACGCTTTCTTTAAAGCTTTATTATTTTTAGGAGCTGGAGCTGTAATTCATTCTTTTGCTGATCAGCAAGATATTAGAAAAATGGGTGGATTAATTAAATTTTTACCATTTACTTACTCTGTAATGTTAACTGGTTCTTTAAGTTTATTGGCTACTCCTTATTTAACAGGATTCTATAGTAAAGATTTAATTTTAGAATTAGCTTATGGTCAATATAATTTTAGTGGTATTTATGCTTATATTTTAGGTTCTATTACTGCAGGTATTACTGCTTTTTATAGTTTTAGATTAATAAGTTTAGTATTTTTAACTTACCCCAATGGAAATAAACTATCTTATATTAATTCCTCCCCCGCTCCTTTGGAGCGGCAGGACTGCCTTTGGTCGCTTTGCGAGGTGGGTCTCCCTTTTGGCCGAGTGCCATACTCTCCCTTTTGGCCGAGTGCCATACAGGCAGAGGCAAAGGAGAGGCAAAGGAGAGGTGCTGAAAAACTTAATTTAATTGTAATTTTTCCTTTATTATTATTAGCATTATTTAGTATATTCTTTGGTTTTGTTTTCTCTGATTTATTTGTAGGAATAGGTAGCGATTTTTTCAAAAATTCTATATTTATGCATCCTAAAAATATTTCTTTAATAGAAGCAGAATTTTCTCTTTCCTTTGGAGATCCTCTAATGGGACCAGTTAAGGCAGGTTATGGGGAGACTAGCTTATCGCAAGTCAACAATATTTTTATTAAACTATTACCAGCCATTTTAAGTTTCACTGGTGCTTTCTCTGCTTTTATTTTATATCATTTACAGCTCCTCTCCTCCCCCTTAAAGGAGTCGCTTGCGCGAGGAGACCCTAAGAGCCAACCCTTAGAAAAGGAGGGTTTAATTTTAATTAATTTAACTAACAATAAAATAGGAAAAAATATTTATGCTTTCTTAAATGGTAAATATTTTTTTGATGTAATTTATAATCATTTTATTATTCAAAAGGGTTTAAATTTAGGTTATAATATTTCTAAAGAAATTGATAGAGGTGCTATTGAATTATTAGGACCTTACGGTTTATCAAATTATTTTTATAATGCAGGAAAAAATCTAGCTAAATTAGATACTGGAGTTATTACTACTTATTCTTTATATATAACTATAGCTTTAATTTCTTTATTATTTATATTATTTTCTCCTGCCTTAGCATTGGCTACTAATTATTTATCCACCCTGCCTTTGGCTGGAGAAGGGGTAAATAATCCACAAAGCTTAGAGGAAATAAGATTATTTATTATTTATATTACTTCAGCTTTAATTGTTCTTACGCAGCAACCTTATCCACCAGTTCTATTCTTTAGAGTTAAAGATTAAAAAACAAATATAAATTTTAAACTACCCCCCCCCCCCTCTCATTATTTGAGGTTAATCTATGCTAGTGCTGCTACGCATCCTTCTATTCTCTTTTCTAATAAATTAGGCTAAGTCTAGCGCCCTCTCCCTTTTTATCTTTATTTACCCTCGCTTTGCGAGAGGGGTAGAGATAAAAATAAAGAATTAGGATTGGTGCAACCATTAGGGTTCGCTAAAGCGAGGCAAGAGCGACTGACTCTTTAAATAAATAAAGATAAAAAAGGCAGGCAGTTTTGCAACTCCTCTTTTTTATTCTTATTTAATTAACAATAAAATTAAGAAAATGGGAGGAGGCAGAAGCGAAAGAGAGGTAGGGTGGAGGGCGTCCTGCATACCCTTAGGGTGTCGACCCTTAGACTGAGGTGGGAAGGAATAAAACTAAAAGAGTATTATATAGTTAAATATTATTTTTTTTAACTAAAAATAGTTGATTTTTTCTTCTTCTTTCTTACCAGATTTATATTTTTCAATATAAATTTGGAAGAAAATTAAGAGAAAAGAAAAATCACTCTCTGCTTTAGCAGACAAAGGCGAGATAAGTTATATTTTATTAAATTAATATGTTAGACGCTATTATAAAATTTTAACATTTTTTAAATGTTAGCTGCGGCAAAATACATAGGAGCAGGAGTAGCTTGCTCAGGGTTAATTGGAGCTGGTGCAGGTATAGGTACTGTATTTGGTTCTTTAATTTTAGCAGTTGCTAGAAATCCTCAATTAAAAGGACAATTATTCACTTATGCAATCTTAGGATTCGCGTTAGCTGAAGCAACTGGATTAGCGAATAGTCCAGTATAAACTGGGTGAATTGCAAGAAAAATTTATAATTTTATAAATAAATTTGCAGCGAAGCTTAACTCAACATTATATAGATAAATTATATGTCCTGTTAATAAATAGGAGAGTTCTGAACGTTAAACGACTAGAAGGCGAGTATATGTTAACAATAATCCTTCATAAGCGCCCAGCATTAAATAAAATATTCTAATTTAATGATGACATAGTCTAATCAACAGCGTGAGTTGTTGTAATAAATACAATTTCCCCTGCCTACCTCTGTCTTTTCGTAGACCCTCTAGCCTCCTTTATGGGGGTGATGCAAACATGAGAGGTTCAACCAAAAGCAGTCCACTATAATGGAGGAGGCAGGTTATATAATATTAATATAAAAAGAAATTAAGAAATTTATAATGTATTCGCATTAATGATGGCATTCTTATTATTATATTCATAATAATCCATTCAATAATTGTTTAACTCCCCCCCCCCCCCTCGCAAAAGCGAATGCCTCCCTTTTTTATTTTTTATTTAATTAACAATAAAAAGGGAGGCTGCACCCCTCCTTTTTCTATGCTCTCTATTTTTCTCCCTTTTCTTATTTTAACTTATTTATATTTTTCTAAAAAGCTGAATGCTTATTCGGCAGAGTAATTCTTAATATTAAAATAAATTTAAAGAGATATATATATTCAATAGGGTGTGTATCTAAATTGGTATAGGGTTTAATTGTCAATTAAAATGTTCTTAGTTCGAATCTAAGCACGCTCGTATATAAAAATATAATTATTAAAAACAAAAATAAACCAAACAGAATTATTTGAAAAAAGGAGCTATGAGGGCAATTGATAATTTATTTATTTTTTCTCCATTAAGTCAATTTGAAGTAAGTAATTTAATTGGAGTTAATGCACCTATATTAGGTAGTTTACATTTAAATTTAACAAACTTAAGTTTATATTCTATCTTTGTATTTTTAACTATAATAGGTTTACATATATATGCAAATAATGATAATAAAATTATACCTAATAATTGGTCTATATCATTTGAAACTTCTTTCCAGAGTTTAAATACTATGGTTAGAGAACAAATTGGAGCTAATATGGAAATTTATTTCCCATTTATATATTCAATATTTTTTTATATTTTAATTGCTAATTTAGTTTCAAATGTTCCTTATTCTTTTGCAGTAACAGCTAGTGGAGTAGTTTCTTTAGGGCTAAGTTTAACTATTTTTATTGGTGTAACTATCTTAGCTTTATCAATACATGGGATTAAATTTTTTTCTTTCTTTATACCAAATGGAACACCTTTAGCTTTAGTACCTTTATTAGTTTTAATTGAATTAGTTTCATATTTAGCCAGAGCAGTTTCTTTAGGGGTAAGACTATTTGCTAATCTTACAGCAGGACATACACTATTAAAAATATTAAGTACTTATTTATTCAAATTATTCACAGGTAACTTGTTAATTGCTATATTAACTTTAATACCTTTTGCTATTTTCTTAGCATTAGTAGGATTAGAAATAGCAGTTTCTTTAATTCAAGCTTTTGTGTTTACATTATTAGTTTGTTCTTATTTAAGAGATGCTATAGAATTACACTAATCACCTTTAGCTTATCGCTGCTCTCCCGCCCTTTTCTTATTTTTATTGTTTATTAAGAATAAAAAAGAGTCTCCCTTTTTAGAGTGCCTCGCAAAGCGACTCTCCCTTTTTTAGAGTGCCATACTCTCCAAAGGAGAGGCAGAGGCAAAGGAGAGGCAGAGGCAAAGGAGGCCCTTTTTTATTCTTATTTAATTAACAATAAAAATAAGAAAAGGGGGTCGCATACTTGCGGAGACCTGTCTAAACATCAGCCTAACCCCCCCCCTATAAAGAAGGGGTCGCGTGTAATAAATTCTAATGCTAAATATTTCATAAACCTCTAAGTCTACAACCAATCCCTCTCCTTAATTTTTATAAATAAGAGTGGTATATTGAGGAAGGGGTTCGCAAAAGCGAGGCAAGAGGGTAGAAAGTTAGAGCAATAAAATATGATCAAATAATAATTTATATCTTGGCCCTCCCCCTTTTTTATTCTTATTTAATTAACAATAAAAGTAAGAAAAAGGGAGGGCCTACCCCATTTTAACTTATCTATTTATATAGATATATACAATAATATTTTATATAAAAGATAAATTTATTATATAAAAAATATAAATTTTATTAGATTCGCTTTGCGAATAGTGTTTTTTATTATAGCCTCGGTTGCTTAGTGGTCAAAGCGCTATTCTGAAGATATAGATATGGGAGTTCAATTCTCTCCCGAGGCAATAAAATTAAATTAAAAAAAAGATTAAATTAAAAATTAATAAAAGGAGATATATAAATTTAATTTATATTTTCCTGTCGCTTGCTTGCAACCCTCTCTAGAGTAGCAATCGCCAAAGGCGAGTCTCCAAAGGAGAGGTGCGAGTCTTTTATTCTTATTTTTATTGTTAATTAAATAAGAATAAACAAAAAAAGAAACCTCTACTTATTTCTTTGTTTATTAAAAAGAGAGGTTTTTATTTTAGAGAAAGCAGAACTCGAGTGGTTGAGTGTCCCCCTTTTAAGGGGAAAGTTTTGGTTCAAGACCAAATGTTTTCAATGATTTAATAATAGTTATTGCGAAGACCCCTTTTTTTATCTTTTTAAAGAAACAGCGGGACCTTTCTTTTGCCCCCTCCTTTGGAGACCCTTTTTATTCTTATATAATTAACAATAAATTAAGAAAAGGGTCTAATTTTGTAATAAATAATTATTATATTAATTTAATATAAAAGAAGAGAATAATAAAACTTAAATTGATAAAATTTGGTTCTAATAATATTATTCCGCCTTTGGCGACTAATTACTATTTTTATCTTTTGCTTTTCCCTCGCTTTATTCTTAATTTAAGATTAAAGCGAGGAGCTCTCCACTAAACGCCCGCCCACTCTAAGGGCGGCCTAGCAAATGAGGATGATTTATGCGGTAGGGTTGCGCCCCTCCTTTATAGGGGGGCGCTAGAGAGAGTATCTATAATAAATTATAAGAATAGCTATAATTTAATTGTAAATACTCTCTATATTTTATCTTTAAGCCATAGATAGTTATTACTTCGATTCTTTTTTATTTTTAGGTCTTTAGCGGCTGTCGACCTCATCGTTTCTAAAGAGATATACCCTCCCGTTTTCTTATTTTTATTGTTTCTTTATTTGTATCTTATAAATAAAGATACAAAAATTAAATAAGAATAAAAAGGGAGGGCGCCCCTGCTCCTCCCTGCCTTTGGCAGGGGGAGCGACTGCCTAAGGCAGGGGAAGGCCAAACCCTAACCGGCGGCTAGAGGGAGGGAGACCCTTAAATTCTTAGATTTATTTAGCTTTAATATTAAAGCTAAATAAAAGTGAGATGGTAGACTCTTCTATAGTAAAGCCAATTTAATCCCTGTTCTTTGTTTGGCTTAACTTAAAATTTCTAATCGCTTATTGCGTAACTACCATTAGGGGATGGGTCCCCTAATGGGAGGGTGGAGCGAATCTGTCTAAACTAGTAAGGAGGCCACCCCCTCCTTTGGAGATCCGGGGCTCTCCAAAGGAGAGGGCTAAGCATTTTTATCTTTATTTATTTAAATTTAAAGAGTAGCTCCTCGCTCACTCCCTTTTTAGAGTGCCTCGCAAAGCGACTCTCCCTTTTTTAGAGTTAGAGTGCCATACAGGCAGAGGCAAAGGAGAGGCAGAGGCAAAGGAGAGGAGCGACCGCCCCTTTTTATTCTTATTTAATTAACAATAAAAATAAGAATAGGGCGGGGGGAGCAAATCGCTTTGCGAGGGTGATAGATCGACAAACCTTACTTATAAAGAACTTTTTCTTTTTTTTTATTATACGAAGCAACCCTTATTTTTCTAATCCTCGCGCAAGCGACTCCCTGTCTTTGGCAGGAGCAACCCTCTTTGCAAGGCCCTCCCCTATTCTTTAATTTGATCTCCCTTAGAATAAAGATAAAAAGGGAGGGCACCCCCTCTTTTTTTTGAGTCTGAATACACTAAGAAAATTACAAATCAAGGAGAGATCCAAGTCAAAAGTGGAGCTGATAAAAAGCTAAATTTAAAAAGGTAGGGGTCGAGTCCTCTAAGAAATAAAGCCTATCTCTATTAGAGGGTTATATCTTTAACTCTTTCTATGTGCAAGCACGCTAATGTTTATAAAATAAAAGGGATAACAAAAGAACTAATAATATATAAGGTTACGATTACTGTTCGCCGCGTCTCCCCCCCCCCAATAGTTTAATAAAATAAGATTTATAAGAATAGTTTCAAATTTAGTGTAAGTCCCATTTTTACCCTTTTTGTCTTTTCTTCTGTTGAGTTAATTTATTATAATTAACAGTTATTCTTTATCGTGCAGGACTGGTTTAATAGACAGAAGAAGAACATCACTGCATGTTAGACGCTATTACAAAATTTCAATAAAACTTATGGATTTATTTTACTCATTATTCTTAACTAATTTTTCTTTTTATTTCAAAATTTCTTTTATTTTATTATTGTTTCTTATAAATTTGTATCTAATTCTCGTGTCTAATAATTCCTCTAAAACTAGACGAGAATACCCTAAAGGTTTCGATTATAAATATACTAAAATTTATTCAGGTTCATTTACAAGTAGTAAAGAGTTACCTATCTTACAAGCCGGTTTTAATGTTAAAAATTTAAAGAGTCTTATTACCTATTTAGGAACAATAGGAGGACTACTAAGTGCAGCTATAACTATTAAAAATGAACTAAAAGACATTCAAATTGGTAAATTAGATCAGCTTATGGAAGCTGAAAGAGAAGGTATTAGAAAAAGCATTGATAAAGATAGAGAGGAACATCAAATACTACTAAATTCTTTAGAGGGTCACAGAAGTGAACTTTATAAACTTCACATAGAAAAAGCTAAAATATTTGGAAGTAATGACAGGTTACTATCTTTACATAATAATATTAAAAATAATATCTTATCATTCAAAGAAAAATCCGCAGATCCTACTGCTAAATTATCTGATTTAGGTATCTTAGAGCAATTAATCCAACAAGATGCTGGTAAATTTTCACAAGAATTGGATTCTCTGATTCTTAATATTGAAAACCCTTCTGATGGAAACACGGAGGATTCTAATTCAAAAAATTCTATTAAAGATAGTGAAATAAGTGCCACAGAAAATCTTAAGGATGTTAAAGAATCCCATGTTTTCGATTTCAATATTTTAACTTCAATGGATTGGTTTGAGAGTCTAAATGGGATTAAGAAACTATCAGTTTGTTTAATACTTGGTAAAGGTGTTATATTTTCCGCTTTATTAAGTATTATCTTTATATTTTATGGTAATATCTTAATAAAAAAATATGATTTAGAGAATAAATATCCTAAATTAGCTGTATTTATTCAGCTAAGGCAGAAATTTCAGAAATATTATTTTAATTACTATTGTTTTCTAATTTTATTAGTTGTAGTCTCTGAAATAATTTTTTCTTTAGCAGTTTTAACATTCTAAAATAGAAAGATCTTATTTTATCTAATCCTTTCTCCCCCCCCCTCCTTATAATTGGATTCTAACCTAAATATTCGGACTCGAAAGATTCAACAAGTTTTGTAAAATTAAATGGAATCCAAACAAAGGCGGAAACTCCGAGAGAGAGTAAGAAAACACCCCTCCAAAAAACTCTAAATTTGACTGAATTTTACGAAAAGCCGTAGTCAAAAGATAAGAAAGAATTCAAAAAAAAAAGACCCTTTAAAAGTTAAGAGTAAGTTTAATTAGAAGGTAAAAAAACCCTTATATTTTTAAAAATTAGAGTTATTAATATCCAAGAAAAAAGAACCGAAAAAATTGATGATTAGATTCCACTAACTTTCGTAATTTATCCTAATTATTAATTTTTGCAGAACTTCATTTTATTTATTTATTTTTGATTTTATTCTTGACTCTGATGTATTATTAATTTAATTTCAAATTAGTATTATTAGTATTATTAATGTACATTAATTTATTTATTTTTATTTTATGAATATTTTATTTTATTTTTATTTTTAATTTTATAGGAGCTGTCTTGGGGGGTAGTACTAGCAAAGCAGATAAGGGTATATACCGATTAATATATCTTAATCATTATAAACTAATACTCAAAATAAGACTGACTACCTTAAAGATCTGTAAAATTATAAATAATAGTTATTTATAAAACGAGACCTTAAATTTAAATACAATCTATAATCATTTTAATCTAAATGTTGAGATCTATTATTTAAATTAGGCGAAGGTTCGATTCCTCCTATTTCCAATTGGTACCTTTTCACCGTTAAGTTGCCTTATAATATTACTACCTTAGTCTCCTTTGGAGCAGCAACTCTCCCTTTTTTAGAGTGCCATACAGGCAGAGGCAAAAGATAGGCCTACGCAAGCGCAGCCTTAATTTAAACGTGCTCTAACCTTAAAATTTTAGAATGTATTTCTTTTATAAATACAAACGCTTCTTGAATTTGAGTCAGATTCAAATATAATCAAGAAAAACAATTATATATTAATATACTAATGAAAAAAATACTAATAAATGTATCCTCTTATTTATCTCATTGTTTTACCACACCTCTTCCTTTAACATCTATAGATAGAGTAACCCCTACAAAAGGGGTATATTATCATTTTCATCAGAGTTCTATTAGTTTAAATACAATTCCCTTACCTACTACACAAATAGTAACACAACCCTCAACAATAGATAGTTTTACACAACAACCTATTGTAAAAGATTTCTTTTATTTTAATAATCCAGATACTTATAAAAATATGTTAGACGCTTATATTAACCATCATGGGATGGGTTCAGATAAAATTAAAAATCTTATCTTGGAAGAACAAGATATTGCAGATAGGGTTTACAATATTCATACTGTTACAGGGAATAATACTTCCCCTATTCTACTTAAACCTCTTAAATCTAAGGAATATTTATCAGGTAAGGATATATCAAGTATTGCAACTACTGATGGACATTCAGATAGTGCAAGTGATATCACCGTTTCACTTTCACCTTTAGGAGAATCTGTTGATATTACTTCTCTTCAAGATATTATTACTTATAGTTCTACAGTTTTCGGAGGTTAATATTTTTATCTTTACATCTTAACATTTATTTAACCCCCACATCCTATTTTGCTTAATGGTAAAGCACAAAGTTCCTAACTTTTTCATCTTAGCCCCCCGGATCTCCAAAGGAGGGGGGAATCTGGGAATAGGATATACTTAATATTTTTAACTTGTTTTCCTTCCTATTTTATTATATATTTAAACTAGTAAATCATCTTTTTATAAAAAAAAGTTGATCTTAGTTCGATTCTAAGGGTAGGATATACTTAATAAATTACACCAAACAGTAGTATTGAAAAATAAAACATTCAATTAAAAATCTTTTAAACAAATGAAAATATTCAAATTCTTTAGGTTAAACTTTTTAATTATTATGATAACCGCTTTAATTCCTTGGTTGAAAAAACAAGGAGGGTGGTTTTACCCTATTTTTTTATTTAAGATCTTTTCTTTTTTATATAGTTTTTTAATTAAAGCTCAAAAAGTAGGTTTTATTAAAATGGTTAAATATATCTACTATTTCTTAAGTGTTTTTAATGTTTTATTAGCTGTTTTTATTATTACTAATTTTTCAGATTTTGCTTTAAATCCTAAAATCTTAGAAATAATGAAAAATTCTTTAGAGTTGTTAATCCCTTTCGTGATTTTAGAAAGTATTAATATTTTTATAGAAGATTTAGGATTAACCTTTAAAAATATAATTAAAAGAATTATGGATTGGGTGTACACCTCAGATGGGATTGATAAAACAATTCCTGATAAAACATCTAAAGATGGTGATAATGTTGACAACCCGTTTTCTTATTTAGGTAATTCTTATGATTTAGGAGAGATTGAATCTCAATATCAGGAAGAATATAAGAATACATACATCTCTTGGAAAACTGTTTTATTTTTTACTTTAGTAGCTTTAGGTGTTTCTTATTATTTTGTTCCTCATTTATATCACGGTATTTACAACGAATTAATGGATAAATTCTTTCCACCAAAAGGGCCAAGTGGTGGTACAGGTGGGGGAATTACAATATTGGATAAAGGTAAAGGTAAAGCTATTGGAATTCTAACTTCTACATCTCCCCCCCCCGTGGAAGATGAATTAACTTTTTTACAAATGAAAGTTACAGAAGTTGTTAATTCAAAAACTTTACCAATAGATGATAAATTACGAATATTAACTTCATTTAAGAAGAATTTAGACATCCAAGCTACAGATATTCATTTTGCTAAAAAATCAGGTATTTTTAGCGAGGCTACAAATTATTTACAAAATCAGATACAAGTTGAGAATATTCTTTCTACTTCTACACCTTCAATTCCTTCTACTTCTACATTTATACCTGATTATATTTTTACTTCAACTAGTTCTTCTAATCCTACAAGTTTTGTTACCCCTTCATCACCCAGTGTTTCCACAGGTTCTATCACTCCCCAAAATATATCTTCAGGATCTGCTACTCCTACAGGAACTTTAACTCCTAAAGGTGGTTTTTTTACTCCTATTAATTCACCAGCTGGTTCTAGCGTAACACTTCCAAGTATTTCTTCTCCTAAATTATCTGTAACAATCCCAACCAACATTCCTGTGTTACCTACATCTACAGAGATGGTTAGATTTGATCACTCTCCTGTATTGGAAGCAATCCCTAAAGATATTTGGGATCCTTTCAAAAGCGGGGGTAAATTAAAAAGTATGTTTGCTTCAAGATTATCTCCTAGTGATTATCCAATTACATTTAATTGGCCAGAAGGACATATATCTCCTTATGATTCAACTACGGGAACACCTATAGATATTTCCGCACCTAAGACGAATATGGATAAATATATGGATGAATTAGCTAAAAAGAATGATTAATTTTAGTTAACCCCCCCCCCAAGAAAATTAATGAATAAAGAAACCTAAGTAATATCTCAGATTTAATTAGAAAATAATAATATTGAATTGGATAAAATAGCACCACATGTATATATCCCCTTAAAATATCTCGATTGCGCAGGCATTCTTTATAAAATGTAAATTCTATATATTAATAAATTTATAAGTTTAGATTAAACTTTTGAAATAGTAAAAATATATCTATTCACTCTTTTATATTATTGAGTGCGTTTATTTTCAATTTAAAAGAGATATTCTGATATCTTAATATTGATACTTAGCTGGTTAGGTAAACAAAAGGGTTGGTTATACCCTATCGTTTTATATAAATTCTTTAGACAACTATTTAAGTTTATTGGTGCGGTACAAACTTTAAAGTTTACTCAAATAATAAAATATATTTATATAACTATGGGTGCTTTTAATGCTACTTTAGCTCTAATTGTGTTGAGTCAAATATTTGGTGTTTATATACCGGAAACTATAAGAGAATTTTTAATAGCTTCTTTAAAATTATTTGTTCCTGTAATTATTTTAGATGGTTTAAGTGATCTTATAGAATACCAGTTAAATGTATTTAAAGATTTAATTAAAAGATTAATAATTTGGTCGGCTGATAACACTCCCTCTCCCATAGAAGGGGATAAGAGTGATATTAAGATAGATAAAACCCCCTCTTCAGCCGAAAACCATACAGGTAGAGATAAAGTTGATGGTGTTCACGTGGAAGATATAAATATACCTAGTAACACCCCAAAGTCTTCTGTAATTACACCGGACTCTGTTGATTTTAATATTCAGGAGAGAAAATTAGGTGACCCGTTATATAGAGGTAGAATATCAGATGCCATCAATACTAAGGATCAAGGTGATTTATATTACGGGGAGTACGAAGATAACAGTATAAACTGGGGAGTTGTTTTTGTTGTTACGGCTTTAGCTCTAGGAGTATCTTATTATATGTTCCCAGACTTTTATCATAATATTTATTATGGAATAAAAGATAAATTCTTCCCTAGAGATAGTGGAGGAGGAGGTAACACCGGAGGTGTATCTAGTCTTTCAGCTTCTATCCCTGGAGAAAGCCCTGAGGTGTATATTGGTAAAACAGTAAGAAACATAATTAACGATGATAATCTTACAAATGCTCAAAAACTATCTAGAATAGAAAGTTTAGAAAAGCTTACTATATCTCCTCAGCATGGTCTAACCCCAGGGGAAATTGTAACAAGGGAGAGTATATTTGCTAATGCAAAAACGGTATTAGAAAGACAAAATACTCTGGTGGAAGATATACGTCAAGCTATACTAAAACCTGAAAATCCTGAAATTACAGATTCTTTAACACCAACTGCTTCTCCTACCGGTTCTTTAACACCTACAGAAGCGTCTACTCCTATTAATACAGGTTCTTTAACACCTGTTGCAGGAGCGAGTGTTCAAATTACCTCCTCAACAATTATCCAAGATTCTGATATCATATACCCTCATCATAATCCAGGGGATATTATATTAACTAATGTATCTAATCCTACTACTCCGATAACACCTCTTGGTAGTCCTGCTGGGTCTTTAACACCTACTCCAAATACACCTTACCCATCTAATGAAGGGTTATTAGTTCCTGTTGCACCTGTTCTTGATTCAGTAGTACAAAGTTCAATAGATAAGGGTTTTATATTTAATTTATTAACTGAAATAGCAACTAATCCGGATACTACACCCTGCCTTTGGCAGCAAAAACATACGGAATTCTTTGACTTATTTCAACAGGTTCTGGCACCAGGAAATAATAACAGTTCTCAGGATATTTTAGATTTTTCTAATATGTTTGTTAAAGCAAATAAATTTATAGATTTACCTAAAGCTACACCTCAATTATCTTTAACTATGCCAACCATGTCTACAGTTAAATCAGATCACTCTCCTATTCTAGATAGTGTTCCAGATAACATAGATTGGGCTAAAGATGGTAAATTAAGAGGTATATTCACTTCAAAACCACCTGTGTTAAATCTACCATTAGATTTAGGTGATATACCTGTTGGACATTTAAGTAATTTACCAAAAGAGAGTTCTACACCTGTAGATTTAACAGATTCAAAAACTAAATAGTTAACCCCCACCCCCAAGAAATAAACAACTCAATCTAAAAACATTAAACAAAGTCAAGAGATAAATAACCACCAATAAAAATTTAAATAAATATTTTAAACTGTTACTAAATATGAAGATATGCTATCTATAACTTTAAATAAAACAATACACTCTTATATATCCCTATTTCCTTTGAAACAGAGGTAATTTTACAGTTTTATTTAAAGTTCTGTCAAGGTTCAATTCCCTAGGCCTACCCTCCCTAATCAATCATTTAACTAATGGATAAAATTTATTTAACCCTCAATTATAAACCATCCTCTAGCTTTTAAATAGTGATGGATTTGGAAATTTTATAGCATAGATTAATCTTACGATAATAAAAATTATAATAAACCTTCTTGGGGCTTGGGGCTTGGGGGGGGGGTTATCTATTAAAATAAATTACAGTTTATCTTTTTTTAGATCTACAAGTAGTACAATTGATCTAATGAATAAACTAGTAGAAAGGTTAGATAGAAAATAACCACTTAATGAAAAAATTTATTATTAAATTATTCGGTTCATGTTTTAATACAATAGGAGATAATGCAAGTAATAGAGATTCAAAAAGTTCAATTTTCCTAATAGAAAAAGTGAAAATTTTGATATGAGTATGATTAATAATCTTGAAAATCTTTTGAGATCTAATTACACTTATCCAAATCATATCTTAATAACTGACAGTTCTAACTCCTTAGAGGAGATTGAGTATAATTTTTTTATCCTGGATCCTGAAGGAATTATAAAATTATTAAAGATTACTGATCCTAAATTAAGAGAGAATCCTGATCTCTATTATGATATGATTCTTATTTACCGATAAAGTGAATCTAATATAATAGAGTCCTCTAATCAAATTATTAATTCCGACATTAGTAAATTTGAAAGGGGTATATTAGATTTTCTTAATGCATTTCAAATTTTATTTAACAAATAAGAATAATTTAGCTTAATCTTAGAATAAAACTAACAGATTTATTTGAATACTTGCGAAAATTAATAAAAACATTAAAGAAAAACTTAATGTTAGATAATATTTTTGAAATTTTAATCTTAGTCTTAAAAAAGCTGCTAATTTAGGTAATTTTTCTTCTAACTTAAAATATTTAATAATCTCATTACCTAAAACCGCAGACAATACATTAAATGATAAAGTAGCTATTACTACTAACACTATTATATGGTATAATGCAGATAATTCTAATAAACTTAATGAATTTAAATATTCATAAAAACGCTCTAAATTAAAATCAGAAACTAGTTTATTACTCCCATTTATTGAATCAACTATTTTTTTTACACCTTCACTTGCTTCTCTATTAGCTTTTTCACATGCTACAGCTGCTCTATAAGCTGTTTGATAAAAATCTAAGTTTATATTATCAGGACCTTTGTCTAATATTTCTCTTACATTTTTACATTGTTTTCCACCAAAATCTAACAATTCATTAACATATAACAATTGTGATTCTGGAATATGTTTATCAATTAATGTTTCTACATTTTTTGACAAATTTTCGTTGTTTTTAATTATGCTGTTTAATTTATTTTGCATAATTTCCATATTTTCTGATTCCGAAATAGCTCTCAATTCCATCTCTTTAGATGCAGCCATTTCACTTTTGTAATCTAAAATTTTCCCTATATAATGATGTCCAACAACTCCACTTAAGAATGTACCTAATATCGTTAAATTATTTTTTAATTTGTTCATTTTTTTTGTTTTTTTTTTTCTCTCTCAACTCCGATTACTTTTTCAACCTCTGTTACTACCAGGGGCGGGTGGCTGAGGTTCCTTTTCCACTGAAGAAGAGATAATTTTTTAACGTGGATACGGTCTAACTAATTAAATGTACCCAAGTTTTTATTCTTATAATTAATTTCAAACTCAAAATTTCCTCGCTTTCTCTTTACTAATCTTTGTTAATAAATAAGCTTTCCTCCTGATAGTTAATTAAAAAGAACTACTCTTCTTGGGGAAAGAATGTGACCTAATTCTTTCTTTTAAAGAAAAAAGTGTCTATAAAAATATATTGCGTTTGGGGTTGTTGAAAATTGGTTGTTTTGGTCGCGCCCTTGCGTAGCAACCTCTCTAATGGGGCCCTAAGAGGGCGAGGACCTATAATCAAGATTCAAAATTAAGGGATGCGCCCTCGCAAAAGCGACTGCGCCTAGCGACCTTGCTTTGGGCCGCCCCCCTCCTTTGGAGATCCGGGGCAAAAGCAAGGGTCAGCAATTTTATCCTTATTTATTTAAAAGGCAGTCGCGCCCCTTGCTTTAGCCCCAAAATCTCCAAAGGAGGGGGGCGGCCCAAGCAAGGGGCGCTAGACTAGAGGGTCTCTAAGAAAAGCATTAAGAATAACAATATAACTCTTCTTGGGTCGCTCCTTCGGAGCGAGGGAAAGATTGTTTTAAATAAAGATCATAAATTAGTTTTTAATCAATTTAAACAGTTTAAATTTATTGATAAAGCCAATATCTATAAATTAGAACAGATTTATAATTTAAATAACTGGAAATAAGAGAGAATTAATTTATAATGATAAGGATTTTTTATTTGAGACTTTCTGTACTATTCTTTAAAGGAATCTAATACGAGATTCTTTTATAGGACCCCCCCTATTTGGATTTATTATAGTTTAGGATTCCAACCTTATTATACTAGAGGGTTTGTAAAGCATGCAGTACTAATTAAAATAAATCAATATTAAAATTGTAAGAATTAATAAAACTATAATCATTAGCATATAAATAAAAATTAATTTATAAGAAAAAAAGACAAAAGACAAAAATGAACAAACACAAAATTGCAACTCTATTATTCTTATATATTTAAAATATCGTCAGTTTAAAAATATTAGCTTGCGACCCCTCTATTTTTATAAAAGATCAGATAACTTAGAAATATTTTATAAAAAATTGAAACAAAAATGAAATTGTTATCTATAATCTTTATATCCTTATTAGTTTTAATTGTAGTCATTGGGACAATAAGGCAGAGCCAATAAAACTTATATAAAGAGAATTTTTATTTAGTGAGAAATACAGAGTATTTTAACTCCTAAGGGATCCTAACTTTCTTGTATTGAATTTCCTATCGAATATCTTTTGATTCTCCAAATAGACTACTGGAAACGAGGCAACACAAAGGGGGGGGGGGGTAATTAATTAGGTAATTGAAATAGTAAAGCAGAAACAGATGTGTGCAAAGATTCTAAAATGATATTAGGGTATATACCAAATATTACAGTAGGTATAAGTAAACTAATTAATAAATAAAATTCTCTTCTATTAATATCTTTTAATGGTGGTAAATAAGGCGAATAGTTACCATAAGAAACTCTATTATATAAAAAAATAGAATAACAAGCAGAAAGTACAATACCCGTAGCACCCAGAGACGCTATAATAGGATTAATTTGCCATATACCTATTAAAGATAATTGTTCACCTAAGAAATTAAGAGTTAAAGGAATACCTGTATTAGCTAAAGTAAAAATAAAGAAAAGAATAGAAAATACAGGCATATAAGTAACTAACCCTCTAATATAGTTAATAATTCTAGTACCTGTTCTTTCATAAATTATACCTCCAACACAAATGAATAGAGCAGGACTTACAAATCCATGAGCAATTGCTAATAATATAGCACCTTCTATACCAACTAAATTATTAGAAAACAAACCTAAAACAACCACAGCCATATGTGCCACACTACTGTAAGCTATTAATCTTTTAGTATCTTGTTGAATAATAGTAGAGAAACTAGCATAAATTAAAGAAATTATAGCGAAAGTTTGAACTAAAGGACTAAAATAATTAGTAGCATCAGGTAATAAATTAATTAAAACTCTTAAATAACCATAAGTAGCTAATTTTAAAATAGTAGCAGCTAATAAAATAGAACCTGCTAAAGGTGAATCACTATGAGCTTTAGGTAACCAAATTATGAAAGGATATAAAGGAGTTTTTACAGCAAAGGCAACAAAGAAACCTAACCATAAAAATTTTTGACTATCTAAGCTAATATCATATAAAGAAATTAATTGGAAATCAGTATTACCTATATAACTATATATAACTAATATACTTAAAAGCATTGGTAAACTACCAGCTAAAGTATATAAAAAAAATAAAAAAGCAGATCTAAATCTATCTTTACCATGTCCAAAAATTACAATTACAATAAATAATATAGGTAAAACACTTTCAAAAAAGATATAGAATAATAGTAGATCTAAAGAAACAAAAGCACAAATTTGTAATGTTTCTAAAACTAAGATTGAGATTAAAAAAAATTTCAAGTTTTTATGAATATTTGTATAATTTGATAATAAAGCTATTGGAGTAACAAATGTTGTTAATAAAACAAAATATAATGATATACCATCCACTCCAAAATTTAAATGGCAAAAACTTAATTGGTTAAATTCAGACACAAATTGAAATTGCCCCCCGCCTAAGGCGGCTGAACTGGAATCGAATTCATACCATAAAAATAAAGAAATAAAAAAATTTATTAAAGAAGTAGTTAATGCTATTTTTTTAATAGTTTTTTTACTTTCTAGCGAATTGGACATTGGTAAAATTATTAAAGACCCGAATAAAGGAATTAATAATAATAAAGTTAACATTTTGTTAAGATGCGAATATTTTACCTAGTTTCTTGAGCTTTTCTAATATTTAACTAAATTAAAGTAAATTTATATATTAACCCCCCCCCCTTCACACGCCTTTGTCTGCTAAAGCAGAGAGTGAGGGGAGGAGCGACTCTTTACATAAATAAAGATAAAAAAATAGACCCTGCCTTTGGCAGCAAAGCGAGGTGCTCCTTTAAAATCAGAGGTTTAGCCTCTAAGAGACAAGAGTGTTAAAATAGGAATGATAATTTATTTGCAATTTTTTAGAAAACATCTATTTTTTGACTAATTTCGTATTTAAATTCCTTTTTTTATTTTAGAATCTTTACCCTAAAATACCCCCCCACCCCTCATTGCAGTCTTACTACTCCCTTAGATAGTGTTTAGACCCTTCTCCTTTTTTCAAGCCCTTTTGTTAGAATAAGTAACCAGCTAGAGCTGCGATTAGTTGCAAAAACTAAAAAAAAGGTTTAGCTAATCCAGCCTAAGCAAATCTAAGCGACTAGAAATTAGATATAGGATAATTAGTAACCCTTAACTATTCAATTAGTTGCGCCTCGCTTAGCGACCTCGCTTTTTTTTCCAAATTTATATTTTTCAATTAAATTTTGGAAAAAAGAAGCCACCAGGGCTGAGGGAGGGCGCACGAGAAAATTATAGGAATTTAATTTAAACTTAGTCCTGGCCCCGTGCGCCTAGCGCCCCCCCCGCCTCGCAAAGCGAGGGCCTCCTATGGAGAGGGGAGAATCTCCAAAGGAGGGCGCGAGGCTCCTGTCTCTCCCATTTTCTTAATTTATTGTTAATTAAATAAGAATAAAAAAGGGGAGTGTTGACCCTTAGGGCCTAGAGGATTAAAACAGAAGAAGAATTGAAAATTTTAAATTATAATATATACCTTTAAATTTAAATTTTTATACTTTAATTTGCAAAACACTCCGCCCTCTCTTAGGGTGGGCCGTTTTCGCATTATTGATAGAATAGTAATCTCTCAAAATAAGAGGCTATTCTTTCTTATAGACTACTTTATTTTAAAGATAGAATCCTCTAGCGCGCCTCTCCTTTGGAGATCCAGGGCTCTCCCTTTTTAGAGTGCCTCGCAAAGCGACTCTCCCTTTTTTAGAGTGCCATACAGGCAGAGGCAAAGGAGAGGCAAAGGAGGGGGCGCCCTTTTCTTAATTTTATTGTTTCTTTATTTGTATCTTATAATTAAAAATAAAGATAAAAAAATTAAATAAGAATAAAAAAGGGCGCGCACGTAAAGGCGCTAAACTCCAAAGGATACCCTGTCTTTTAAAGAAATAAAGGTAAAATTGCTGGCCCTCCCATTAGGCTCCGAAGGAGCGAGGGTAGGCGCGAGCCATTCTTTTGCAAGTTTTTATTTTCTATTTATAGATTTCTATTCTTGTGACTCTTAGGTCCAGAAGCTGGGTTTAAATTTTTAATAAATTAAAGGTTAGTTATTTTAATTGGAGCGGTTCTACTCCCCCCCCCCCCCCCCAAGGGTTGCTCCTCCCCTTTTTTATTCTTATTTAATTAAAATTAAGAAAATGGGAGAGGGGGTGTTTGAACCCCGATTAACCTTAAATTTTTAAAAAGATAAAATTTAAATTTGTCCCTTGCTTGTTTAACTAGAGATAGATCCTGTACCACTTAGAGAAAACATGTTTATGTTTTAAGGGGGGGGGGGGGTTACAGCCCTAAGGTGGACTCGCTTCGCGAGTAGAGGGTCAATAAAAATGATATAATTTAGGAAGTAGAGTAATCGAAACTCTGTCTGTAATGTGTAAAATTACTGCTAAACCACTCAGCTAACCTCCTTTTTATTTTTAATTTATTATGCCCCACCTTTTTGGTCGCTCCTCCCTCTCTAAGGGGAGGTGCTTCAAAAAAAGGGGGGGGGTAGCAGTCACAGACTGGAGAGGGTGAAAAATAGAGAACTAAGCAGAAGAGATGCAGTTTAAGAAGGATAAATTTAAATTATTATTTTTATAATAAAACTATAACTTAAGAAGCAGAGGAGCTGTGCGTAGCAACCCAAATTAAAAAATCTGGAGAAGATACAGCTTCAACTACTATAGGCATAAATCCATGCCAAACTCCACAAATTTCAGAACATTGACCATAGAAAAAACCAGATCTTTCAGCAACAAAAGATACTTGATTTAATCTACCTGGAACAGCATCTAATTTTAATCCTAAAGAGGGAACTGCAAAAGAATGTAAAACATCAGCACCAGTTACAATTAATCTTATATGGCAATCAACAGGTATAATTAATCTATTATCTACATCTAATAATCTAAATTGACCTAACTCTAAATCAGATTCAGGTATCATATAAGAATCAAAATCTATAGATTCTCCACTATCTGTAATAAAATCTGAATACTCGTAAGACCAATACCATTGGTGCGTTATCCCCTCTCCTGAATATGGACGGGCTTTGTTTACCTTAAGGTCAAGAAACTAGCTATAGGGTAGCTAACCACCACCCTCCTAGCTTTAACTAGGATTGCTTTAGTTTTTTGTTTCTATATCTCTAGCCTCCTTTTGGGTGCAAGATAGGCTTTTTCTTTAGTAGACCTCGCTTTGCGAGGCTAGCAAAGTTAGGAAAAATAAAAGACAGAGGAGAGTTGATCCATCGGAGAGGAATAATCTGTGTCGACTGTACATTAAGCACTAATTTTACTTATAAATAAAAATTAGCACCCACAAGTGACCCAGTCTGTTGCAATAAGTGAATAAAAAAATAAACCACTTACTGACAGTCTTGTACTATATCCGGTATTATTATATATAGTATTTTAACTGTTTTCACTCGCATCGCCAAACCCATCTAATATATATAGGTGGGTTTAAGATTCCCGTCGAAATCTTAGAAAGATAATTATATATTATTTTTCACGACTATTATATATATGTGTGTGGGTTGAAAGAACTTGAATATGTATTATTTCGCAGAACCTAGTTTATATAACATACTAAAGTGTATATAAGATCCAACTATATTTCTTAAATTATTAACAGATTGTTTTTTTATATATATAGAATATTGGTCTTTTATATATATTTTTTGAATAGTTGTTTCTAAATTATACTTAGATTTTATGACATCCTGTAATAGTTCAACTTCTTTAAGTTTAAAACTATTAGTAGCGATTCTAATACCATAATTAGTCCAACCACCATCATCCATTATCCACACTGCTAATGCTAATGGTGTTAAATATTCATAAATATTTTGGGGTATTACTTTTCTGCCATTATTATAAAATATACCATGTATCCAACTAAAACTTCTAAAGGTAAAGGTGTTAAATTCATAACCATAATATATTTTTCCTTCTTTATTTTGAATGGTTCTAGTATATTGTCTGGGTTGAAGATTACTTGTGTAACCCCTATTATAGAAAAAAGTATATAACCAAAACAAATACTCTTTGTGCTGAATACTTTGTCTGTAACAGATTCTAACACCTTCTCCAGATCTTTTATTTGCATAAGCGTCGCCTAAAATAGATCCTATAATAACAGATAATATATCTTCATTATGTGGACCTATTCTATTAACAGCTCTTATATTACTTATGTGATAGTATTTTCGTTGATTTTGAAAAAAGTTTAATCTGTGCTCTGTCCCCCTCCCTGCTAGTAAGGATAGGGTAACACCACCCCTGCTAAGGCAGGGTGGAGCAAGAGAAGGTAAAATTAAAGAATCCTTTATACTTAGTTGTGCCTTAGCAGAAGAAGATAATTTAATATTTATGTTAAATCTGTTTTTATTTAATATAGTTTGAGAATACATATTATTTTTTTTACCATTAAAATTGGTGTCTTTCATTTTATTTAATATATATAATTTTAGGCCACCTGCTCTACCCAGTCTTCCCTTAAAAAGAAACAGGGTAAAGACATGAATAGTAAAGAAACCTACTACTTTTATAGTTAAAGTTGGAGAAATTACTTCCTTTACTCCTTTCGCTTGCGTAAGAAGATTTGGACTATATCACCATCCCTATCAGGGGTCGTGTAATACACGAGAGATTAGGTGGATGTTACGCGTGTAGTCTCTGAGGAACCTACTCTTGTATTGGATATACAATTTGGTTTCCTGCTGATTGTCTATTACCCTATAGAGGTTTTTAATCTATAGGGATATCTCTAGGATTTTCACGTATGGTTACTAGAAATATACGTACCTATAAGCATTAAGAGTTTCCAGCATATAGCGTAATTATTCAATTAGCCTTCCAGCTAAAGGGGACAAAGTTTTGTCTATTTAGGATCTAGCTTATATAGCAATAATTGGTGGAAATGCGGTGTAACAATATACCGAAATAAGGGCATAGACCTAGCAGTAATCTTAATCATAGGTTTGCCAGCATGTTGTTGGATTGTGCTAAACAGTCCAAAACGGTAATGAAGCATGGCTACCAATAGGTAACATTCTTTAAATGTGAAACCTTCTGTATGAAAATAGAACCCACTAGGTGTCCTAGATCCGTCGTCCATAGCTCAATAAGCTAGAGAGATTGGATTGAGATATTGTAGAAGATCTGTAGTAATAACCTTTATATAATTAATTCCATTTACATTTTTTTGATAAAACAATTCGTGCAATGGAATAAGAGCAGGATAACTTCGAGTCATTACTTGGAGGAAAGGATAAGGAATTCCTTTTCGTAGACCAGAATTAATTAGAGGAACTCGACCACAGTATGGACTTAGAGTCAGATATACATGCCAGATATATTCAAATCGCTTTATAGTTTGAGTAAATACAAAATACGGTGTAACAGAGGTTCGCATGTAATGTATCGACCCATCTCCTAAGAGATGGCCCACTAGTCGTGAGAGGAGCTCATTATTAAATACTGTGATATCTCGTGAATGCTTATTGAGTCTTATATTGTTGACGCTAGTGACACCTGTAACACCGAATGGTACTATTTCAGTAGATCGGGATACAATCTTACTGACAGGAATAGATGCCAAAGCTGTTAGAGCTAGATCAGGGTATAGACCAGGGTTATCCATTAAATATAACAATCTGAATGAAGGAAAAGCAATAGCTATTAAAATTAATGCTGGTGTTATAGTCCATACTAATTCTAATACGGTCCCATGTGTTAAATATTTATGCGCTATCGGGTTTTTGTTATAATTGTAATAATAAATTAAAGAAAATAAAACCCAAAATACAGAAAAACTTATTACAATTAAATAAAATCCAATAGTATTATGTAAAGTAACTAAACCAGTAAAACCTGGTGCTGCACTATCTTGAAAACCTAATTGCCAAGGTTCTGCAACATCGTTAAGAATAATATTAAATATAGAATTAAAATTTTGCATTTTTATATTTAAATTTAATAAATAAAAATCTTAATTAATATCTATTTCCACCCTGCCTTATTAGAATCAACCCTTTGCAATTCGAAGGAGCGATTCGTGGTATTAAAATCCAAACCCTTCTCTAGCTAACCCTTCTATTTTAGGATTCTTATGGTTTGTAGGACCCTTATACCTCAACCTTGCCTAGCAAACCCCTGCCTTTGGCAGCAAAGCAAAGCGAGGGTCGCTTTTTATTATTTTTAGTCTTAAATTAAGAGAGCCCCTCTCTGGATTGCAACTATGCGAGTGGTGTGCTCTCGCTCCTTTTTCCTTTAGCGAGGTTGGCCTCGGCGCCCCCCCATAGGGAGGGGCCAAAGCGAGGGCGCCCTGCCTTTGGCAGCAAAGCAAAGCGAGGGCGCCTAGAGCGATTATTCTTATTTTAATTTCTAAATTAAGAACTAACTTAGTAGGTACTAAGACAGGGTGATGTGACATAAATACGATAAGATATAGACTTTGAGTTAGTTTTTATAATATTTTAAAGAGCTTTTCTTTAAAATATTGTAATCTTATAATTTTAAGGATTCGAACCTTATAATTTATTTATAAACCTTATAATTTATTTATAAACCTCTCCTCTTTTATCTATTCTATTTATTCCACTGATTTAAATTAAAATAAAGGGGGGGGGGTAGCTAAATAATTTTAAATTGTTTAATAAGAAGATACTCTTAATTTAAGGAGTTTGCGGAGGAGCTGAGCACTAAAATTATAAAAATTAAAATTAAAACGAAAACAAATATATACATAATAAGATGTCTTTTAATACTTTTTTGCAATATATTAATAGCTAATTTATCGTTACTATTTTTTATAAATATTATACTTTCAAAAAGTGAAATAATATATTTTATTTTAATAAAAGACAAATCAATTTCTATATTACCTTTAATTTTTAATATAATATAACCAATTAAATAATATATTAAGGCTAAGACAAAAAATAAATATCAAATACCTAAAATAAAATTTAAAGAAGTATTATTAAATAATGTTAATTTATTTAAAAAAATTAAACAAGAAATAATAAAAACTAAAGAGCTAACAATTATTAAAATATAACAATAATTATAACTATTTTTTTTTAATTTTATTTTTATCTCTTTTCTTTGGAGATTATTATAGCACCTCAAAGTCTTAACCTTAGCTTTTTTATTTAATATAATTAAAGTTTTTTTACCTTGCTTTTTTCTTAAAATAAAGAGACTAGGGTAGAAAAGATGCCCCTCACAGCTGTGAGTATAGTCCCTTAGGCGTAGGGGCCAAATATAAAAAGAAGTATTATTTGTATTATTTGTATTATTTGTATTATTTGTATTATTTGTATTATTTGTATTATTAAGCGTATCTGTAGATTCATAGGTACTTACTGTAAAAGTCACGCGCGCCTTGCGCCCCCTCCCTCCCATTTTCTTAATTTTATTGTTATTTAAATAAGAATAAAAAAGGGGGGGGCGCAAGGGCGCAAAGCAAGGGGGCAAAGCAAGAACGCGAATAACCCTACCATTCTTATCTCTTTTTAATTTATCTGCAGCTAATGCAGGTGTGTGTTTTTTTTTTATATTAATTTAAGATTATATTATAAAATTATAAGTTTATTTTACTTATTTTACTTTTAAATTTGACTCTCTTACTGTTAAGTAAGTCTCACACCATTTTAAGCAGATTTAATGATGTGAGAATCGTTTCTCTTTTTACTCCCCCTCGCTCCAAAGGAGCGACCTCTCCTTTGGAGACCCATAGAAGGCGGCACGTTGCAGTTATTACCCTCTTCTATTTAGCTGGACCCCCCAAGGGTTGCTACTCCTTTTTTATTTTTAACTCTGCGCGCTCTCGTGTATCCCTGCCCCGCGCCCTCCCTCACTCGCCAAAGGCGAGTGAGAGAGGGGGAGGTTCTCCAAAGGAGGGGGGGCGCGGGGCGGGGATACTGCCTTTTTATCTTTATTTATTTAAAGAGGCTGCCTCATGAGGGAGGAGCCCACCCACTCTAAGGGACCTCGCTTTGCGAGGCGGGAGAAGCGACTCTCTTAATTTAAGAATAATAGACAGCCCTCTCTAAGGAATGAGAGCGAATTTAAGAAATAAGAAATATTGGTAGCCGGCTTTTGAAACAACCCAGAGAAGGGGGTGTTGCTACGCAAGGAACAGAAAGAGAAATATTATAATTAAATTAAAAATAATGAATTATAGCTCCTCATTTTCTTTAAATTATAATTATAATTATGCCTATATTATAATAATCTCCTATTTATTACACCCCTACCCTGCTCCCCTTCAAATTAACCATCGCTCTAGCTCCTCCCCATTAGGGGGCTACCATAAAGACTCTTTAAATAAATAAAGAGGCAGACAGTCCTGCCCTGGCGGAGGAGTTACCCTACCCTTTTTATTTTTATTTAATTAACAATAAAAATAAGAAAAGGGGAGGCCCTAAGGGCCCTAAGGGGTGGTGCGAGTCTTTGTTTCTCTCTTTTGGAGCTGGACCCTTGCATAGCAAACCCCTTTTAAAGTTTTAGGTTTGCGAAGTGAGCCCCGATTCCTAAGGTTTGAAGGAAACAAGGTGGTTTTGAAGAGTTAATCTTATTTAAATAAGATTACTATAAAAATTTAAAGAAGGTAACAAATAGAAGAAAGAAAGACATTCTTAGATTAATAAGGGATCGAACCTTATATTTTATAAATATTTCTAGATAATAAAACAAACCAATTAATCATAATTACTATAGAATGATTAGAATTATCTGGCTAAGAAACTCCTGCCTTTTTAAAAAGGGGCTCCCTCTTTCTCACTGCCTCGCGCCCTTGCGTAGCAACACCCTCGGCCCTCTTTAGCGACTTGCAATCTACCTTTTTTAGAGTGCCATACTCTCCCTTTTGGCCGAGTGCCATACAGGCAGAGGCAAAGGAGAGGCAGAGGCAAAGGAGGGGGCGCCCTTTTCTTAATTTTATTGTAAATTAAATAAGAATAAAAAAGGGCGGCTGGGTGTTGCTACGCAAGGGCGCGAGGCAGTCCTGAGGAAGGCGGCGCGCAGAGTGCCTAATATTGCAAATTAATAAACATTTTTCTATATCAATCCGAAGGATTCGCATTATTTGAACTAATAACCTCTAGTCTAAGACTGGGACTCCAACCTGCTAATAGTAGACCCTTAGGGTCTCAATCTTTACGCCTCGCTTTGCGAGGCGCTCTCCTAAATTTTATTGCACCTCCCCAGGCTTCTAGACCTCACAAAAGCGAAATCGGCTCTCCAAAGGAGAGGCCCTAGCAAGGGGCGCGAGGGAGTAGTTTGTTTTAATTTGAGTCTTGCGGTAAAAACTATGGGTTATTAAAATAAACCCAAGATTGAATAAAAGAGCTAAATATTTCCCAAGAGTGAGGTGATTCGAACACCTATCCTCGATTTTGGAGATCATCATATTAGCCTATTAATACTACACTCTTTAATTATTTAACACTAAATTTGAAACTTAATTACGAACAAAGAGACTTGAACTCTTAAGGGTTAACACCCACTTCTTCTTAAGAGAAGATTGTTTACCAATTTCAACATATTCGTATTTTTGTAATTATTTCCTTTAATATCCTATCAATCGTTCCAGCTCTTGCCTCGCTTTAGCGAACCTCCCCTAGTAGACCCTCCTTTTTATTATTATTTTACTAACAATAAAACTAAGAAAAGGGAGGGCCAGTAATTTTATCTTTATTTATTTAAAGAGGTCGCCAAAGGCGAGTCTCCTTTGGAGTGAGCAACCTCTCTTACCCCGCATTGCTAGGTCGCTTTGCGAGGAGAAGACCCGGGGGCGCAAGGGCGCGTCCAAAAACAGGGAGTAATCTAATGGGAGAAGAGAGTTTTTCGCTCTTTTGCTCACTCCAAAGGAGACCCTGTAATTTTCTAACCTTAAATGCCTTCGCTTTTTTTCAAATTATAATTTTTCAATATAAATCTAGTAGAAATAAGAAAAACCGAGGGGAGTAGGCCACCCGTTATTAGAGCAGGCGGGCATGCAAAGGAGGGGCGGCTTACGCGGAGAGAGAGACAGAGTGTTGCAAACAAGGAGGCCCACCCCTCTCTAAGGTCTCTAAGGTCTCTAAGATCTCTAAGGGGGGAGGGCGCGCAGAGCGTCATAAAAATTAACTCGCGACTGTTAGACCACTCTTAGAGCGGGCGGGCGTGAGTTAAAATATTGAAAATTTCTGATTTTAATCTTTTATTAATACTAAATTTTTTCTTATATTTTTAAAAGTCTTGGTTATTATTATTGGACCATTGATTGTCAATAAGACCTTCAAATTTTAAACTTAATGCGCCCCCCCCCCCCCCTTTGGTTAACCTCACCTCTCCTTTGCCTCTGCCTGTATGGCACTCTAAAAAAGGGAGAGGCCGAGGGCCAAGGGACCTAAGCAAAGAGAGCACTCCTCTCTAATTATATACTAATAAGGGGGGGGGTATTACGCACCACTAAAGCTACATCTCCCTAGCTGGAATTTGATTAAGACAGGGTTCTATATAGTTTAAGCATTGACATTCTAATGGTCTCGATTTTTTAGCGCAGCTATATTTCCAAATTTATAATGAAAAATATAAATCTGGAAATATAGCGAGGCCCTTAGGGCGTGGACTGATTAGCGCAAATAGAGGGAGCCTAATGGGTTGGCTAAATAGAATTGTTTTTTCTAAAAAATATACACTCTTCTTTTATTAAAAATTTATTAATTTATTTTTAAATTTTAGATTTATAATAACTATTTGTCTAAATATAAAAGAGAAGCTAATTTCAAATTGTATTTTTATACATAAGTTTAAATAAAATTTTATCAAATTCCTCCAATCTAAAAATCTCACTATTTTAGGGGATCTTGTTTAAACACTAATGCGCTAATGCAAGAGGGATCTATTTTTTATTTAAAAATATATTTAGCTATCTTGAAAAAGAATTAAGTTTATCTTTTTAATGAAATCCTAGACCTCCTGCTTGCGTTATTACCCTTGCTCGCAAAGCGACGCCCTTTTTATTATTATTTAATTTTTGTTTATTTATTTATAAGATACAAATAAAGAAACAATAAAAATAAGAACAGGGTGGTATAAATTAGAAAGAGTCTTGTAAAAACAAGAAGAAAACCAAATTAAAAGTAAAATAAATTAATATAAATTTAATAATTAAAAAAAAATACTAATTATAATGACAAAAATGAATCCTCTAGCAAAACAAAGAAACAATCTATTTAATTTTAAATCTTTTAATAAATTAAAAAAAGATCAAACAAAAATAAAGATATTTAAAAACTCATCTTTTGATTCATCTTTTAATTCCGTACAAAGTTTGAATACTAATTTATCTCATCTCCTGCTCCTTGAACATAAACCTAAGGATCAGCAAAGCAAGGGCGCATCCCCCTTTTCTAATTATGAAATAGAGGAGAACGCTGCTCCTTCTAAAAATAAATTTAAAATGAGAGGAGTTGGGAGCTATCCTAAATTTAGTGCAATATTAAGAGCAATTAGATCTATTCGGTTAAATAGAGACGAATGGAAATTAATTAGATATTTAAATCAAAAAAAAAAAAAAATAAGAAGCAGTCCCTCTTTTGAAAGCCCCTCGCTTAAGACCTCTGTGTCAAACTCTCCCTCCTGCCTTTGGCAGAGTAGTTTGCAACGCAAGGGCGCGGGTTTTGACTGGGCTTCTATTTCTTCTACCAATTCATCTAGCAACACTTTCTCTTTACCTAACAACCTTTCTTTGTCCACCTCGCTCTTGCCTTGCAACCCTAAGGGGAGAAGCGGCCAAATGTCCAAGGGTGGGGAAGGGCTGTCCCCGCTTAGGGAGGAAGAAAGCAAAGGAGTAGGTAGCACCACTTTTCTTAAAGAATCCAATCTGAAATCTTATATTTTTAAAAATTTTAATAATAAAAAAGAAGGTATCGGCCTTGCAAAGCAAGGCCGCCCCTTAGGGACAGGTGGAGTTTTTTCTAAATTAAACCCCAAAGAAAAAAAAAAATTAAGCATATTCAAAAAGGAGCTAAAGAAATTCGCCAGCTTATTGCCTCCGGTGGTGCGAGGGTTAGAAACCCCTCTCTTAAATAGGGTAGCCCCATCTAGCTCACCCCACCTAAGCCCACTCTTGCGAGGAGGCGCTTGAATAAAAGAGATCACAAAGAAAGCGGCAACCAGTCTAAAAAAAGTTAAAATAAATAAAAAAAGTAATAGAGGCGCAATGGAGGATAATAATAAAAATCTTAAAAAACTAATCTACAATATCAAAGAGGCCCAAATAAGAGAGAGGAACTATAATAAAATATTTAGTTATAATAATATTATAAGTAAAAATATATTACTACGAAATATGAAATTTAATTTTTTAAAATCTACTTTATCTACTATTCTAAAAAAAAGAATAAGATTAATGAGTGAAATATTGGAAGATAAACCTATTAAACACTATAGTCTTTATTCTTATTTAAATTTTTGCATCTTTTCCCCTCCTCACCTTAAAGGCGGTAAGACTAAATTAAGTTTAAATAAATATAAAGGAAGAAAATTTGGTAGTTTTATCAAATATAATAAAATTATATCCTATAATTTTAATTCTACTGCTCCTTTTTATCCTGCTACTTCTAAAAACTGGACCCCTTTTGAAAGCGCAGTTAAGGTTCCTGTCATCTCTGACGCCTTACCATTAGGGGAGTCGACCCTAACCTCGCGAGAGACTGGGGCTAACCTTAATTCTTATATATATAAAAATTTTAATAATAAAAAAGAAGGTATCGCTAACACTAGAGGTAATATATATATTAAAGATACTTATAAATTATTATTCTATTTATTTAAAAGTATGTATTGTCTAATTAGTAAACCTGTTTTAAATTATACTAATGATAAAGTAACAATACAATTATTTTATTATTTAAATATTCCTAAGAAAAAAGTTTTTAGATTATTTTCTATTTCTTACATTAATTCTATTAAAAAGAAATGGTTAGCTCCACCCCGGACGCCTATCCTACCCAAGGGTTGGAAAGATGGGTTATATCCCACTCGCCCTCCCATGGAAGACGGCTTGCGAGACAAAGACATAAAAGAAGCAAGCCAGATTTTTACGGGTGGTTGGGCCTTTCTAGCCACTTTAGGTAAGTCTAAGCCGGAGGGGTCCTACAAACCTCAGCTCCACCGCAACCCCTCTTTCTCCCAGCCTCTTAGAGAGGTTGGGGGACGGTTTGCGCGGTCGCTTTTGCGAGGGAGAGGCAACACTAAAATATATATCAGGTGGAAATTAAGAAAAGCTATTTCTAGATTAAAATTTAAAATTATTACTAAGGGTGGGGGGAAAAATTTATTATTTCATTTAAGAAAATTTAATTTAACTAAGGTTTACCAAAATAAATTTAAATTTATTTGTGCTATTTTAAGTAATAAATTTAATAAACCCGTAGAGTTACAATTAATTAGATTACATCATCCCTATCATGATAGTAATATTTTAGTTAATCTTTTATCTTTAAATATCAAAAATAAAAGAAAAAAAGCTAGAGTAGCTATTCAAAAAATTTATAATAAAAAACCTGTTAAAAATTTAAATGACCCTAATTTAAAAAAACCCGCTCTGCCTACAGCTGAGTCGCTTGCGCGAGGGACGGGTAAATTAATTCCAGCTTTTTTATCTGGTTTAAATATTAAAATAGCAGGAAGATTAATGGGTGAACCTATTATACCTAGAATTACTACTAAAGTTTTCGGAAAAGGAGCTACTGCTACTGGTAAGGTTAATTTCTTAGATGTGGCAAGAATAACTAAAAAAAACAGAAAAGGAGCTTATACTATAAAAATAACATCTGGACAAAATTTCTTTTAATCCTGTAGATATACAATTATTTACCTTCGCTCTTAGGCAGGGAGAGATTACCCCCCCCCCCC
>Ga0209647_1000181_pt1 | contig 57889 bp, 54 predicted proteins | sample GraSoi_2013_60cm_FD_185827 | JGI IMG/M metagenome (GOLD analysis project Ga0209647, IMG submission 185827) | Grasslands soil microbial communities from the Angelo Coastal Reserve, California, USA - Sample 9_17_2013_60cm (SPAdes) (version 2) | ecosystem: Environmental > Terrestrial > Soil >...
GTCCTGATGCTGGTGGAGAACCTGCCGGTGCCGTTCGACCGCCGCGTCTGGCAAGAAGCCGGCGCGCTGCGCGATGCCGGCTACCAGGTCTCGATCATCTGCCCGACCGGCCCGGGCTGCGAGCGTCGCTTCGAGGTGATCGACGCCATCCACATCTACCGCTACCGGCTGCCGCTCGAGGCTTCCGGCGCCTGGGGTTACTTCTTTGAATACGCCGCGGCGCTGGCGCAGTCTTTCTGGCTGTCGTGGCGCGTGTTCCTGACGCGCGGCTTCGACGTCATCCATGCCTGCAATCCGCCCGACCTGTTCTTCCTCATCGGCGGCTGCTTCAAGCTGCTGGGACGCAAATTCGTCTTCGACCACCACGATCTCAACCCGGAGCTGTACGAGGCCAAATTCGGCCGGCGCGATTTCTTCTACCGGCTCCTGCTCAGGCTAGAGCGCTGGAGCTTCCGCACCGCCGACCTCTCGATCGCCACCAACCTGTCCTACCGCCGCATCGCCATCGAGCGTGGGCGCATGCGGCCGGAACGCGTTTTCGTGGTGCGCAGCGGGCCGAGCCTCGCGCGACTGAAGATCCTGCCGCCGCAGCCGCGCCTCAAGCGCGGGCGGCGCACCCTGGTGGGCTACGTCGGCGTGATGGGGCGGCAGGAAGGCATCGATTACCTGCTGCGGGCGGTGCGTCACATCGTGCATTACTTCGGTTGCCGCGACATCCATTTCGGCCTGGTCGGCGGCGGCAGCGCGCTGGAGGAAATGAAGGCGCTGGCCCGCAAGCTCGGCGTCGCCGACTACGTCACTTTCACCGGGCGCGTGCCCGACGACGAGCTGCTGACGATGCTCAATACCGCTGACCTCTGCGTCAATCCGGACGTCGCCAACGACATGAACGACAAGTCCACCATGAACAAGATCATGGAATACATGGCGCTCGGCAAACCGATGGTGCAGTTCGAGCTCGCCGAGGGGCGCTATTCGGCGCGCGAGGCCTCGCTCTACGCCCGCAAGAACGACGCCTTCGACCTGGCCGAGAAGATCCTCGAGCTGGCGGACGATCCCGAGCGGCGCGCCGCCATGGGCGCCTACGGGCGCCGGCGCGTCGAGCGCGAGCTCGAATGGCGCCACGAGGCGCCGCGGCTGCTCGAAGCCTATGCCTCGTTGTGGCCTGCCGCCGGGCGTGCGCCGGCGGCAGGCGGGCGCGGCCGCGCGGCGGCGCGCGGCACATGAAGCTGCTGCCGATCCACGCGCCGCGCGATTTTGAGCTGGTGGCGGGCTGGCTGGCGCAAAGGGACAACTACCAGTGGCTCGATTTCGGCGGCGGCGTGCAGATCCTGACAGCGCAATTGCTGGTCATCATGGCGCGGCGCGAGACGCACTTCCTGCGCATCTACACCTCCGACCGCGACGACACGCCGATCGGCATCGTCGGCCTGAACGGCGTCGACGCCAATTTCAGGACCGCGACCTTCTGGGGCGTGTCGGGCGACAAGTCGTACCGCAACCGCGGCTACTCCACCTACGCCAGCTCGCGGCTGATGAGCCTCGCCTTCAACCAGCTCGGCCTGACGGCGGTTAACACCTGGGCGGTCGAATCGAATCCGTCGATCCGCACCATCGAGCGGCTCGGCTTCCGCCATGTCGGCCGGCAGCGGCGCTGCCACGTCATCGACGGCCGCGTCTGCGACCGCCTGCTGTTCGATCTCCTCGCGAGCGAGCACCGCGAACTGGCGGTGAATGGGCGGCGCCAGGTACCGCGGTGGGAGAAAGCCGAGGACCGCGCGCCGCCATGAACCGTGCCGTCGCGCTCCTGCTGCTGGCGGTGAGCCTGTGCGCCGCCGCGCCGGCCGACACCACCCCGCCGACGATCGCGATCACCTCGCCCGCCTCCGGCGCGATGGTGTCGGGCACGCTTGCCGTCACCGCCAGCGCCAGTGACGATAGCGGGGTCGTCGGCGTGCAGTTCCGCTACAACGGCGCCAATTTCGGCCCGGAGCAGGCAGCCGCGCCCTACGCCGTGAACGCCGATACCACCCTGGTGCTCAACGGCAGCTATACGCTCACGGCGGTGGCGCGCGACGCGGCCGGCAACGTGGCCGTCTCGGCGCCGGTGAGCATCACCATCGCCAACTCGCCGCCCGCCGGCCGCCCGGCGAAATTCATCCCGACCTTTCTCACCTATTACGGCGGCGGCTTGCCGTTCACCGACGCCGACGCGGCGCGCCTGGCGAAGTTCGATCTCCTCGACGTCGACCGCTTCCGCTACGCCGATATCGGCGGCAATACCTGGGCGGCGCTGAAGGCGCTCAACCCGGGCGTCGAGATCTACCTCTATGAGATGGGCGCCGAGGCGCCGAATTTCCTCGATGCCGCGACTACGCTCAGCCTCAACGGGCTCGGCCGCCACGACGTCTCGCGTGGGCACTCGATGGGCAGCCTGAACGGCAACCAGCCGCAGCTCTTCCTGCTCGACGCCGCAGGCAGCCGCATCTACAACACCACCTACTCCGATCCTGCGGCGAATCGCTTCTGGTACCTGATGGATTTCGGCAGCAGCGCGTACCAGGCGTACTGGGTCGAGGCGGTCAAGGCGGATCTCGCCGAGCAGGTCTGGGCGGCCGATGGCGTGCACGCCGATAACTGCCTCGCGCTTGCGACGTTCGCGGGCAATTCGGCGTCGCCGCCGCTCTACGCGACGAATGCGGCCTGGTCCATCGCGATGAACGGCTTCGCCAGCGCAATTACCTCGGGCGTGCACGCCTTCGGACAAAAGCTCTGGTGCAACCGTGGCGGGTCCCGGCAGGCGGACGGCGCCGCCGCCTGGGGTGCCTTGGACGCCGCGGCCCCGCCTCCCGACGTGGTCGGCGAGGAGGGGGCGTTTGCCGTCGCCTGGGGCGATGCCGCCACCCAGTTCTATCCGGAGGCGGACTGGAAGCGGCAGCTCGATGCAATCGGCGCGATCCGGAATTCCAAGGTCGCCGTCTTCAGCAGCACGCAGCTCGCGCCCGACGGCTCGGGAACCGACAACTGGGGCAAGCCGGTCACCTATTGGCAGACGCTGTGGTACGCCATGGGCTCCTTTCTGCTCGCCAAGTACGACTTCCGCAACAACGCCTATTTCAATTTTTACGGCAACGGCGCCTCGCACGACCGTATCTGGTGGTACGACGAGTTCGATCGCATCGATCTCGGCCGTGCGCTCGCTCCCTACGGCGTTGCGACGATCGGCGGCACCAACGTTTACTGGCGGGAATTCGAGCTCGGCTACGTGCTGGTCAATCCGACGGCGGACGACGTGGCTTCGATCGTCCTGCCGCAGCCCTGCCGGCAGCTGACGCACGACAACCTCGGCGGGCCGTCCGGCGACCCGGTCACGGCGATCTCACTCGGCGGCCATAGCGGCGCCATCCTTCTCAAGAGCTATTAGGGCGATGTCGGTCGGCCGCTAGGCGAGATAGCGGGCGACGGCGGGAAGACGGCGCGCCGCTACGCTGCGCACCAGCATCGGCACCGCCACGCCGCTCGCCAGCAGCACCGGGAAGAACAGCAGGAAATTAGCGCCGTCCCAGGGCATGAGGCTGAGCATCAGCCCCTTGGCGACGCCGACGGTGATGGTGTTCATGAGGTAGATGGCGAGGCTCGCCTGGCCGAGCGCAGCGAACCAGCCGAGCGGCGCCGGCGGCAGCCGCTGCATCCAGCCAAGGACCGGCAGCACCGAAGCCGCGCCTGCCAGCCACTTCGGCACTTCCTGGACTTGCGCCATCGCGAGCAGAACCGCGAACAGGACCGTCGTCGCCAGCAGCATGCCCGTGGACATGCGCATCCAGGCATCGCGGTGCATCCACAGCACCATGCCGCCGGCGAAGAACGGCAGATACCAAACCACCTCGTCGAGCATGAAGACTTCGGGCCAGGGCCCGAGGAAATTCAGCGCCGCGCCGGCGAGCAGCAGCAGCATCGGCCGCCGCCCGAACGCCTGGAACAGCGCCGGCACCGCCATCAGGTAGATCGACAGGACGTAGACGAACCAGAGGAAGGTGACGCCGCTGCGGGTGGGGTGCACGACCAGGTCGAGCAGCGCGGCGTCGCCCGGCAGGTTGTCTACCTTGACGTAGCGCGCGGCGAAGAGCTTGCCGAGGATGACGAGCAGGCCGAACACCACGTAGGGAACGAACAGCCGCTCGACGCGCTTCATGGAAAAGCGCGCCACCCCGGCCCAGGCTGCGAAGCGCGGCAGCGAGAACGCGAAGGTGATGCCGGCCAGCGCCATGAACAGCGGCATGTGGAAGAGATAGACCGTGTCCTTCAGCCGCGCATACCACTCGTTGCCGGCGGGCATGTCGCGCGCGACCACGTGTCCCAGCACCACCAGGAAGATCGCCAGCCCGCGCGCGGCGTCGAGGTCGAGCAGCCGCGCCTTCGGCTTCTCGTAAGGCAACTCGCGGAGGATTGAGTCAGGCAATGACATTGCGCAGCGCGGGATTCGCCTTCAACCGCCGCCACGCGTCGCGCAGCGGCAGCAGCATGCGCCCGCGCACGCTGTGCGGCAGCGTGCAGTCGTAGCGCCGCTCGGGCGTACCGCCGAAGCTGCGCTTGAAGCGGTTGATGCCCGCGCGCTCCGGCGTCGATTCGTCGTCGAACATTCCGCCCCAGTCGTAGCGGTGCAGGCCGGCCGCGCGGAACCACAGCATCGAGCGCCAGTGCAGCCAGCGATTGGCGCGCCCGACCAGGGAGCGGTAGGCGTTGTCGCCCTGCCTGAACCAGGAGGCCGAATGCAGCAGGCAAGCGGTGCTGCCCGAAAGGAGATACGCATGCCAGACCAGCGCCTCGCCGTCTTTTTCGGCCGCGGTCAGCGCCAGCTGGCCTGCCGCGCAGGCGGCGGCAAGCCAGGCGCCGTCTGACGGCGCGAGCGACTTCTGCGCGGCGAAGCGGTCGAAAAAGCTTCGAAAGCGCTCGAGCACGCCGGCCGGATCGGCACTTGCCTGCAGGCGTAATTCATCGCGCTGTGCGGCGCGCCGCACCTGGTAGCCGCAGGTCTCGTCGAAGCGCGCGGCGATGTCGTCCTCGGCGACGTCAAGCGCCGTGACCAGCGATGGGTAGGCCTGGTTGTCATGGCCGGCGAGCGGCGAGCGCCGCCGGCGGTAGAGCAGGACGTCGACGTCATCGCCGTCGGGCGTTTCCTCGTCGAACCAGAGCTCGCCGTAGACCAACGCAGCGTGGCCGCGAGTTCGGATCACCGCGGGATCACCTCAGCCGCCTGCGGGGTCTGCGCGCAGCGCGAACTCTTCGAGCGTCGCACCGACGGTCCACGCGGTGAGCGCATCGAACAGCGTCTCCAGCCGCTCGTATAGCCGCTCGATCTGATACGCGTTGCGAAAACTCGGACTGCCGCCCGGCATCAGCTCCGAGGAATGCAGGGTGAATTCCAGGTGGGATGCGCCTGCGCCGCGCGCGCCGCGCGTCGCGCGCAGCATGCCCTCGAGGCCGTTTTCCGCCGGCGCGAGCCAGCTCAAGCCCGGGCTGAGCCGGTTGAGCACGCCGCGCAGCACTGGAATACGGTAGGCCCAAGGCGCGAGGCGGTAGAGGCAGCTGGCACGCACCGTCACCGGCACTTCGAGCAGCCCTCCGCGGGCGGGGGAAGCGATGTCCGCCGGATCGAGGTAATAGGGCCGGCTCGGAAAGCGCCGGTAATCGATGCCACCGTCGCCCGTCGGGTCGCCTGGCGCGTAGCGCCAGTCGACTCCTGGTGTGACCGAGCAATCAACGCGATAGCCCTCCTCGAGCAGCATCGCGGCGTAGCGCCCGTCGAGGGCCAGCCGGCCGGCGCGATGGCTCACCATCCTGCGCCCGATGCGTGCCTCGAGCAGCCGCGTCACCACATGAATCTTCTCCCGCATCACGGCGTCCGGGTACTCGACGAGGTAAGGTTGGTAGTGGAAGTCGTCCGCGGTCAGCGGCACCAGTGGCGGCGAGTTCCAGGCGTGCAGGTGCATGCCGATCTCGCCGCGGTTGCGCGCGACGACGTCGCGCGCGAATTCGACGAAGGCATCGCTCATCGCCATCTCGTAATTGGCGAGGTAGACCGGCTTGAGGCGGTAGCGCTCGCACAGCGACTGGAAGCGCGGCAGGAAGCGGGCATTGCGCGTGGTGATCTCGCGCGGCCGCGACCAGAGGTCGTCGCCTTCGGTGTCGATGGTGATGAGCAACGGCGTCTCAGGCATGGTGCAGGCGGCCGGCCGCGGTTGCGCCTACGCGCATCGCCTGATCGAACGCGGCGAAATAGGGTGCGAGGATCTTCTCCTCGCCATACTCGCGCGCCATGAACGCGCGGCAGCGCGCGCTCGCCGCGCGCCACGCGACCGGCTGCCGCAGCAAGGCGTCCGCCGCCGCCGGCAGGCCCTCGGGCGTGCGCACGGCGATGCCGAGGCCCTCGCGCTCGATCACGCGATCCGGGTCGATCAGCGTTACCACCGGCACGCCGCGGATCCAGGCCTGCAGATAGGCGTTCGGGAAGCCTTCGACGTCGGAGGTATTGACGAGCAGCCGCGCGCGATCGTAGAGCGCCGCAGCCACCGCGTACGGCAGGCGGCCGTGAAAAGTGATATTGGGCCTCGCGCTGGCGGCGCGCTCCACCTCCTCGTACAGCGCCTCTTCGCCGCGCAGCGGTCCGCCGGCCATGTGGATCGCCGCTTCCGGCAGCCAATCGGCGAGCCGCAGCGCGCGATCCGGCCGCTTGAGTGGGCGGATATTACTGACCCACAGCACGTCGATGTCACGGCGTTGCGGCGGCGCAGGCGCCTCGACCAGCATGCCGGCATAGCGGCTCGGCAGCGCGTAGCAGCGCTCGAGTGTGCGGGCCTGGAAGGCGCTCTGCACCAGGACCGCATCGGCGTGGCGCAGGCCGTAGCGGTACAGCCAGCGATCCCGGGCGTAACGAATCAGCAGGCGCGCCGGGTCGCAATCGGCGTCACTTGCAGCGCGGAACACCAGGCGCCTGCGGTGACGCGCGCAGAACATCGCCGCCAAGCCGACCTGCGCGCCGGCGCAGCTCGTGTAATAGAGGTCGGCGTCGGCACGGCGCAGCGCTGCCCAGAGCCCGGTGGCGCGCGGGTGCAGGAAACGCAGCACCGGTAGCCCGGCGTCGAAACCATAGGCCTTGTAGACGCGGACCCCATCCCAAACCGCGCCGTCGTGCTGGCCATAGTCCGCAGTGACCATGCTGACTTCGTGGCCGCGCCGCGCCAGCGCCCGCGCCAGCAATGTTTGCTGCACCGATTCACCGCCGATCAGCTCGCGCCGGTATTCCGGCGCGAGAACGGGGAGGTTGTCCAGGCCGACAAAACAGATCTTCATCCCACTGCCCATGCTAGGGGCGGCGAGCGACGCGCCTGCGCCGGGCCGTGGCCGGGCGACCTAGTCCGTTCGGCCCATGGCCGCGCCGCGGCCGCGGCAAGGTGCGCACCGTAGGCTGGGAGCCGCTTGAGACTGCGCAACATCATCGGCAGCGTTGGCGAGCGCCTGCAGCGGGACGGCTTGGGTGCCGTGCTGCACGATGTCCAGATCCGCGCGCTCGACCACCTTGGCCAGTTCCAGATCCTGAAAGGGATGACGGTCCGGGTGCAGGACGTGCGCGACCCGGGCTTGTTCGACGCGCACGGATTCCAGGCGCGATTCGTCGACGCCGAGGAGTTGCAGCGGCTGGCGCGGGACGACGCCCATCAGATGCCGCCTGAATTCCTGCGTATTGCGCTCGCGCGCGGCGACCGTTGCTACGCTTTGTTCGACGGCCTGCTGCTGGCTGCCTACGGCTGGTACACGGGCCAGCAAGCGCCCCTCGACGAGCACTTCACGCTGCACTTCGACGCCGGCTGGACCTACATGTACAAGGGTTACACGCTGCCCGCCTGGCGCGGCAAGCGCCTGCACGCGGTCGGCATGTGCCGGGCGCTGCGCGCGCTCACCGACGAAGGCAAGCGGGGCCTCATCTCCTGTGTCGCCTCCAACAACTTCGCCTCGCTGCATTCGGTGACGCGCATGGGCTATCGGATTTTCGGCCAGGCCGGCCTGTTGCGAGTCGCCGGTTTCTCGGCGACCTGGGCCAGCGCCGGTTGCCGCGCCTACGGCTTTCGCGTCGAAGCGTCCGACGCGGCGCCCGCGCCGTTGAGCGCGCCCGCCTAGCCGCCGATAAAGCGCAGCCACCACTCGCCGTCCAGGCGGCTCAAGTCGGCGCGGCCGCGCTCGAAAGCCGTGAGTACTTCGCTGTGCCTCGAGTGCACCAGGGTCCAGCTGCCTTCAGTGCGCATCCAGCAACGGCGCTCGGACAATTCCTGCAGGTGACGCGGCTCGAGGCGGCCGCGCAATGCGCTGGCGCCTTGCCGCCACGCATCGACGAACAAGCGTTGCAGCACGAGCGCGAACGAGCCCGGCCGGGCGACGACCTGCAGGACTTCGCCGATGTGGCCAGCGCGCACGTAGTAGATAAACCAGCCGAGCAGGCGTCTCCGGCTGTCGAGCACGCTGCGCGAGCGCAGCGTGCCGTGGCGCGTCTTGAGCGCGGCCTGCCCCAGCAGCCAGGCGAGCGAGCTCGCGTCGTAGACCGGGCGCAGCTCGCTGTCACCGAGGAACTCGCGCAGGTGTGACGCCATGTCGACGGCGGAAAGCGGCTCGTCGGCGATGCCCGGCGCCTCGCGATGGAATCGGTTCGGGCGCAGCCGCGCGCCGACCGCGTCGAACGCCGCGCCGAGCGGCCGCAGCGCGAGCGCCGCGGCGCCGAAGCCATGGCGATCGCCGAGCAGCGACAGCGCGTGCCGCGCGGGGCGCAGCGGCCGCGTCCAGTACAGTCCGTAGAGGAGCGGCGCGCGCCCGCCGGCGCTCACCAGGAGCCTGCGCGCGTCGTCGTTGGCGCCGTCGGCGATGAACAGGTCCTGCGGGCCGGCGAGCGCCGCTTGCGCGAGCTGCAGCGCGACCAGGCTCGCGCGGCTCCCCGGATCCACCATGAACAGGCAGCCGACGGCGGCGCGCACCGGCCGGCCGCCGAGCAGCATGCGGCGCGGGACGATGCCGATACAGCCGGTGAGGCGGCCGTCTTTTTCGGCGAGCCAGGAGGGCAACGCCGCTTCGCGCCACGGATTGGCGAACAGCACCTCGTGCAGGCAGCGTTCGCAGCTGTTGCGGTCGGCCCAGCGGTGCTGCGGGTAGACGCGCTCGAACAGCGCGACCACCGCAGGGATGTCAGCCGCGGCGAGCGCTCGCAGCCCGCTAAGTTCCGGATCCGTGGCGCGTTTCATTGCGGCGCGTGGCAATCAGTTTGGCGAGACCGCGCAAGGTGCGCAGGTCGTCGAGCTCGACGCCGTCGATCGGCACGCGCACGGCGAAATCCTGCTCGATGTGCAACAGCAGCTCCACCAGGCGCATTGAGTCGAGCAAGCCGCTGGCGAGCAGGTCGCTGTCGTCGGAACCCACCTCGGCGTGGAATTGCTCGGCAAACAGCGCGCGCAGCCGCTCGAGCACGGCGGCTTCGGAGAGCAAGCCGTCCGTCATGCCCGCGCTGCCGCGCGCGGCTCGGCCGCCGCTACCGCGGCGTCCTGGAACGCGGTGCGCAGGCGCGGCCGGTCGACCTTGCCATTGCCGTTGCGCGGCAGTGCGTCGCAGCGCATCCAGCGCGCCGGCAGCATGTAGCCGGGCAGCAGCTTCGACAATCCCTCGCGCACCCGGCCGGGCGCCGGCTCGCCTGGCGGCGCGGGTACGAAGGCGCAACAGATCAGCCAGCCCTCGAATCCCTCGCTCGGGATCGCCACCACGGCGCTCTCGGCGAGGTCGGGCAGGGTGTGCAGCGCGGCCTCGATCTCGCCTAATTCGATGCGATAGCCGCGGCTCTTGATCTGGGTGTCGGCGCGGCCGACAAAATGGAAGCAGCCGGCGGCGTCGCGCCAGGCGAGATCGCCGGTGCGGTAGACGCGATCCTGCGGTCCCGCGCCGCCGGGAAACGGCAGGAAGGCGGCGCGCGTTTTCTCGGCGTCGCGCCAGTAGCCGGGACTCAGCCCGACGCCGCGGATGTAGAGCTCGCCGGTGACCCCCGGCCGCAGGGAGTGCAGCGCCTCGTCCAGGATCATCAGCTCCTCGCCGTCGCAGGCGCTGCCGATGGGAATCGGCTCGCGTTCGTCGCGCGGGCAGCGCGGCACCGTGTAATGGCTGCTGGCGATGGTCGCCTCGGTCGGACCGTAGAGATTGGTGTAGCGCGCGTGCGGCACGCGCCGCATCCAGTGCACGAGCGTCGGCGTTGGCATGGCTTCGCCGCACCACAGCACGCGGCGCAGGTCGGGGAAGTCGCCGTCGCGCAGCACGCCGAGCTGCGCCATCTGGGTGAGCGCCGCGGGCACGGAGAACCACTGCGTCAGGCGCGCTTCGCGGATGAACTGCGCTAGCTTGTGCGGCAGCAGTCCGAGCGACGAGGGCACCAGGTGCAGTTCCGCGCCCGAAGTCAGCGCGCCGAAGATGTCGAAAGTCGAGAGATCGAAATGCAGGGGCGCGTGCTGCGAGAGCCGGTCGGTCGGCGCGATGCCGAAATGGGCGCAGGCCCAGTCGAGAAACGCGAGCACGCTGCGCTGGGCGATCATGACGCCCTTCGGCTGGCCGGTGGAACCCGAGGTGAACAGGAGGTGCGCCAAGTCATCCGGCGTGCCGGCCGCGGGCGGCAGCGACGCTTCGAAGGCGGCGATGTCGCGCACGCCGAAGGCGGCCGGCTCGCCGGGCGCGGAAAGATCGCCGCTGTCGAGCCAGCCGATCTGCGGCCGCCGGGCGGGCGCGGTGCAGGCGAGCGTATCGCGCAGCATGGCGGTGGCCGCGCCGCCGGCGAGGATAAAGCTGCACTCGGCCGCTTCCAGCATGCGCGCCAGCCGCTCGGCCGGGCCCGCGGGGTCGAGCGGTACATAGGCCGCACCGGCCTTCAGCGTGGCGAGCAGGCCGACGATGGTCGCCGGACTCTTCGGCGCGAGCAGCGCGATGCGGTCGCCGCGCCGGCAGCCGAGGTGGAGCAGCAGCCGCGCGAGGCGGTTGGCGGCGGCCTCGAGCGCGCCATAGGAGAGGCGGACTTGCGCGCCGGAAACGGCGAGCGCTTCCGGTCGCGCCTGCGCCCGGACGTGGAATCTTTCCTGCAGTAGGCGGCTCATGCCGCCAGGCGCAGCGTGGCGCGCTCGATCACGGCGCCGATATGCTCGAGCTCCTCGGCGCTTGCCGGGACATCGAGGACGAAAGTGCGGTAACCGGCATGCACATAGCCCGCCAGCAGCTCCGCCACGCGCGGGTAGCTGCCGACCAGGTAGGGGCAGAAGGTCTTGTAGTTCTGGAACGGCACCAGCCAGTAGGGATCGCGTCCGCCGCCTTGGCCGGCGTCGCGGCGCGAGAGCTGCTTGTGCCAGGCGGAATCGGTTACCTTCATCGCCAGCTGGTGCGTGAGCTGGCCCTTGCGGTCCGCGGGGAAGCGCGCCTCGGCCACCGACCAGGCGTCGGACTCGCTGGCGCGCGCGATGATGCCGACGCGCAGGCCGCGCGCAACGCCGTTGACGGTGGCTTCCGCGCACTCGCTCGGCGACTTCGGGTATTCGACCGGCGTCGCGCCCAGGCGCAACGCCGTCGCCATGCCTGCCTCCGACGAGCCCGAGAGCAGGATGTCGGGCATCAGCGCCGGCGGCAGCGGTGGCGTCAGGCGCAGGTTCTTCACCTGGTAATAGCGGCCCTCGAAGCTCACCGGTCCCGCCCCGCGCAGCAGCTGCTGGATGACGGTGGTGTACTCGGCCAGGCGCTCGTAGCGCTCATCGTGCGGCGTGCGGTCGTTGAGCGCCTCGAGGTCGTTCTTGAAGCCGCCGGCCACCATGTTGAGGTGCACGCGCCGCCCGTGCAGGAAGGCGAGCGAGGTGATCATCTTCGCCACGCTGTAGGGATGCATGTACACGGGCTGGATCGCTACCAGCGGGCAAAGGCGCCGCGTGGCGCCGATGATCGCCTGCGCGGCGAGCCAAGGATCGACCTGGCCGTTGTCGGTATAAACCAGGATGCCTTCGCAACCGGCCGCCTCGCTCCAGGAGGCGATTTCCCGCACTTGACGCAGGTAGCTGTCGGACTGGCCGAGCGCCGAGGGCGGACAGGTGGAGAACACTTGCAGGCCGGGATCGGCGGCAGCGGCAGGCATGGCGGTTCCTCGTTGGGGTCGCGCTAGGAGTTGCAATCTACGAGCGGCAAATCGCAGGCCGCATTGGCCGGACGATGCAAAGCCTGAGCCGTTCGGCGCATGCCCGGTTTTGAGCGACTGCGACTGCAGTTGCGCTCACGTGTAGAGATTGCGCTACGTACTGGCGAGGGACATCGACGTATTAATCAAGGGCGAGCGATAGTGGCGCGCGGCGGCTCGCTCTATCATCAGACGGTTTCAGAAGGCTTTGGGAGAACTCGATGAGCGACATTCAATTCATCCCGGAAATGATCGATCGCCGCGCCTTGCTCGGCGCGCTGCGTGCGCTGAAAAAAGGCGATTTTTCGGTGCGCATGCCGCTCGACATGGTCGGCATCGACGGCGAGATCGCCGACGCGTTCAACGACATCGTCGAGACCAACGAGACCATCGCCGACGAGTTCGCGCGCATCCGCGAGGACGTGGGCAAGGGCGGCCAGATCAACCAGCGCGTGCGGCTGCCGGCGGCGGCCGGCGCCTGGGCGGCGCAGGTCGATTCCGTCAACGCGCTGATCGGCGACCTGGCGCGCCCGACCGCCGAGGTGGCGCGGGTCATCGATTCCGTCGCCAAGGGCGACCTGTCGCAGCGCATGCAGCTCGAAATCGACGGCGCGCCGCTCGGTGGCGAATTCCTGCGCATCGGCAAGGTGGTCAACACGCTGGTGGACCAGTTGAACGGCTTCGCCTCGGAGGTGACGCGGGTGGCGCGCGAGGTGGGCACCGACGGCAAGCTCGGCGGCCAGGCGCAGGTGAAGGGCGTCGCCGGCGTGTGGAAGGGCCTCACCGACAACGTGAACGCGATGGCGGCGAACCTCACCGGCCAAGTGCGCAACATCGCGGAAGTGACCACCGCGGTGGCGCGCGGCGACCTGTCGAAGAAGATCACGGTCGACGTCAAGGGCGAGATCCTGGAGCTGAAGAGCACCATCAACACGCTGGTGGACCAGTTGAACGGCTTCGCCTCGGAGGTGACGCGGGTGGCGCGCGAGGTGGGCACCGAAGGGAAACTCGGCGGCCAGGCGCAGGTGCCGGGCGTCGCCGGGACGTGGAAGGACCTCACCGACAACGTGAACCAGCTGGCGGCGAACCTCACCGGCCAGGTGCGCAACATCGCCGAAGTGACGACTGCGGTGGCGCGCGGCGACCTGTCGAAGAAGATCACGGTCGACGTCAAGGGCGAGATCCTGGAGCTGAAGAGCACCATCAACACGATGGTGGACCAGCTCAACGCCTTCTCCGGCGAGGTAACGCGGGTGGCGCGCGAGGTGGGCACCGACGGCAAGCTCGGCGGCCAGGCGCAGGTGAAGGGCGTCGGCGGGACGTGGAAGGACCTCACCGACAACGTGAACGCGATGGCGGCGAACCTCACCGGCCAGGTGCGCAACATCGCGGAAGTGACGACCGCGGTGGCGCGCGGCGACCTGTCGAAGAAGATCACGGTCGACGTCAAGGGCGAGATCCTGGAGCTGAAGAGCACGGTCAACACGATGGTGGACCAGCTCAACGCCTTCTCCGGCGAGGTGACGCGGGTGGCGCGCGAGGTGGGCACCGACGGCAAGCTCGGCGGCCAGGCGCAGGTGCCGGGCGTCGCCGGGACGTGGAAGGACCTCACCGACAACGTCAACCAGCTGGCGGCGAACCTCACCGGCCAGGTGCGCAACATCGCCGACGTGACGACCGCGGTCGCGCGCGGCGACCTGTCGAAGAAGATCACGGTCGACGTCAAGGGCGAGATCCTGGAGCTGAAGAGCACCATCAACACGATGGTGGACCAGTTGAACGGCTTCGCCTCGGAGGTAACGCGGGTGGCGCGCGAGGTGGGCACCGACGGCAAGCTCGGCGGCCAGGCGCAGGTGCTGGGCGTCGCCGGCGTGTGGAAGGGCCTCACCGACAACGTGAACCAGCTGGCGGCGAACCTCACCGGCCAGGTGCGCAACATCGCCGACGTGACGACCGCGGTGGCGCGCGGCGACCTGTCGAAGAAGATCACGGTCGACGTCAAGGGCGAGATCCTGGAGCTGAAGAGCACGGTCAACACGATGGTGGACCAGCTCAACGCCTTCTCCGGCGAGGTGACGCGGGTGGCGCGCGAGGTGGGCACCGAAGGGAAACTCGGCGGCCAGGCGCAGGTGCCGGGCGTCGCCGGGACGTGGAAGGACCTCACCGACAACGTGAACCAGCTGGCGGCGAACCTCACCGGCCAGGTGCGGGCGATCGCCGAGGTCGCCACCGCGGTGACCAAGGGCGACCTGACGCGCTCGATCATGGTCGAGGCGATGGGCGAGGTGGCGGCGCTGAAAGACAACATCAACGAAATGATCCGCAACCTCAAGGACACCACGCTCAAGAACAACGAGCAGGACTGGCTGAAGACCAACCTCGCCAAGTTCTCACGCATGTTGCAGGGCCACGGCGACCTGGTGGCGGTGTCGAAGCTGGTGCTGTCGGAGCTGGCACCGCTGGTCAACGCCCAGCAGGGCGTGATCTACACCCGCGCCGGCGAGGGCGCCGAGTCGCACCTAGAGCTGCTGTCGAGCTACGCCTCGCGCCCGAGCAAGCACCTGCCGCGCACGCTGAAAATCGGCGAGGGACTGCTGGGCCAGTGCGCCTACGAGAGGAAGCGCATCCTGCTCGACAGCGTGTCGCACGACTACATCCGCATCGGCTCGGTGCTCGGCTCCACCGCGCCGCTCAACGTCATCATCCTGCCGGTGCTGTTCGAGGGCGAAGTGAAGGCGGTACTGGAGCTCGCCTCGGTGAAGAAATTCAACCCAGCGCACCTGATGTTCCTCGAGCTGCTGACCGAGAGCATCGGCATCGTGTTCAATACCATCGAAGCCAACATGCGCACCGGGCACCTGCTGCAGCAGTCGCAGATGCTGACCAAGGAGCTGCAGAGCCAGCAGGAGGAGCTGAAGCAGACCAACGACCGCCTGGAGCAGCAGGCGCAGAACCTGCAGAACTCCGAGCGGCTGCTCAAGAAGCAACAGGAGGAGCTGCAGGGCGCCAACGACGAGCTGCAGGACAAGGCGAAGCTCCTGTCGGAGCAGATGACGCAGGTCGAGTACAAGAACAAGGAGGTCGAGCAGGCCAAGGCGGCGCTGGAGGAGAAGGCCGAGCAGCTGGCGCTCAGCTCGCGCTACAAGTCCGAGTTCCTCGCCAACATGTCGCACGAGCTGCGCACGCCGTTGAACAGCCTGCTGATCCTCGCCAAGCTGCTCGCCGACAACGTCGGCAACAACCTGACGCCGAAGCAGATCGACTACGCGCAGACCATCTATGCGGCGGGCGCCGACCTGCTGTCGCTGATCAACGATATCCTGGACCTGGCGAAGATCGAATCGGGCACGGTGACGCTCGACATCGGCCCGCTGCGCCTGCCCGAGCTGCGCGATTATTTCGAGCGCAGCTTCCGCCAGGTGGCGCTCGACAAGCATCTCGACTTCGGCATCGAGATCGAGCCCGGTATGGCGCCGCTGCTGCACACCGACGAGAAGCGACTGCAGCAGATCCTGAAGAACCTGCTGTCGAACGCGTTCAAGTTCACCGAGCGGGGCCGCGTTGACCTGCGCATTTTCCACGCCCAGTCGGGCTGGACGCGCGGCAACCTGCTGCTCGAGCCGAGCGACCGCGTGATCGCGTTCTCGGTCACCGATACCGGCATCGGCATTCCCGACAACAAGCAGAAGGTCATCTTCGAGGCGTTCCAGCAGGCCGACGGCACCACCAGCCGCCAGTTCGGCGGCACCGGCCTCGGCCTCTCCATCAGCCGCGAGCTGACGCGGCTGCTCGGCGGCGAGATCAGGGTCGAAAGCACCCCCGGACACGGCAGCACCTTCGTGCTCTACCTGCCGCTGCACGGCGAGACGGCGGGCGACGCGCCGGGCGCGCCATCGGCCGCGACGACCGTCCCCGCCACCAGCCGCCGTACCCCGCGCGCGCCGCTGCCGGCGCGGGCTGCTTCCGTGCCGCGGCCCCGCGCGCGCGTTAATGACGACCGCGGACAAGTGAGGCTCGGCGACCGCGTGGTGCTGCTGGTCGAGGACGATGAGCGCTTTGCTTCCACGCTGCTCGGCGTCGCGCGCGAATGCGGGTTCAAGGGCGTGGTGGCGCCCGACGGCAACTCCGGCCTCGCGTTGGCGAAAGAGCTGCAACCCGACGCCATCACGCTCGACCTGCGGCTGCCCGACCTGGACGGCTGGGCGGTGCTCGACCGGCTCAAGCACGCCCCGGAGACACGCCACATTCCGGTCAGCGCCCTGCCGGTGAAAGACCCGGCGCACGCGAGCCTGCACCACCTCGGCACCAACGGCACGGGGGAGGCAGCGACGCTGCGCGAAGCCCTGCAGGGATCCCTGGCGTGCGTGCGCGGCCTAGTGGGCCGCGATCTCAAAAACCTGCTGCTGGCCGATGGCGACGAGACCCGGCGGGCCGGGCTCGCGCAGGGCCTCGGCGGCGACGGCGTGCGCCTGACCCTGGCCGGCAGCGGGCGCCAGGCGCTCGAGGCGATGCGCGGCGAGCGCTTCGACGGCATCGTGCTCGGCCCGCGCCTGCAGGACATGGCGAGCCAGGCGCTGCTGCGCACGGCTGCCGAATCCGCTGCACTGGCGGAGACGCCTTTTGTTCTCTACAACGACGAGAGCATGGGGGGCGCCCAGACCGACGCGAAGCGCAGTCTGACCGAGGTGGTGCTGCTCAAGCCCGGGCCGACCCGCGAAGCGATGCTCGAGGCGACCGCCCAGTTCCTGCACCAGGCGCTCGACGGCCGGCCGCTCGAAAAACGCCAGCTCTCGGCGGTGCGCGCGACGGAGCCGGCGCTCGCCAACCGCAAGGTGCTGATCGTCGACGATGACGTGCGCAATGTGTTCGCGCTGAGCGGGGCACTGGAGCAATGTGGCATGCAGGTGCTCAACGCCGAAAACGGCAAGGAGGGCATCGAGCTGCTGAAGAGCACGCCCGACATCGAGATGGTGCTGATGGACATCATGATGCCCGAGCTGGACGGCTTCGACACCATCCGCATCATCCGTGGCGACGAGCGCTTCAAGGACCTGCCGATCATCGCGGTGACGGCGAAGGCGATGAAAGGCGATCGCGAGAAATGCATCGACGCCGGCGCCTCCGACTACATCGCCAAGCCGGTGAATGTCGAGCAGCTCACCTCACTGATGCGGGTGTGGTTGAATCCGTAGGAGACGCCGACGTCCGCCGCCGACACCCGGGCGAACCTCCTCGTCGTCGATGACGAGCCGCGCGGGCTAGCCGCGATCGCCGAGCTGCTCGCCGGACCCGATCGCAACGTCGACATGGCGGACTCCGGGCCGGAAGCGCTGCGGCGCATCCTGAAGACCGACTACGCGCTGATCCTGCTCGATGTGCGCATGCCCGAGATGGACGGCTTCGAGACCGCGGCGCTGATCCGCCGGCTCAAGCGCTCGCGCCACACGCCGATCATCTTCCTCACCGCGGCGGGCGATAACCCCGCGCTGATGCGCGGCTACGAGATCGGCGCGGTCGACTACATCGTCAAGCCGGTCGATCCCGAGGTGCTGCGCTCGAAGGTGGCGGTGTTCGTCGACCTCGGCAGCCGCAGCGCCGACCTCGAGGTGAAGATGCGCGAGCGCAGCGCGAGCCTGATCGAGGCGCACAACCGGCTGCGCGAGGAGATCGAGCGGCGCGAGCGCGCCGACGCCGAGGTGCAGAAAGCCAAGCTCACCGCCGAGGAGGCGAACCGGGCGAAATCGGACTTTCTCGCCCACATGAGCCACGAGATCCGCACGCCGATGAACGCCATCATCGGCATCACCGAGCTTGCGCTGCAGTCCGGGCTGAACGACGAGCAGCGCGAGTACCTCGAGCTCCTGCGCGCCTCGGGCGAGACGCTGCTGAGCCTGGTCAACGACATCCTCGACTTCTCCAAGATCGAGGCCGGCCACCTCGAACTCGAGGACATCGACTTCTCGCTGCGCGAATGCCTCGGCGAGGCGGTCAAGACCCTCGACTTCGAGGCGCGCGTCAAGGGCCTCGACCTCGCCTGGGACGTGGCGCCCGACACTCCCGACGCGCTACGCGGCGACCCGGTGCGGCTGCGCCAGATCGTCTTCAACCTGGTCGGCAACGCAATCAAGTTCACGCCGCGCGGCTCGGTGCGCCTGCGCGCCCACGCGCAGTCGATCGTCGGCGGCGAACTCTGCTGCTACTTCGCGGTGAGCGACACCGGCATCGGCATCCCGGCGGACAAGCAGGCCGCGGTATTCGCGCCATTCCTGCAGGCCGACAGTTCGACCACGCGCGTCTACGGCGGCAGCGGGCTCGGCCTGACCATTTCGGCCCGGCTGGTCGAAAGGATGCGCGGCCGCATCTGGCTCGAGAGCGTCCCCGGCACCGGCAGCACGTTCTACTTTACGGTGGCGATGGGATTGCAGCGCCAGGCCGGCGACGCCGCGCCCGCGCCGGGCGCCCGCGCGCGCAGTGGCGCGCCGCTCAAGGCGCTCGCGCCGCGCAAGGTGCTGCTGGTCGAGGACAACGCCATCAACCGCAAGCTGGCCAAGGCCATCCTCGACCGGCGCGGACACGTGACGGTGGCCGTGGCGCAGGGCGCCGACGCGCTGCTGGAACTCGAGCGCGAACGCTTCGACGTGGTGCTGATGGACCTGCAGATGCCGCACATGGACGGCCTCGAGGCGACGCGCGCCATCCGGCGTGCTGAGCAGGGCTCCGGCCGGCGCGTGCCGGTGATCGCGCTCACCGCGCATGCCGCGGCGACGGACCGGGTGCGCTGCCTGGAGGCGGGGATGGACGCCTTCCTCACCAAGCCGGTGCGGCCGGCGGCGCTGCTCGAGGTGGTGGAGGGCGCGGCGCAGGAGCCCGCACCCGCACCTGCTCCCGCACCCGCACCCGCACCCGAACTGGACCGTGAGTCGCTGCTCGAGCGGGTGGGCGGCGACGCTGCCTTGCTTGGCGACATCGCCGGCATGGTCGGCCAGGAATCCGGCAAGCTGCTCGCCGCGATGCGCGCGGCCATCCGCCGCGGCGACGCCGAGGATCTCGGGCGCGGGCTGCATACCCTGCGGGGCATGCTGCGCAACCTGTCTGCGGACGGCGCCGACAAGCTGGCGGCGACGCTCGCTACGCTCGATCCCGGCGCCCGGCCGGCGGAAGCCGAAGCCGCCTGCGAACAGCTCGAGAGGGCAGTGGCCTCGCTGCAGTCGGGCCTTGCCGAACTCGCTACGGCATCCAAGCCGCGCACGCGTGCGGCAGGGGGGCCTCCCTGAGAGAAACCGCCACCGCCGCGATGCAATGGCAACTCACCGTCGCGAAGGACTATCTCAAGGCCGAATTGACCGGCCGCGAAACGGCCGCCGAGACGCGCGACTTCCTGCGCGCGGTGGCGGCTGCCGCTGCCGCGCATTCCTTCCGCCACGTTCTCATCTCGGTGAGGACGTCCAAGCCGCTGTTCAAGGTGGACGACTACGGCATCGGCGAATTCCTGAGCATGGTGGCAAACGAGAAGGAGGGCCGGGTGGCGCTGCTGGCGGACTCGGAGGAAGTGCGCACTTCGCACGAGTACGTCGAGGTCCTGGCTCGGCAGTGCGGCGCCCAGGTGCGCAGCTTTCGCAGCGAAGCCGCTGCCGTTGAGTGGCTGCGAGGCGCCTGACTGTCGCAATCGAGCGACTTTGTGCGCATAGCCCATTCGAACCAGCGGCGCACGGTCTGTGACATGTCAGTGACTTTGGTATTACTGGTCAAGCCATGGTGTACACCATCAGGATCGAACCCGATTACCTGCGCGCCGACCTGTTCAACCGGGAAACCGCCGAGGAGACGCAGGAATTCTTCGACCACGTGGCGGGCCAGGCGCTGCGCAATGGTCGCCGCAACGTCCTCATCTGGGTGCACAGCTCCAGCCCGGTGTTCGCCGTGGAGCGCTCGGGATTCTTCACGCAGTTGCGCGGGCTCGGCGCCGACCCCTCGCACAAGATCGGGCTGCTCGCCGATACGGCCGAACTGGGGTACTCGCACGAGTACCTCGAGTCGCTCGGCGCCCTGCACGGCCTGAACGTGCGCCATTTCGTCGACCAGCCCTCGGTCATCGCCTGGTTCCGGACGGGCGGATAAGCTCGTGAACCGCGCAACGCCGATGGCCGCCGTCCTGGTGGTGGACGCTGGCGCGGTGAATCGCCGCTTCGTCGCCACGCTGCTGCGCAACCACAACTACCGCGTGCTGGAAGCCGCGGAAAGCGAGGAGGCGTTGCGGCTGGTGCGCGCCGAGCAGCCGGGGCTGATGATCGTGGACATCTTCTCGCCGGGCATGGACGGCTGCGAGTTCATCCTGCAGGTGCGCTGCGAGCCCGACTTCGCCCAGCCCCGCGTGCTGCTGCGCGCCGCCGACAATCTGGAGGCCGAGACGCGCGCGCTGGCGCATGCCTTCGGCGCCTCGTTCGTCGCCAAGCCGGCCAATCCGGAGATGCTGCTGGCAGTGGTGAACGCCACCATGTCCGAGCCGGCGCCGGTCGGCTGGGGCAAGGCGCCCGACCGCGAATCGCTCGGCATGCTGGTGCAGCCGATCGTCAAGCTGGTGCGGCGCGTGGCCGAGCGCAACGCGCAGCTCGACGTCGCGCGCACCGCGCTCGACTTGGAGATCAAGAAGCGCATCTGGGCGGAGCAGGAGCTGACCGAGGCGAACCGCCTGCTGCACCAGCAGGCGATGCGCGATCCGGTGACCGGCCTGCACAACCGCCGCTACCTGGACGAGTCGCTGTCGCGCGAGATAAGCCGCGCCAAGCGGGGCAGCCGGCCGCTCGCCATCATGATGATCGACATCGACCACTTCAAGGAAATCAACGACACGCTCGGCCACGCTTCGGGCGATGCCGTGCTGCGCGCCATCGGGCAATGCCTGGCGACCGCCTCGCGCGGCGAGGATATCGTGGCGCGCTACGGCGGCGACGAGTTCGCGCTGGTGATGGCGCAGGCCTCGCCGCAGATCGTGATGCAGCGCGCCGACCTGATCCGCCAGGGCGTGCGCAAGCTCGCCCTGGGCGGCGAACGCGACCCGCAGCTCGGACCGGTAACACTGTCGGTAGGCATCGGCGTCTATCCCGAGCACGGCGACAGCGGCGAGGCCGTGCTGCAGGTGGCCGACGCGGCGCTGCTGCGCTCCAAGAACGCCGGGCGCAACCGCGTCACCATAGGCGATAACGCCAGCGCCTAATTAGGGCGCACGCCTATGCAATCCCGGCGTGACGCAGCGCGGCACGCCGAATAGGTCGCGAGCGGCGCCAGTTCTCCCGGATCGTCCTTGGCAGCCTGGCCGAAGTATTTGGCTGCGGCGGCGTAGTCGCGCTCGGCGAGGGCGCGCACGCCGCGCGCGTAGGCCTGGTCGGGGCGCTCGCGCCGGCGCTCGAGGATGCGCTGCTCGACGAGGTCGCTGCCGAGCAGCCAGTAGATCGGCATTTCCAGGCGGGTGGAGCGCAGCAGCCGGTCGACCAGCACGAGGTTGCGCGTCGGGTGGGGAGTGATCTGGCCGTTGAGGATCGGCTGCACGCGGAAGAAGGCCTCGCTGTCGCGCATCAATTCGCGCGGCCAGTGCGCGGCGACCCAGGGCGAGGCGGTGAAGCGGCTGCGGGCGCCTTCGGGCACCAGCCAGCGCGCGTAGTCGTCGAGCGGCGAATTGGCGGGCGGCGGCGCAGCGAGGCGCTTCGGATGATCGTCGTCGAGCGGCGGCGCGTCGGCCGACCATTCGCGCAGCTGCGCGGCGTCGGCGAGGAAGGCGGCGCCGAGCTGCGCCGGGTGCTCGAGGCCGTTGGCGGCGATGAGCGGCGCCGAAGGCCGCACGCGCCACAGGCGAGCGAAATGGTCCACCGCCGGGCGGCCGGCGAATTCGCGTCCGCCGAGCAGGATCCAGTGGAAGTTGCTGCCCGCCCACAGGCTGCAGTCGGGGAAGGCCAGGCACCAGGCGGCGATGACGGCGCGCGCGCCGCGCGGCTCGAACTGATGCACTGGCAGCCAGTAGGTCGCCAGCCCTCCCGGGGCGAGGCGCGCCGCGAGCGCGGCGAAATATTCCCGGGTGTAGAGGTTCACCACGCCCGCCATCATCGGCGGCGGCGGCTCGCCGGTGATGACGTCGTAGCGATCCGGCCGCGTGGCTAGGAAGTGCCGCCCGTCCTCGAGCACCACGCGCACGCGCGCGTCGCGCAGCGGGTCGGCGCCGCCGTGGATCAGGCCGCTCGCCTGCAGAATCTCCGGCGAGACGTCCACCACCGTAAGGCTGGCGAGCGCCGGATCGGAGAGCAGCGCCTGCGCCGTGTTGCCGGCGCCGTAGCTGATGAGCAGCGCCTGGCGCGGCCGCGAATGCAGCGCGAGCGGCAGCCAGGCGAACAGCTGCATGTAGCGCGCCGAGTCGCGGTCGACGCCCGACATCGAGTAGCTGTCGGTCAGCAGCCGCCAGTCGGCGGCCTCGCCGAAGCGCTCGCGCCGCAGGACCTGCAGCGTGGTCGTCGGCCCCTGCGTCACCGCGGCCACGCTGGAGCCATCCACCCATCGGTACAGGCGCGCGGCCTGTGCAAGGTGGGCGTCCATGCGGCCGAAGGGGAAGGCCAGTAATGCGATTCCCGCCAGCGCTGCCGGTGCAAGGCGACGCCATCCCCAAGCGGGCATTGACAGGAGAGCAACGACGGCGACGTATCCGGCGGCGAGCAGGAACAAACTCGCCTCGATTCCAAGCCAAGGCAGCAGCAGGAAGCCGCCGGCGGCCGCGCCGGCCGCGCCGCCCAGCGTGTTGGCGCAGGCGAGCCGCCCGATAGCGGGTTGCGGATCGCCGGCGGTACCGCGCAATGCCGCACCGAGCAGCGTGAAGAGCAGCCCGGAGCAAAACGCGGCGGGCAGCATCAGCGGCACCGCGTAGTCGAGAAGCTGGGCGAGACCCGGCTGGCGAGTCGGGGCCGCCAGCCAATAACCCGCTACCACCGCCGCGCCGCAGGCCGCCGCCGCCCAGGCCGGCGCGAGGCGCGCGGCGAGGGGCGCTACGGCGCCGCCGAGCGCGATCCCGGCGAGCAGCAGGGTCAGCATCAACGCGAAGCTCGCTTCGGTGCCCGGCGCATATAGGAGCAGCAGCCGGAACCAGAGCACTTCGAGGGCCAGCGCCAGCGCGCCGGCGAGCGCCGCGGCGCCGAGCAGCCGCCCGTGCGGCATCGGTCCGGCGGCTGAGGCGGGCGAGGGCACGGCGCGAGCGGAAGGTGCGAGCAGGGCGAGCCCCGCGGCGAGGCAATTCAGCGCCGCCGCGACGAGGGCACAGCCGCGTAAGCCCAGTGCTTCTATCAGGTAATACTCGGCAGCAAGCGGCGCGACGCAGGCGCCGAAGGTATTGGCGGCGTACAAAGTGCCGAGGGCCCGCGTCGTCTCCTTATCGGCAAGGATGCGCATGCCTAGCGGCAGCGTCACGCCCATCGCCACGGTTGGAACCAGCATGGCGGCAAGCGCAAGCAGCAGGCGCGCGGCGGCGTACAGGCCGGACTGGCCGGCAAGCGGCGCGAGCAGAGCGCCGATCAGAGGTTCGGCAGCGGGCAATCCCCACACCAGGAGGCTGCCGCTCAGAGCGACGACGAGTTCGGCACCGGCGTAGGCCACGGCGGCGCGCCGCACGCGCGGCCCCCAGCGTGCCGCGGCGAGTGCGCCGAGCGCAATGCCCAGCATGAACGCCGCGAGCACCAGCGCGCCGGCCCACACTGTGTTGCCGAGCGCCCGTCCCAGGGCGCGGAACCAGAGAACCTCGAACAGCAGCGCCGCCGCGCCCGACGCAAAAAAGGCGAGCGGCAGTGACGGCAGTCGCTTCAGGTCGAAACCAGCTTCAGCAGGTCGTCCATGGTCTGGTCCGCCCAGTAGTCCGGGTTCTCGTCGATCTTCGCCTCGCCCTTCTTGACCAGCTCCGGGCGCACTTTGCGCCGTTCGCAGAAGCCGCGCCAGAACTGCTTGACCTCCTCGGCTGTCATTTCCATGTCTCACCCCCGCGTTAGGCGGATTGTAGAATCGTTTCGGTGCGCATTCTCGTTTCGAACGACGATGGCTACTTTTCCCCGGGCATCGAGCTGCTGGCCGCCACGCTGCGCCAGCTGGGCGAGGTCACCGTGGTGGCGCCCGAACGCGACCGCTCGGGGGCCTCGAACTCGCTCACGCTCGACCGCCCGCTGACGGTGCGGCGCGCCCCCAACGGCTTCTACTCGGTCAACGGCACGCCGACCGACTGCGTGCATCTCGCCGTCACCGGGCTGCTCGATTTCACCCCCGACGTGGTGGTTTCGGGCATCAACCTCGGCGCCAACATGGGCGACGACACCATTTATTCCGGCACCGTCGCCGCGGCGGCCGAAGGCTTCCTGCTCGGCATCCCGTCGCTGGCCGTGTCGCTGGCCAGCAAGGAGGGCGGGCACTACGAGAGCGCGGCCGCCGTGGCGCTCGAGCTGGTCGGGCGCCTGCTGCGGCAGCCCTTCGGCGAGCCGGTGCTGCTCAACGTCAATGTGCCCGACGTCGCCCCCGGGGCGCTCGGCGAACCGGAGGTGACGCGCCTCGGCCGGCGCCACAAGGCCGAGCCGGTGGTGAAGCTGCTGACACCGCGCGGCGAGACGGCCTACTGGATCGGGCCGGCGGGCGGTGCCGCCGATGCCGGTCCGGGGACCGATTTCCACGCCGTGGAGAACCGGCGCGTGTCGGTGACGCCGCTGCGCATGGACCTGACCGGCACCAGCCAACTCGAGCGCGCCGAGCGCTGGCTGTCGGCGTGAGGCACGGCGCCCGCAATACCGCGGGCATCGGCATGACCTCGCAGCGCACGCGCGTGCGCATGATCGAGCGTCTGCGCGCCAAGGGCATCCGCGACGAGCGCGTGCTCGACGCCCTCGGTGCGGTGCCGCGCCACCTGTTCGTCGAGGAGGCGCTCGCCAGCCGCGCCTACGAGGACAGTGCGCTGCCGATCGGCCACCGCCAGACCATTTCGCAGCCCTACGTCGTGGCGCGGATGATCGAAGTTCTGCTGCAGGAGAAAATTCCGCAAAAAGCCCTGGAGATCGGCACCGGCTGCGGCTACCAGGCGGCGGTGCTGGCGCAGCTCGTCGCCGAGGTGTACTCGGTCGAGCGCATCAAGGCGCTGCACGAGCTGGCGCGCGCCAACCTGCTCGGGCTGCGCCTCGCCAATTTGCGCCTGGCGCACGGCGATGGCCACGCCGGGCTGGAGAAAGCGGCACCGTTTGACGCCATCATCGTTGCCGCCGCCGCGCGCAGCGTGCCGGATGCCCTTTTACGCCAACTCGCGCCGGGTGGCAGAATGATATTGCCGTTGCACACTGTTAACGGCGCGCAGCGCCTGATGCTGTTCGAGCGCGGCACGCGCGCCATCCGGAAGACGGAACTCGACTCGGTGCGGTTTGTGCCGATGGAGACGGGCAAGGCATGAGGGCAGACCGCCGTTTACTCGTTCTCGCCACGGCCGCCGCGCTCGCCGGCTGTGCCCCGTCGCGCCCGGCGCCGGTCGAAGAGCGCGGCCCCGGTCCGGGGCCGCGTGCAGCGCCCAGGCCGGCCGCGAGTCCGTCCGCCGCTGCCGTGGCGGCGCCGGTTGCGGTCCCGCCGGGCTCCTATGTCGTCAAGAAAGGCGACACGCTCTACAGCATCGCGCTCGAGCACGGCGCCGACTACCGCGATGTCGCGCAGTGGAACAAGCTCGACGATCCGTCGAAGATCCAGATCGGCCAGGTGCTGCGCGTGAGCGTGCCCGAGCAGAAGCTGGTCGAGGTCGGCAAGCCGACCGTCCTCGGGCGCGTCGAGTCGCGGCCGCTCGGCGAGCCGTCGGCCGCCGCCAAGCCGGCGCCCGCCGCGGTCCCCGCGGCGCCGGCCGCTTCCGGCGGCGAATTCATCTGGCCGGTGAAAGGCAAGGTGCTCGCCGGCTTCGCCGAGCCGCGCAGCAAGGGCATCGACATCGACGGCAAGCCCGGCCAGCCGGTGGTCGCCGCCGCCGCCGGCCGTGTCACCTATACCGGCACCGGCATCCCGGGGCTGGGCAAGCTGGTGGTGATCCGCCACGAGACCGGCTTCATCACCGTCTACGCGCACAACCGGGAAATCGTGGTGAAGGAGCAGCAGCAGGTCGGCCGCGGCCAGAAGATCGCCGAGCTCGGCAATACCGATTCCGACCGCCCCAAGCTGCACTTCCAGATCCGCAAAGGCGCCGCGGCGGTCGATCCGCTGCGCTACTTGCCGCCTCTCTGAGCCGCTAGCGCTTCGGCCAGGTCCGCCACCGCCGCCGCGTAGAGCGGGCTGCGGTTGTAGCGCATCAGCACCTGGAAGTTGGCGAGCCCGACGCGCTTTTCCGTGCCGAGGTCGATCGCGCGCTCGCCCGCCGCCTCGTCGGCCTCGCCGTCCTTGCGCTGCAGGGGCTGGCCGCGGCGCCAGCCGTGCTGCTTGAGGAAGTTCGCCACGCTGCCGATGGCGTCGGCGTTATTGCGGCTCAGGTCGATCTTGCCGTCGCGGTCGAAGTCCACGGCATAGCGGCGCAGGCTGCTCGGCATGAACTGCGGAATGCCGATGGCGCCGGCATAGGAGCCGCGCACCGAGAACACGTCGACATCGGCGTCGCGCGCCAGCAGCAGGTAGTTTTCCAGCTCGCCGCGAAAGAAGCCGGCGCGCGGCGGATAGTCGAAGGCGAGCGTGGCGAGCGCCTCGACCACGCGCCAGCGGCCGGCGTTGCGGCCGTAGGAGGTTTCGACCCCGATGATGGCGACGATGATGGGCGCCGGCACGCCGTAGGTGCGCTCGGCGCGCGCGAGGGTCTTCTGCTGCGCTTTCCAGAAGGCGAGGCCGCCTTCGATGCGCTTGGCGTTGACGAAAATCGGGCGGTAGTCGGACCAGCGCGTGATCTCGGCCGGCGTCACAATCGCCTGCAGCACCGGTTCGACGCGGTAGAGGCGCGAAAACAGCGTCACCAGCTCGCTTTCGACGAAGCCATGGCGCTCGACCATGCTGCGGATGAAGCGCTTGACCTCGGCGCGATCGGCGTAGGGAGTGGCCGCGGTGGGCTGGCCGGCGGCAGCCGCGGCTATCGTCAGCAGGAGCGCCGCGACGAGCGGCCTCATACCAGGCGCAATTCGCGCACGCGGCGCCGCAGCCGCGCGAGTTCGCGCGCGCCAGAGCGGCGCCCGTAGCGCAGCCCAATGTAGAGCGCGCCGATGCGCAGGATCGACCAGGCCGCGGCCGGCAGGGCGCGCGCGGCGCGCGTGGCGTAGTCGCGCGGGCCCTCGTGCGGCGCGCGCGCCACGCCGCGTTCGGCGAGCTTGCGGGTGAAGGCGCTCCAGGCGCGCTGCACCGGGTCGGGGCGTGCCAGGCGGCCCAGCGACCAGGCGAGCAGCAGCAGCGTCAGCACGCCGAGGACGCTGAACAGCACCGCGGTCAGGTTGCGCCAGTCGGCGTCGCGCATGCCGACGAAGCTCATCAGGTCGCGCTGTCGCTCGGGGTTGTAGCCGAGCACCAGCAGGTTCCACTTGTGCGCCAGCGCCTCCCACTGGTAGCGCATGCCGCGCAGCCACTCGAGCCGCTGCTGCATCAGCAGCGGCAGTGGCTCGCCGGCCGGCACCGAGCGCGCGAGGCCCGACTCGATGCGGCCGGGCACGGCGAGGCCGGTGGGGTCGACGCGCACCCAGCCGCGCCCGCGCAGGTAGACCTCGCTCCAGGCGTGCGCCTCGGACTGGCGCACGGTGAACACGCGATCGATCGGGTTGAGCTCGCCGCCCTGGTAGCCGGTGACCACGCGGGCCGGGATGCCGGCGGCTCGCATCAGGAAAGTGAAGGCCGAGGCGAAGTGCTCGCAGAAGCCCGCCTTGGTCGAGAACAGGAATTCGTCCACCGAGTGCGCGCCAAGCAGCGGCGGCTCGAGGGTGTAGGCGTAGCCGCCGGCCCTGAAGAAGTCGATCGCCCGCAGCAGTACCTGGTCGTCGGGGGCGGCCGCGGCCCGCCATTGCGCGGCCAGCGCCACGGCGCGCGGGTTGAAGCCCGGCGGCACGCGCAGCGCGCGGCGCAGCGTGCTGATGTGCTCCTCTTCGGCTTCCGGCGCCACCACCGACACCACCTCGTAGCGCATGCGCGCGCGCACCGGCGCGAGCGAGATCAGCTGGCCGTCGAAGCGCATGCGAGCGCGCTCGGGCACGCTGGCCGCGGTTTCGAGCGCGAACAGCCAGTGCCGGTTGTGCGGCTCGAGCACCACGGCGTAGCGGTAGGTGGCGCGGCCGCCGCGCGGCGGCTCGAAGCGCACTAGGTAGCCCGGGCCGATGCTCCAGGTGCGGCCGTCGAAATCCCACAGCACCGGGCCGCGCCAGTAGCGCAGTACCGGCGGCGGCAGCTCGGCTTCGAACTCGGCGCGGAAGGCGATGGCGTCGGACTGGGCGAGCGAGGACAGGTTGCCCGGGCTCATGGTTTCCGACAGCCCGGTCATGCCGGTGTAAGCGTCCTGCGGCAGCCCCCACAGCGGGCCCTGTACGCGCGGAAAGAGCAGGAACAGCACCAGCGCCGCGGGCGCGGCGTGCGCGAGGAGCAGCGCGGCGGTGCGCGCGTTGGCGCGCGGGGCGCGCTGCGGCGCGCTGAAACCGATCAGCGTGGTGGTGATGGCGAACAGCGCCACGCCCATCAGGGCGGCGGTCGGCATCGACTGGGTGTAGAGGAAGTTGGTGATGATGAGGAAATAGCCGAGGAAGGCGGCGACCGCTGCGTCGCGGTGGCTGCGCGTCTCGAGCAGCTTCAGGCCGGCGAACAGCGACAGCAGCACGATGCCCGGCTGCCGGCCGAACAACGTGCGGTACTCGATCCAGACCCCGAGCATCGCCACCAGGGCGACGCCCAGCACCAGCCAGCGTGATGGCAACGGCGCGCGGTTGAGGGCGTAATAGAAGCGCCAGGTGAACAGGCACAGCGTGAGCAGCGTCAGCCACCAGGGGGCGCGCAGCGCATGCGGGGCAATGACCAGCAGCAGCGAGCCGATCAGCCAGACCAGGTCGCGCGCGCTGACCAGCCGCAGCTCGGGCGCGAGCGGATGCGGCGTGGTGGCGGTCATGGCGTGCCCTCATACAGCGCGAGCGCCTGCAGGCAGGCGCCGCGGTGGGATTCGCCGCGGCCGGCGGCGATCTCGAGCCCCGGCAGGCGCAGGCCGTATTGCGCGCCGCTGCGCTCGGCGGCGAGCACCCAGCCGGCGAAGCGCGACAAGCGGCTCTCGAGGCCGAGGCCGGGTGCGAGCAGCCGCCAGTCGAGCCAAAGCTCGGCGGCCGCTTCGCCGGTGAACTGCTTGGTCAGCATGTCGTCGCTGCGGGCCACGGCCTTCCAGGCCACGTGCCGCGGCGAGTCGGAAAGCTGGTAGCCGCGCAGCCCGGCGAAATCGTCGTTGCCCGGCACCGGCGAGCGCAACGCCCCGGCGGCGGTCTCGGCGATGCTGGGCGGCAGCGGCGAGCGCTCGGGGCGCGGGTAGACGAGGCAGCGCGCGTCCGGCTCGACGTAGCTCCAGGAGCGAAACAGGCCGAGCGGGAAGCGCGTCTCGAGCATCACGCGCCCGAGCGGCAGCCAGCCGCGGCGCCTGGCCGGCACGGCCAGCACCACCTCGGCGCCGCCGCCGGCGGGAAGGTCGACCACCAGCTGCGCGCCCGAGCCGATGTGGCGCGCGAGGATCGCCGGCCGGTCGAACCCGGAGCGGCCGTCGAGGTGCAGGCGGAACTGCGCCGATTCTCCGGCGAATACCGGTTCGGCGCGTCCGGCGCTCACCGCCAGGCGCGCGAGATTGCGCGCCGTGTGCACCATGCCGGCGAGGCCCATGCCGGCGAGCAGGAAGGTGAGCGCGAAGCCGAGCGACAGCGCATAGTTGATCGAGCCGATGAGCAGGATAACGAGCGTGGCGCCGAACAGCCAGCCAAGGCGCGCCGGCACGATATAGACGCGGCGGTGCACCAGCACCACCGTGCCGCGCTCGGGCGGCGTGAAGCCGTAGACCCAGTTCGCCAGGCGCGGGCGGCGGTCGAGGAAGGCGCCGATCATGAGTGAAAGACCGCGCTCATGCGGTGGGTCCCGGGTACTTCCAGCGCCCGTGCCAGGCATGCAGCACCTGGCCGGGGTACTCCGGCTGGCCCAGGCTGCCGTTATAGCGGCCGAGCGCGCGGAAGTAGTCGCCCTTCTCGCGGTCGAGATAGTGGCGCAGGATCCAGCAGCCGTAGATCAGGTTGGTGCGCAGGTGGAACAGATTATCGCGCGGCCGGCGCGCCTCCGCCGTCCAGAACGGCATCACTTGCATGTAGCCGCGGGCGCCGGCGCGCGACACGGCGTATTTCTTGAAGCCGCTTTCCACCTCCATCAGGCCGAGCACCAGCTGCGGGTCGAGCCCGGCGCGCAGCGCCTCGAAATGCACCGTGCGCAGCAGCTCGAGCCGCAGCTTGCGGTCCGGGATGCGGCTTTCCAGCCGCTGCGACATGGCGATCAGCCAGCGGTGGCCGTCGTCGTTGTTCCTGAACACCAGGCGCGGCGCCGGGCGGTCGCTGACCGCGTGCTCCAGGCGCAGGCGGATGGCCTCCGGCAGCGGCTCGCGCTTTTGCTCGCCGGCCAGGGCAAGCGGCGCGCCGAGGACGAGCGCGAGGGCGAGGAGCCCCTTCATTGCGCGGCGAGGCGCTCCTGCAGGAAGGCGGCGACCTCTGCCAGCGCGACATCGCGCGGCGCCTCGTCGCGGCGCCCCTTGTACTCGGCGGTGCCGGCGGCGAGGCCGCGCTCCGAGAGCACCACGCGGTGCGGGATGCCGATCAGGTCCATGTCGGCGAACAGCACCCCCGGGCGCTCGTCGCGGTCCTCCAGCAGCACGTCGACGCCGGCGGCGGCGAGCTCGGCGTAGAGCCGGTCGGCGGCGGCGCGCACCGCCTCGCTCTTGCGGTAGCCGATCGGCACCAGGCAGGCCGCGAACGGCGCCATCGGCGCCGGGAAAATGATGCCGCGCTCGTCGTGGTTCTGCTCGATGGCGGCGGCCACCACGCGCGTCACGCCGATGCCGTAGCAGCCCATCTCGAGCGGCCGCGCCGCGCCTTTCTCGTCGAGATAGACCGCCTGCAGCGCCTCGGAATACTTGGTGCGCAACTGGAATACGTGCCCAACCTCGATGCCGCGCAAGATTTCGAGCTGGCCTTTGCCGTCGGGGCTGGGGTCGCCGGCGACGACGTTGCGGATATCCGCGACCTCGGGCTCGGGCAGATCGCGTCCCCAGTTCACCCCGGTCAGGTGAAAACCCTCTTCATTGGCGCCGCAGACGAAGTCGCTCATGGCGACTACCGTGCGGTCGGCGATGATCCTGATGCCCTTCGCGCCTACCGGGCCGATGTAGCCGGGAGGGCATTTCAGCGAGGAGAGAATCTCTTTTTCAGAAGCAAAGCGGAAGGCGCCGACGACCTTCTGCGTCTTGATCTCGTTCAACTGGTGGTCGCCGCGGACGAAGAGCAGGTGCAGCTGGTCATCGTGCACCACTGCCACCGACTTGACGGTCCGTTGCAAGGGCAGCTTGAGAAGTTCGGCGACTTCCTCGCAGGTTTTCTTTCCCGGGGTTGGCACTTTCTTCAATTTTTCGCTTCCCGGTTTTCGTTTTTCTTCTGGAAAAACCGCTTCTGCAAGCTGAACGTTCGCCGCGTAACCCGATTCCGGCGCGTAGGCGATCGCGTCCTCGCCCGAGTCGGCCAGCACGTGGAATTCGTGCGAGCCGGTGCCGCCGATGGCGCCGGGATCGGCTGCCACCGAGCGGAATTTGAGCCCCAGCCGCGTGAAGATGCGCGTGTAGGTGTCCTTCATCGCCTCGTATTCGCGCACCAGGTCTTCATAGGTGGCGTGGAAGGAGTAGCCGTCCTTCATCACGAATTCGCGCCCGCGCATGACGCCGAAGCGCGGCCGGCGCTCGTCGCGGAACTTGGTCTGGATCTGGTAGAAGTGCACCGGCAGCCGGCGGTAGCTCTTGAGTTCCGCGCGCGCCAGCTCGGTGATGACCTCCTCGGAGGTCGGCTGGATGACGAAGTCGCGTTTGTGGCGGTCGGCGAAGCGCAGCAGTTCCGGCCCATAGGCGTCCCAGCGTCCCGATTCCTTCCACAGTTCGGCCGGCTGCACCACCGGCATCGAGAGTTCGATGGCGCCGGCGCGATTCATCTCCTCGCGCACCACCGCCTCGACCTTGCGCACCGCGCGCAGGCCGAGCGGCAGCCAGCTGTAGATGCCGGCGGCGAGGCGCCGGATCATGCCGGCGCGCAGCATCAGCCGGTGGCTGACGATCTCGGCCTCTGCCGGCACTTCCTTCTGCGTCGAGATGAAGAACTTCGAAGCTCTCATGGCGCCCGCACTGCCGTTGTGTTTGGCGGTGGGCTATGGAAAAATCCTCGGGGATTCTAACGTAGGCGGTGCAGCCATGCTGGACAAGGAAGGCTACCGTCCGAATGTCGGCATCATCCTCGCCAACCAGAGGAACGAGGTCTTCTGGGGCAAGCGCGTGCATCAGCATGCCTGGCAGTTCCCGCAGGGCGGCATCCAGCGCGGCGAGACCCCGCTCGAGGCGATGTACCGCGAGCTGGAAGAGGAGATCGGCCTCGAGCGTCCCCACGTGCACATCCTCGGCCGCACGCGCGACTGGCTGCGCTACGAGGTGCCCGAGCAATGGATGCGACGCGTCAAGGACGGCAACGGCGGCTACCGCGGGCAGAAGCAGATCTGGTTCCTGCTGCGGATGGTCGGCCGCGACTGCGACGTGCGGCTGCGCGCCAGCGGCCATCCCGAATTCGACGCCTGGCGCTGGCATGAATACTGGGTACCGCTCGAGACGGTGATCGACTTCAAGCGCGACGTCTACCGCAAGGCGTTGCGCGAACTGCACCACTTTCTGCAATCGGACCGCCGACCCCGCGCGCAGCGCGGGGAGTCGGCGGCGAGCTGAGGGGACGCGATGGAACGCGACTACGGGGCCTTGCCGATCCACGAGCTGGGCGCGGGCGCCGGCTTCCGTCGGCCGACGCAGCGCCAGGCGGCGCGCGTCACGGTCGCCTCGCCCGCACTCGACGTCATGACCGACCTCGCGCGCGTCACTCCGGCGACCATCCGGCCGCAGGCGCCGCTCGCCGGCGCCAACCAGTTCATGATCACGCGCGGCGTGCGCCTGCTGCTGGTGGTGGACGACCTGGAGCACGTACTCGGCGTCATCACCGCCACCGACATCCTGGGCGAGCGCCCGATGCTCGCCGCCACGCAGCGCGGCCTGCGCCGCGACGAGCTGACGGTGGCCGACGTCATGACGGGCGCCGGGCTGGTCGAAGTGATCGCGCTGGCCGACGTCGAAGGCGCGCGCGTCGGCCACGTCGTCGCCACCCTGCGCCGCGCCGGGCGCCTGCACGCGCTGGTGGTCGACCATGACGTGCTGCCGCCCGCCCGGCCGCTCGAGGCGTCGCTCGCGCGCACGATGGTGCGCGGCATCTTCTCGCTCTCGCAGATCGCGCGCCAGCTCGGGGTGGCGATGCCCGCCGCCGGCGAGGTGGCGCGCACTTTCTCCGAGATCGAGGCCGCCATCCGGTGATCCGGCGCGACAGCCTGCTGTCGCTCGAGGCCTATGCGCGCGAACGCAGCGCGTTCCGCGCCCGGGTCATCGCGCACAAGCGCAGCCGCACGCTGCACCTGGGCGCGCACCTGACGCTGCTGTTCGAGGACGAGCTCACCATCCGCTACCAGGTGCAGGAGATGCTGCGCATCGAGCGCATTTTCGAGGACGCCGGCATCCAGGGCGAGCTCGACGCCTACAACCCGCTGGTTCCCGACGGGCGCAACTGGAAGGCCACCATGCTGATCGAGTACACCGACGCCGAGGAGCGCCGCCGCATGCTGGGGCGGCTGCGGGGCATCGAGCGGCGGGTCTGGGTGCGGGTGGCGGGCGGCGAGCGGCTGTACGGCATCGCCGACGAAGACCTCGAGCGCGAAACGCCGGAGAAGACCGCGTCGGTGCATTTCCTGCGTTTCGAGTTCGACGAAGCGGCGCGCCGCCGGCTGAAGGCGGGGGCCGCGCTCGCCGCGGGCGTCGACCATACCGACTACCAGGCGAGCGTCGAGCCGGTCGCTGGCGAGCTGCGCGCGGCGCTGGTGAAAGACCTGGCCTGAAGCAGGCGCTCGCCGCGGCCGCCGCGCTCCTGCTCGCCGCCTGCGGCGGCAGCGCCGCGCAGAAGAGCGACTGGGAGCGCGAAAACCAGGACCGCCTGGCGCGTGAGGCGATCGACCGGGAGGCCGTGACCAAGTTTCCGGCGCTGCCCGAGCCGACGAACCTGCTTGAGTTCAACGTCATCGGCGCGGGCGATTTCCGCTTCTACGTCGATCGCGCGTCGCTCAGCGTCGACACGGGCGGCGTGGTGCGCTACACCCTGCTGGCGCGCAGCTCGGGCGGGGTGGAGAACATCACCTACGAGGGCGCGCGCTGCCCGAGCGCGGAGCACCGGATCTATGCCGTCGCCAGCGGCGGCGTCTGGCGCGCCAATCCCACCGGCTGGCGGCCGCTGACGCAGCGCTGGGACGCGGTGCTGCACCGGGAGTTCTTCTGCGCGCAATCCGTGCCGATCCGCGACGCGGCGGAAGGCGTGCGCGCGCTGCAGGACGGCGGCCATCCGTTCTCGCGCGGCTTCAGCGCCGATCCCTACCGCTCCCGCTAGAGCAGGACCAGATTGTCCCGGTGAATGAGCTCCGGCTCGTCGACGTAGCCGAGGATCGCCTCGATCTCGCCTGACGGGCGCCGCATGATGCGGCGCGTTTCCTCGGCCGAGTAATTCGCCAGCCCGCGCGCGATCTCGCGCCCCGCGGCATCGACGCAGGCCACCACCTCGCCGCGCTGGAAGTCGCCGGTCACCTCGACCACGCCCACCGGCAGCAGGCTCTTGCCGTCGCTCGCCAGCGCCTTGACCGCGCCGGCGTCCAGGCGCAGCTGGCCGTTCACCGCCATGCGATCGGCGAGCCATTGCTTGCGCGCCGCGAGCGGCACGCTGCCGGCGGTGAGGAGCGTGCCAATGCGCTCGCCCTGCGCCAGGCGCAGCAGCACATCGGTCTCGTGCCCGGAAGCGATCACGGTGTGCGCGCCGCTACGCGCCGCGCGCCGCGCGGCCTGCACCTTGGTCAGCATGCCGCCCCTGGCGAGCGAGCTGCCGATGCCCCCGGCCAGGGCCTCGAGTCCCGCGTCGGCAGCCTCGCGCTCGCGAATCAGCGCTGCGTCAGCCACCTTGCGCGGGTCGGCCTCGTGCAGGCCGGCCTGGTCGGTGAGGATCACCAGCGCGTCGGCCTCGATCAGGTTGGTGACCAGCGCCGCGAGAGTATCGTTGTCGCCAAAGCGGATCTCGTCGGTCACCACGGTGTCGTTCTCGTTGATCACCGGCACCACGCCGAGCGAGAGCAGGGTGCGCAGCGTCGAGCGCGCGTTGAGGTAGCGGTGCCGGTCGGCGAGGTCGGCGTGCGTCAGCAGCACCTGGGCGGTGTGCAGGCCGTGCTTGCGGAAGCAGCTTTCGTAGCACTGCGCGAGGCCCATCTGCCCGACCGCCGCGGCCGCCTGCAGCTCGTGCATGGCGTGCGGCCGGCGCGCCCAGCCCAGGCGCTGCATGCCTTCGGCGATGGCGCCGCTCGACACCAGGAGCACCTGGCGGCCGAGCGCGCGCAGGCGCGCGATCTGCTCCGCCCAGCGCGCGATCGCCGCGACGTCGAGGCCGCGCCCGCCGCCGGTCACCAGCGAGGAGCCCACCTTCACCACCAGCGTCTGCGCGTGCTTCAGGTCGCTCATGTTTTCGCCAGCTCCCGGGCGATGGCGCGGCACACGTCGCGGCAGCCGGCGCCGGTCAGGGCCGATACCTTGAACCAAGGGCGCTTCCAGCGCAATGCGCGCAGCACGCGGGCGATCTGCGCATCGGCCTGCGGCTCGAGGTCGATTTTGTTGAACACCAGCCAGCGCGGCTTGCGCGCCAGGCCCGGCTCGTATTTTTTCAGCTCCGCGGCGATGACGCGGGCATCCTCGGCCACGGCGGTGCCCGAAATATCGAGAATATGCAGCAGCAGCCGGGTGCGGGCGAGGTGGCGCAGGAACTGGTGGCCGAGCCCGGCGCCCTCGGCCGCGCCCTCGATCAGTCCCGGGATGTCGGCCACCACGAAGCTCGCCTCGCCGACACGCGCGACGCCGAGCGAAGGGTGCAGGGTGGTGAACGGGTAGTCGGCGACCTTGGGCCGCGCCGCCGACACGGCGCGGATGAAAGTGGATTTGCCGGCGTTCGGCAGGCCGAGCAGGCCGACGTCGGCCAGCACGCGCAGCTCGAGGGTGAGGCTGCGGCTTTCGCCCAGCTCGCCGCGCGTGAACTGGCGCGGCGCGCGATTGACGCTCGACTTGAAGTGCACGTTGCCGAGGCCGCCCTTGCCGCCGCGCGCGAGCAGGGCGCGCGCGCCATCGCGGGCGAGGTCGGCCACCAGCGCGCTGCTCTCCTCGTCGCGGATCACCGTGCCCACCGGCATGCGCAGCTCGACGTCGCGGCCGTTGCGCCCGTAGCAGTCCGCCGGCATGCCGCGCACGCCGTTCTCGGCGCGATGGATGCGCGCGAAACGGTAGTCGACCAGGGTGTTGACGTTGCGGTCGGCGCGCGCCCACAGGCTGCCGCCGTTGCCGCCGTCGCCGCCGTTCGGCCCGCCGTAACGGATGTATTTCTCGCGCCGGAACGTCGCCGCGCCGTCGCCGCCCTTGCCGGCGTGCACCTCGATTTTCGCCTCGTCGATGAATTTCATGGTCTGCAAATAAAAAAGCCCTACCGGCTGCGATAGGGCTTTGGTTGTCGGGAGGACCGGCCTAGGCCGGCTTCACGCTGACCGTACTTTTGTCCCTCGCGCCCTTCACCGCATATTTCACCTGGCCGTCGACCCGCGCGTACAGCGTATGGTCGCGGCCGATGCCGACGTTGTCGCCGGGGTGCACCACCGTGCCGCGCTGGCGCACCAGGATCTGTCCGGCGTTGACACGCTCGCCGCCGTAGACCTTGATGCCCAGGCGCTTGGACTGGGAATCCCGGCCGTTACGCGAGCTGCCGCCTGCTTTCTTGTGTGCCATGGCTGAATTTCCCCGACTATCCTTGCACGATATCGTCGATGCGGACCTCGGTGTACGACTGCCGATGTCCCTGCGTTTTCTGGAAGTGCTTGCGCCGGCGCAGCTTGAAGATCTTCACTTTGTCGCCGCGCCCCTGCGACACCACGGTCGCCTTGACGCTCGCGCCGGCGACGAAGGGCGCGCCGACCTTGACCGCCTCGCCCTGGCCGACCAGCAGCACTTCGGCGAACGACAGCGACGCGCCCACCTCGAGAGGCAGCGCTTCGACGCGCAACTGCGCGCCCGCTTCGACGCGGTACTGTTTTCCGCCCGTCTTGATCACTGCATACATGAGAGTTCTCTTACAACGATCCGAAAGAACCTAGAATTATAAGCGAATCATGAGCTTCCTGTCCATGCTGGCGCCGGTCGCGGAGGACTTGCGGCGCGTCGACGCCCTGATCGGCGAGCGGCTGGACTCCGACGTGGCACTGGTGCGGGAGGTGGCGCGCTACATCGTCGCCGCGGGCGGCAAGCGCCTGCGTCCGGCGCTGCTGCTGCTCGCATACGGCGCGGCGGGCGTGAAGGAGAAAAGCGATGGCGACGCGCGCCTGGCCCTCGCCGCCGTGGTCGAGTACATCCATACCGCGACGCTGCTGCACGACGACGTGGTGGACGAGTCCGGGCTGCGCCGCGGCCGCCGGACAGCCAACGCCGCCTTCGGCAACGCGGCCGCCGTGCTGGTGGGCGACTTCCTCTACTCGCGCGCCTTCCAGATGATGGTCGAGGCGGGCGACCTGCGGGTGATGCAGGTGCTGGCGGAGGCCACCAACACCATCGCCGCCGGCGAGGTGCTGCAGCTGATGGGCGCCCACGACCCGCAGGTGGACGAGGCGCGCTACCTCGAAGTCATCCGCCGGAAAACGGCGAAGCTGTTCGAGGCTTCGGCGCGCCTGGGCGCGGTGCTTGCCCGCGCGCCGGCGCCGCTGGAGGCGGCGCTCGCCGACTACGGCATGCACGTTGGCACCGCGTTCCAGCTGGTCGACGATGTGCTCGATTACTCCGGCGACGCCACGACGATCGGCAAGAGCCTGGGCGATGACCTCGCCGAGGGCAAGCCGACGCTGCCGCTGATCCACGTCCTGCAGGCGGGCGACAGCAAACAGGCTGCATTGATCAGAAAGGCCATTCAGGCAGGCGGCAGGGAGGAATTCGGCGCGGTGCTGGAGGCGATCCGCGCCTGCGGCTCGCTCGACTACGCGCGCGCTGCGGCGCGGCGCGAGGCGGAGTCGGCGGCGCGCGCCATCGGCGGCCTCGCCGCCTCTGAATTCAAGGATTCTTTGTTAGAATTGGCCTCGTTTTCCGTCACCCGCAGCAGCTAGGTTTTCGTCTGTTCCAGCCCCCGGTCGGGGCGTAGCTCAGCCTGGTAGAGTACTGCGTTCGGGACGCAGGTGTCGCTGGTTCAAATCCAGTCGCCCCGACCATCTCCCGCGTGGCGCCTCGTCCCGTTAGATAATCGCGCGATGCGCTTCGTCGTCCTCGTCATCCTGGTGGTCGCCGTGGTATGGCTCGCGCGCCGCGAGGCGCCGCCGGCGGACGCCGCCGCGACCCCGGGCGAGCTGGTGAGTTGCGCGCAGTGCGGCGTGCACCTGCCGCACGCCGAGGCGCGCCTCGCCGGCGACCGCGTCTATTGCAGCGACGAGCACGCGAGGCTCGGGCCCCGGCAGGGCTGATGGAAGCGCCGCTGCGCTATCCGGAACTGTTTCTCGCGCCGCCGCAGCGCACGCCCGACTCGCTCTGGATTTCGCTCGGTTACTTCAACCTCTACCGCATCGCGGTGGCGACGCTGTTCCTCACCATCACCGTGGTCTACGGCGGCGAGCTGAATCTCGGCTCGCACTCGCTCGAGCTGTTCCGCTACGCCTGCGGCGGCTACCTGTTCCTCGCCGCGCTGTTCCAGGGGATGCTGCGCAACGTGCGCGAGCACTTCAACGTGCAGCTTTCGCTGCACGTGTGCGTCGACATCTTCGCCATCACGCTGCTGATGTACGCCAGCGGCGGCGTGCGGAGCGGCCTGGGCGTGATGCTGCTGATCTCGCTCATCGGCGCGGCCATCATCGCGCCGCGACGGCTGACCTTCCTCTACGCCGCGCTCGCCACCATTTCGCTCCTGCTCGAGCAGGGCTACTGGGTGCTGGCGCACGATGCGCCGATCGCCAACTTCCTGCAGCCCGGGCTGGTGGCGATCGCCTGCTTCGCCGGCAGCGGCATCACCGGCTGGCTGGCGAGCCGCGTCGTGGCCAACGAGCGCCTGGCGCGCCAGCGCGGTCGCGAGCTCGAGACGCAGACGCGCGTCAACCAGCTGGTGATCCAGGACATGCTCGACGGCGTGGCGGTGCTCGACCGCGACGCGCGCGTGGTGCAGCACAACCCGCAGGCGCAGCGCCTGCTGCGCGCCGAGCGACTGCTCGGCGCCGACATCACCGAGCTGGTGCCGCGCTTCGGCGAGCGCTGGCGCGGCTGGCGCGCGGGCGAGGTGGCCGCCGGCGCCACCGCCGACTTCGAGGTGCGCGGGCGCGATGTCGGCCTGCGGCTGCACGACACCGGCACGGAGGAGGGCTTCTCGGTGCTGTTCATCGAGGACACCAGCCGCAGCCGCGAGCAGGCGCAGCAGCTCAAGCTGGCGGCGCTCGGACGCCTCACCGCCAACATCGCGCACGAGATCCGCAACCCGCTCGCCGCCATCAGCCACGCCGCCGAGCTGCTCAACGAGGAAAAGCGCGCCGACGACCGCGTGCGCCTGACGCGCATCGTGCACGACAACACGCAGCGCCTGGAGCGCCTGGTGTTCGACGTGCTGCAGCTCAACCGCCGCGACCGCGTGGCCGCCGAGCGCGTCGCGCTCGGCGGCTGGCTGGCCGAGTTCCTCGGGGAATTCATCGCCACCGCCGCGCTGCCGGCCGGGCGCATCGCGCTCGACGCCGCGCGCGACGAGCGCGTCGCCTTCGATCCGGAGCACCTGCGCCAGGTGCTATGGAACCTGCTGCGCAACGCCGTGCGCTATTCGCGCGCCGAGCCGGGCGCGGTGCGCATCGTGCTGCGCCGCTATGCCGATCGCGTAGAATTGAGCGTCATCGACAACGGCCCCGGCGTGGCGGCGTCGAGCCAGGGCCAGCTGTTCGAGCCGTTCTTCACCACCGACAGCAAGGGCACCGGCCTGGGCCTCTATCTCGCGCGCGAGCTGTGCGCCGCCAACCAGGCGACGCTGGAGTACGTGAACGACATGCCCGGAGCGCATTTCCGCATCCTGTGCCGGGCGGCGGCCGCATGAGGCGCGCCGAGCGCGCCAGCGCCCGCCCCGACACCCAGGTGCTGGTGGTCGACGACGAGCCCGACATTCGCGAGCTGCTCGAGCTGACCCTGGTCAAGATGGGCCTCGGCGTGGCGAGCGTCGGCACCATCGCCGAAGCGAAAGAGCGCCTGCGCGCCGGGCGCTTCCACCTGTGCCTGACCGACATGCGCCTCGCCGACGGCGATGGCCTCGAGCTGGTGCGCCACATCGGCAGCCTGGCCGCCGACCTGCCAGTGGCGGTGATCACCGCCTATGGCAGCGCCGAGAACGCGGTGGCCGCGCTGAAGGCGGGCGCCTTCGACTACGTTTCCAAGCCGGTCGGGCTGGAGCAGCTGCGCGCGCTGGTGCGCTCGGCGCTGGCGCTGCCGCAGCGCGATGCGGCGCTGCCGCGCGGCCAGCGGCTGCTGGGGGCGAGCGCGCCGCTCGCGCAGGCGCGCCAGATGATCGGCAAGCTCGCGCGCACCCAGGCGCCGGTGTACATCTCCGGCGAATCGGGCAGCGGCAAGGAGCTCGCCGCGCGCCTGATCCACGAAAACGGCTCGCGCCGCGAGCGGCCGTTCGTCCCGGTCAACTGCGGCGCCATCCCCGAGAACCTGATGGAGAGCGAGTTCTTCGGCTACAAGAAGGGCGCGTTCACCGGCGCGGCGGAGGATCGCGACGGCTTCTTCCAGGCGGCAAGCGGCGGCACGCTGTTTCTCGACGAGGTGGCCGAGTTGCCCCTCGCCATGCAGGTGAAGCTGCTGCGCGCGATCCAGGAGAAGCGCGTGCGCAAGGTCGGCGCGCCGCAGGAAGACCCGGTCGACGTGCGCATCATCTGCGCCACGCACCAGAAGCTCGCCGCGCTGGTGGCGGCGGGGCGCTTCCGCCAGGATCTGTTTTACCGCATCAACGTCATCGAGCTGCCGATGCCGCCGCTGCGCGAGTGCAGCGAGGACATCGGCGCCATCGCCGGCGCGATTCTCGAGCGCCTGGCGGCGCAGTCGGGCGCCGGCGCCGCGGCGCACCTCGCGCCGGCCGCGCTCGAGCAGCTCGCGCAGTACGATTTTCCCGGCAACATCCGCGAGCTCGAGAACATCCTCGAGCGCGCGCTGGCGCTCTCCGGCGCCGATCTGATCGAGGTCGAGGACCTGCGCCTTGCGCCGCCAGCGGCGCTCGAGGGCGAAGCGGCGCCGGCGGCCGCCGGCGGCGCGGAGGCGCTGCCCGAGTACCTCGACGCGCTCGAGCGCAAGGCGATCCTCGAGGCGCTGGGCAAGACCGGCTTCAACCGCACCGCCGCCGCCAAGCTGCTGGGCATCACCTTTCGTCAGCTTCGCTACCGGATGCAGCGCCTTGGGATCAAGGAAGAGAATCGTCCCTGACCGTTATTTAGCCTCTCCAAACTGCGACGCCCGGCCGAGAGGCACGGCCATTACGCTGCTGGTGGTCCACGCGATCAGCCTGCCGCCGGGGCGCTACGGCGGCGATGCTATCGAGCGGCTGTTCACCAATCGCCTGGACCCGGCGGCGCACCCGTATTTCCGCGGCATCGCGCACCTGAAGGTGAGCTCCCACTTCCTGATCCGACGCGACGGCGAGCTGGTGCAGTTCGTGCCGGTGCGGCGTCGCGCCTGGCACGCCGGACTTTCGTCCTGGCGCGGGCGCAGCCGCTGCAACGACTACTCGGTCGGCGTCGAGCTCGAGGGCGCGGAAGACGCGCCGTTCCGGCCGGCGCAGTATCGGCGCCTGCGACAGCTGATCCGCCATCTTTGCGCCACGCTGCCTCTGCGCGACATCGCCGCGCACAGCGATGTGGCGCCGGGGCGCAAGACCGATCCGGGCGCGCACTTCGATTGGGCGCGCCTGCTGCAGCAGCTCGCGACCGGCTAGATTCCGCTACCTATATATAGTGCTGCAAGCGGGGACTCACCCCGCCCCTTGTGCTGCGCCGCCGCATTACCCCTATATCTAGGGTTCGACCGCCTCCCACCCACAGTATTTAGTAGACCGCCGCTTGCAAAAACCAGCCCCCCTGTGTACGCTGGTACTAGATCTAGTGATTAAACAGGCATATCGGACTAGATGTTGTAGAGGTTAGGCAGGTCGTCATGGAACCGCAATAACAAGGCGGCTGACGGTCCCGGAAACAGAGTCGGAGAGGCACGGGGGGAAGGGGACATGCAAATCGCTCAGGAAAATGTCGCGCGCGACCCCGCTGTGGGCGTTGCGGCCCCTGAGGTCACGGGCGGAGCGCGCGGGCCGTTTGCCGATTACAAGATCATCCGCCGCAATGGCGCGGTGGTCGGCTTCGAGCCGGGCAAGATTTCGGTGGCCATGACCAAGGCCTTCCTGGCGGTCAACGGCAGCCAGGGGGCCGCCTCGGCGCGCATCCGCGACATCGTCGCCACCCTCACCGAGTCCGCGGTCAACGCCCTGGTGCGGCGCCAGCCGCAGGGCGGCACCTTCCACATCGAGGATGTGCAGGATCAGGTCGAACTGGCGCTGATGCGTTCGGGCGAGCACGACGTCGCGCGCGCCTATGTGCTCTATCGCGAAGAACGCTCGAAGGCGCGCGCGCAGGAAAAAGTCGCGAAGGTCGATCATGAAATTCACGTCGTCGAGAACGGCCAGCGCAGGCTGCTCGACCGCGGCGCGCTGGAGCGCCAGATCGCCGCCGCCTGCGCCGGGCTCGCCGGTGCCACGCCGGCGTCGATCCTGGAGAGCACGCTGCGCGACCTCTACGACGGCGTGCCGATGGACGAGGTGCGCAAGTCGGCGGTGCTGGCGGCGCGCGCGCTGATCGAGAAGGACCCGGCCTACAGCTACGTCACCGCGCGCCTGCTGCTCGACACCATCCGCCGCGAAGTGCTCGGCGAGGTCGCCAGCCAGGGGCAGATGGACGCGCGCTACGCCGAATACTTCCCCCAGTTCGTCGAGCGCGGCATCGCCGCGGAGCTGCTCGATCCTGAATTGGCCAGGTTCGATCTGCAGAAATTGGCCAACGCCCTCGACGCGAAAAGAGACCTGCAGTTCGGCTACCTCGGCCTGCAGACGCTCTACGACCGCTACTTCCTGCACGTGCACGGCACCCGAATCGAGTTGCCGCAGGCCTTCTTCATGCGCGTCGCCATGGGCCTCGCGCTGAAGGAGAAGGAGCGCGAGGCGCGCGCCATCGAGTTCTACCACGTGCTGTCGACCTTCGATTTCATGAGCTCGACGCCGACGCTGTTCAATTCCGGCACGCTGCGCTCGCAGCTCTCGTCGTGCTACCTGACGACGGTGGCCGACGACCTCACCGGCATCTACGACGCGATCAAGGAAAACGCGCTGCTGGCGAAATATGCCGGCGGACTGGGCAACGACTGGACCCCGGTGCGCGCGCTCGGCTCGCACATCAAGGGCACCAACGGCAAGTCGCAGGGCGTGGTGCCCTTCCTCAAGGTGGTGAACGACACTGCGGTGGCGGTGAACCAGGGCGGCAAGAGGAAGGGCGCGGTCTGCTCGTATCTCGAAACCTGGCACCTCGACATCGAGGAATTCCTCGAGCTGCGCAAGAACACCGGCGACGACCGGCGCCGCACCCACGACATGAACACGGCCAACTGGATCCCCGACCTGTTCATGCGGCGGGTGATGGAAAACGCCGAGTGGACGCTGTTCTCGCCGTCGGATGCGCGCGAGCTGCACGACAAGTTCGGCAAGGCCTTCGAGGAGGCCTACCTGCGCTGCGAGGACCGCGTGGCGCGCGGCGAGCTCAAGCTCTACAAGAAGATTCCCGCCATGCAGCTGTGGCGCAAGATGCTGTCGATGCTGTTCGAGACCGGGCATCCGTGGATCACGTTCAAGGATCCGTGCAACCTGAGAAGCCCGCAGCAGCATGTCGGCGTGGTGCACAGCTCCAACCTGTGCACCGAGATCACGCTCAACACCTCGGGCGACGAGATCGCGGTGTGCAACCTGGGCTCGGTGAACCTGGTCGCGCACCTGAAGGAAGCGGCGGGGCGGGTGCAGCTCGACTTCGACAAGCTCAAGCGCACCATCCGCATCGCCATGCGGATGCTCGACAACGTCATCGACATCAACTACTACGCGGTCGACAAGGCGCGCAATTCCAACCTGCGCCACCGTCCGGTCGGCCTCGGCATCATGGGTTTCCAGGATTGCCTGCACCGCCTGCGCATTCCCTACGCCTCGCCGGAGGCGGTGGAGTTCGCCGACGGCTCGATGGAGATGGTGGCCTACGCCGCCTACTGGGCCTCGACCGAACTGGCCGAAGAGCGCGGCCGCTACAAGACCTTCCAGGGCTCGCTGTGGGACCGCGGCGTGCTGCCGCAGGACACGCTCGATCTGCTGGCCGCCGAGCGCGGCGGCTATGTCGAGCTCGACCGCTCGGCGGCGCTCGAGTGGGAACCGCTGCGCGAGCGCATCAAGCGCCACGGCATGCGCAACTCCAACTGCCTGGCGATCGCGCCGACCGCGACCATCGCCAACATCGTCGGCGTCTCGGCCTCGATCGAGCCGACCTACCAGAACCTGTTCGTCAAGTCGAACCTGTCGGGCGAGTTCACGGTGGTCAACGACTACCTGGTGGCCGACCTGAAGACGGCCGGCCTGTGGGACGAGGTGATGATTGCCGACCTCAAGTATTTCGACGGCAACCTGGCGCGCATCGACCGCGCGCCGGCGGCGCTACGCCGGCTCTACGCCACGGCCTTCGAGGTCGAGCCGAAATGGCTGGTCGAGGCGGCGGCGCGCCGCCAGAAGTGGATCGACCAGTCGCAGTCGCTCAACATCTACATCGGGGGCGCCTCGGGCAAGACGCTCGACGAGACCTACAGGCTGGCCTGGATCCGCGGGCTCAAGACCACGTACTACCTGCGCTCCATGGGCGCGACGCACGCCGAGAAATCGACCAGTAAGGCCGGCGCGCTCAATGCGGTGCCCTCGGGCCAGGCCGACACCACCGCTGCGGCCGATGCCAAGGCCTGCGCCATCGACAACCCCGAATGCGAGGCATGCCAATGACCCGCAAGGCTTGCCGGGCATGCTGAATTTCGAGGAAGAAACGAAGCCCGGCCCCGCGCTCGCCGCGGTGCTCACGTCACCCGCCGCCAGCTTTGTCCCGAGCGCGCCGGCCCCCGCGAACAACGGGCGCTACGACGCCGGCAATCCGTTCCGGCGCGTCAGCGTCGAGGACAAGCGGGTCATCAATTCCAAGGCCGACGTCAACCAGCTGGTGCCGTTCAAGTACAAGTGGGCCTGGGAGAAGTACATCGCCGCCTGCGCCAACCACTGGATGCCGCAGGAAATCAACATGAGCCGCGACATCGCGCTGTGGAAGGATCCGAACGGCCTCACCGAGGACGAGCGGCGCCTGATCAAGCGCAACCTCGGCTTTTTCGTCACCGCCGACTCGCTGGCCGCCAATAACATCGTGCTGGGCACCTACCGGCACATCACCGCCCCCGAGTGCCGCCAGTACCTGCTGCGCCAGGCCTTCGAGGAGGCGATCCACACCCATGCCTACCAGTACATCGTCGAGAGCCTCGATCTTGACGCCGGCGAGGTATTCAACGCCTACCACGAGATCGACTCGATCCGCGACAAGGACGAGTTCCTGGTGCCGTTCATCGACACCCTGACCGACCCGCACTTCAAGACCGGCACGCCGGAGACCGACCAGCAGCTCCTGAAGAGCCTGATCGTGTTCTCCTGCCTGATGGAGGGCCTGTTCTTCTACGTCGGCTTCGCCCAGATCCTGGCGCTCGGCCGGCAGAACAAGATGACCGGCGCCGCCGAGCAGTACATGTACATCCTGCGCGACGAGTCGATGCACTGCAATTTCGGCATCGACATGGTCAACCAGATCAAGCTGGAGAACCCGCACCTGTGGACGCCGCAGTTCCGCGAGGAGCTGCAGGCCGTGTTCCAGCGCGCCGTCGAGCTCGAATACCGCTACGCCGAGGACACCATGCCGCGCGGCGTGCTCGGCCTCAACGCGCCGATGTTCAAGGAGTACCTGCGCTTCATCGCCAACCGCCGCTGCCAGCAGATCGGACTCGAGACGCTCTACCCGGGGGCCAGCAATCCGTTCCCGTGGATGAGCGAGATGATCGACCTGAAGAAGGAACGCAACTTCTTCGAGACGCGCGTCATCGAGTACCAGACCGGCGGCGCGCTGAGCTGGGACTGACCATGGCCGAGGGATGGGACGACATGCATAAAGTGACGGCGTGCAAGGCGGAAGAGGACTACAAGCTGTGGCTGCGCTTCGAAGACGGCCTCGAAGGCAGCGTGTTCCTCGGCAACTTGCTCGAGATCGGCGCCTTCCAGCTGTGGCGCGATGTGCGCGAATTCGAGAAAGTGAGCGTCGATCCCGAGACCGCCACCGTCACCTGGGAGGGCGGCATCCGTCTCGACCCTGATATCCTGTATCACGACGTCGCTTCACGCGCCAACCCCATTCAGCATGCCGGCGGGGAGAATCCGCCGGCGGTTGGATAGTCCGGAGTTTTTCATCCGGGCTTTTGCAGTTCAATAACCTTGAAGGAGACTCAGCATGGCGAAGAAAAAAGCGAAAAAAGGCGGCAAGAAAAAGAAGAAGAAGAAAGCATCAAAGAAGAAGAAAAAGAAGTCGCAACGAAAAGCTGGTAAGAAAAAGGCGGCAGGCAAAAAAAAGAAGAAAGCAAGCAAAGCCGCCAGACCCAAGGCCAGCCCTGCGAAATCGATGGCGATCAGCCCCACGGCTGCCCCGTCGACCGCCGCGACCTCCGGCGCGAGAACCGCGCTGAATCCGGCGGCCGCATGGCCGTTCCCCACCGGGTCCCGGCCGTAACCGGGATCACGAAGGGAGCGCGGTAGGGGGCGCAAGCCCCCTGCCAGGCCCTCGAAGCTCAGCGGACCGGCTTGGTCAATCGGCCGAAGACTGAAGACCTAGGCCGGTCCGCGAGGCTTCCCTTCAAGCCTTCATTTTACCGGGCGCAGGTGCAGTGGAGAATCTGAAAAAGGCTAGCGGAAACAATGATTTCGCGATGCAGCAGGAAGGTCGCGCGAGGAGAGGAGAAGTTATTGACAGCATAGGAATATGTACCTATGATGCCGTTCGCTGCACCGCAGCAAGAAGCACCTCACCTAGGTCCGCTGGTGGACCTGCTGGCAACCCTGCCGGCCCGGTCCGTTTCCCCCGCCGAAGCACCCCCTGAAAGCTCAACTAATCCGGCGCGGGCGCGGTCTAACGAGGCAAGGAGACTGGCTATGCTGAGCGCTACTTTACGAAGTACCCGGTACACCGCCGCCTTCGGGCGCGCCTTCATCGCCGCGCGCAACATCCTCGCCCTGGTCGGGCTGGCCGCCCTGTGCGGCTTGCTGCTGCCGCAGCAGCGCGACGGACTGACCAGGAGCCTCGCTTTCGTCGGCGACCCCTTCAGCGCGCCGGCGACGGTTTCTGAAGGGCCGATCCAGGCGGGCGCCGGCGAGACGCCGCTCGAGCGCGAGCAGCGCGCGGTCACCGAGTTCATCGCCAAGCGCTACCGCGTGTCGGATGCCGCGGTGGCCGGCTTCGTGTCCACCGCCTACCGGGCGGGGGCCGAGCAATCGCTCGATCCGCTGCTGATCCTCGCCGTGATGGCGGTGGAGTCGCGCTACAACCCGGTGGCCGAGAGCACCATGGGCGCCAAGGGCCTGATGCAGGTGATTCCGAAGTTCCATCTGGAAAAGCTGATGGACCACGGCGGCGAGCACGCGCTGTTCGAGCCCGACGTGAATATCGCAGTCGGCGCCCAGATCCTGCGCGAATACCTGCGCCGCTTCGGCGACACCGAGACCGCTCTGCAGATGTACGCCGGCGCCTTCGATGAGCCGAATTCCCAGTACGCCAGCAAGGTGTTCGCCGAGAAGGCACGCCTCGAAGTCCTGCGCCACAAGGCGCGCAAACAGTCCACCTAGCGCGCGAAGCGCGCGATTCTTTCCACCGCTTCGGCGAGTACCGGCAACGCCTGCGTGTAGGCGAAGCGCACGCACTGCGCCGTCCCGTGCGCGCCGAAATCGACGCCGGGTGTGGTGGCCACCGCCTCCCGCTCCAGCAGCCCGCGCGTGAACCCGCGCGCGTCGCGGCCGCAATCGGCATAGACGTAGAACGCGCCGTGCGGTTCGGCGGGAACGGCCAGCCCGGCGCGCCGCAGCGCCGGAACCAGGAAGTCCCGCCTGGTTGCGAATTCGCTTCTCCTTGCCTCCAGGATCGCGATGCTTTCAGGGACAAAAGCGGCCAGCGCAGCGTGCTGCGCGGCCGACGGCGCCGAGATGTACAGGTGCTGCGCCAGCTTCTCGAAGCCGCGCACGGCACCCGGCGCCAGCACGGTCCAGCCCAGGCGCCAGCCGGTCATGCAGAAGTACTTCGAGAAGCTGTTGATGATCACCACCTCGCCGGGCAGGCCGGCCGCGCTCCAGGGTTCGGCGCCGTAGGTCAGTCCCTGGTAGATCTCGTCGACCATCAGGACGCCGCTGCGTTCGGCGACAAAACCGGCGATCTTCTGTAACTCGGATTTTTCGATCAAGGTACCAGTGGGATTCGACGGCGATCCCAGCAGCAGTCCCTTGGTACGCGGGCCCCAGGCGGCGCGCACCATCTCCAGCGTCGGCTGGTAGCCGCTCGCCGGCGAAAGCGCGAGCGGCCGCGCCACGCCCTCGAAGGCGCGCACGAAGTGGCGGTAGCCCGGGTAACCCGGATCGGGCACCAGGATTTCGTCGCCGGGATCGACATACAGCGCGCAGGCGGTGAGCAGGGCGCCCGAAGCGCCCGGGGTGATCGCGATGCGCGACGCCGGGATCGTGGTGGAAAAGCGGGCGGCGTAGTGCCCGGCGATCGCTTCGCGCAGGGCGTGCAGGCCGAGCGTCGGGGTGTAGGCGGTGAGGCCGTCGCGCAGCGCGCGTACGCCTGCATCGACCACCGGGGCGGGCGCGGTGAAATCCGGCTCGCCGATTTCCATGTGCAGCACGCGCCGGCCCGCCGCCTCGAGCTCGTGCGCGCGCGCGAGCACGTCCATCACCTCGAAAGGCTGGATTTCCGATGCGCGGCGTGCCGTCAGGGGCATGCGATAAAATCCACCGGTGGATGAGCTCCTGCGGAAGAACGCCCTCGATTATCACCGGCGCGGCGCGCCGGGCAAGATCTCGATCCTCCCCACCAAGCAGCTCACCAACCAGCGCGACCTGGCACTCGCCTATTCGCCTGGTGTCGCCGCCGCCTGCGAGGAGATCGTGCGCGACCCGGCCAGCGCGGCGCTCTACACCGCGCGCGCCAACCTGGTGGCGGTGGTGACCAACGGCACCGCGGTGCTCGGCCTGGGCGCCATCGGCCCGCTCGCCGCCAAGCCGGTGATGGAAGGCAAGAGCGTGCTGTTCAAGAAGTTCGCCGGCATCGACTGCTTCGACATCGAGCTCGACGAGCGCGACCCCGACAGGCTGGTGGCGATCGTCGCCGCGCTCGAGCCGACTTTCGGCGCCATCAACCTCGAGGACATCAAGGCGCCGGAATGCTTCGTCATCGAGCGCGCGCTGCGCAAGAAGATGAAGATCCCGGTGTTCCACGACGACCAGCACGGCACCGCAATCACCGTGGGCGCCGCGGTGATGAACGGCCTGAAAGTCGTCGCGAAGAACATCCAGGACGTGAAGATGGTGGTTTCCGGCGCGGGCGCGGCGGCGCTCGCCTGCCTCGACCTGCTGGTGAAGATGGGTCTCGCGCCCGCCCACATCACCGTCACCGACATCAAGGGCGTGGTGTACAAAGGCCGGCGCGAGGAGATGGACCCGGACAAGGAGCGCTACGCGGTGCAGACCAAGGCGCGCACGCTCGACGAGGTGATCGCCGGCGCCGACGTCTTCCTCGGCCTGTCGGCGGGCGGCGTGCTCAAGGCCTCGATGGTGAAGAAGATGGCCGAGCGGCCGCTGATCCTGGCGCTCGCCAATCCGGATCCCGAAATCCTGCCCGAGCTCGCCCGGGAGGCGCGTCCCGACTGCGTCATCGCCACCGGCCGCTCGGACTATCCGAACCAGGTGAACAACGTGCTCTGTTTTCCCTTCGTCTTCCGCGGCGCGCTCGACGTCGGCGCCACCACCATCAACACCGAGATGGAGCTGGCGGCAGTGCGTGCCATCGCCGGGCTCGCCCAGGCCGAGACCTCCGAGCAGGTGGCGCTCGCCTACGGCATCGAGACCATCTGCTTCGGCGCGGAGTACATCATCCCGCGGCCGTTCGACCCGCGGCTGATCGCGCGCGTCGCGCCGGCGGTGGCCGAGGCGGCGATGGCCTCCGGGGTGGCGACGCGGCCGATCGCCGACCTCGACGCCTACCGCGACTCGCTGACGCAGTTCGTCTACCACTCGGGCCTGATCATGAAGCCGCTGTTCACGGCGGCGAAGAAGGCGCCGCGGCGCGTGGTCTACGCCGAGGGCGAGGACGAGCGCGTGCTGCGCGCAGTGCAGATTGCGGTGGACGAGGGGCTTGCCAAGCCGATTCTGATCGGCCGGCCGGCGGTGATCGAGAGCCGCCTCGAGAGGCTCGGCCTGCGCGTGCAGCCGGGCAAGGAATTCGAGCTGGTCAACCCCGAGTCCGACCCGCGCTACCGCGACTACTGGACCACCTACCACCAGCTGACCGAGCGGAAGGGCGTCTCGCCGGAGTACGCGCGCGTCGAGATGCGCCGGCGCCACACCCTGATCGGCGCCATGATGATCTACAAGGGCGAGGCCGACGGCATGCTGTGCGGCACCTTCGGCACCCACGCCCTGCACCTGCGCTACATCGACCAGGTGATCGGCCTGCGACCCGGCGTGCGCCACTACGCGGCGATGAACGCGCTGATCCTGCCTTCGCGCACCGTCTTCATCTGCGACACCTACGTCACACCCGACCCCGACGCCGAGCACATCGCCGAGATGACGCTGCTGGCGGCCGAGGAGATGCGCCGCTTCGGCGTGGTGCCCAAGGTGGCGCTGCTGTCGGCCTCCAACTTCGGCTCGATCAACCTGCCCTCGGCCGCCAAGATGCGCCGGGCGCTGGCGCTGATCACCGAGCGCGCCCCGGAGCTCGAGATCGACGGCGAGATGCACGGCGACGCCGCGCTGTCGGAGGAGATCCGCCTCAAGGTGTTTCCGCGCAGCAAGATACGGGGCGAAGCGAACCTCCTCATCATGCCGACGCTCGATGCCGCCAACATCTCCTTCAACTTGCTGAAAACCTCGGCCGGCGGCGGCGTGACCGTCGGGCCGATGCTGCTCGGCGCGGCGCGCCCGGTGCACATCGTCACGCCCTCGGCCACCGTGCGGCGCATGGTCAACATGACGGCGCTCACCGTGGCCGACGCCAACGCACCGCGCGCGCAGGAGCAGAGCCTCTTCTGATGAAAGCGCGCGCCGGGCTGGTGCTCACCGGCGGCGGCGCGCGCGCCGCCTACCAGGTGGGGGTGCTGAAGGCGGTGCGCGACCTGCTCGGCAACCCCACCGCCAACCCCTTTCCCATCGTCTGCGGCACCTCGGCCGGGGCGATCAACGCGGCGACGCTCGCCGTGTTCGCCGACGATTTCTCGCGCGCGGTCGGCAACCTGCTCGAGGTGTGGGAGCACATGCGCTGCGAGCACGTCTACCGCACCGACGCCTGGCACATCATGCGCACCGGCGCGCGCTGGCTGGCGGCGATGATGCTGATCTCGCGTGCGAACCCGATGTCGCTGCTCGACAACGAGCCGCTGCGCGAGATGCTGGCGCGCAACCTGCAGTTCGAGCGCATCCAGACCCACATCGATTCGGGCGCGCTGTACGCGGTGTGCGTCACGGTCTCCGGCTACACCAGCGGGCAGAGCGTGTCCTTCTTCCAGGGCGGCAGCGGCATCGAGGCCTGGGAGCGCAACCAGCGCATCGGCGCGGCGGTGCCGCTCAACCTCGACCTGCTGCTCGCCTCGTCGGCGCTGCCGTTCATCTTCCCGGCGGTCAAGGTGCACCGCGAGTACTTCGGCGACGGCTCGATGCGCCAGATCGCGCCGGTCAGCCCGGCGCTGCACCTGGGCGCCGATCGCGTGCTGATCGTCGGCACCGGCCGGCAGACCGAGGACCAGAACCGCGCCCGCTCGAACGTCTATCCGTCGCTGGCGCAGATCGCCGGCCACGCGTTGAACAGCATCTTCCTCGACAGCCTGATGGTGGACATCGAGCGCCTGGAGCGCATCAACCGCACCGTCAGCCTGATTCCGCGTGACAAGCTGTCGGATTCGGGCGTGCAGCTGCGGCCGGTGAAGGTGCTGTTCATCACACCGTCGCAGCCGCTCGAGCGCATCGCCGCGCGCTTCCTGCACGAGCTGCCGGCAACGGTGCGCTTCGTGCTGCGGCCCACCGGCGCGCTCAACCGCTCCGGCTCCAACCTGGCGAGCTATCTGCTGTTCGAGGAGTCCTTCTGCCGGGCGCTGGTCGATCTGGGTTACCAGGACACCATGGCGCGCGAGGCCGAAGTGAGACAATTCTTCGCTGCGCCCGAGGAGGGCCCCCATGGCTGAAACGCCGCCCGCCGACCCGTTCGAAATGTTCCGCCGCCTGTGGGGACCGCTTGGCGTGCCGCTGCCCGGCATGTCGATGCCGACGCTCGATCCAGCCGAGGTGGACAAGCGCCTCGCCGAGCTGCGCTCGGTCGAGGCCTGGCTCAACCTGAACCTCAACATGATCAAATTCTCGATCCAGGGGCTCGAGCTGCAGAAAGCGACCTTGCAGGCGATGCGCTCGGGAGCCGAGCCGAAGAAAACCTAACCAGGAGAAGATCCCATGCCGAAGGCAGTTCGATACCACAAGCAGGGCGGACCCGAGGTGCTGCAGCTCGACGAAGTGGCGGTCGGCGAGCCCGGCCAGGGCCAGGTGCGCATCCGCCACACCGCGATCGGCGTCAATTTTGTCGATACCTACCAGCGCTCGGGCCTCTATCCGATGCAGCTGCCGGCCGTGGCGGGCAACGAAGGCGCGGGCGTGGTCGATGCCATCGGCCCGGGCGTCAAGGAGCTGAAGAAGGGCGACCGCGTCGCCTACACCGGCCTGCCGGGCTCGTACTGCGAGCTGCGCGTGGTGCCGGCCGACCGCATGGTGAAGATCCCGAAGGGCATCAGCGACGAGCAGGCGGCCTCCATGATGCTGAAGGGCATGACGGTGCACTACCTCATCCACTCCACCTACAAGGTGAAGAAGGGCGACACGGTGCTGTGGCATGCCGCCGCCGGCGGCGTCGGCCTGATCGCCTGCCAGTGGCTGAAGAAGCTCGGCGTCACCACCATCGGCACCGTCGGCTCGGACGAGAAAGCGCAGCTGGCGAAGGCGCACGGCTGCAAGCACGTCATCAACTACAGCACCGAGAACTTCGTCGAGCGGGTGAAGGAGATCACCAAGGGCAAGAAGCTGCCGGTGATCTACGATGCGGTGGGCAAGACGACCTGGGAAGGCTCGCTCGACTGCCTGCAGCCGCGCGGCCTGATGGTGTCGTTCGGCAACGCCTCGGGCGCGGTGGCGCCGCAGAACCTAGGCATCCTCGCCTCCAAGGGCTCGCTCTACGTCACGCGGCCGACCCTCGCCACCTACATCGCGGCGCGCGCCGACCTGGTCAAGCGCTCGAACGACCTGTTCAGCGTGGTCAAGTCGGGCAAGGTGAAGATCGAAACCACGGGGCGCTACAAGCTGGCCGACGCGCAGCAGGCGCACCGCGACCTCGAGGGACGCCGGACGACGGGCTCCATCGTCCTGATTCCCTGAGGCCGGCGCTTACTTGATATCCAGGATCTTCATCGCCTTGGCGAGGGTGTCGACCGAGTCCTGATGCTTGCCGGCCTTGTGCATGGCCTCGCCGTCGGCGCGGAATTTCTTGACGTCGCTCATTTGCGCCGCGGTCAGGTTGGGATTCTTCGCCAGCGCCTCGTCGATCTTCTTCATGTCGACGGGGCAGTGGAAGGCGAAGGCCGCTGAAGATGCCAGGGCGAGAGCCGCGGCAATAACGAGTTTTTTCATGGTGTTCCTCCGTTCGTGAATTTGGACGCGCCCGGCTTCAAAAAGTTGCTCCTTTCGAGCGTGCCGGTGCCCTCAGTATACGGTGATGATGGCGCCGGTCGCGAAACGGCGACACTGGTCCCGGCAGCGGTGCTGGTGCCGATCGTCGACCGCCCGCAGGGGCTCACCGTGCTCTTCACCCGGCGCACCGAGCAGCTGAAGAGCCATTCCGGGCAGGTGAGCTTTCCGGGCGGCCGTACCGAGCCCGGCGACCCCAGCCCGGAATTCACCGCGCTGCGGGAGGCGCAGGAGGAAATCGGCCTGGCGCGCGAGCGGGTCGAGGTGCTGGCGCGGCTGTCCGATTACTTGGTGCGCACCGGCTTTCGCGTCACCCCGGTGGTGGGCCTGCTGACGCCGCCGCTCGAGCTCGAGCCCGACCGCCGCGAGGTGGCCGAAGTGTTCGAGGTGCCGCTCGCCTTCCTGCTCGACCCGCGCAATCACCGGCGCGAAACGCGCGAGCTGCGCGGCCAGACGGTCGGCTTCTACGTGATGAACTACGGCGAGCGCGTCATCTGGGGCGCCACCGCCGGAATGCTGATCAATCTTTACCGACAGCTGGCCGCGCCGCCGCCTGGCGGCTGAATTTCCCCATATAGAATGCCCCGATGGGGGTTGTCGCGATCGTCGCGGCGCTGGTGATCGAGCAATGGCGCCCGCTCGGCGAATGGAAAAGCGTGCCGACGGCATTCGCCGCCTGGGGCGGCGGACTCGAGCGCGCGTTCAACGGCGGCGAGCGCCGGCACGGCCTGGTGGCGTGGCTGGTGGCGATCCTGCCGGCGGTGGCGGCGGTCGGCGCGCTTTATGCGTTGCTCGCCGGCGCGAGCGTGGCGCTGGCGCTGGCGTTCAACGTGGCCGTGCTCTACCTGACGCTCGGCTTCCGCCAGTTCAGCCACTACTTCACCGACATCCAGCTGGCGGTCAAATCCGGCGACCTCGATCGCGCGCGCTCGCTGCTCGCGGCCTGGCGCGGCGCCTCGGGCGTGCTGTACACGCGCGAGGAAGTGATCCGGCTGTCGATCGAGGAGGCGCTGCTCGCCTCCCACCGTCACGTGTTCGGCGTGCTGCTGTGGTACCTGCTGCTGCCGGGACCCTGCGGCGCGGTGCTGTATCGCCTCGCCGCCTACCTCGGCGGGCGCTGGCGCAACCTCGGCGCCTTCGGCGAGTTCGCGCGCGGCGCGCTGCGGGTGCTCGAGTGGCCGGCGGTGCGGCTCACCGCGGCCGCCTTTGCCATCGTCGGCGACTTCGAGGACGCGGTCTACTGCTGGCGCACCCAGGCGGGGAGCTGGCCCGATCCCGAGGCCGGCATCGTGCTCGCCGCCGGCGCCGGGGCGATGGGCGTGCGCCTCGGCATGGCGGTGCAGGACGTCGAGGGCGCCGAGCCGCGCCCGGACCTCGGCGTCGGCGACCCGGCGGATGCGCCCTTCCTCGACAGCACCGTCGGCCTGCTGTGGCGCGCGGTGGTGCTGTGGATCGTGGTGCTCGCGATGCTGGCGGCCGCGCGCCTGCTCTAGGGCCGCGCGGCGCCGCAGCGCCAGCAATGCGTGAATTGCGGCTCGGAGGCCTCGGCACAGCTGGTGCAGTTCCAGGCCTTGCCGCTTTTCACCGAAAAAGCTTCTCTTAGAAAATTCTCGGCGCGTTGCGCGTCCATTTCCTGCAGCACCCAGACTTCGGCCTGACATTCGGCCGGCGGCAGCTCGCCCATGGCGGAGGAGAGGAACTCGTTCCTGACCACGGCACGAATACCCCCGGCTTCGAGAACATTGCGGGCGTGATGCACCGCGATACGGTCGTACGAGCTGAAAACGCGTCTCAAAGGCTGCGCATTACAACCCGAACAGTGCGTCGCATTTGGCGGCGCAGATGAAGTCGTTTTCCGACAGCCCGCCGATGGAATGCGTCGCATACTCGACGCGGCACTTGTTGTAGCCGACCGCGAGGTCGGGGTGATGGTCCTCGCGATGCGAGATCCAGGCGAGCGCGTTGACGAACGCCATGGTCTGGTAATAGTTGGTGAACGGGTAGACCTTCACCAGCTTGCCGTCCTCGACGCCCCAGCCCTTGAGCTGCTGGAGGAGCTCGGCGGTTTCCCTGGCGTCGTACGGTTTGACGCCGCCTTCGCAGGGCTTGCACTTTTTCTTCGCCAATTCCGTCATGTTGCCTCCTTGAGCCGGGCTATGCGCATCGCTGCCGGCGGGTGGGAATCGTAAAACGCGGAGTGCAGCGGGTCCGGCGTGAGGGTCGCCGCGTTGTCCTGGTAGAGCTTCACCAATGCGTTTTCAAGATCCGATGCATTGGCGTGCAGCGTCGCATAGGCGTCGGCCTCGAACTCGCGCCGGCGCGAATAGAGGCTGGCGAAGGGCTGGAGGAAGAACAGGAATTCGGGCAGCACCATGAGGAACAGCGCGAGGGCCGCGGCGCTGCTCGGGCTGCGCACGCCGAGGCCCTGGTAGAACCAGGGCTCGCCGATCAGCTGGCCGAGGAGCCAGAGCACGGCGAGGCTCGCCGCGGCGCTGATGGCCATGCCCTTGGCGATGTGGTGCAGCCGGTAGTGGCCGAGCTCGTGCGCCAGCACCGCCTCGACTTCCGGCGGTTGCAGACGGCCCACCAGGGTGTCGAACAGCACGATGCGCTTGGCGGCGCCAAAGCCGGTGAAGAAGGCGTTGCCGTGACTCGAGCGCCGCGAGCCGTCCATCAGGTACAGGCCGCTCGACTTGAAGCCGCAGCGCGCGAGCACCGCCGCGACGCGCTCGGCGAGCTCGCCCTGGGTGATGGGCGTGAACCTGTTGAACAGCGGCAGGATCAGCGCCGGGTAGAGCATCATCATGACGAACGAATACGCCACCCACAGCACCCAGACGTAAAGCCACCAGAGCGAGCCCATGCGTCCCATCAGCCACAGCGCCGCCACCACCAGCGGCACGCCGAGCGCCAGGCCGACCAGCGTGTGCTTGATCAGGTCAACAGCGAAGAGGGTGGGCGTCATGCGGTTGAAGCCGAAACGCGCCTCGACGCCGAAGGTGCGCACCAGCGCGAGCGGCAGGCCGGCGAGCGCCTGCAGCAGGAACAGGCTCACCAGCAGCGCGGTGCCGTGCGCGACCGAGCCCGCGGCGGCGAACGCCTGCCAGGCGTCCGACAGCCACTGGATGCCGCCGCCGAGCGT
>Ga0209647_1000182_pt1 | contig 57858 bp, 47 predicted proteins | sample GraSoi_2013_60cm_FD_185827 | JGI IMG/M metagenome (GOLD analysis project Ga0209647, IMG submission 185827) | Grasslands soil microbial communities from the Angelo Coastal Reserve, California, USA - Sample 9_17_2013_60cm (SPAdes) (version 2) | ecosystem: Environmental > Terrestrial > Soil >...
CCGGCGAGTTCCCTGGGAGTCCCGTTGAACTGGACCACATCTTCAAACTTTCCAACAACAAGATTGCTTCGCTGGAGATTCGATCATGACGATGACATACCCTTTCCCCGTTTCGGCAGATGAGTTTAAGGGCAAGCGGGTTCTCGTAACCGGCGGCACAAAGGGTATGGGACAGGCTATGGTGCGCCGTTTTACTCTGAGCGGCGCTTCCGTCGCAACGACTGCACGCTCGCCGCTGCCGGATGGGCAGGCGGTTCCTCTCTTCGTACAGACGGATATCGGTACGGCTGTAGGCGTGCAAGATGTAATCAGTCGCATTCAGCAGGAGTGGGGTGGACTCGACATCCTAGTGAACAACGTCGGAGGGTCGGATGCTCCGAACGGCGGATATAAGGTGCTCTCTGACGACGACTGGCAGAAGGCGCTCAACGTCAACTTGCTGGCATCCGTTCGTCTCGACCGAGCATTTCTACCCGGCATGATCGAACGCAAATCAGGTGTCATTCTTCACATCTCCTCCATCCAGCACCGTCTTCCGCTCTATGACGCGACGCTTGCTTATGCTGCGGCGAAAGGTGCTCTGAATACCTACAATAAGGGCCTGGCAAACGAAGTTGGCCCGAAGGGCGTCCGCGTCAACATGATCTCGCCTGGATTTATCGAGACTTCAGGCGCACACGGAATGATTGTGCAACTCGCACAGAGCAGCGGCATCAGCGAGGACGCGGCGCGCCGGCAAATCATGAATATGATCGGAGGCATTCCCATCGGCCGACCCGGCCAGCCGGAGGAAGTTGCGGAACTAGTGGCATTCCTAGCATCCGATCGTGCAGCTTCGATTCACGGCGCGGACTACGTGATCGATGGCGGCACTATGCCTACCGTCTGATCACGTATTTTGTGATTGCCGCCTGAGCGCCATCGTGCAAGCAAGGATAGTTCGTGTCGGCAAACCGGAAGCCATCCGGCTCCCCCGGCGGGGTTAGTCCTGTGAAGTCGGCTTCTCGCCAGCGATTGTGTGGTGCGTCCCGTGCCTAGGTGTTGACAAGGCGGCTGACGCACACTTCGCATCATCGTGGGCAGCAAATGGCCGTGCTGCGGATGTTGCGGCACGATTTGCACAGCAATTATGGGCCGACGGCGGACACTGGCGGCTTGATGCAGAATCATGCGCCGACAATTTATGCGTATGACGGATTGGAAGCGCTCCTGAAGGGCGAAGCGAAAGGCGGGTCGAAGCGGCCATTGCCTGCGGCGAAGGGCGTAGCCCTGACGGAGCGGCCAGGGCCCGGCTAGTTGTTGATCGTCGAGGCGCTGCAAAAGCGTACCTAAGCGCCAGCACCTTCTTCGCGGCCGCTACTTCATGAAGTCGCGGACGACTTGCGCAATCTGATCCGCTGCGGTATCGAGCGCGAAATGGCCGCCATCGACGATGTGTACTTCGACCTTCGGCACGTCGCGGCGATAGGCTTCCGGTTCCGATGGGTCGAATGACAACTCATACTTACCCCAGATCAGCAACAGGCGCGGCTGCTTCTCTCGCATCCATGCTTGCCATTTCGGGTAGGAGTCCACATTCGTTCGATAATCGTAGAACAAATCGCTTTGAATCTCGGCTTGGCCGGGCTGATTCAGAAAGTAAAATTCATCGGTCCACAGATCCGGGTCGTACCGTTCTACGTTGGGATCGTCCCCGAGATGGCGCGTGCGCGTCGTCGCCAGCGACAGCAGGTTTGTGCGCAGCGCGCTTTCGTTCGCGGCGCGATCGACCCAAAAGGCCCGGCGCGTCTTCCAATTCGCCCCCAGCCCTTCGTTGTGCGCAACAGCATCCTGAACGATGAGAGCCTCGATACGATCTGGATGCGCCAAGACCATGCGAAAGCCCACCGGGCCGCCGTAATCCTGCATGTAAAGCGTGTAGCGCGACAACCCGAGCGCTTGGGCGAAATGATTCATGATCTCGGCAATGTGATCGAACGTATACGAGAATTTCTTCGCGTCCGGCCAGTCGCTGTGTCCGAAGCCCGGATAATCCGGCGCGACAAGGTGATAGCGATCGGCGAGCCGGGCGAAGAGCGGCTCGAACATTCGCGACGACGAGGGAAGTCCGTGAAGCAGGAGAAGCGTGGGCGCGTTTTTTGGGCCGGCCTCTCTGTAAAAGATCGACAGCCCGTCGATCTCTACCGTGCGATACAAAGTGGGGTTTTGCACGTAACGCTCTCTTCCTTGATCTTGGGAGTTCCGGGCCAGCAATTGAAAAGATGTAAGCACAAGCGAAAGCACCAAGATCATGCGCAAAAGCTGTAAGCACCGGGGCAGGCGGAAAAGACGCATCGTTTACCGTCCTGGAGCGCTTCTTCACTTCTTGGAGCAGCCAACCGTTGCCGTCCTGGTCCACATCGAGACGGGCGCCATCACAACCTTGAGTTTCATGTTCACGATCTTTACTCCACCTCGAAAATGAGTTCCAGCTCGACCGGGGTGCCGAGCGGAAGGCTCGCCACGCCATACACCAAACGGCTCGGGTTCTTGTGTTTTCCGAAGACGTCTTGCAGCAGCTCGGAAGCTCCGTCAGCGACCTTCGGTTGATTGCGGACGTCTCCCGAAGTTGCTACCAACACGCCCAGCCGCACGATCCGCCTGACTCTGTCGAGTGACCCCAAATGCTCACGCGCGACAGCGAGGCCGTTGAGCGCCGCAAGACGCGCCGCCGCATGCCCCGCTTCCGCGTCCAGCTCCGCGCCGACGCGCCCAATGAATTTAGCCTCGCGACCTTCCGTGGGAAGCATACCGGTCAGAAATAACAAATTCCCGGTTTGCACCGCCTCTGCATAGATTCCGAATGGCTCGGGCGGCTTTGGGAGTTTGATGCCAAGTTCTTCCAACCGCTGCTCGGCCCTATCCGATCGCGAATTTGGACTCATGTCCCCCTCCTACCAACGCCCGGCGTGAGCACCGCCATCTACGTGCAGGACCTCTCCGGTTACTTGGTCTGCATGCGCCAAATAGAGAACGGCATCGACGACGTCTTTTACCGTGACGATCTTGCCCATGGGCTGCAGGCTCCTAAGCTGTTCCTTCGGAGCGTCCTTGTGCAGAGCCGTGTCGACGGTACCGGGAGCCACCGCGTTGAAGCGGATGCCTTCCTTTGCATACTCGATTGCGAGGCTTCGCGTAACCGTATTTAGGCCCCCCTTCGTGATCATCGATACCGAGGCATTGATACCCTCAATGGGGTTATCCGCGAGCGCGCCGGTAATGGTGACAACGTTCCCCGACTTCTGCTTCAGCATCTGTTTCACAGTCAGCTGAGTGATGTAGAGGAATCCCAGCAGGTTGGTTGAGGCCAAGGCGTTGAAGTCATCGGCAGTAAACTCCGTGAAAGGTTTCACGTAGAAAATTCCTGCGTTGTTCACCAAAACATCTATGGTTCCGAAGCGCGTGATCGCTGCTTCCACCGCTTTGGCAGCAGTCTCCCTTTTCCCGATATCACCGTCGATGAGAACCAGAGTAGGTGACGCGGTCAACGATGCAGTGGCATGAAGAGAGGTCCCGACAACGTTATAGCCCTGCCTCAGGAACTCCTCCACCAAACCCGCACCAATACCCTGTCCTGCTCCCGTGACGATCGCTGTTTTCTTGCCTGACATACGTACTCCTTCGGTGATGCCAAGTTTCTTCCACGCCGCTCGATTTTTGTCTTACGCCGAGACAAGCGTATCCACCCCGATCTCCTCCTGGGTGTTTCTGCTGCGCCACGCATGGTCGACATCACCAAGCTTCCACGCTACGTCACACATTGCGGTAGCCCCGTTCCTGTAGCACCCAGCTATTGCCATCCGGATCGGAGAAGTTGGCGAAGCTGGCATAGTCTCCGCGCGCGGGGTCGAGCCCGGGTGCGAAACCTCCGTCCCAGGCTCCAATGGGCGTCTTGTGCCGGATCTCACCGACCTCGACCCCACCTTCGAGCAGGCGGCTCCGCGCCGCCTCGAGGTTCGTGACGACGAGATAGACGTTGCGGAGTGAACCGATGGGCGCGTTGGTGAGTCCGTTACCGATCTGCATCGAGCAGCTGGAGCCCGGCGGAGTGAGCTGCACGACGCGGAACGCGTTGTTCGGCGAATAGTCGACGTCGAGCGTGAAGCCGACCTGATCAATATAGAACCGCAGCGCTCGCTCGACATCGCTCACCGGCAGCGTGATCACTTCGACTGAAAACGTTGGCGTTCTCACGGTTACGTCTCCTCTGCGCATGCTACCCTGAAGGTCGGCTATGCTGGTTGCGTTTGTAGCGCCACGCTTGGGCTTCGGTCTGATATGCGGCGCTCTGATCCCTACACTTGCGGCCAGAAGTCCCCGGCAGTCGGCCGTGACGGTCCTTGAGCCAAAGATCGAATCCCGATCAGTGTTCACAAATCAATGGCGACGTCGCAAATGGGTTGTGCGCAGCAAACGAGAACGTTGCCATCGGCCGGCTTGTCGAGTGGCTCCGGTCCGTAGACGACCGCCCCCGAAACCAAACCGCTCTCACAGCTGTGACAAACACCGGTCCGGCACGACCAACGGACCGGGACGTCGCACGCCTCGGCCAGCTCCAAAATGCTCTGGTAGGCCGACGCCTTCCAGTGTGCGCCGATGCCACTGCGCGCGAACGATACGACCGGGCCGGTGTAAGCATCATCGTTGGGTGAATGCGGAGCTCGCGCCGATGCGCCGACGACACCAGGGGTCATCGACTCGCTACCGCTGAAGAGTTCGACGTGAATGCGACCTGGCGATACGCCCAAGGTTGAGAGGGCTTCTTTCATGTCCGCCATGAAGCGAGTCGGCCCACACAGATAGACATCCGCCTCGCGTGGTACGCCGACCTTGTCGAAGACCAATCGCGACAGACGGCCGACAGCATCGAAATCCTCACCCATCTTGTCCCGCGAGCCTGGCCTGGTGTAACAGACATAGCTGCGACCGTGCGTGAGCGCGAGCACAAGGCGACGGACTTCTGCGGCGAATGGGTGATGTTGTCGATCTTGAGCCGCGTGTACCCATAAGACCTGCCGTGTCGAGTGGGCAGCTGCCAGCGCGTGCAGCATCGCCAAAACCGGCGTCACCCCAATTCCAGCGCTGAGCAGTACGACTGGCCGCTCTTCCGACTGCAGAATGAAACTTCCGCGCGGCGAGCTAACGTCGAGAGCGTCACCTACACGGACGTGCTCTCGCAGGTAATTTCCAGCCGCTCCATTCGGCTCGATCTTGACACTAATTCGATAATGCTCTGTCGAGAGTGGGCCCGAGAGCGAGTAGCTGCGAAAAAGTGCCGGGCTACCGTCGGGCCGCTGCAGGCGCACGACCACGTATTGGCCTGGCAGAGCAGTTGGGAGCTGATGACCGTCGGGACTCTGCATGGTCAACGAAAGGACGTCCACGGACTCGTGATCGATTGCCGTTACTACGAGCCGCTGAAATCCTGGTGCAACCGGATGCGCGGCCGCTGCCGGCGCGAGCCCCGCGTTTCCAGTAGCCGCCGCAGTTGTTTGGCTCTGCAGTAACGCCTCAAACGACCTGCGCCATCCGGGCGAAAGTGCTTCGATCCTCAACGCGCGCTCCAGTCGATCGCGCATGTGATTGGGCGAATACAGAAGCGCGTTGATCTCTGCAACGGTCATGAGCGCTCCCGCTTCTCCCACTTTCACGATTTCGTCGCCCGCACCTACTTCGCCTTCACGCAGGACGCGCAAGTAGAAGCCTGGCCGACCACTGGATGTCAGCAATGCCGGCATCCTGGGTTCGTTCATGCGAATACCGACGCGATAGCAGGTAACGCGGGGTTGAGTAACCTCGAACAACGCGGTGCCGATCTGATAACGGTCGCCGATGCACACGGCATCGTCGGGCAATCCTTCGACCGTGAAGTTCTCACCGAATTGTCCGTGGACGAACTCAGTCCTCTTCAACTGCTCCTGCCAATAGCGATACGATCCGACCTGATACACGAAGACGGCTCGCTGTTCACCACCGTGGCCGGCCAAGTCCCCTTGACCATCTCCCTCGAGATTCAGCCGACCGACGCGACAGCGACCACGCAAGGGATTCTTCCAGATCCCGGTGTGTACAGTGCGCCCCTTCCACACGATGTCGCGCGGAAGCCCGACGTTCACCGATAGCAGTCGAGCCATACCGTTAGGAATTCCTCCTGCATGAATCCTCTTATCGCCGAGCAGACGCCTCGGCGACGGCGAGTTCGCGATCAGGGCCGTGCGGGATTACCGTTTGACCCGGCTCAAGACGGAGCTGCGTGCCGTCAAGTTGCACCGAAACTATATCCGGTTCGAACGATACCAGGCCGGAAATGCGGCCAACTTCAGGATAGGCCTCACGGTAGGACCAGGCCGCGAGACGTGCGTCACCGATGTCGTAGTAGCCGCAGAGCCCTTTGTACGGGCAGAAAGTTTGATGTTCCACGAAGGTCAGCGCGGACTCATCGATGTCGGCGCGCAGAACGTACCAGCGTGGCGCAAAGCCGGATTCGCACAGCACGATCGGCCGCTTGGTATCGGCGACGACGCGGTCATGATGACGAACCACGAGTTTGCGTGAGGCTTGGCGGATGTCGATGCGCTGGTAGCTATCGGCGGCATGGCCCATGATCCGTTCGTCTTCTTCGTAGAAGGCGTCCATAGCCGGCCAAGCAAACGCGATCCGCGCCCGCAGCTCGCTCGCGTACGCGGGCAGGTCGATGTGTTGCCACGCCCCTCGCGGCGCGCTCTTATCGCCCGCCCGGACGGCATACCAGCACGTAGGCCCGAGGTCGGGGTGCCGCGTGGTGTACTCGGTGCGTTGTAGAGTGTCCGAAGAGACGTCGGTCTCCGGGAAGTAGGCCACCGGATACCGACCGGGTTCGAAGAGCAGGAGCACATCCTCACTGTCGGCGACCCAAGCTCCGCCGAAGCGCACGCGCATGTGCCGCCGCAACGGCTCGACGTACAGAAGCCGCTGCGGTAGTGGCTCAGGCACCAGGAACCGGCCGATTGCTCCCGGCGCGAGCGGACCTTGTTGCCACGACAATCCCATGGATCACCTCACGATACTTTCTGGCTCGCGCTGTGGCGGTGAAGCACTGCTCGAAGGAACCTTGCCAACGTCCTTACTACCAACGCCTGGAAGTTCGGGGCGCAGATAGACGAGCAAAGCGCAGCAGATCAATCCAAAGCCCAGCGACGGAGACTTTAGTGACACCAGCATCGCAACAATGAAGGTTCCCAATGTCACTGACGAACGCACTTTTGCGAATCGTCGCGTGCGGGCCGAAATCTCCTCCACTGGAGCCGAAGCCAACGCGTGCCACTCGCAGGGGATATACGCCAGGTTGACGAGTACGAAAACCGCTGCATAGACGAACACGGGAACCGCTGCCAATTTAGTGTCCGCGACCCACGCTGTCGAGAACGGCACCAGCGACACCATGAACAGGTGTACGAAGTTTATCCAAATGAGGCGCGGCGTCACACGCGGGAAAAACTTGAACAGGTGATGGTGATTCAGCCAGACAATCGCAATAAAGTAGTAGCTCACGACGTAGCTCAGCGCCGTCGGCCAGAGCGGCAGAAGGGCTGCAAAAGTCGGATGTTCGGGCGGCTTCAACTCAAGCACCATGATTGTGATAACCACGGTGAACACGCCGTCTGAAAACGAACCTAACCGCTCCGTGGTTGTTCTTCGCTCAGCCACACATCCTCCAACTCGTCGTGAGACCGTTGGTGTGCAGAGGAGCAATGAGAGGTGCCACCAGGTAGTTGCTGTAGAAAACCAAAAGCGCGATTGCACCCATAGCCCACAACTCCATCGCGTCCCCCTGTGCTCTCCTCCAGGAATTACGAAACCGTGTCCTAGTGATTTTCCGATGCCTCTGTCGGTCTTAGCGCCGCGGCTCCGAAATTCACGCTGAATCGTTTGCACCATATGGACACTGCGCGGTATTTCGCCAAGTCCAAGTCGCTACCGAGCGTGTAGTTTTGGTCGCCCACGTTGCCTTTGATGACTCCCAGATCGACGAACCCAGCCTGTTGCACCGTTGCTACGTCCTTCGCATCGTCGGCGGCAACCATGTAGACATGAACATCAGGGCCATTTGATGTGCTGAAACTCGTGAAGCGAAGAACACGAGTGCCATCTCCCATCTGGTAGATGGTTGCGATGCCTGCCGTCGGGTGCAAAATGCTGTAGAACTGTCCCGAGACAAGAGGCTGCGGCAACGAGCCGGATTGTGCGGTGGGTAATGCTTCGGCAACACGTCGATTGACCACAAGCCGCTCTGGCCGAAATGCATACCAGGCGACGAAAGCCGCGACCGCGGCAACAGGAATTGCAACTTTTATCCACTTTTTCATTTACGTATCTCCCTGAGTTCAGGCATCTGGTCCAGGTCCCGTCGGCGGCGAAGGCGCTATGGCGATAGGGTTTCGCGCGCCGCCTGCAACATCACCTCGATCACAAGGTTCGGCTCCGAGTACATCGGAGTGTGGTCCACATGGTGCGACCGGACCTTCGCGCCCATCCGATCCGCCATGAAGCGCTGCGTCTTCGGGTTGATCATGCGGTCCTCTTCCGCCAGCAAGAACCATGAGGGCCTTGTTTTCCACGCAGGCACCGGAGCCGATTCTTGATTACACGCAAGTGCGATCGGTCGTTGCACGGCGGCCATAATGCTTGTTTGGTCCGTCGACGCCTGATGCGCAACCGCGCGGCGAAACCTATCTACGGCCATCCATATGAAGCCATTCGTATCCGGGGCTAACTTAGGTGCCTCCGGATGCGGCTCGTCGCGATAGAACACTTTTGCCACGGTCTCGCCCTGATCAGGAGCGAGCGCCGCGACGTAAACCAGCGACTTAACTCGTTTGTTGGTTGCCCCTGCGATCACAGCCCCTGCATAAGCGTGCCCCGCTAGAACTACAGGACCGCCGGTTCGTTCCAGTGCTTGATTCAAGGCGGCGGTGTCGTTCGTCAACGAGGTCAATGGGATCGGGGCACAGATCACATTAAGCCCCCGCCGTTGCAGAGGAAGAATCACGTTGCTCCAACAAGACCCGTCGGCCCATGCTCCGTGCACCAAAACAATTGACGAGTTCTGCGGAAACGCGCTCATCTCGCAAGTCTGCTTTCTCCGCTGCGGCTCATAATACCGTTTGCCTGAAGAAACTCTTTCATCGCGGAGGCAATTTCAACGACGTGCGTCTCTAGCGCGAAATGTCCGGTCTCAAGGAACTGAACCTTCGCGCTGGGTAAGTCCTTCCGAAAAGCTTCCGCTCCCGCGGGAACGAAGAAAGGATCGTTCTTGCCCCAGATCGCGAGCAGGGGTGGTTTGGACTTACGAAAATATTCCTGGAATTTCGGGTAGAGCTTTACGTTCGACGCGTAGTCCAGAAACAAATCGAGTTGAATCTCTTTGTTCCCGGGGCGTTCGAGCAGAGCCGTATCCAAGGTGTATGACTCAGGCGGAACACTTTCCGGATTCGCTACGCCGTCGGTGTACTGCCAGCGCGTTCCGCCCGCTGTCAAAATGGTTTGGCGGAGGATGTCCCTATTTTCCGCCGTGGGCGTAGCCCAGTACTTTCGGATCGAACCCCAAGCGTCACCAAGACCTTCTTCGTATGCGTTCCCGTTCTGCGAAACAATCGCCGTAATCCGGTCAGGGTGAGCCATCGCCAGACGGAAGCCGGTTGGGGCGCCATAGTCGAACACGTAGATTGCATAGCGGTCGAGCTTGAGTGCCTGCGTGAAGGCGTCGATCGTCAACGCCAATCGGTCGAAGGAGTACGAATAGTTTTGTTCAGCCGGGACCTCGGTGAATCCGAAACCCGGAAGATCCGGCGCGATCACGCGGTAATCATTGGCCAGGCGTGGAATGAGTTCGCGGAACATGAACGATGACGTTGGGAATCCATGCAGCAAGAGAACCGCGGGCGCGTTTGCTTCGCCGGCCGCGCGGTAAAACACCTGCACGCCATCCACTTCGACCCTATGGATGGATGCAGGAGGTACGCTGAACCGGGCATCGTCCTGGCTCGGCGTTGCGCGTTTCATGCTTGTTCGAGACGTCGCATCACTCATGAAGTCCTCTCCTCACTTCTTTGGTCTTTAGCGCAGGTGGGATACCAAAGAGGCGCAGTTCACTCGAAGAGAGAACATTCAATGCAAATCATTCTGGCGATTGAAGTTCGTAAGGAAACAGCTCGGAAAATTGCGAACCGTACCCGACAGATCTCTGACGGATGTCTGTCGGTGACGGGTTTCCGTCGCATCGACTGCCACTGGCAGGTGGTTTGCTACAACGGCTTAGAAACTCAGTCGTCGCTAGCCGCGGCGCCGATGCTGCGTTTCTGTGGGATCGCGGCAGGCCGGCGAATACGAAGCTTCTTCATCCTGTAGGCCAACGACGTTCGCTTCATCCCCAAGCGCGCGGCTGCGCCACTCTGTCCGCCGATCACCCAGTTGCTCGCTTCCAGCGCACGAAGGATATGATCCCGCTCGACCTCGGCGAGACCATTCATAGGGGCATTGGACCCTTTGTGAGGTTGGAACGGCTCCAACTCGGAAGTTGGCGCGCGCAGTGTCGACTGCGGCGAGAGAATCACGGCGCGTTCGATAAAGTTCTGCAATTCGCGGATGTTTCCGGGCCATGGGTATCGCACCAGGGCATCCATCGCCTCCGGAGGGATTACGTCAATTTGTTTGTTCATACGTTGCCCGTAGAGTCCTGTAAAATGCCGCACCAATCGAGGAATATCCTCTGTGCGTTGTCGCAGCGCCGGGACCTGGATCGGAAATACTTTCAGACGATAATAAAGGTCCTCGCGAAAGGTCCCTTGTTTCACCATCGCGGGCAAATCTCGATGTGTGGCTGCGATCAGCCGGACGTCAACCTTGTGCGTACGGTTGCTGCCGAGCCTCTCGAATTCCTGCTCCTGCAAAACGCGTAGGAGTTTCGCTTGAAGTTCCAGAGGTATGTCGCCAACTTCATCAAGAAAAAGCGTACCTTTGTCGGCGAGTTCGAAGCGCCCCGTTTTTTGGGCGATGGCGCCGGTAAATGCTCCTTTTTCGTGGCCGAACAGCTCACTCTCAAGAAGTCCAAGAGGAATCGCAGCGCAATTCAATTTCACGAATGTCTTTTGGCTGCGGCAGCTTAGGTTATGTGTCGCGCGCGCGATGAGTTCTTTGCCGGTTCCCGTCTCTCCCAGGATCAGCACGCTCGAATCCGTGGGCGCCACCACAGACACCAGGCTCAACGTGGTCTTCAACGCCGGGCTCTCTCCGACAATTTCACCAGCCTCGGCGCGAATTTCCTCCTCGAGATAGCGTCTTTGTTTCGTCTCCTTGTCTCTGTCCTTGATCGCCGTTTCGTAGTGCAACGCATTCTCAACCGCAACGGCTACCTGGCGGGCCACCTGTTCGAGAAAAATGACGTCATCTCGCTCGAATGCCCTCTCCGATCGCTTTAGAGCGGCCAACACGCCTACTACGCCGCTTCTGCCGATAAGCGGTAGATCGCACCCCGACACCAAGCCTTCCGCCATTACACGTTGATAGAAAGGTCGACCTGCGCTGCTGCCGAAATATTCAGGGTCGTCGCGTACCTCCTCAAAGCTGTGAAAGTGTTGAGTCTTGCCGGTCCGGAAAGCTTTGTCACAGCTTGAACCATGGATGGGTATAAGCGTTCCGTCGCAGAGGGAGCCTCGCGCCTCCGGGTTGTACAAAATCGTTACGCGCAATTGCCCACTATCAGCGTCTGGCAGAAGCAAGGCACAGAAATCGCACCGGGTTACGCGCAGCAGATTGGTGGATAGCGCCTCAACCAAACGGCGCAGGTCCAGCCTTGATGTCATGCTGTTGGTAATTTCGAGAAGCAACCGAAGCCTGTCGCGTTCGCGCCGCAACTCCTCCTCGTTCATGTGTCGCTCAATTGCGATCCCGGTGATGTGGCTAGCGTTCTCGATCAACTGGAGGTCGTTGGCACCCGGGCTACGTGGTTCACGATAATTAATCGAAAAGGTACCGAGGGCCTTGCCTTCGCTTGTGAATAGGGGCCGCGACCAAACGGAACGAATTCCATAAGGCAACATGCGGTCGCGATAATCGTCCCAAATGGGGTCGGTCAGAATGTCGGTTACATACACCGACTCCCTCCGATAAACCGCTGTGCCGCAGGATGCCCCTTTCGGACAAACAGTCATGGTCCCTACGCGGGCGCTAAATCCAGGAAGACTGGGCGCCGCCGCACAATGGAGCGCATTCCCCTCCTCGTCGGGAAGCCAGATCGTACAACACATGCCTTCGGCTTGCGATTCAACCAACTGAGCAATGTTCGTTAGAACTTCGGACAGAGGAGAGCCTGCAAAAATCAGTTTCTGCAGGTTGAGGACAGACTCAGTCGAAAACAGCCCCGGCTCGCCCTTCGCCGGCGCGCCCAGCGTCAAGACTTCGGTGGGAGACTGTATCGCTCTCTCCATAAATTGTCCTTCCTGGCGCTATTAGATTCGGCTAGTCGGTTTTTGGTGCCACAGGGCAGGAACATACACGGCGTCGGCGAGAATCTTGACGATCTTCTGCCGTTTCTGCAGGAATCCTGAGGTCCGTCTACTGCAGGCCGATTTCATGAGCGCCAACTTCAGGCCAGGTCACACACTACTTTAAGCCGCAACGGGCGAAACTGCCAGAGTTTAGGGAAGGGGGTGAGGCTGGCTGTAGAGGCTTTTCATTGGTTTTCGAGCGGACCAGCCACAGGAACGCTCGCGTCCTTAAGACAGCCGCCTGCCTAAGTAATTTGACGTCACGTAGCGCCCGGCTGAGCGCCACAACGAAGGGCGCTTCCAGCAGAAGAAGTGCGACGGGTTGCATAGGCCGCTGTGCAGGCGGTATGCACTCAGAACTGGACAAACGAGGAGTTTGAATCGACCGTCCAATTTTGTGTACAACTTGTGTACAAGAAGGCGGGTTTGAAGGGCCTGAAAATGGACCTAAGCAACGCAGAATCAACAACAGACTCTTGAGCTACAGGCCCGTTCGGGCGAGGCGGCAATGAGTTTAGTATGGGTGCGGGGCGGCGTAGACAGTGGCGGTCGTGACTGCGGCCGTGTGCTTTGGTAACATCCGTCGGCGGACAGTTGAAACGAGGCTGAAAGCATGAACCTGGTTACGTTCCATCACTCGGGACGCGGAGATCGCGTCGGAGCTGTGACGGCGGACGGAAGCATCGTTGATCTGAATGCTGCTTACGCGCTGTATCTGCGGAATGTCGAGCGCGAGGGCGCGTTTTATGCGCTGGCGGATGCGCGCGTGCCAGCGGCGACGCGGGCGCTATTCGAGGGCGGCGATCGCGGGTTGGATGCGGCGCGGACGGCGCTGGACTACGCCGTAAAGGAAGGACCGCAGGCGGTAGGTCCATCGGGCGAATCGATCGTGTTCAGCAGGGATGCCGTTCGGATTAAGGCGCCAATTATTCCGAAGAAGTTTTTTCACACGGCGGGAAATTTTCGCGAGCACCATACGGAGGCGCAGAAAGCGGGATTTTCGCACCCGGTGCTGCCGTGGATCGTGTTCTTTCAGAATGTGGATGCGATTATTGGGCCGGAGGAGGAGATCGTTTATCCCGAGCATCTTACCGAAGAGTTGGATTACGAACTGGAGCTTGCGGTGGTGATGAAGAAGAGCGGGAAATATTTTTCGGCGGAGCGGGCGGGCGAGTACATCGGCGGGTATGTGATTTTCAACGACATCACGGCGCGGGATATCCAACGGACGGAAATGAAGTCAGGAGTGTTCAGCTTTTGCAAGGGGATTGATACGTTTTGCCCGCTGGGGCCACACATCGTTACGGCTGACGAGATACCGAACCCGAATAGCTTGGCGATGGAGCTGCGGGTGAACGGGAAGGTGCGGCAGCAGTCGCATTCGAGCAAAATGTCCGTGACGGTGCCGGAAATTATTGCGCATTATTCGCCAATGGGTTATTCCGCGGGCGATGTACTTTCAACCGGAACGGTTTCCGGCGTGGCGGCGTTCAGCGGGGACCCGAAATCTTTGTATCTGAAGCCGGGGGACGTGGTGGAATGCGAGATTGAGAAGATTGGTGTGCTGCGGAATCCGGTTGTTTCCTATAGGGAGAGGTACGGCGGGAAATCTGTTGTTGCGGCGTGAGTGGATACGACGGAATTGACGATGGGCACAGGGCAAAACGGAATTTGGGTTAGCGAGCTGAATGGACGGCCCGAGGTTCGGAAGGCGTTTGAGATCGGCCGGGTGGTGCAGTTCTACGATACGACTCTGCGGGATGGCGAACAGAGCGTGGGTGTAGTGCTCACGCCGCAGCAGAAGCTGGAGATTGCCCATGGGCTCGATAACTTAGGTGTGGGACGGATCGAAGCGGGCTTCCCGCGAGTTTCCCCCGATGACGCGGAGGCGTTTGGGCTGATTGCGAAAGTCGGGTTGAAGGCAGAGATTTGGGGATTTGGGCGCGCGCTGAAAGCGGACATCGATGAATTGCTGCGGCTGGGCGCCCACGCCACCGTCATCGAAACGCCGACGAGTGCGATCAAGTTGAAGGCTTATGGCTTGACCGTGGAAGAGGCCAAGCGGCGGGCCGCGGAGGCGATCGCTTACGCTCGAAAGAATGGAGTCACCGTGGCGTTTTTCACGGTGGACGGCACACGTACGGAGTTGAACGTGCTGCGCGACTTCTATCGCTGCGCGCTGGACGCAGGCGCGGAAGAGCTGGTTGTGGTGGACACGATTGGGGCGTGCGGGCCCGAGGCAGTTGAGTTCTTGGTGAGGAGCGTGCGGGAGTGGGTTAGCACGCGCATTCCGCTGCATTTCCATGGGCACAATGATTTTGGGATGGCGACGGCTTGCGCGGTGGCGGCGGTGCGCGGCGGTGCGGAATGGATTCAGGGCACGATCAATGGAATGGGAGAGCGCGCCGGAAACGCGAACATCGGCGAAGTGGCGATGGCACTTACAGGACTTTACGGCGTGCCAGTGAAACTTGATTTAAGAAAAATCCGAGAAGTCTCTGCATTGGTGAGGCGCGCGGCGGGGCATGAGCTTGAGCCATGGAAGCCGGTGGTCGGCGAAAATTTATTCATGCGGGAAAGCGGGGCGGTAGCGAGCCAGTTTCATATTCCGGAGGCGATCGAGCCGTTTTCGGCAGAGCTGGTTGGTGCGACGCGGGCGATCGTGCTGGGGAAGAAGAGCGGGATCGACAGCATTGCGATCAAGGCCAAGGAACTGAGCATTTCGCTGACGGCGGAGGAACAGCAGGCGGTGCTGGCGGCCGTCAAGCGCGCGGGAACCGAAAAGCGCGGCCTAGTTACGGACAACGAGTTTCGCGTAATCACCGAGCGGGTGAAACGGGCGGCCTCGGCTTAGACTTTCGCGGCTATTTGTTCTTGAACTGCGGCAAGACTTTTTGGCCGAAGAGACGGGCCTGTTCGAGGCGGTCGTCCCCCCACAGCTCCAGCATGATGTGCGTGCAGCCGGAAGCGCGATACTCCTCTAGTCGTTCAATGCATTGCGACGGGGAACCGGCAATAGGGCAGACTTTTTGCAGAACAGGATCGGTGACCGTGCGGGCCGCGGCTTTTCTTCCGCCTTCCTCCATGGCTTCAGCGATGGGGCGAATTTCGTCAAAAGTGAGACCGGCGCATTCGAGCAGCGTGTCAGCAGAGCCGCGAATGTTCTGCACTTTGTTGGCGAGGTACATTGCGGCCATCTCTCGTGCGCCTTCGCGAGCGGTTTTCGGATCGTCACCGACGCTCCCGACGATCACCGAGCCGAGATCGAGTTTGGCGGGATCTTTTCCCGCTTTGCGCGCGCCGTCTTCCATCATCTTGCGGGAATACTGAACGAATTTCGGTGTGGTTATGCTGGCCGTGAGCAATCCGTCGGAGTGCGAGCCGGCGAGACGCTGGAGCACCGGGCCAGTGGCGCCAACGTAAATCGGAACGCGCCAGCGCGGGACGTGCGCATCAGATTTCAGCGCGGGCGCGAAGGCCTGAAAAGCTTTGCCTTCGTATTTCACTTCGTTGCCGGCGAGCATGGCTTCGACGATCTCGATACTCTCGCGCATCACCGTGGCGGGACCGACTTCTTTGCCCTTTTCGCCTTCGCCGATTTCCTTCATGAAGATTTTTGAGGCGCCGAGGCCGAGTAGGAAGCGATCCTTGCCGGCGGCTTCCTGCAGGACGCGAGCTTCCATAGCGATTTGCACGGGATGACGCGTGTAAGGAGAGATGATGCCCCAGCCGATGGTGATGCGTTTTGTTTCGCGCGCGGCGATGGCAGTCACAGCGGTGGAGGAGCGGGCTTCCATGGAGTGCTTTCGCCACCAGGGATAGGCTTCGGCGAGCCAGAAGGTGTCGAAGCCGGCAGCGTCGCAGGCTTGCGCCATGCGAATGGTTTCTTGCAGCGGCTCCATGCTGAGCTGCAACACACCTATCTTGAAAGGCATACTCATCGCTTCGATTTTCTCCGTTCGTGAATCGCCGCCGCGGACGCTTGCCGTTTCCTAAGCCGGATCGCTCCAGGAATGTTCCAAACCTTTTACGAGCTGCCACAGCGCGCGGTTGAGCGGCGTGGGCACTCCGAGTTTTTCGCCGCTGTCGGCGATGGCGCCGTTCATGAAGTCGACCTCGGTTTGGCGCTTGGCGAGAATGTCCTGGAGCATGCTGGCTTTGTGCTTGCCAGGAGCGTTTGCACCTTTTTGGACCAGGGCGCGGGGATCGCCGTGGAGCTGGATGCCAAGAGCTTTGGCGACGGCCTCTCCTTCGGCGATGAGGGCGTTGAAAAGGTCTCCGGTGGGAGCGAAGCGGGTGGCTGCACCGTGATGGAGAAGGGTGAGAGCGCCGACAGGATTGGTGGAAGCGTTGAAAATGAGTTTGGTCCACTGCGCGCCGCGGGCGTCTTTGAGGGGAATGACCTTCAGACCCGCGCGATTCAGCAGCTCCGCAAGTTTCTCGACGCGCGAATAAGGAGTGTTAGTGGGTTCAAAAGGGCCGATCCAGGTTTCGCCGTTGATGTCGAAGCCGACGTGACCGGGTTCGATGACGTGCCCAGCCGGAAACGTGGTGCCACGAATGACGTAGCGCACGTATCCCGCGAGAATTTCTTCGTTGCCAACACCATTTTGGACCGAACAAACGGCGCTGGAGTCGCCGAACAGGTGGGCGGTTTGCTCGATAGCGGGGCGCGTGTGAGTGCTTTTGGTGGCTACGACTCCAAATTCGCAGGCAGGGATTTCTCTTGGGTCGGTCGTTGCGTGGAGGCGCGACGTGAAATCGGCCGCGCCGCTGATGCGCAAGCCACGTTCGTTGATGGTGAGGATATGCTCCTCTGAGACGTCGTAGGCGTGGACTTCCACATCGGAGAGGCGCGCGAGGTGGGCGCCAAAAATGCTGCCGATGGCGCCGCATCCGACGATACAGACTTTGACGCTCATGCGGTCTTCCGCGCCTCCAAGCCGGTGTAGAAGCGCCAAGGCACATTCGCGAGACACTCGCCTTCGTTCTTGCCGACGCGGTAGGTGTCTTGCGTGTAGAGGCAGACTTGGCCGTCCTGATCGACGACTTGCGGATGAAAACTGAGAACCATGTTTTCTTTCAACTCGATTTGCGTATTAGCACCGATGGCGGGATGCTCGATCATGGTCATACCGATCGAGTGGCCGGTGAGATGTCCGAGCGAAAAGCCTGCTTCGCTGAAGACATCGGCAGCAGCTTTGTGGACTTCGCTGGCGATCATGCCGTCGCGCATCCTGACGCGGGCCGCTTCCATGGCGTGCGGATAGACTTCGCTCATAGCTAGCGTGCGCGGGCTGATTTTGCCGCGGATGAGGGCCCGGGAGAATTCGATCCAGTAGCCAGCGGCTCCGGTGACTTCCAGCGAATAAAGCAGCAAGTCGTCGGAGCCGACCTTGCGGAGCGAAGGAACTTTGAAAAATGCTTCGGCTTCGCCATTTGTGCCGCTCAGGACAATGTTCATCATGCGGGGACCGGCCCCGCGGGCGAAGAAACGCTCGACCGCGGGGGCCATGATTTCGGCTTCGGTTTTTCCGGGTTCGTACGCAGCTAGCAAAGCGTGGAAACCGTCGAGAATAATGTCCATGCTGTCGCGAAAACCATCGAGTTCTTCGTCACTTTTCACGGCGCGGGCCATGTCGAAATGAAAATCGAAAGGCACCAACTCGAACGATTGGCCTTGTAGTTCGCGAAAATCGCGAACGGCCATGATGAAATCCATGCCATAAACCGCGACGCGCTTCCAATGGCGCTTTTCGATTTCGTCGCGCAGCCATTTTCCAGGGATTTCCGCCCAGACCTTCTCGCGAACGAAGGGAGCTTTCTTGTCGCCGATCCACCGGGCCTCGCGAGGAAAGACAAGAACAGGATCGCCGGAGAGCGGAATCAGCACATAAACGTAGCGATGAACTATTTCGAAACCCGAGGTGTAACGCACGGCGCCTTCAAAACCGGCGTATTGGTTGCCGCACACGATCAAGGCGTCGACCTTTTCGGCTTCCATGGCGGCGCGGATATTGTTGTAGCGGCGGTCGATTTCTTTTTCGCTGGGCATTTGGCGGCTGACCTCCGGTTAATGCGCTCCGCAGATTTCGGCAGCGGCGAGAGCATACACCTTCGTGGTGTTGACGAGTGTTTCGATGGCGACCTTTTCCCCTTCGGCGTCGCGGGGACCGCTCGAGGGGCCGTAATTGAGTGTTTCGATTCCAAAACGGGTCATCACGGAGGCGTCGGAATCCCAGAGAACGGTAACGTGCTTAGGCGCGGTTCCGAGTACGCGCTGGTGGCACGATTCTATTGTCTTGACTAGCTGGTGATCTTTAGAAATTTCCGCCCCGGGAACGGAGACGAATGTTTCGGATTCGATGCCGTAGTCGGGATATTTCTTCCGCAGATCGAGAACGAGCTGTTTGATCGAGGTACGTACCTCTTTGAGTGGCATGGTGGGAGGCACGCGCACATCGAGAAAAACGTCGGCGCGATCCGGCGTGCGGCTGACGCGCCAGGGAAAGCCGCCGCGAAGACAGCCGACGTTTACCACGCCGGGCTGGCCGTCATACGTGGCTTTGCGCTCCCACGTAGAAATCCAACCGTAAATCGGGTCGAGAATCTGCTTCATGCGGAAGATGGAGCTGTGGTCCTGCTTTCCACGGGTGAAAGCAGTGTGGACGTAATGGCCACGCGTGGAGAGGCGCACCCACACAGTGCCGTAGTGTCCGAGCACAAGCTGCATGTCCGTGGGTTCGCCGAGGATACACATATCCGGCAGCACGCCGTGATTAACCATGTGATGTGTGCCCACGCCGTAGCCGCGAAATTCCTTGCCGACGAATTCGTCGCTCCATTGTGTCTTCTCAATTTCGCCCACGACGGCGGCAATCGTGACGTCCCCCTCGAGCTTCACTCCGGCGCGCATGAGAGCTTTCACCGCCTGCGTATAGCAGACCAGCGCGCCTTTCATGTTGTAGATGCCGAGGCCGTAAATCATCTTGTCGCGAATGACCGCTTTCGGTTTGTAGCCGAGCCCGGTGAGGAAAGTTTCGCGGCCGGTGTTGGAAGTGTCCATGTGGCCGTTGAACATCAGACTCTTGCCGTTAGCAGCGCCTTCCCACTGGCCGACGACGTTCGCACGGCCGTCCTCAACTTCCTGCCAGGAAACGGCGAGGCTCAGTTCTTCGAGTGCTTTGCGCATGTAGCGGCCCATCTCCAGCTCTTCGCCGGTGGGGCTGGGGATGTTCACGACGTCGCAGCACATGGCGACGATTTCGTCCTCGCGAATTTGCGAGAGGATGGCGTTCGCCAGATCATCTTTCATCGAATCGCGCGCTCCCACTGCGTGTGGCGTCATGATCCTGCTGCTCAGCGACGAAAGTCGTCGGGATAGGAGCAAAGCTTCTCACACCCGTTGGCTGTGACCAAGAAATTGTCTTCGAGGCGCAGGCCTCCGCCACCCTCCCAGTAAACGCCGGGTTCGATGGCCCAGACCATGCCGGACTGCATGGTTCCAGGCGCGGCCTGGTGCGAGTATGGCGGTTCATGCGCGCGCGCGCCGACACCATGTCCGACCGGATGCGAGGGCTGACCAGGGTAGCCCGCCGCGTCGATTCCCTTGCGGATGATGCGATCGATTTCGCCCATCGGGGCGCCGTTTCGGACGCAAGCAATCGCATCGTTAAAAATCTTAAGCAATTGATCGAGGAGCGCGTTGTATTTCGCGGTCAGCCAGCCGGGACAAAGATTTTTCGTTAAGTCTGTCCAATAGCCGTCGGCGCAGACCCATATTTCGACAAGGGTTGGCTCATTTTCTATCACCGGGCGATGGCTCGTTGCGGTGAAGGTGGCGATGCCTGGACCGGACCAGACAAGAGTGAAAGCGCGAGCCATTTCGACTTTGCCCTTGTAGCCGACTCCGACGTGGTGGATGTGGCCTTCGATCATCGCCGCGACTTCGCTTTCTTTCATGCCTGCCCTGATGTTGTCGCGGGCGTGCTCCATGCCAATGGAGGCCAGTTCGTTAGCCAGGCGCATGCGCTCGATTTCTTGGGGAGTCTTGATCATGCGCACTTGAGCGAGAAGAGGCGCGGCGTCAATGGTTTCTTTGCTGGCTCCACGAAAGGAATCGTAAAAACCTTGCCAGTACACGGTGGGCTCGCCGACCATGCGATCGCATATTTGCGAATTTTGCGACAGCTCAATGCCTATGCGGCGGGTCAGGTTCCGCTCTTTCAAGACGTCCACGGCCATCTCGACGGCGCGGAGCATTGGCGGGCGAGGATCCTTGGGGTGATAGAAGGGAAAGAAGCGAACGTCTGTGTTCCACGCGGTGCGCTGGGCTTCGCGAAACTGCGGCTCGATGACCAGAAGCGTGGGCTCCCCTTCGCGGGGGAAGATCGCGAGGTCATAGCCTTTCATGGTCCAGTAATTCGTCAGGTAGAGGACATTGTCGGGTGCGCGAACCACGATGGCGTCCAGATCTTGCCGGTCCATCATTTCGCGGACGCGGCGCCATTTTTCTTGATCGAGTGGGTAAGCCATTAAGTCTGCCTGTGCGCTGTTGCGTGTTTCTTGCCTTCGTAGGTCCAGGAAGTTTCTTTGCCTTTAATCAAGCGATAGAGAGCGGTGTGGAGCGGCGCAGGAATGCCCGCGCGCTGCGCTTCGCGAGCGATCGCGCCGCCGAGGAAGTCCACTTCGGTTTTCAGCTTTCGGCGGACATCATAGAGCATGGACGGTGGATGGTCGGTTTGTGCGCCGATTTTGTTCATCTCCCACGGATCTTCGTGGAGTTGGATGCCCAGCCCGGCTGCGACCTGTTTTCCCTCCTCGATCAGCGCGTGCAACAGATGGCCTAAGTCCGGGAAATCTTTTTCAGCCGCAAAATGGAATGAGTGGGGCAATTCCGTCAGCGCTGAGACGGCGTTGACCGAGGCATTGAAGATGAGCTTGGACCACTGCGCCGGCCGCGCGTCTTGCAGAGCCACGGCTTTCAGTCCTGACGCAGAGATCAGGTCCGTCGCTTCTTGCACAGCAGCGAATGGCGTGCTCGTCGGTTCGAAGGGACCCATCCATGTTGCGGTATCGAGTTCGTACTGAACGTGGGTGTCACTGTGGCGCGTGCCGCTCATGAAGGTTGTACCGCGAAGCACGAAGGTCTTTGCGAGGTCCGCGATAATTTCTTCGCTGCCCAGGCCGTTCTGCGCTGAGAGGATAGCGCCCTTCTTAAAAAGATGCGCGACTGGCCGCACAGCCTCCGTGGTTTGCGTGGCTTTGCTGGAAACAATGCCCAAATCGAATTCCGGCAGCCGGGCCGGGTCATGCGAGGCATGCAGGTTTGCGTGAAACTGATGCGTTCCGGATACCCTCAAGCCGTCGCGATTTAATGCCTCGGCGTGTTCGGGACGCCGAACAAAAGCCCAGACCTCGGCGACCTTAGCCAAGTGCGCGGCGTAAAGGCTTCCGATCGAGCCACACCCGATGATGCAAACGCGTTCGATCAACTCATTGACTCTCGGATGCCAGAATCTGAGAAATGGACGAGCATCGGCTCAAATCCTTAGCGCGAAGCGCGCTGGTGTTCGACACGGACCATCGAGGCAAACCCTCCTGAGCTCGCTCGGTGAAGCGCGCGAAAAATCGAATCGCCGGTGTTGTGCGAGTCGTCGATGATCACGCCGCTCGAATAGAGAGCGTCCTGCAAGGCGGCGCACACCGTGTGTATTGGAGCGGCGCCGCCTTCGCCCATTCCTTTTGCGCCGTTGTACGAGAAGGGCGAGGGCGATTCCATGTGGCCGTAGAGGAGGTCGGGCATATTGACCGCGGTGATCGGCGTGTAGTCGCTGAAGGTCGATGCGAGCATATTGCCGTCTGAATCGTAGGCGCAATTTTCCATCAGCGCGGCGCCGATTCCGTGGGCGGTGCAGCCGTGGACTTGGCCTTCGACAATGCGCGGATTAATGGTGCGGCCGCAATCATCCACACAGGCGTAGGCCAGGATTTTGGGCTGGAACGTATCGCGGTCGACTTCAATCACGGCGACATGAATTTGGGCGGCGTACGTCAGCGTCAAATTGCCGTACTTGCGCTTGGTGTCCGGGATTTGGAAGGGCGCGTGGTAGACATGACGGCAATTTAGCGTGACGTCCCAAAGGTTCTTGGGCATACCGGCGTTGTTGACGTTCACAAGATTGGCGAGACCCCAATAGTTGATGGATTTGTTTATGCGCTTGTCGCGCACTTCCGGTCCCTGCGCGCCGATCCCAAACTCCAGGTCCCTATCCTTTGCTTTCAGCGACCAGGCCGCCAGACGCGCCATCTCGTTGCGTAGCTTGACGGCTGCTCCGTGAATGGCCGAAAGGCCGGTGACAGCAAATTGGCTCGCGTAGGTTCCGGTGTGGCCGGTATAAGCGTTTTGCTCAGTGTCAAAGCCCGGCTTTACTTTGACGAAGTCAGGAGAAATTCCGAGCACATCGGCGACAACTTGCGCTGCTGTGGTCTCGTGGCCTTGTCCCTGCGGCACGGACCCCATGCTGACAACAACTTCTCCGTAGATATCGAGCTTCGCGATGGCGGCTTTGGATTGCCCGGAAAATGGAGCGAAGCTATTGATGATCCGCGCTTGGCCAAAATTGTTCGTGCCGGAATCAAGCGTGGATCCAATGCCGATGCCAATCCAGCGGCCCTCCTTGCGGGCTGCGCCTTGTTTTTTCCTCCAGTCATCCCAGCCAATCAGCTTTTTTCCGAGCGCGAGCATTCCTGCATAGTCGCCGGAGTCATAGACGCAGCCGTTCGGCGTGGTGTAGGGCATTTCGTCTTTGCGGATGTAATTGCGGAGACGCATTTCGTCGGTTGAAATGCCGAGCGTGTGGCCGCAGATATCCAGCACTCGCTCCATGAACCAGAGCTGCTGCATGCGCGAATAGCCGCGATTCGGGCCCACGGGACACTTGTTCGTCACAACCTGATTCATGTCGATACGAACGTTCTTGACCCGATACGCACCAGGCAGCACCTGCGCCCAGATGACGCAGCCGAGCGGCTCATACCGCGGATAAGCCCCGCAATCATCGACGTGACGCGAAGCGATGGCGGTGATCACACCGTTCTTGTCCAGCCCCACGCGCGTATCGAGAAAAGTGCGCTCGTTGCCGTGCGCACTGGCTTGCATGTGCTCGGTGCGCGTCTCCGCCCACTTGACCGGCCGGCCGCCTGTCTTGCGCGAGGCCAAAGCGCATACGGCCATGTACGGATAGTTGGTGATCTTGATGCCGAAACCGCCCCCAATATCGAAACTCTTCATCAGGATTTGATCGATACCCACACCAAGCGCAGGCGAGAGAAATTGCGCGGCGAACGACGGAAAAGAATTGTTGGACCAGTATTCGATGCGCTCCGACCGCGAGTCCCAAACCGCGATCATCGCGTTGTTTTCCAGCGGTGTGCTGGAGAAGCGATGAAAGTGCAACCTGCCGATATGCACGACGTGAGCCGCTTGCTTAAACGCTTTTTCGACTTTGCCGTACTCGAACACGCCATGCCAGTTGCGGTTCGTGCCCATCTCCGGATGCACGAGGCTCGCGTCTTTCAACGCTTCCTCGGCCGCAAGAACGGGCGGGAGCGGTTCGTATTCCACTTCAACCAAGTCGGCCGCGTCCTCGGCGGTCATCCGCGTTTCCGCAACCACAGCCGCGACCGGCTCGCCCTGATACACGACTTTGTCGACCGCCATGGGATAGTCGGCTATCTTCTGTCCGACATCCGGACCGATTTCGATGAAGGGCTTCACCATTCCCTTCACTTCCGCGCCGGTCAGCGTGCAAACGACGCCGGGTAGCGTCGCGGCTTTCGAGACGTCGAGGCGGGCGATTTTGGCGTGGCCGTAGGACGAGCGCACAAAGCGAATGTGCAACATGCCCATCAATTTCTGATCGTCGACAAAAATGCCCTTGCCGCGCACCAGGCGGTCTTCTTCCTTGCGGCGAATGGGCTGCCCAACCCATTTCGCAGGACCGTTTTTAGCGGGTGCGTTTCGCTTGTTGCCTTTTCCGCGCAGCGTCGTTGCCATAATTGAGCCTTTCGTCTATTCCAAGGCCTTTTGCAAACCGTCGATTAGTTTCTGAACATTCTTCTTCGCGAGCGGCTCCAGCATTCCGCCGGCAAGCGAGGCGATACGCCCCACGACATTCGATTGGCCAAGCCAAACGACCTTCGTTTCTCCGCCAGATGAGGCTTGCAGGTCGAACCCGGCGCGCAAGCTCGCCGAACCACCGGGCACGTCGCCCCTTCCTTCATAAACCGCGCGAGTGGGGCTCTCTGCTTCGACTAGTGACATCTTTACGGCTGCGGTGCCGCGAATGTGCGAAATGCCTACGCTAAGCTTCACCAGAAAATTCTTGGCGTCGAGAATCTCCATGCTCTGATAATCCGGCAGCAGCGGGCAGAAGCGGTTAGGGTCCACAAGAAAGTCGTAGACCTCCTGCGGCGTTTTCTTGACCGCGAAGTCGCCGCTGAACTTGATCTCCATTGGTTAGCGCCTCCCCATTTCGCCGGCGGCCATGCGGATGGCCTTGAGAATATTTTGGTAGCCAGTGCAGCGGCAGGTATTTCCTGCGATGGCTTTGCGGATCTGCTTGTCGGTCGGTTTTGCATTCTTGTTCAGCAAATGAAGCGTGGAGAGAAGGAGACCCGGCGTGCAGTAACCGCACTGCAGCCCGTGGCATTCCGCAAACGCGTGCTGCACAGGATGAAGTGCGCCGTTCGTGGAAAGACCTTCCACGGTAGTGATCTCGCCGCCATCTGCCATAGGCGCAAAGAATGTGCACGACTTTATGGTGCGGCCGTTCAGGAGGACGGTGCAGGCGCCACAATAGCTGGTGTCGCAACCGATGTGGGTTCCCGTCAGATTCAAATTCTCTCGCAGGAAGTCGACGAGCAACGTTCGCGGCTCAACCAGCGCTTCTCGCGGCTCGCCATTCACACGAACGCGCACCGTTATTTTTTCAGCGACCGACATATTCGTGTCCTGCCTCCACACGCTCACCGCGGGCACGCCGCAGGGCGATTGCAATCGCGCGTTTCACCAACGCAGCGACCAAGGCACGCTTATAGTCCGCGGTACCGCGCATATCACTCTGCGGTTCCGCTGCTTCCCGCGCTGCCTCGGCGGCGCGCTCGATGGTTTGCTCGCCGATCCTCTGGCTTCGCAGCTCTGTTTCGGCTTGCTTGGCACGAATCGCGGTTAGGCCGACGCAGCCTAAGACGATGCGAATGTCCTTGCAGGTGTCCTTGCCTTCGAGCGTGAGTTGCACCGCGGCACTCGCAGTCGCGTAGACAGGGGCGCTGCGCTTGAAGGCCAGATAGGCGCCACCGCTATTCTTTGGCGGCTTTTGTACGATGACTTCCCGCACTAACTCTTCACGCTCCAGAACCGTTGTGAACGCATCCTTGAAAAAGTCCTCGAGTTTCACTAAGCGCTCGCCCGGCGAACCGGTGCACACGACGGAAGTCTCCAGCGTCAACAAGGTCGCAGCCCAATCGCCGCTGGGGTCGGCTTCGGCCAGCGACCCGCCAATGGTTCCCTGATTACGGACCTGCACATCAGCGATGCCGGCAGCGCAATCGTGAAGGATGGGAATCGCCGCGGTATGTTCGCAGATTTCGATGTCGTTGTGGCGCGCCAGTGCTCCAAACCTGAGCTCATCGTTCTCGTTCTTAATCTCGCTCAGGCCGGGAATGAGATTGATATCGATCAGCGCACTTGGATGCGCCAGCCGCATCTTCATCAAGGGAATGAGACTTTGCCCACCGGCGATCACGCGCGATTCTTCTCCCAACTGGTGGAGGAGCTTGGTAGCTTCTCCGAGCGATTGCGCGCGATGGTAGGAGAAGGGATGTGGGTACACGGTTGGTCGGCTCGCCCCTTAAATTGGCTGGTCCGCGGTACGAATGAAGGTCGTTGTATCGTCGCGCGCATTTTATTGCGATTGCCGTGGGGTGGCAAGATTAAACGCGCGTCGCGAAGCGCTAAGAACGCGCACAGAACGTAACGGAAGGCGCTGGAGTTTGCTGCTGCGTTCGTTTATTCTGCGGCGGCCCCAGGATGCGCAATCGCGAGAAAATCGTTCCTATTATTCTGGCAGCCGGAAGTTCGCAGGCGCTACCCTTTCCAAAAGCGTTGGCTCCCTTTGGGCGGAAGACCGCGTTGGAGATAGCGGTTGAGAATTGCTCCTTCTTGGGTCGGAGTCTCGTGGTGTTGGGCTCGGACGCGAAGCGCATCTTGCCACGCATGCGCAAATCATCTGAGGTTGTAATCAATCGGAGGTGGCGCGAGGGGCAGCTCAGCTCGTTGCAGGCGGCGCTGAACAGTATCGGCAGCGACGCGGCTTTTCTGATTTATCCCGTGGACCATGTTTTGATAAGACAAAAAACGGTTGAGCAGTTAGTGTGCGCGTTCCGCGCCCGGTCTGCGTCGGAGGAGATTGTGATGCCGCGACTCAAGGGAGCCTATGGGCATCCGGTGATTGTCTCGGCGGCCTTGCGACCGGAATTCCTTGACGCTCGAACGGCGCGCGAGGTGATTTATAGAGTGGCGGTACGAATTCGGGTGGTGAACGTGAGGACTAGCTCGATTTTCGAGGATTTCCATACGCCAGAATCGTACGAGGAATGCCTGCGCAAATTTAGAGCGAGGAAATGACGACAGATTTAGCCTGTGCTTGTGCGCGAGGGGTCGCCAGCCACAACACCGACGGCAGCTGCTAAGAGGGCAGCAACCACAAATGCTGATCCGGCGATGGCTATGGCTCTCGGCAAGGGGCCGTGACCGATCGTCTGCAAGAGCACACCCAACGGAAACACTACAGCCCCCATGAGAAGTCCGAGCGCGAGGAACAGCTTAAAGCGTTCAGAGAAGTTCACTCGATCGAAGCCGATACCAAGAACGATGAGCAGCATTGCCAATCCAATCCAATGGCCGTGCACATCGACTTGGCGATCGTAGATATATTTTCCTTCGCGGTACCGATCGAGGGAAGCCTCCATGGCTGCGGGATTTCGATCCGCAGCGGCTGCAAAACTTCCCGCCAGAGACGCTCCGACGTTGTCGAGGGCCTGGTGCTCGGCGAAGACGGCGTACCACAGTCCGTAGGTCATTCCCCAAACCGCAAGGGCGATGCCGCCGATGATCAGGAGGCGGCGCGAACTGCTCATTGCGGGACTCCTGACTCTGACATGGGCCTCCGCGATGCGTCCAACTCCCCGGTGTGCCGCAAGATGCCGATCCACATGGCCAGCAGCGCGAAGATAATCAGCAGGCCGGCGAAATCCGCCACGCCGCCGGCCACCAGACCGTACTTCATTTCCAGAAGCACGCACACCGGCAGCAAAAACGAACCGAGCAAAAGCACCCCAGCCCAGCGGCGCTTCCAGCTTGCGCGCAAGCTCACGTAAGGCTGAAAAAAGGACATCATGATGGCCAGCAGACCGAATTCGATGCTGTGCGCGTGCGCGGCGATATTCACGGCCTTCGCGCCCTGCAGTTGGCCATAATCCGTGAGCGCATTATTGACCACGACTCGAGCCCCAGCCGCGGCACCCGCACTCATTTGCGCCAAAAGGGAAAAATCCCGCGCCTCGTGCTTGTAGAGGTCTGCCGCGGCATAGTAGGCGCCATGAAAGAAACCGAGAAGGACAAGAGCAATCCCTCCCGCGAATAGCATGCGCCCTTCCGTGCTGCGATCAGCTAGCAGTTTATCTGCCAGGCCGGCGGGCTCTCGGCGAAAATACGCCCATAAGCCGAACAGGCAGGCCAATGTGGCGATGAGAACAAGCAGGCCGCCAAAATCTGCGGCAATGCTGGCCCATCCAATGGTTCTCACCGGGCTGCGCGCCAGCCCCACGTAGTGGATGAGATAGACGCCAACGGGCAGCAGCCAGGCTCCGGCAAGAAAAATCCACGCAATCCTCTTTCTGGAGTTCTCCGGGAGACCGACCCATGGCTGTAGAATCGCCAAGAGGAGCGCCAGATAACCAAAGTCGATCATGTGAACGTGGGTATCGACTTTGGTGCCGCGATTTTCCAGGAAAGCCCCGACATTTTGAAAATTGGCGAGCACCACGTGGCGATTGCCGGCGAGAGCTGCCTGCGCCGCGGCTGCCAGATTCGCACCGACCTGCGCGGCGTTTTGGTGCAACGTGAATACAGCGAAGATGTCACCGAAAACCATGCCGACGAGAATCAGCGCGATACCCCCAAGAAGAAAAAGGCGGCGCGCGCTCATGGCTGCAAACTCGGCAAGTTCGGGCTCCCGGGCCGAAGAGATGCTCGTCAATGCTTGAAATCCGGACACAGAACACTTGCAAAAACGCCCATCATAAGCGCTTTAGAACCCGCACTTACAAAAACCAGGCGGTCCCCGCTGCCGCTCAGGCGCTAGAAATTAAACTTCAACGCCAACTGAATCTGCCGCGGGTTGAATACCGCGCGCGGCGTGCCGTAAAGCGGATTCGGCGAGCCTTCCAGGTTTCCGGTCGCGCCCGTGCACCCGAATGCCGTGGGATCCACAGGGCAGAAATCCGACGCGCCGTAGACGGTGTTAAAAAACCGGATGTTCGTGGTGTTGAAGAGATTGAAAGCTTCGGCGATCACCTCAAAGTTCTTCCTCTCCCTTATGGGAATTGTGCGCGCGATGCGGAAATCGACGGAACGGAAGTTGTCGCCGATAAACGTGTTGCGCGGCTCGATGCCCACGCGGTCGTTGTTGCCGAAGATGTCTCCATTGGCGTCGAAGCCGGCGAACTTAGTGAAGCGCATGGGCGACTGAATCGTGGCGATCAAGCTGAACAGGAAATCGCGCGCCACTGGATTCCAGTTTTTGGGAGTTGTAACTGTTCCGTTCACGACCACTCGGTTGCGCACGTCGTCGGACGAAACTGCGCGCTCGGCGCGGAAGTTCTGACTGTCCTGCGGTATCAGCACGAAGCTGGGATTCGGCCCGTCATCAATGGACTTGGACCAGGTGTAGCTGAGGCCGTAGGAGAAATTGTGCCCTAGGCGCTTGTTCACATTGATCAGCAAGCCGTCATACTGCGAATCCCACCGCGAGGTAGCTTCAAAATAGATGGCGATCGGGAAATTGCGCACGCCGGGAGTGAATGGGCACGCCGCGGGCGCGGAGCAGTACAGATTCTTGGGGCCGGTGCGGCCTTGCGAATCATGGAGTGTGACAACGGCAGTCGGATCTGGTTGGTTCACATTGAAGAAGCTGCCCAGATGGACGCCGCGAACATGCAAGCCGCTGATGCTGACAGTCGTGTCCGGCAGCGGATCGAATTCGAGAGCCAGACTCGCCTGCACGCCGTACGGATTCTGGTGATTCTGGTCGAAACGGACGACCACGGAAGGCCCAAAGAATCCGCAGTTGGAGATCGGCTTGCAGCCGGGAAACGGATTTGTGAACGGGTCCGTGGTGTTATCTGGATACGCCCCGTCATTTACAAGCCCACGTAACGCGAGTGAAGTGATAGCCGGAGAGCTGGCAAAGGCGAAAAGCTCGGTCTTGGCGTTTAGTCCGTTCTCGAACGGCCGGCCCGGATACTTGCCAATCGTTCCACCGCACGACGGCTCCTGGCAGGCGAGCAATGGCGCCGGAATGATGCCGTGGAAGAGCCCAAACCCGGCGCGCACCACGACATTGCGCTTTGTGCCTATGTTGTAGGCGACGCCTAGGCGCGGATCGATGTTCTTCCATTGCGTGTTGAGCACGTTCGATGGCCAGGTTTCCCATTCCCAGCGAAGACCGCCGTTAAGTGTGAGCCGCCTGGTGGCGCGCCATTTGTCCTGAATGAAGAGACCGTTGTACGTGTGGTTCATCGTGCCTTCCGCGCTGTTCCGGATGGTGGGTGAAAAACTCGTCCCTGAGTAGACCGATGTATTCAGGCTCTGCTCATTGAAATTCGGAGCTTGGAAGCGCTCGAAGAAGATCACGTTGGGATGCTGGCAGCCGGCAGGTCCGGGCCCACCGGGGTCCCCCGCGGCCGACACGCATTGCGTGCCGTTGACACCGTCATTGCCCAGGTATGCGCCAAGATTCGGGAAGTCCGCTTCAAACGGATAGAAGAGCGGAAAAGATTCCGTGGTGTCGACAAAATTGAAGTTGCCTCCGAAGCTGACCGTGTGGCGGTCGAAACTACGGGTTACATTGTCAACAATCTCAAAGCGCGACTCGCGGTAAAAATCAGGATTGCCGCGATTGACCCCGGTAGTGAACGTGTTGGACAGCTCCAAGTGCGGCTGGGTCGAAACCGTCGGGAAATCAAACGACCTGCGCGCATACTGCATGCGCAGTTCGTTCACCAGTTTCGGGTTGATGACCGACGCGAGAGTGCCGGCAAGGGATTGATCGCGGTAAAAATTGTCTTTGAAGGCGGACGGCAGGTCGAAGCCATCGTTCAGCGGAGACTGGTTCAGCAGCCTTCCGTCATTTGCGAAATAGCGGACGAACATATTTTCGCTGTCACTAAAGCGATGATCGATGCGGGCAAATCCGTTGTCGGTGTCGTTCGTGCGCAAGACGCTGCCGAGATTTGGTTCCGGGGCGAGACCATAGAGGGCCTTTACCTCGTTGATTGCCTTTATGTTCGCCAGCACGGCCGAATTGTAAAACGGAGACTCGCCGCGCCGCTGCACTTCGTAATTTCCATAGATAAACGTTTTATCTTTCTGCAGTGGGCCGCCGATCGCGCCGCCGAACTGATTCTGGCGCAGCACGTGGGCCCCGGTAGCCTGCAAGAGATTGACGGCATCCATCTTGTCGTTGCGGAAGTATTCATAGAGCGTACCGTGCCACTCATTGGTGCCGCTGCGCGTAATGATATTGACGATGCCGGCGGTGGCGCGGCCGAACTCCGTGGAATAGTCGGTGTTGATTACGCGAAACTCCTGCACAGACTCCTGAGGCGGAGTGCCGCGCTGAATGCCGGACGCGGTGGAGATGTCATCCGCGCCGTCGACGGCGATAAAGTTGTAATGAATATTCTGGCCGGCGAAGGACAGCTTAGTGACCGGCTCCACAATCACATCGGTGCTTCCAGACGTCGTATCGCCGACCGCCACTGCCGGCGAGAGCAGCGCAAAGTTGATGAACTCGCGGCCGTTCACAGGCAAATTTATGATCTGGCGCTCGGTGATCACCGTGCTGACTTCTGTACGCGTGGGTTCTACGAGCTCGGAGGTGACCGCAACCTCTACTTTCTCTTCCACTCCGCCAGGTGTCAGAGTGAAGTCCAATTCGGCGGACTGCCCGACCTGCAAAATCACGTTCTTGCTCTGTTTCCTAAACCCCGCGAATTCCACGGAGACGGTGTATTCCCCCGCCTTTAAAGCGGGAATCGTGTATTCGCCGGTGTCCGAACTTTGCACGGTCCTCACGAATCCCGTCGCCGCGCTGGTGATGGTCACCCTCGCCTTGGAGACACTGCCGCCGGACGTATCTAAGATCCTTCCCGATAACGTAGCCGTGATAGCCTGCCCATTTGCAGCCGGAACAGAAGTGCAAATAAGCGCAAGCAAAAACGCGAGGGAAACCGCAAGGCACACGCAAGACGGGTTAATTCGGTTCATAGCACTCACCCCCAAAACGTGCGGAAACAGCAGAATGCCGTGGAGTATATCAGAGCGGGCCAGCGGCAGACGTCAGAACTTAGGCCGTTTTTAACAAAGTCCGGAGCGGGCGCGCGAAACCCCGAAGACCGCCGACGATTTTACGGCTCTCGCATCGCGATTTACGGTGGCTCGTCCACGCACGCCAGCGCCTACCTGAATGCGACCTACTATCTCCCCGGAGCGATGCGGCAATAACGCGCAGTTCCGTGAGTAGCGGCGATGCAGAATCGTTGCGCTACTCGGTGCAGTTTGACCACACGACGATCACGACTGGCGACTCCGTTCGTTGTACCGTCCATGCGGAACGGGTCGGCTTCCGCGGCTGGCATGATGCTCGCAGAAGTTGGTCCACCGCCAGGCGCGGATGTGGATCGCGCCTCTCTAGACGCGGAGCTCTCCTCGAGTAGGGACGTGCAGAGCTACGAAATTCAGCCGGACCACGTAGTCGTATACCTGTGGCCGCATGCGGGCGGCACCAGTTTTTCCTTTTCGCTGAAGGCGCGGCTCGCTATGAGGGCACAGTCCGCGGAATCCATCCTCTACGATTATTACAACCCGGAAGCGCGAGCCTCCGTGCCGCCCGCCCTTTTTGTCGTACAGTGAAACTGAAATCTCGTCTGGCGATTATAGGCTCTAGACTTTCGCTTCCAACGGACAACCCAAGCCACAGTTTGATGCAACCAGTTCATCAGACCAAGCTTCAAGCGGGAACCAAGGGTTCGGATGTGGTGTCCATTGAAGAGGAGCAGGGACCCGCACGCAACGCACGCAACGAGAAGTTTCCATGCAAGAACAGCCGCTGCTTCCGTTCTAACTCTGAGCACGATGGAACAGCAGGGGCGCTGAAGCCGTTTACTCAGGGAGAAACCCAATGGAGCCCAGCCTTTGGAAGAAGACGCCTGTCCGAATCTGTTGCAGTTTCATTGCGGCGTTGCTCGTGTTGTCCGTCGCATTGCTCGTGCAACCTTTCTTCGGAGCCAATGTCGCCCCGGGTGTGGCCACGTATTCCCGCGGAATCTTGCGCCTGGCACTTCCGTATCATGCAGGCCATCACGGCTCGGGACAGCTTACGGTGGAGGTGCTGGACCCGGAAGATCACGTCCTGGGGAGAATAGAAAAAACGGTGGAAGTAACGGAGGGCACCTCTCTGTGGAGCGAGCAAATCAAGCTAGATAAGCCGCTGCCAATCGACGAGCTTGTCTGGAATCGCGTGCGCTACAGTTTCCGGTACCAGGACGCCCGATTTGCAAACCTGCAGGGCACGGAATCCATCTCGCGGCTACTGCGCGTGCCTGTTCTGCATATTCTCGCGCAGCAGTCCTATCTGGCGGGAAGCCGGGCCGCGGTGCGGGTGATCGTCACCGATTCAAAAAACGAGGTGCTAACCGGGCGCAGTTCCTTGCGAATCCACTTGCAGGCACCGGGGCAGAATCGGGTAACTCTTTTCACTGGCCACCTCAACCGCCACAACACAACGGAGGCGCAGTTTCAGTTTCCCGCAAGGTTGACGGGCAGTTGCGAATTGCGCTACGTCGTGGATACTTCTCTCGGTTCGACCGAGTACACCCAGACAATCCGGTTACAGGATAAGGTGGGCATCCTGGTGACCACGGAGAAACCAATCTACCAGCCAGGGCAAACGATACACGCGCGTGCCCTCGCGCTAGACCGCTCGGACCATGAAGCTGTGGCAAACCGCGCTTTGCTATTTGAAGTGGAGGATTCGCGCGGCAATAAGGTTTTCAGGAAGGCAACGAGGACTGACGAGTTTGGTATCGCCTCAGCAGAGTTTGAACTGGCCAGCGAAGTGAACTTGGGCACATATCATCTGCGTGCGCTGTTGGGCGAAGCTGCAAGCGACTCAGCAAACAGCGCGGAAATTGCTTTAAATGTCGAAAAGTATGCCCTGCCGAAATTCAAAGTGGATCTGGACTTCACTTCCACGAACGAGAAAAGAAAGCATGGCTATCGCCCCGGCGATCATGTCCGGGGCACGGTCCAGGCAAACTATTTTTTCGGCAAGCCTTTGGACACGGCCGAAGTTTCGATCAAGGCCACGGGTATGGATGTCACCACGTTCGAGGCCGCTTCGGTGGAGGGGAAAACGGACCGCGATGGCGCATACCGTTTCGACTTGCAACTCCCCGGTTATCTGGCCGGCCGTCCACTGAGCCAGGGCGCCGCGCGTGTTCTGGTGGAAGCAACCGTAAAGGACAGCGCGGGCCACTCGGAAACGAGGGGCGAGCCCATCACGGTGAGCGAATCGGCATTTCTGATCACGGCGATTCCTGAAGGCGGAACGCTTATCCCTGGGCTCGAGAACCAAGTCTTTTTGCTGGCGTCCTATCCGGACGGTTCGCCTGTGCACGCCGACCTGAGGGTCCGGTCAAATGTTGAAAGCGAGCAGAGCGTCCGTACCGACGAGGGCGGTGTGGCTGTGATCAACCTAAGAACGCCACAAGGCGGCGAGACTCTGCAAATCGAAGGAAAGGACAACGAGGGGGAAACGGTTTCGGCCAAAGTTCCATTGCAACTGCGCGCGGGGGACGACCAGGTGCTTCTGCGAAGTGAGCGCGCCGTCTATCGTTCCGGTGACGCGATCCACCTCAAAGTTCTGACCACCATGAAACACGGAACCGCTTATGTCGATATCGTCAAAGAAGGGCAAACGATACTGACGCGCGATCTGGATATCAATGATGGTAAAGCGGAGCTTACGCTGGCGGCCGGCCCCGAAATGGCCGGGACCGTGGACGTGAATGCGTACATCTTTGGGCGGAATGCTCAGCCTGTTGCCGACCACAGGCTCCTTTTCGTGCAACCGGCTGACGAACTGAAAATCGAGACCGTTGCGGATGCGCCTGTCTATAAACCCGGCGACGATACGCATGTTCGATTCCACATAACGGACGCGCACGGCCAAGGTGTTCATGCGGCGCTGGGTCTTCAGATCGTCGACGAAGCCGTTTTTGCGCTGGCCGAGAAACAGCCAGGTTTCGCGAAGGTCTTCTTTTACCTGGAGCAAGAAGTGATGAAGCCCAGGTACGAGATCCATTCCATCGGACTGCCGGAGGTTGTCGAGCCGGTGTCGCAACCACAAGAGGAACAGCGGGATCGTGCCGCTCGAGCCCTGTTCGCGGCGACTGAAATCGTCTCACAGAACAAATTTGAGACAGAGGTCGGCCGCACGGTCCCGCAGGCGAAATATTACGAGTACTCGCAGCGCTACTGGACGCAGTTCCGCACGAACGCCGATAAGATTGTCGGGCAATTGCGGCGGTCATTTGCGGACGACCCAAAACAAAAAGACTTGGAAAAAGCTTTCGAAAAACTGTCCGGTTCGGGTACGCCGGAGTTTCGCGACGCGTGGGGCACGAAACTGACGCTCGAAGCGGTTCCTTGGGATCCCAGTAAAACAAGGTACGTCATTCGCAGCGCAGGTATGGACAAGCAATTCAATACCGGCGATGACTTGACCGTGCCCCTGTTCTTCCGCCGCAACAAAGTGGTGACCTCCTCGGACTTAGAAAAGAGCGAAATCCTGCCTCACATTGAGCATGATCGCGGCCCAAACAACGAGCGCGCCGAGATTTCCGGTACCGTGGTGGACCCGACTGGCGCCGCTGTATCAAATGCCTTTATCACTGCGAAAAACATTTCCACGGGACATTCTGTAACCATCCATGCAAACGCGGAGGGCAAGTTCCAACTGACCGGTCTGCGCACAGGCAACTACCAAGTTGATGTTTCCAGTCCCGGGTTTCGTCAAGCAGAGGGGGCATTCCGGCTGGAGCCACGGGATCGAGCGGAACTTGGCGTCCAGCTTATGGTTGCCGCTACAACCCAAACGGTCGAAGTCACCGGTGCCTCGGTGACTATCGAAACCGGCGGCGTTGTCTTTGGTATGGCTGGAGGAGTTGCGGGAGGCGTGGCGGGTGGTTCCATGGGTGGCGTGATCGGCGGCGTCATTGGTGACAGGGCGGAGATGCGGATGATGCCGCCAGGTCCGCCCAAGGCCCTGCCTCTTTATGCTCGGAACCTCAAACAATCACAAGCCGCGGCTCCCGACCAGGAGGCGTCGCCCGACGTTCACGTGCGCTCCTACTTTCCCGAGGCGCTCTATATCAACCCGGAAATCATCACCGATCGCAACGGCGATGCCAGTATTTCCATACCGCTCGCGGACAATATCACCACCTGGCGCATGGCAATGCTGGCCTCCACACAGCACGGTGCGCTAGGCACGGCCACTTCGAGCCTCAAGGTCTTTCAGGACTTTTTCGTGGATCTCGATCTCCCAGTCACGTTGACGCAGGGCGACCAGGTCTCGATTCCCGTGGCCATTTACAATTACTCCGAGGCAAAAGGTGATGTACATCTCCAATTGAAATCCGGCGATTGGTTCTCGCTTGTGGATGACACGGCGCAGAAATCAGTGAACGTGGATGCCGGCCATGTCGGCGGTTCGCAGTTCACGCTGGAAGCTAGGCGCATCGGCAAGTTCAAGCTGACGCTATCCGCGCAAATGACTGGCGAATCCAAGCGCGCGGACGTTGTCGTACGAGAAATCGAAGTTGCTCCCAACGGCCGAGAGCAGAGCATGGTTTTCAACGGGCAGTTGGAATCCGCCGTCAGCCACAATCTGGAATTTCCACCGAACTCGATACCAGACGCCAGCAAGATCTTTGTGCGCCTCTACCCCGGTCCCTTGAGCCAGATCATGGAGGGCATGGACTCCCTTCTGCGCATGCCGGGAGGCTGCTTCGAACAGACTTCTTCGAGCACGTATCCCGACGTCTTGGCTCTCGACTATATGAAGCGCACGAAGAAGCTCACTCCAGAAGTGCATGCGAAAGCCGAAGGGTACATCGCCAACGGGTACCAGCGGCTGCTGACCTTCGAAGTGCCGGGTGGGGGATTCTCCTGGTTTGGCCAGGCGCCCGTCAACAAAATCCTCACCGCTTACGGATTGATGGAATTCTACGATATGTCCAAAGTGCATGACGTGGACCCTCGACTGATTCAGCGGACTCAGCAGTGGTTAGCGACGCAACAGCTCGCGGATGGGAGTTGGAAACCGGACACATCATTCATCAACGAAGGGGCGACGAATCGTTATAACTCGGATGTATTGCGGATCACGGCGTACCTTGCCTGGTCGTTGGGCAACACCGGCTATCAAGGCCCGGCGATCGAAAAGGCCAGGCAGTTCATTCAAAGCCAGCTTTCGGCAAAGACAGATGCCTACACATTGGCCGTACTTGGGAACTTCGCCGTGGATTACGGAAAAGACCGCGATCTGACTCGCCAGGCCATGCAGCTGCTTCTAGATACGCGCACTGAAAAAGATGAGCAGGTTTGGTGGAGCGCGGAAGAGACAGGAGTGTACGCCACGGGAACAAGCGCCAGCGTGGAAACGACCGGACTCGCCGTCCAAGCATTGCTCAAATGGGGTCAGGCTTCCGGAACGGTTCGAAAAGCCCTCAGCTACATCACTGCAAAGAAGGATGCCGCCGGCGCCTGGGGAAGCACGCAAGCCACGATCATGGCGCTTCGGGCTTTGCTCCTCGCCTCGGAGAAGGGAACCGCTGATGTGCGCGGCACGGTCGAGATCGTCATTAACGGTAAGGCCGCCGGTAAGCTCACTCTCACGCCGGACAATAATGATTTGCTTCATCAATTCGTGTTCAAGGATATCGATGCCAAAGGCGCCAACACGGTGGAGCTCCGATTCGAAGGTAAGGGCGCTCTTGGGTACCAAGTCGCGGGACAATATTTCATTCCTTGGGAAGAAAAACCCGAGAAAGAGCCTCTCTCCATATCCGTGAGCTACGACCGCACCAAACTCGCGCAAGATGACATCGTGGGCGCCACCGCGACCATGAGAAACAACCTGACCAAGACCGCGAAGATGGTCATGGTCGATCTGGGCATACCTCCGGGTTTCGACCTGCTCACGGAGGATCTGCAGGATTACCAGGAAAAGTCTGCCAACCTGAAAAGCAGTCGCCTGGAAAAGTTCAACCTTACGGCGACACAAGCAATTCTGTATTTCGATTCCTTCGCTCCCGATGAAACGGTCCAGCTGCGGTTTCGCCTGAGGGCCAAGTATCCGATCCGAGCCCGGACGTTCCGGTCGCGCGTTTACGAGTATTACGACCCCGAGGTGAATTCCGTTGCCCGGCCCGTTCAGCTGGAGGTTCGAAAGCATTAGCGCAAAATTCCTCACGAGCACTTGTTTCGAAAGAGCCGGCCTTTTGCCTCTACTTTGCTACTAATTTGGAGGTATTTGAGGTCATGTGGAGGCCACATTGAATGCGGCGATTGGCGCAGATCGGAAACGCGTATTGAAAAGAAGAGACATACCAACGCCCACCAACCCCTCACCTCCCCCTCAAAAACGGAGGTTTCAATCCCCCCCTCCCCGCCATAGCTAAAATAATCAGTAAATATGCGGCGATTTGTGCCTTGCTACTAGTATTTCGATGATTACAGTCTTTATCTATATCATTATTGGAATATACAGCCGACTGTGATTCCCTTCGAGGATACTCCTTACGCGTGTTTTTGGCAGTCCCGGTTGTTGTAGGAGCCATAGTCTCTACCTTAAAAAGGCAGAGGTCTGCAGCCACAACGGGCTTGTAAGCCACTGTTCCGAGCACACCGGCTTGTCGTACTGAGATTTCATCCGTGAGAGTCGTTCTGCTTAGCGGCGGTTTGGAAAACCTCCACCTTGTCAGATCCGGTGCGAATGTCCCTGCAACGGTCTAGGAAGCCGTTGTCTGAGCCCATAAGGCTGCGAACGGGATGGAGCGCGCGTGCTTCGCAATCAGGGTGTCAGGTGCCCCACCGCCTGCACGACTCTGGGGCAGGTCTCGTCAATCGCGAAAAACATTACGGAATAGACAAATCATCTCCCCGAACGCCAGGTCGGTCGCCTCAGGATCGAAACGGGGTCCTTCATCGCGTGTGAAGGCGTGTTCGGCTGGATACAAGAGCGTCTTATGGCGGGCGCCTGAGCTTCGCAGCGCCCGATCAATCGTTTCGCGTCCTGCATCGGGAACGTGCGGGTCCTTTGTTCCGAAGATCATCAGGAGTTCACCACGAATTTCTTTTGCGCGGGCCAACGATCCGGCATCTGCGTCCTGACCGAGCTTGCCATCATGGATGCCTGTCCCGTAGTAACAGACCGTTGCGCGGACATCGGGCTGGAATGCAGCACGGAAGGTGAGGTGGCCGCCGATGCAGAAACCCACCGCGCCGATTTTCCCTGACGCGACCTTGGGATGTTTGGAGAGCCAGTCCAAACCAGCGCGGCAATCGGCATCGAAATGCGCGACCGGAGTCTTCGCGGCGTCTTGCTGGCCGCGGGTGCGTCCGGCGTCGTCAAATGGGATCACCGTTCCGGGCGGTTCGATGCGCCGATAAATTTCGGGGGCAGCGGCAACAAATCCGTACCCGGCCAGCCGTACGCAAGTGCGTAGCATGGGCGGAGTGAGCTGGAAAATGTCGGAGAAGCACCAGATGCCGGGATATTGACCTTCGGCCTTAGGCGCAGCAATGAAGGTTCGCATTGGGGAACCCGGCATAGAAATGTCCGCGTATTCGGTGGTGACGATCATTTGCGTGTTTGCGGAAAGTCTGGCGAAGAGGCGTGCGCCAGTCAACTGTTGATAATTCCTCCTCAGCTTCGGTCACGTGGTGTTTGCTCGGCACTACATTCCCTCGCCGCTTTGTTCGATGAGCTTGGCGACCAGTCCCGTCCATCCGGTCTGGTGGCTTGCTCCGATGCCAGCGCCGTTATCCCCGTGAAAGCATTCGTAAAAGTAGATGAGGTCGCGCCAGTGTGGATCGTTCTGAAACTTCTTGAGCCCGCCGTAGACGGGGCGAGCGCCTTCCGCCGTGCGCAAGAAGGTGCGCGTGAGCCGGCGCGAGATTTCCGCGGCCGCGTCCCACAGAGAGGCCTGACGCCCGGAGCCGGTGGGCAGCTCGACGGTGAGCTTGTCGCCGTAGAAGTGATGAAATTTCTGGAGCGCTTCGATGAGCAGAAAATTGATGGGAAACCACACGGGCCCGCGCCAGTTGGAGTTTCCTCCGAAGACCCCCGTGCTAGAGTCGGCAGGCTCATAATCGACGCGATGCTCTGTCCCGTTTACATGGAGGACGTAGGGATTGTCTTTGTGGAACCTGGAGACCGAGCGAATGCCGTGTGGCGAGAGAAATTCAGATTCGTCCAGGAGGTACCGGAGCACGGACTCCAGGTGGGGGCGGGTCACCAGCGAGAGCAGGCCACGTAGCCCTTTCTCTGTTTGTGACGTTTCGATGTGCGCTCGGACATCGGGGTGATTGTCGATGAACCACTGCACGCGGCGCTTGAAACCGGGAAGACGATCGACAACAGCCTGTTCGAAAGTCTCAACGGCAAGAAGGGGAATCAGCCCCACCAGGGAACGCACCTTGAGGTAGTGGCGTTCGCCGTTCGGCAGGTGCAGAACGTCGTAGTAAAAGCCGTCTTGCTGGTCCCAGAGTTCGATGCTTTCCGGGCCGCGTTCGTTCATCGCTTGCGCGATGCGGACAAAGTGTTCGAAGAACTTGCTGGCGATGTTTTCGTAGGCGGGATTTTCGCTGGCAAGCTCCAAAGCGATGGCCAGCATGTTCAGGCAGTACATGCCCATCCAACTCGTGCCGTCCGATTGCTCGAGAAATCCGCCGGTGGGCAAGGGAGCGGAGCGGTCGAAGACGCCGATGTTATCCAAGCCCAAAAAACCGCCTTGGAAGATGTTCATTCCTTCCGCGTCTTTGCGGTTGACCCACCAGGTGAAGTTCAGCAGAAGTTTGTGAAAGGCGCTCTCTAAGAAGTTGCGATCCGCGATGCCGCGTATGCGTTTCTCGATTTTGTATACGCGCAACGCTGCCCACGCGTGTACTGGAGGATTTACGTCTCCGAATGCCCATTCGTATGCCGGCAGTTGGCCGTTGGGATGCATGTACCATTCACGAAAAAGCAGGGTGAGCTGTTCCTTCGCGAAATCGGGATCGATCTGGGCCAGCGGGATGCAATGAAACGCCAGGTCCCACGCGGCGTACCAAGGATATTCCCACTTGTCGGGCATGGAGAGGACGTCCGCGTTGTAGAGATGGGACCACTCGTGATTGCGTCCCTTCTTGCGGCTCTCCGGGGGCGGCGGGCCGGCCGCATCGCCGTCGAGCCAGGCGCGCACGTCGAGGTGATAAAACTGTTTCGACCACAGCAATCCGGCGAACGCCTGGCGTTGCACGTTCTTCGCGTCTTCAGAAAGACCCTTGGGCGCGGGCTTGGCGTAAAACTCGTCGGCTTCTGTGCGGCGAATGGCGAAGATGGAATCAAAATTGTGGCCGAGCAGCTCGGTTTGTGGAGCGTCGGCGATGACGAGCCGCGGCGCAGACAAGCGGGCAATCTTCGGCTCCTGGTTGGTCAAGCGCAGGCGCAGCGTCGCCGCACCTCCCGGGGCCACGCGCAAACGGTAGAGCGCGGAAGCTTTCGTTCCGGTCTTGCCAGGATTCACGGCATCACGATTTCCGTGTACGACATAGTCGTTGATTCCGTCTTTGACGTAGGATGTGCGATTCTCGGTTCCAAACAATTTCCTGGCGTTCGTCTCATTCTCCGTGAAGAGAAGTTCAGGTTCTCCTTCGCAGAGGAGCCAGTGCTTTCCAAGGACCTTGTGCTCGACTTCAATGACTCCCGATCCGGGTATGCCGTATTCCTTGGGAATGCTAAGTTGTTGGATCGCGCGTAACGCCGGGCGATAGGCGTCTCGGCCCCACGACCATGTGTTGCGGAACCAGATGGTCGGAAGAAGCGAGAGGTCCGCTTCGGCTGGACCTCGGTTGGTTGCGGTGATCTTGATCAGGATGTCTTCGGTGCTCGCCTTGGCGTACTCGGTGGAGACGTCGAAATAGCGGTTTTCGGCGAAGGCCCCCGTGTCCAGCAGCTCATACTCGAAATCAGAGCGATTCCTGCGGCGGTTTTCTTCGACGAGTTTTCCGTATGGAAATTCAACCTGAGGATACTTGTACAGAGCCTTCATGTACGAGTGCGTGGGGGTCGAATCGAGGTAGAAGTAATACTCCTTCACGTCCTCGCCGTGATTGCCCTCATTGCCTGTAAGGCCAAAGAGGCGTTCTTTGAGGATCGGATCGCGGCCATTCCAGAAAGCCAACGCGAAGCACACGAGTTGATGCCGGTCGGAGATGCCCATAATTCCGTCTTCGCCCCAACGGTAGGCACGCGAGCGGGCATGGTCGTGGGGAAAGAACTCCCAAGCCGTGCCGTAAGGGCTGTAGTCCTCGCGGACTGTGCCCCACTGGCGCTCGGAAAGGTAAGGTCCCCAGCGCTTCCAATGGACTTTGCGCTTCCGTGACTCTTCGAGACGTTTCTCTTCAGCGTTCATAGTTCTGTCGTCGGCTCACGTATCAGAAATGCCTCCGTCGGGCACGGAAGAAGTGAAGGAGTTACCGCAATCCGTACGTCGTGCGCCTAGTGGCGTGATGCGAAGAAAGGTACAAATCAGTCCTCGCTCTGCACCAGCGGTAGCTGCGAGGTAAGCTGGACGTCAATCATCATGCTGATACGGCGGTCCAGCTGAAAGAAGGTCGCAGCTTTCTTCCCGGACAGCACCTTACGCATGATGGGCACGTACTTCTGGCGAAGCTGGGCTGCGGAGATGTCGGTATCCAACCAGCGGCGAATAAGACTGTCGGCTTGATCATCGGTCAGCGTCCCATATCCGTCGGAATACTCCTTGATGATGGCTGCCCTGGTTTGATTGACCTTTCCGTAGTCCACTGAGTATTGCTCGTACAACGGCCAGAATTTAGTAGCTTCATCATCCGTTAGGGTCAAATTCGTAGCTATGAGTTGTTTCTTGATCGAGCGAATGTCTTTGCGCAGTAGGGCCAACTGTTGATCCGTAAGCGCGTTGGCTGTGCTGTCGGCCGCGGCGGCCGGTTCCGAGCCTGCGGTCTGAGCGACCACTCTCGGGCCTCCGAAAGCGCAAACGGCGATCCATGCGAGCACGGCAAATGTGATTTTCTTCACGCGTATTCCCTCTCTTTAGGTGTCGACGGCGAGCCACTTGCCGCAACTTGGGACAAACTTCCCACGGCAGCGGGCGATAGTGGTGCAACTGGGATACCAATCGAACTGCTGTGACATCATTGGAAGGCGCTGAGCGGACAGGCACATGCGGGAGGAGCGTTCCGTGGGTTGACGAGCACAAACGGCCACGTCAAGCGCTTAGCGTTTTCGCCAGACGGTTGACACCGTATTTCTACGGAACAGTCGCTCCCCGGGGTGGTATTGGGGGATTCTGTGCGTCGCGGCTGGGACTGTCGTTTCGCCGAACCTTAAAACGGAACTGTCCGTTGGTCTCACACGTCGATGTGAGCCGCGATCCGGTGATACAGAGCATTCGTGCGTACATGGAGTTGGATGCGCCTGTTCGCCGAGCGTGTTGTAAACAGTTTGTCTTAGTGGGCCCCCGTCGAAGCAACTACTGTATGTGTAGAAAAATACTGGTCTAATCCTTCTCTTAACTCGCTCAAGCCGCTGACGACATTTCGATTCAACGCAGCAACCACTGCGGGCACGTCTTTTCCGTCCACAGGTTCATCGTGCGAGTAGTAGCGCCTCCAAACCGTAGCGCCAGTCCTCGAGTCGTGCAGCTCGAACTCAAAGGTCACGCGGGCCGCCAAGACTTTTCCGTCAAGCTCCCGGAGGTCAAACAGGTGCCCACGGAGCACATAGTCGCCGTGGACATCGCTGTGCAAAGAATAGATTCCTTGATAGCGACCCGACGCTCGAAGCTCGCGGAACAAGACCTCGCGAATCATCTCGGACGGCGGCTCGGCCCATCTTTCGTACTCGTATGTGCCCATCGCCTCGTCATTAGACGTGTAGACGATGCGGTCGTCGCGATACAAGCTCGAGGTACCTATGGGGCCGAGCAGCAGAGTAACGGGATAAGCAGCCGGCTCCGCTCCGGGTGCGGTATTACCCGGAACGGCTAGTTGATAGAACTTGCTTGGTCGGGCGGCGCCACAGCCATCCAGTATTCCAAGACATAGCATCAGCGCCGAGAAAATAATCTTGCATCTCATTGTTGTTCTCCGGGTTTGTGTTGTCGAGGGTTGGTCGCGCGAATGAGTGTGTAGGGACGCGTCTTGATGGTTGCTGTGAATTCCTTGAGGTTTTCAGTGACGTGCCGCATGTTGTCGAGCACCTCGTCGATATTTTCCGAATTGGCGTCGAGGGTTTGATCGAGCCGTGCCGTAGCATCGGTCATATTTGTGAGGGTGCGGCGTAGCTCGATGACAGCCTTGCGAACGTCCGCCCGGTTTTCGCCGACCATGGCATCGATGTGGCTCAGAGCCTGGTTTGCTTCCGCGGAGGTCTTGCGAAAATCTTCCAGGAGCGGTTGCATTTTCTCGGTAAGGGCATTTACGTTCTGGAGAGTCTCTTTCAGCTGAGGACGGGTGTCTTCAATCATGCCGCGAGTATTTGCGAGTGTGGCGGCCAGGTTGGCCCGATTCCGTGGATTGAGCAGATCGTTTACACGCGCGATGGTCTCTTTCACCTCCGACGCTCGACCGTTCAGGTTGCGGAGGAGTTCCTGCGCCTGGGGACCCATGTCATCGATCTGCGCGGTCAGAGAGTTGAAATCGACGTACTTTTGCGACGGAAGCAGGGCGCCGCCTGGTGCTCTCGGTGCTTGCGGGCTGCCGGGGAGAATCTCGAGGTGGTTGTCTCCCAGCGGGCTCATGCTCATGATCTTCACGTTGCTGTCCGTTTTGATGGGAAGATCGGATTGCACGCGGAAGATGATGTCCACCCGCGCCGGATTCTGCGGGTCGAGTTGAACGCTATCGACGCGGCCAACCTTGGGCCCTCCTGCGTAGCGCACCGTCGCGCCGGGCTCAAGCCCGCCCGCGAAGGGAACATACGCGTGAAACGTTGTTGTGGTCCGTCCAAAGGCGCCGCTCATGGCGAATACGGTGCCAAACAGCACGGCCACGGCGATGAGCACGAACAAACCGACGAGCGCCTGCTCGCGTTTAGGTTGCATCACTATCCTCTCTTTCCTAAAGTACTCCGCGGACGGGGACGCTCCGCTGTGAGCATCTGCAGGTAATCCATTTCCGCGGAAATCTCTGGTTCGGGAACGCGATCGAGAAATTGCCGAACTCTCGGCTGCGTGCTCGAGCGCATCTCTTCCGTCGTGCCCATAGCCACGATGTTGCCCTTGTCAATCAAGAGCATGCGGTCGGCAATCAAAAATGCGCTGGCAAGCTCGTGCGTAACCACGACGATCGTCATGCGAAAAGCGCGCTTGAGCTCCAGAATCAACTGGTCGATGCCCGCCGCGATGATGGGGTCCAGTCCCGCGGAGGGCTCGTCGAAAAACAAGATCTCCGGGTCCATTGCTAGCGCGCGAGCAACGGCGGCGCGCTTCTTCATGCCGCCGCTGAGCTGCGAGGGTGCGTAATATTCAAATCCCTCGAGCCCGACCTGCTGCAGTTTGAGTCGAAGGATGATTTCAATCGTGGAGTCTTCCAGCCGCGTGTGCTCTCGAAGAGGGAGGGCCACGTTCTCACCTACGGTCATCGAACCGAACAGGGCGCCGCCTTGGAAGGACATGCCAATCTTTCTTCGAATCTCGTCCATTTCTGCCGCTGACGTTTTTGCGAGGTCTCGGCCCTTGATGCAAATCTGCCCCGCGCTCGGCTTTTCCAGACCCACGAGTGTGCGAAGAAGAGTGCTCTTGCCGGACCCTGAACCGCCCAGGATCACCAGCGTTTCTCCTTGCACCACGTCGAAGCTGATCCCGTGAAGAATCTCCCGGTCTCCGTAACTGACGCGCAGGTCGCGCAGCGAAATCACCGGTTCAGGACGGACGGATGCAACCATTTGATCCGTTGCCATCGGTTGTTCCGCGGACTTCAACGGTCACCTGCGAAAAAGAACAGCGCCGTAAAGAGCAGGTCCACGACGACAACCAGAAAGATGGACATGACCACTGCTCGGGTCGTGGATCGGCCGACTTGCTCGGCGCCTCCGCTGGTCCTGAGGCCCTCGAGACACCCAACGGCCGTGATCGTGATTCCAAACATAACGCTCTTCACCAACCCCGTAGTGATATCTCGCAGGAACAGAGAGTCGACGGAAGCCCGGATGTAGCGCATAAAAGTGAAGTCTGCTTCAGCGACCCCGAATAGTGATCCTCCGAGAATGCCCATGACGTTGGCCCAGATGGTCAGGCAAGGCAGCATGACCATCATGGCCAGGAACTTTGGCGCGACAAGAAAACGGATAGGGCTGATCGCCATTGTTTCCAGGGCGTCAATTTCCTCGCTCACCTTCATGGTTCCAATTTCGGCGGCGAATGCAGAACCAGAACGCCCGATCACAACAATGGCGGTGATTAAGGGACCTAGCTCCCGGGACATGGAGACAGCGACCGCGGTGGCCACGGCGCTAATCGCGCCGAATCGGCGAAGCTCGTAGGCCGCTTGCAGCGCCAGGATCAGGCCGATGAAGAAGGTAATCAGAGAAAGGATTGGCAAAGCGCTGACCCCGGTGTCCATGGCCTGGGATATTGCGCGCTGCAGGCGCAGCGGCTTTCCTTGAAACGGGGTCACTAACGTGTAATAGGCCGCGCGCGCTCCAAGCGACGCGAGCGAGCCGATATAGCTAAGGCCGTTTAGGGTGCTCTCACCGATTTCGGATACGATTTCCATATTTAGGACACCAATGCCTGTTCTTCGTTGTCTCAGATTTCAAAGACCTTGATCAACCGCGAGAGTTGTAGAACTTCTCTAGCGGATGTGCTCAGCCCGATCAAAATGAAGCGGGAACCCAGGTCGCGCGACGCTTTCAACCCTTCGATCAAGGAAGCGACACCAAGCCGGTCATTTCCACAAACCGCGAGTTCGCAAATAGAATCCGATGTTGGTCGCTCGCGACAATGACTCCCTCGTTGAGCACCTCGAGAACGTTTTCCATCTGAGTGAGCCATTCGGGCTTTTCCATCTCGATCGAATCTTTCGTAGTCACTGACATTGGGCTTCCTTGAAACGGAAGACGAGCAGTGTCGGCTGTGTCATGAGAACGCTATTTCTGGAGACAAGCTCTCTGCGGATCTTGGGGCAAGGGTCTGAAAAGCACTCTTCCTGGAAGGATATGGGGAGTCCATTCCCCGGCGGATAGGGGCGAGGAGGGAACGCGCGGCTTGGTTCATGAGATGTCGCCTGGCGCGAAAGAGTCGTGACTTAAAGGTTCCCGTCGTAACGCCCAATAAGGCGCCTGCCTCGTCGTTGGACATTTCCTGGTAATACGTCATCGTAAATGCCTGACGAAGTAAGGGACTCATTCTCCCGAGCAGAACATCAATCAACTGGAGTGTCTCTTCCTCGGCGTACATCATTTCCGGATCCGGTTGCGCGGCCGGAATCCTTTCCGTCCAAGGAGTGTCATCCGTGGTGCTGGATTCTTGCTGGGAGTCGGTCCACAAGGACTTTCGTTTTCGCCGGACCATCAGAGCAGCATTCAAGACGATGCGCGTGAACCAGGTCGTAAACGCGGATCGGCCTTCGAAGGCGCGTAAGTGAAGGTAGGCCGACAGGAAGGCATCCTGAACTGCGTCCTCAGCGTCTTCCTTATTCCGCAAAATGGAGTAGGCCAGCGCGACGAATCTCGGACGCGAGGCTAGGAACATCTGCTGGACCGCTTCCCACTCGTGGCCTTCCGGTTGAGCGGGGACAAATCTGCGGGACGGGTAACTGGCCGCCGCGCGGGAGTGCGGCCGAAGGTTGTTCCTCGCTCTGGAACTGTGGAGGCGACTGTCGGCTGCTCCGGCGCATGCATGCCCGCCGCATTGGGCAAATATCGATGAGTGGTTCACTGGCGATCTCCCTTTCCTCTTTGCTCATGAAGCATCTCGGTGTCCATCAGTGAGGCTTGCCGGGAAAATTTGCCATCCATCCTGTTTTCAGTGGATAGAAGACGTTCGGGCGGCGGATCCAAGAGTTCGGTTTGTCCGCGGCTCATGACGAGGCTTTGACGGAAACGTCGAGGTCGTCACGCGCGATCGGGCGCTGGAACAGCGTGTCCCCTTCTTTTCATTCATCCTCCTTCACTTTCAATGACTTGCCGTTACCGTGAGCGCTTGCCAATTGGCAGACGCGTTGCACTACAGGCTGGCGAATTTGCCTTGAGGAGTGATCGTGCGGATAGGGCTTGGTTCGGACCGGATCGGACTCGAATGTAAGGAACGTTTGAGAGCCAGATTTGCCGGACAGGGACACTCCGCCGAAGAGGTTTGTCCGGCGAATGGTTGCGGAGGCGAGGACTACCAGAGCATAACGGATCAACTGTCGTCAGCGGTCTACACGGGCCGCGTCGAACGCGGTGTGCTGATCTGCGCTAGGGCGATCGGAGCTTCCGTGTTGGCCAATAAGCATCCTGGCGTACGCGCGGCTTTGTGCCATGACTTGCACTCGGCGCGCCATGGAGTTCAGGACGATGGCGTGAATCTTCTCGTGATGCGAGCAGGGGGCGTCACGCTCGATTTTGCATGGGAACTGGCCGACGCCTTTGTCCAAGCGTCATACCTTCCTTGCGAGCAGGAGTTCGGCATGCCCCCGCGACGCCTGGCACGCGTTGTCGAGCACATCCGAAACCATTTAGACCAGCCGCTGGCGGTGAGCGCGCTGTGCAGGTTGGCGGAGATGAGCCAATCGCATTTCTCCAAGTTGTTTAAGCGCAGCACCGGGTTGGCGCCGCATCAGTTCGTTCTGCACGAGCGAATCAATCGTTCGAAGGAGCTCCTCCGTCTAGGCAACGCGAAGATTGTCGACGTCGCGCTAGGAGTGGGATTCGAGAACCAGGCCCACTTCACAACAGTATTTGGAAATTTCGTGGGCATGACGCCCCGCCAATTTCAGCGTTCGTCGGGTTACGAACGCGGCGCGATGTACGGTCCCCCAATATCGGTTGTGGAGTGCTATTAGCCGTACGCCTGTGCGGACCTAAAGAAGGAAAAAGATGAAAATCGAGGACAAGGGTCGCAAGTGGATGTGGTGCTTCCTCGGGGTCTTAGGGGCTTCGCAACTTTATTTTGTTCAGGAATTGACCGCTGCGTTTGCGCTGTTCGCGATTGGATTTGCCGCGCTCGCCTTAGTGGTTGGGAGCCTGTACCTACTGCAGAAGTGTTGGGAAATGGTTGTGACGCGTGTTGCCGGTGGCGAGCATTTGACAGAGCGAGGCTTGCAAACCGGAGGGCCGGCGCGGGGGATTTCGTTAGGAGTCGCGAGGGAAGCTGCGCAGCATCGAGGGCAATTCGTTTGACGTCGGTCACGAAATCTTCCGGCTGGATCGACGATGCGCAGGCCAAAGTTGTCGCAGGAGTTGGAAACGGGAGACAGAAACTCGAAAGAACGCGTGACTGCAGTGAGAGTAAAGTCGGCGCGTGATACGGAAACGCGAAGAACGGATTTGAAAATGCGACGCAAGAAATTCGGCGGTTGCTTCAGAAAGCGGGCAGTGTGATGTCAACGACTCAGAGGGTGTTGGATCTGGACCAGGTTTGCATAAACACGATGAGGACGCTGGCCATCGATGCGATCCAGCAGGCGAATTCCGGTCACCCCGGCACGCCAATGGGTATGTCACCGACGGTCTATTGCCTGTGGCAGAGACTTCTGAGATTCGACCCGCACGATCCGATTTGGATGAATCGCGACCGCTTTGTGCTTTCGGCTGGGCATGCGTCGACCCTGCTGTACACGATTCTTCACCTCGCCGGGGTCAAAGCAGTCGATCCGGAATATGAAATTCTGGGCCGGCCTTCGGTCACGCTGGATGACCTCAGGTCCTTCCGGCAATTTGGGAGCCGCTGCGCTGGGCACCCGGAGTACCGCTGGACCTCTGGCGTGGAGACAACCACCGGTCCGCTGGGACAAGGCGTGGCGACGAGCGTTGGAATGGCCATCGCCGAAAAATGGCTCGCGGCGCGATACAACCGTCCGGATTTTGAGCTGTTCGAGTATCGGATTTACGCGCTCTGCGGCGACGGCTGCATGATGGAAGGTATCTCGAGCGAGGCCGCCTCTATTGCAGGGCACCTGAAGCTCGATAACCTTTGCTGGATTTACGACAACAATCACATCACCATCGAAGGTAAAACCGATATCACGTTCACCGAAGATGTCGCCGGCAGGTTTCTCGCCTACGGATGGAATGTCGTTCGTGTAGGGGATGCCAACGATCTCGATCGCATCGAGAAAGCGCTGCGTAATGCCGCGGGTACGACAGGCAGACCGTCCATCGTAATCGTAGATAGCCATATCGGCTATGGTTCGCCACATCGCCAGGATACGAGTGCTGCGCACGGCGAGCCGCTCGGCGAAGAAGAGATCAAGCTCGTCAAGCAGGCGTACGGCTGGCCGGTTGACGCCAAGTTTCTGGTTCCCCCTGGAGTGTATGAGCACCTCCAGTCCGGAATTGGGCAGAGGGGCCGCGAAGCGCGCGAACAGTGGGAAAAGCAATTTGCGGAGTACCGGAAGAAATTCCCGGAGCTCGCGGCGGAGCTCGACGAAATTCAAAGGCGAGAGTTACCGGCGAACTGGTCGAAAGACATTCCGGTATTCCCAGCCGATAGCAAGGGAGTTTCCGGGCGCGACGCGTCCGCCAAAGTCCTCAATGCCATCGCGCCGAATATTCCGTGGATGGTCGGAGGCTCCGCGGACCTCACTCCTTCCACCAAGACACGACTGACCTTTCCGGGCGCTGGCGATTTTCAGGCAGATAGTCCTTCGGGCCGGAATTTACACTTCGGAGTCCGCGAACACTCGATGGGCGCGATCCTCAACGGCCTCGCGCTCTCCAAGCTCCGACCCTTCGGATCGGGCTTTCTGATTTTCAGCGACTATGGACGAGGCGCGATACGTCTCAGCGCCTTGATGGAGATTCCCGTCACGCACGTATTCACGCACGATTCCATCGGCGTCGGCGAAGATGGCCCGACGCACCAGCCCATCGAACATCTGATTTCACTGCGCGCCATTCCGAACGTGGTGGTTATGCGGCCTTGCGATGCTAACGAGGTCGCGGAAGCGTGGAGAACCATCCTGGCCATGCCGCGGCAACCGGTAGCGCTCATCCTGACGCGGCAAGCGTTGCCCACGTTCGACCGCAAGCGCTTCGCTGCGGCGAGCGGTTTGTCGAAGGGGGCCTACGTACTCGCGGATGCAGACGGCGCCAAGCCAGACGTACTGCTCATGGCGACCGGGAGCGAGGTTTCCCTGTGCGTAGAAGCTTATGAGGAGCTGACCAGGCAAGGAATACGCGCTCGCGTCGTGAGCATGCCTTCCTGGGAATTGTTTGAGCGGCAAAGCGAAGAATACCGCCGCACTGTGTTGCCCCCAACTGTCAAGGCCCGGGTAGCGGTGGAGCAAGCATCGACGTTCGGATGGTGCCGCTACACGGGCATTGACGGTGCGATCCTCGGGATGAAGACATTCGGAGCTTCCGCGCCGTTGAAAGTGCTGCAAAAGGAATTTGGGTTCACCACCGGCCACGTTGTGGAAGCTGCCAAAGCGCAGCTTGCGCAGGGGAAATGATAATGCATGTCGCCGTCGCTTCCGACCACGCCGGATTTTCGCTTAAGGGAACGGTACTCGCGTATTTGCGCAGCCTGGGCCACACCGTGGAAGACCTGGGAACTTGCGATACGACCCCAGTTGACTATCCGGACTTCGCAGAAGCAGTGGCCGCGGCGGTTCTCAGCAAACGCGTGGAGCGCGCCGTGCTCATCTGTGGAAGCGGTGTCGGCGCCTCCGTGGCCGCGAACAAATGTCGCGGCATTCGCGCCGGCCTGTGCCACGACACGTATTCGGCGCACCAGGGCGTAGAGCACGATCACATGAATGTGCTGGTCCTCGGAGGACGCGTGATTGGCGAAGCACTCGCGAACGAGCTAGTGGCCGCGTTTGTCAGCGCCAAACAATCGCAGGAGGAGCGGCACCTCCGCCGGCTCGCCAAGATTGAAGCCATTGAAGCGAAATGTGGTCTGGAATCTTTGAACGCACGGTCCGCAACATAGCATTCTGGAATTTAGCAGCTATAGAAAGGTAACTAGCAAAATGACAACGGCAGCACTAAGCATTCCGAAAGAAGCAAATCCGCTGAGAGGGCTCTCTGATTTTGGGCAGTCCGTCTGGCTGGATTACATTCGCCGAAGTTTGATCACCAGCGGAGAGCTGAAGCGCCTGGTCGTGGAAGACGGGCTGCGCGGCGTTACTTCCAATCCGGCAATCTTCGAAAAGGCCATCGTAGGCAGCACCGATTATGAAGCGGTGATCGAGAGCAAGGAATCGGCCGCTCTGGACGCCAAAGGTCTCTACGAAAAAATCGCGGTGAAAGACTTGCAGGACGCGGCAGACATCCTGCGCCCCGTGTACGACGAAAGCAAGCGCCACGACGGCTACGTGAGCCTCGAGGTCTCGCCGTTGCTCGCGAACGATACCGCGGGAACTTTGCAAGAGGCGCGGCGACTCTGGAAGACAGTCGGTCGCGAGAATCTCATGGTAAAGGTGCCGGCCACGCCCGAAGGAATTGCAGCGATTCGCCAACTGATCAGCGAAGGTATCAACGTCAACGTAACGCTGCTTTTTTCGCGTGACGTCTACGAGCAGGTTGCAAACGCTTATATAGAAGGTCTGACCGCGCGCGCGGCTTCTGGCGAGGAGGTCAGCCGCATCGCCAGCGTGGCCAGCTTTTTCGTCAGCCGCATCGACTCCAAGATCGACGGCCAAATCACCAGCCAACTGAAAACGACGACCGATCCGATTCAGCGCGCACGGCTAAGCGGCTTGCTCGGCAAAGTCGCCATCGCCAACGCCAAGCTCGCGTATCACCGCTTCACGGAATTGTATTCGGGAGAAGCCTGGAAGGCCCTGGCGAAAAAAGGAGCGCAGCCCCAGCGGCTCCTATGGGCGAGCACAAGCACGAAAAATCCCGCTTACCGGGACGTGATCTACGTGGAGGAACTGATCGGCCCTTCCACCGTCAACACCATTCCTCCCGCGACTTTCAACGCCTTCCGCGAACACGGCAGGCTTCGCATGAGCCTCACAGAAGACCTCGAGAACGCGGCGGACACAATGGAAGCCGTAGAGCGCGCCGGCATCTCGATGAAAACGGTGACAGACACGCTCTTGGACGAAGGCCTGCGCCAATTCGTCGACGCCTTCGGACAGCTCCTGAAAGCAACGGGCTCGCGGAAAAGCCAGGACTCCACGGCGAAGATCAATTCCGTTTCCTACACTCTGCCGCCGAAACTATCAGCAGCCGTCGACAGCGCGCTTACGGATTGGGAGAAAAACGGCAAGGTGCGCCGTTTGTGGCGAGCGGATGCCTCGCTTTGGTCGGGAACGGATGAGAATCACTGGCTCGGTTGGCTGGGAATCACCGACGACCAGGTGGCGCATAGCGCGGCTCTGACTTCCCTCGCTGCCGAAGTAAAGCAGGCAGGATTCAAGCACGCTCTTCTACTCGGCATGGGAGGTTCAAGCCTTTGCCCGGAGGTCCTGCGGCTCACCTTCGGAAAGATCGAAGGATTTCCCGAGTTGCACGTCCTCGATTCCACAGATCCCGCGCAGATCAAAGCCATCGAAGCGAAGATCGATCTGAAGAGCACTCTCTTCATCGTCTCCAGCAAATCGGGCGGCACCCTCGAACCCAACATCTACAAACAATATTTCTTCACCCGCGTGAAAGAATCCATCGGTGAGAAGGAAGCCGGAAATCGCTTCATTGCCGTCACGGATCCCGGTTCGAAGATGCAGCACGTCGCGGAGAACGATAAGTTCCGGCACATCTTCTCCGGCGTGCCTAGCATCGGCGGACGATACTCAGCATTATCCAATTTCGGCATGGTCCCTGCCGCGATAATGGGGATCGATGTCTTGAAATTCCTGAACCGCACCGAAGAAATGGTTCACGCATGCGGAGCTACTGTACCCGCATCAGAAAATCCCGGTGTCGTATTGGGAGCCATCCTCGGAACTCTGGCCAATAACGGACGCGACAAAGTGACCATCATCGCCTCTCCGGGTATTTCCGATCTCGGAGCCTGGCTCGAGCAGCTCCTCGCGGAATCCACCGGAAAGAGTGGGAAGGGAATTATTCCCGTCGACCGCGAAAGCGTCACCAAGCCTGAGAACTACGGCACCGATCGCGTCTTCGCGTATCTCCGTCTCGAATCCGCACCCGATCGCGCGCAAGATACCGCCGTCGAAGCCCTGGAGAAAGTGGGCCAGCCAGTCGTGCGAATCGCAGTGCAAGATCCATACGCGATCGGCGAAGAATTCTTCCGCTGGGAGATTGCAACAGCCGTGGCCGGCTCGATCATCGGCATCAACGCCTTCAACCAGCCGGACGTGGAAGCTAGCAAGATCGCAACCCGAAAACTAACAAGCGAATACGAAGCAACTGGGAAGTTGCCTGCCGAAGCGCCGTTCTTCGAAGGCGACGGCGTGAAGCTCTACGCCGACGCGAAAAACGCAGACGCCCTCAAAAATGGAAAGACTCTCACCGAAATCCTGAAAACTCATCTCTCTCGCGCGGGCCAGGGAGACTATTTCGCTCTGCTCGGCTACATCACCATGAACGCCGAAAATGAAGCCGCTCTGCAGTCCATCCGCCACATCGTGCGCGACAAGAAGAAGCTGGCCACCGTTCTCGGATTCGGTCCGCGCTTTCTGCACTCCACAGGGCAAGCCTACAAGGGCGGCCCCAACAGCGGTGTCTTCCTGCAGATCACCTGCGACAACGCCGTCGATCTTCCGGTCCCCGACCAGAAATATACGTTCGGCATCGTCAAGGCAGCGCAAGCTCGCGGGGATTTCGCGGTGCTTGCAGAGCGTAGCAGACGAGCCCTTCGCGTCCACCTCGACAAAGACGTGAAAGCAGGCCTGGCAAAACTAAAAGCCGCCGTCGATCAAGCCCTGGCGTAAATCCCGTAGGGGCGCAGCACGCTGCGCCCCGAACGCCCACGCGTGTGCGATTAGGTGATGTACTGGAACAAAACGAAGCAAAGCAACTCAGGAGAAATATCGATGCAACTAGGAATGATCGGGCTGGGAAGAATGGGAGCCAACATGGTGCGCCGGCTGCAAAAAGCCGGCCACCAATGCGTGGCCTTCGACCGCAATGCAGACTCCGTGAAGCAAGTCGCCCGCGACGGCGCTATCGCCGCCACGTCACTCGATGATCTGGTGAACAAGCTGCAAAGGCCGCGAGCAATCTGGCTGATGGTTCCGGCTGCCGTGGTGGACGCCACGCTGAAAGAGCTAACCGGAAAGCTCGAAGCCGGCGACATCGTGATCGACGGTGGCAACTCGTACTACATCGATGACATTCGCCGCGCGAAAGAACTCGCCACGAAATCATTGCACTACGTCGATGTGGGCACGAGCGGTGGCGTGTGGGGTCTCGAGCGCGGCTATTGCCAAATGATCGGCGGCGAAAAGCAAATCGTCGAGCATCTCGATCCAATTTTCAAATCGCTCGCCCCAGGACGCGGCGACATTCCCCGCACACCCGGCCGCGAGAAAGTCCCCGGAACCGCCGAAGAGGGCTACCTGCATTGCGGCCCATCCGGTGCCGGACACTTCGTCAAAATGGTGCACAACGGAATCGAGTACGCATTGATGGCCGCCTATGCGGAAGGACTCAACATCCTCAAGCACGCCAACGCCGGCAGCGGAACTCGCGAAATCGATGCAGAGACGACGCCGCTCCGCAATCCCGAAAATTACCGCTACGACTTTCCTCTCGCCGATGTGACCGAAGTATGGCGTAGAGGCAGCGTCGTGGCCAGTTGGCTGCTCGACCTAACCGCAATATCTTTGCTGGAGCAGCCATCCCTCGAAAAATTCTCCGGAAGAGTATCGGATTCCGGCGAGGGACGCTGGACGATTCTCGCCGCCATCGAATCCTCGGCGCCTGCGCCCGTGCTCAGCGCATCTCTCTTCCAGCGCTTTGTCTCGCGCGGGGAAGACGACTTTGCAGACAAGCTCCTCTCCGCGATGCGCTTTCAGTTTGGCGGGCACATCGAGAAGGCCGCGGCCGCCAAGTAAACAGACGTTGAGAAGGGAACCACCAGATAGGAACGACTATGACAGAAATTGTGCAGGAACAAGGGCAGCAGGATAGCCCCTGCGTGATGGTGATTTTTGGAGCCAGCGGTGATCTGACCAAGCGCAAGCTCATTCCAGCTCTCTGTAATTTAGCCAAAGACCGGCTACTCTCCCCGCAATTCGCGGTAATTGGCTTCTCCTACGATGCCATGACCACCGAAGCCTTTCGAGCACAGCTCAGCAAAGACGTCAAGGAGTTCGCGCCCGAGCCCATCGATCCCAAGCTGTGGGATTGGTTCCTCGAGCGGACCTACTACGTCGCGGGAGATTTCCAGGATTCCGCCGCCTACGAAAAGCTAAAAGTGCAGATTGCAGCGGTAGAAAAAACTCACTCCACCCAAGGAAACCGCTTCTTCTATCTGGCGGTGTCCCCCAAGTTTTTCGCTCCCGTGGCGAAGCAGTTGGGCCAGGCCGGACTCACCCAGGAGTCGGACGGCAAATGGGCCAGGGTCATCGTGGAAAAACCATTCGGAAGAGATTTGGATTCCGCGAAACAGCTGAACCGCGAACTCAAGCAGATTTTGGAGGAGCAACAGATCTACCGCATCGATCACTATCTGGGCAAGGAGACCGTGCAGAACCTCATGGTCTTCCGCTTCGCTAATGCCATCGCCGAGCCCTTGTGGAACCGCAACTTCATCGATAGCGTGCAGATTACAGCGGCCGAAACCGTTGGCGTGGAACAGCGCGGCGGTTTCTATGAGACGGCCGGCGCTTTGCGCGATATGGTGCCCAATCATCTCTTTCAGTTGCTTTCGCTGACCGCGATGGAGCCGCCGATCTCGTTCGATGCCGATGCGGTACGCGATAAGCAAGCGGAAATCCTGCACGCCGTCCAAGTTCCCAATCCCGAGGAGATAATCACCACAGCAGTTCGCGGACAATACGGCGAGGGCTTTGCCGGAAAAGAAAGGTTGCTGGCCTATCGCAAGGAAGCCAAGGTCTCGCCCGCCTCCAATACCGAGACCTATGTTGCGTTGAAGCTGCAGATCGACAACTGGCGCTGGGCCGGCGTGCCGTTTTACTTGCGCACCGGAAAGCGCCTGCCGCGTCGCGCCACAGAGATTGCCATCCAGTTTCGGCGCTCTCCTTTTGTGCTGTTTCGAAAGACCAAGATCGCCGATCTGCAAACCAATCGGCTGGTCATTCACATTCAGCCCGACGAAGGCATTTCCCTGCGCTTTGGCGCCAAAGTCCCAGGCCCGGTTATGAAGCTCGGTCTGGTGAACATGGAGTTTGACTACGCGCGCGACTTCGGACGCTCTCACAGCACGGGATATGAGCGGCTGCTACACGACTGCATGATCGGCGACGCCACTCTATTCCAGCGCGCGGACATGGTCGAAGCAGGTTGGCGCGTTATCCAGCCGGTGCTCGACGTGTGGCAGTCAACACCAGCCA